>Ga0302277_1001592_pt1 | contig 16702 bp, 17 predicted proteins | sample III_Bog_N3_1_FD_198759 | JGI IMG/M metagenome (GOLD analysis project Ga0302277, IMG submission 198759) | Peat permafrost microbial communities from Stordalen Mire near Abisko, Sweden - III_Bog_N3_1 | ecosystem: Environmental > Terrestrial > Soil > Wetlands > Peat | place: Sweden: Abisko... | reverse complement strand
CCACGTAATTTAAATAGTACTGATTTAGTTGATCTTATTTATAAATCAGGTTATCATTTGGGTGCTTTTGCGCATCTTTCACGTGCTGGTTTAGAAAAGGCATATAAGCATATTTTCGGATTTCCATCTACACCAGCGGGTTCACCAGCAAGTCGTCATTCAACACCACCGTCAAGTCACCATTCTACACCACGTTCACATCATTCGATGATAGCAGATATGGTAATGGATTTTCCAGAATTGCCAGCAAGTCCACGTCGTTCGCCACGTCGTTCACCACAATTATTAGCATTACCAGCACCGCCAGCAAGTCCACCACGTCGATCCCCACAACGATTACCAGTAGGTTCACCACTTTTGGCATTGGTTGCCCCACAACCAATTATAACTGGTTCAGTGGAAGATTATAATGCCAGATTTGATTTTTTTCAGCGACATTTTGCTGAAAAGACCAAGAATGATTTAGTTTCATTAATTTTGAAAAAAGGTGGATATGCTGATTTACATATGACAAAAGCAGAATTACTTAATATAGCATCAGATATTGGTGCGAAAAATATGATAAATAAAGCTCTTAAAGCACCAAAATGATTATTTAAGAATATTTATTTTGTTAATTATATATCTAATGGATACTGAACGTGTTTTGATTACTTATCATACTGTGTTAAATTTAAGGGATAGAATAGATGAAAAGATAAAAGAAATCAAGACATTAGATTTTCGGAATAAGAATAGTATTTACAGACTTGATCAACTTTTAGATGAATTAATTTGTGATTTTAAGGATGCTAATAATTTGATAGATGAACAGTACGCTAATATTAATAATAAAGTAATGGGTGGATAAATAAAGGATTTTTATTAACTTTGTTTAGAGTTAAGAAATAAATTTATCTACTAATTATATATTTAATTATGGATACTGATGTTACCGGACAAGGTCAAGAAATACAACGTACTATTGATGCGCGCCAAGCATGGTCAGCATTAAAACTGGTTCATGCCGAAGAGGGATGTGCCGAAGTGTCTTTTAGCAATTTTCCTGCTAATGCTTTAAGTTCTACTAATATGTCTATCAACGTGTTAGTTCCACAAGAAACTGGTGTTTGCCGTGATATTCTTTATGAAATGTCAGGTACTATTACAGTTACTGGTACTAATTCAGTAACTGTTGATAATCTGCTTGGTAATGCTGCTGATGGATATATTCCACTTGGTTTTGCTGAATGTGGTCTTGATCAAATGTGTAATAATGAACAAATTACTTTTGGTGGTATTAGCAACCAAGTTAACCGAAATCAAGTCGGTGTTGAACTGGGTCGCTTGAATACCCCATCAAGCATTCTGGATAACTATCTATCTGGATGTTTAGAGGGTCAACAGAAAGACATTGGTGTGTCTTTCCTGCCATGGTTGAATAGCAATCGTAATGTTTTACAACAACCTTATGACAAGATTAATTCTGATCAAACCCCATATGGTCGTACACTTGGTCTTAAACTGACTGCTAATACTGCTACCAGTGCCACATTGTCTTATCATGTTTTCTTTACATCCAAAGTTCCACCTTTTGTTAGTAATGGTCAACAAACTGTGGCAATTCGTGGACTCCAAAATATTCTGTTACAACTGTCATTTACCCAGAATTTTGTTAATATTGTTAATATGCTTAACTATGCCCCAGTTGCTGGTCTTACTATTACCGCAATGACCTTGAATACACCATCTCTGTGTCAAGTATGGATGAAATTCATTACACCAAGTGCCCATGCTATGATGCCACTGTCAATTTTTGAAAATGATTATGAATATGCCCAAATTCAAGCTTGGTCACAACAAAATAATGGCACAGTTTCTGCTGGTGCGACTAATTACAAGTTGAATTTCCAACAGGTTTCTGGTAGTGTTATTCCTGAACGTCTGCTAATTGGTGCGCGTACCAGTTATACCCAACGTGATGGTTCAACACCAGTTTTCTATTATCCAATTGCTGATAATGGTGTTACACTGCGGTTTAACAATAGACCATTCCTTAATACTGCTAATCAACGTCAATTATTTGAAATGTCCCGCATTAATGGTTTAAGTCAATGTGATTACCCACAATTTATTGGTCAAAATGTGTCATATGATGCTACTGGTGAAAATGACTTTATTCTTGGTGGTGGTTTCCTTGTTGTTAATCCCGCACGTGATTGTGGTATTATTCAACAAGGTTTAACTAATGGTTCAATTGCTAACTGGACTATTCAAGGTTCAATTAACATTAACAATCAAACTGCTGAGGATGATCCTAATGTTGAACTTTTCATCATTGCCATTTACAATGGTCGTGTTCATGTTGAACAAGGAAAGGCAGTTGCCCGTCTTGGTTACTTTTCTGATGGTGAAGCAGAACGTGTGTTTGCTGATGCCAGTCACGCCCCAATCAGTGATGATATGGTGAACAGTTTTGAACCGATGGGTGATGCTGGACATCATGGATTCTATGGTGGTGGTTTCTGGTCAAGTGTTGGTAACTTTTTCAAGAAAGCTGGAAAGTTTTTGTGGAAACATAAGGGAACTATTGCCAAAGTTGCTACAACTGTTGCCCCATTAGTTGGTCTTGGTGAACAAGGTAAGGGATATGATCCCAGATCAATGGATAAGAAATCAATTGCCCAACGCTATTTACGTCGTTAAAATTGTAGAATTAATATAGGATTTGATAGTATTTGGACAAATCTAAAAGTTTTTTATTATTCTTTGTATATAATATAAATTATGTCAACTAAGACCATTTTTAGCGATAGTAGCGCCCTTTACAAACCAATTGATACTGAAAATTGGAACAACATGGTTAACATTGAATCAGCATCTGGAACATTGACTTTCACAGAGGTTGGTGGAACGACTGCTTATGCTATTGATTATCTTGCTTATCAACAAGGAACATCAGTTACCCTTAAAATGGCAGTAGCATCATCAATTCCATTGCTTTCATGCCCAGCATCATCAGGTGGTTCAGGTATTTTTGTTGCTGATGTTGCTTTACCTACTGGATTAGTTCCAAGTGCGGTTGTGGTCTTACCTCGTTCTAATGGTATGGTTTTCCATAATTCAAATCCACTTGCCACTACTACTGCTATTACTCGTTTCCAAGATTATGCTTGGACAATTGATGCTACTGGAATTATGCGTTTCAGTCAAGTTCTTTATGATACTGGTACGTCTGCTGGTTATTTCTATTATCCGTCATGTTTTGTAACACTTGCCGAATCAGGTTCAATTGCTGATGCTGGTGTTATTGCTGGTAATTTGACTTTTGTTTATGACCTAATCTAAATTATTTACTTTTAGGAATATTTTAATGGGTTAATATATATTAATATGTCTTTGAAAAACATCTTTTACGATAGTGCTGGGACTTATAAAGTTATCAGTGCCCATGATTGGAACAGTTTAAATGTTGCTGGAATTACTGCTATTGATACTAATGAAGGTGATTTCAATATACTTGTGGATAATAGTGATCCCCATGCCCCAATTTTGGCATTAAATAGTCATGTTAATATTACAGAATTATCTGCGTCTGGAAATGTTGGTTGTGCTAATTTAATTGCCACAACTGCCAGTGTTGGATCAGTTAATGTTGGTGTTAGCATTAATGCCCCACTAATGCTTGCTGATCATATGCGAAATGGCACATTAACATTACCAAATACAACTGGATTTACTGGTTCAGTTTTAGGATCTGATGGTGGAACTGGAACAATGTGGGTAGCACTTACTGATGTTGGTTTGATTCAAAATACTGATGGTAATCTATCGATTGTGGGCACAACTGGTGCTTATGATGTTAATTTTGCTAATTCTATTGTAGTTAATGATAGTATTGGGATTTTAGATCAATATACTTTACCAACATTGGCAGGAACAACAGGAACAGTTTTGACTTATAATGGTGATGGTACTTGTAGTTTTTTAACTGCCCCAGTGGTTAGTATTGCTAACCAAGACGGTAATTTATCGATTATAGATACTGATGGTGGATATAATGTCAATTTTTCCAATGATATTTTTGTCGGTAGTCTTGGGATTACTGGTCAATATACTTTACCAACAGTTGATGGTGATAATGGTGATGGTACTTGTAGTTTTTTGACTGCCCCAGTGGTTAATATTACTAATGACGATGGTAATTTGACGATTGTGGATACTGATGGTGGATATGATATAAATTTTGCTACAAGTATTCATGCTGGAACTATTTCAATTACTGAACAATATAGTTTACCAACCAGCAGTGGTGTGACGGGAACTGTTATTACAAGTAATGGCGATGGGACAAGTTCATTTTCCGCAATTCCTGCTTATACCAGTGGTGATGGCAATTTATCTATTACTGGGCAAGTTATAGATTTTTCTACTGATGTGGAAATAGTTAATTTAACGATTGGTGTTATTGATGCGCTAAATACTTATACTATGCCAACCCTAAGTAATTTGATTGCTGGGCAAATTATACGTGATAATGGTGATAATACTACTGAATTCGTATCTGTTGTTAATTCTGATGGTAATATTGTTATTAATAATCTGGTTGATGGTAATATCCAATTGAATCTGAATTCATCGGGAATTACAGTTGATACTTTAACAGTGGGTGGAATGACTGGATTGTATGAATTACCATTATCTGCCCAATTTGCTACTAATGGACAAGTAATGACTTATGATGGATCTGGACATGTTACTTTTACAAATGTGCCAAATCCTGCCAGTACTGTGTTTACTTATACAAATTTGACTTTTAGTAATGGTATTGATACTTATACAATGCCAAGCATAACTTTTACAAAGGATTACTTGGGCAATATTTCATTCACTTTTAATTATTCACTATCAAGTATTTATATTGTGTCATCACTGACTAATATTAGTGCCCCATTTAAGAGTAGTAGTGCCATTGATGTTAGTTTAAGACCACCAGTTCCAACAACATTATCATATGCCCAAGGTGCGCTTGTCAATAATACTGTTCCTTATGCTATGACTGCTATTGTTGATGTTGTTTATTCAATTGATAGTAATGGATATTTATACATTAGTAATACTTGGGGTACTAATTATAATGCTGGATCTGCTTATGTATTTTCAGTTGTGACCCAAGTTGATATGTCTGATCCATTAGGATATGCTGTTTCTAATGTTTGTGGTCTTTATCGATTACTATGAAAGTTTTAAATAATAACCATTATAGAATGATTAACTTTGATTTCATACGATTGTTCTATTTCAATTAATTTAGCATCAATTTCATCATTTTTTATTTTTAATTGATTAAATTTTTTGATAATTTCAGGATTTAATCCAAGACATTTATCCATTTCACCTACGATATCATAATGTTGCCTACATAGTTCATTGTAAATGCTATCAGAACCAAGTTTTTCTTGATCAGAATATAGATAGTGACCAAGTTTTATTCCGCCATATTTTCCTTTTTCACGTGATCCTTGTGCTATCCAATTATTATAAATGTCTTTAAAACATTGATCACAATCCCAATATCCACTTCGAAAATAGTTATAAATATTACGATCGCAATTATCACAATGCCAACCGATTGGTTTAAATTCACAATTATCAATTGGTTTTTCCATTAATATATATTCTATAAATATAATTATTATTTAAAATAAAATATTTATAGAATATATATTAATATGACTGAACTTGATTTGACCCAACAACAATGGAATGATTTACTATCTGATTATACTGGTGAAAAATTGGCAACAATTATATTACCACGTGGAATGGTATGGGATATTTATGGTTGGTTAAATAAGGTTAGTAAAATATTCCATTCACAATTTATTATTGATCATTTAACCAGTAAAAAGAATAAATATATTCCAGAATATGCTAATGGATTGATTATCTTTTTTGATAGTGCTAATGAAACATTTTGTAAGGTTATTTATCCATCTTTTACTATTTTAGATGAACAATTCAATGTCATAGTGGATACTAAATTTTCATTAGATTTTTTTAATGAATATTGTGATCAAATATCTGAATTAAATAAAATAGATTATAATTTGAATTATGTTAAGTCGGAAATTGTCATTTATGAAAGATTTCGATACACATCTGATACGTTAAAACGTCAATGTGAAACAACTATCAAAAAAGCGTACGAAAGTATTAATGATTGTATTGCGGATAATCGTAAATCAAGTTGTGGTGGTCAAGAATTTCAGGATTTTTTTAAGCAAATTAAAGATAATTATGGTACATATAAAAAACATATTGCTGACATTAAGAAATATGATGAAAAAATTGACTATTTAAAGGGTATATCGATGTTAGATACTGATTTTAATTCAATTAATGCTGAAATTATTAACAAACCAAATTTTGCGATTTCATTATATCACAATGTCTGGTAAACATAAATCCCGTGGTGGTGTAACTAATTGATAATTCTTTTTAATGATATCCATTCTTATACTTTGTGATTTATGAAAATGTGGTTCAAGATCACAATATTGATCATATCTATTTTCATAATACCAAGGTTCACCATCCCAATCAATATAACCATCTAAACGATAATAATTATCATGTTTCATTTCCATTAGAACCCATCGTTGTTTAATATGATGTGACATTAGTTGATTTCGATCATCTTTTTTATAATAATAATCAATTAATTTACCTTTGATTTCATAATCATTATCATACATAGCATCAACCCCACGTCGTCGAATATGTCTACCATGTCCACGTCCACGCCATGCCATTATATACTTTAAGGGCACAAATTAATAAACAATTTTCAAATAAAGAATTAAATTCATATGTATAATATATACGTTTATGTTTTCATTCAAGAAAGGTGGAATTAAACCAGTAGCAATTGTTCGAGGTGGTAACGATGACGGAAATGTTCTTTATTTATATCGTAAAGATAAAACAGTAAAAGAATTACCACGTGGATTTTTCGATATGATAGAATTACCCGAGGAATCTGTATTTCAATGGTTTCCTGATATTCGTGATCGTTTTTCTGATGTTATTTCAATGTCTGGGGCACGTGGTTTAGGAAAAAGTACATTGGCGTGCCAAATTGCTGAAAATATTAAAGAGGTATTCAAATTAAAAGATGATGATGTTATTGTTTGTAAGAAAAGTCAGATTGATGATCCTGCTTATGATAATTTGAATCCTAACTATTGCTACATTGATGAGGATTTCGTGGAAAATCCATTGACTTGTGATGAAATTAGTCCTAATAAAGATGTTAAAGTAGTTATATTGGATGATTTGGATACTATCAATTCAGCGAAATTAAAGAAAGCATATGTGGCATTCCAAGATTCATTATTACAAGAAGGACGAAAGTATAACATTTACGTTGTTATTTGTGCCCATCGTATCACTGCCCATAAAGATACCAAAGCAATTTTAACTGAAAGCACTTATATGTTATGGTTTCCTGATGGCACAACTGCTGATTTCAAATATGCGTTAAAAACTTATTGTGATATGTCCCCAGATGTCATTCGCGATTTAAAGAATATTAATAGTCATTGGGTGATGTTACATAATTGTAGTCCCCGATTTATTTTAACTGAACACAAAGCATTTATTTTCGATTTAGATCGTGAACAAGAAAGATTAAAAGAAGAAGAAGTGGATAAGAAAGAACGTCGATTATTGAAACGTGTTCCCTATGCTAATCAGTTAAGTAGACAGTTGCCATATGAACGATCTAACGATGATTGGTAAGTAACTTTTAGAAAAAGTTATGATCAAAATAACAGAAATATAAGAAAATTTGGGCATGCCTTTTTTAAAAGGCACTTAAAAGTTAATTCGTTTTCTTTCGTTTGGCATTCGATTAACTGGTTGTGATTGTTTATATGTGAATCTATCTTGACTTGTTGATGCCTCGGGTGGTATTAAAGCATTTATTGGAATTTCTGATACTTTTGGATTAATAGATGATGGTAATTGTAATACTTTTTCATTTTCATAATGCTGAATGCTAACACTAACATCTTTCATATATTCACGTGCCTCTTGTGTGACTATTTTATTCAAGGATTCTATCACAGAATTAATAATTTTAGCATTGTTAGCATCATTAGCAAGATCCTTTATAAATCTTAATGATTCTAATTTCTTGTTAATTTCAGGTAATAACTTTTCTAATTCCTTGGTATGTGTTAATTCACCACGTTTGACGATTTCATTTAATTGACCTTTAAATGTTTTTAGTTCTTTCATGACAATTTCTGGGTTATAACCTTTGTGTTCGCCGAACATAAGAACTAAGGTTTTCAAATCACTGACAATTGTATTTAGATTTCCAACATCAGAAACTAATAGTGGTTGTATTTTGCTTAATAGACTTTTATTTTTACTGGTTCTTGCTGATGAATAAATTCGTTTAATTGCTTTGAAAACATCACCCTCAGTTAATTTTTCGATAATTTCATTATTGATTCTTTCATTAACTAATCGATTTTGTCGGGGAATTAAATAATGTAAGATACTTGATTCAAAATCACCTTTTAATTGTGGTTTAATTTCAATAAGTTTTTCACGCCATTGCCCAGTGGGATAAGGAATATAAGACATGCTTGCCTCGACATATTTATCATCAATAATAACGAAAATATCCAATTTAATGAAAAACTTTGATGTTCTATAAAATGTATCGAAAATAGCAATATAAAGTTCATCAGTTTTGCTTGGTTCTAAAATTTCTTTAATAGTCCAATGTTTTGGTTCATTTAATAATTCAACAGGTTTATTGAATAAATTTTCATATATTTCTTGTTCAGTAATACTTGCTAATCGTGCCTCGTATTCACCTTTATTATTAGCACCACGATATTTATATCCACATTTGAAATCAGAAAAGATGTAACCTGTTTTTGATTGTGTAGCAATTAAAGTAGTAATTATTTTTCTGATATCATCACCAAATTTAATACAATTAGTTAACATATAAGATGCCAAATTAGCAACAAATGAAATTGGATGTTTATTAGTTGGAACTAATCTATCCACATTTATTTGTGGATTAACTAAACCATTGTTTAAATTTTCAGGATTAAATAGTTCAGCACTTTCAGGTAAATGTAATTCGGCATTAGATTTAAAAGTAGGTCTACTACCTTCAACTGTGGGTTCTAAGTATTGACTATATCTTGTCATATGGTTTGTAAATTCCGCTTGTAAATTCAGAATATTTTTGAATTCCACAAAATTAGCACCATCAACATCTGAATACGGTGGATTAAATTTTAAAGCACTTGATCCCACAACTTGATATTCTGAAAATACATCAGCACTTTCTGGAATAGACATAAATTTAATTGGATCAAGTAATTTTTTTGGTAATTTGCTAATTGAATTATATTCAGTTAAAAATTCCAATGACAATTTAGAATCATTTTCAGGTTTATAAACAAGACCCCCCATCGATTCAGGAACATCATCTTTTGGTTGTGGAATTTTTGCTTGACATATATCCACAACTAATTGATCTGGACTAATTCCTTTTTGATGGGCAGTTGATGTTAAATCCTCAGCATAAACTGTATTGTTTTTTGCTGAATTCCACAAGCGAACAGCACAATGATATCCACAAGTAGCAGTATCCTTTGCTTGTAAACAATATGTGTTAACATCAACTGGTAATCCACTACGTTCAATTAAATTTTTAAGATATGGTTTATTTTCATGTTCTTGTGTACGAACACTGGGCGTAAAATATCGAAAATCATAATCAACAGGTTCACCATAAGGATTAAAATAATACAATGTACCATTTCGTTTAAACAAGCAACAATAATGACCAGAATATTCGCTTGATAAATAAAGAATAATAGTTTTCCCATTTTGACCAAGAATTTCATTGACAGATGAAACATTAGGTAATTGATTATAGTGAACCAGAACCGCATCAGGACATAACGATCTGATGTAATCATCACTTACGGGAATATGTATTGACATTCTGATATATATACATAATAGAAAAAGTTTTTGGGCATGTCTTTTTCTAAAAGGTAATTAATAAAGATTTTCTTGTATGAATATATACATGCCTTATAAAATTGTTCGAATAGGTCAATCACCTTTTTATCATGTCATAAATACTGAAACTGGTCATTCTTTTTCTAATCATGGAATTCCTTATGATCGTGCTTTACGTCAATTATATGCTTTACATATTCATGCCCATGATACTGGAACGTATAGTGACGGTGGATCAATAACATTCACTAATAAATTACGAACTGAACCACCACCAAGTGTTAGAAAGGTATTTGAACAATATGCTAACTGGAAAATAGATAGCATTTATGTTTGTCGTGAACCCATTAGCAGTGCTTTTAGTAATATCTTAAATTTGTTAACATTAGGAAAATTTACACAAGACAAGAAAAAATATAACATTGATAAGTTCTTTCATTTATATACTATATTTACACTAAGTAACAATGGAAAAACAGTTATTATTCGCTTAGAAAAGAACGAGGTTATTAGCACTACCATTTTGAAATCAGTTCCTGAAAAATTAGATGGTATGTATTATCATACTAATGGTAAAACATTTGGTGATGTTATTGAAAGTGCTAAAAAGATTATGGGTCTTGAAAGATTCGTTAATTATTCAATTTATGCCAGTAATTGCCAAGATTTCGCATTGGCATTAGCACAAGCAAGTGGATCAGTTCCACCAATATTAAAAGAATTCATTAAACAAGATCACATCGAGGAATTAATACCCAAAGAATCTATTGCTGGTAAAACTGCCGAAAAACTTAGTCGTTGGGCAGGTATATTTGATCATATATTTAATGGACATGGAATTAACTTTTAAATGCCTTTTCAAAAAAGGCATGCCCAAAACTTTTTTGTTATTTAGAAAAAATATTATTATAATATATATAATGGCATACGAATATACTTTTACTACTTCATATGAAATTACTTATGAAAATATTGATGATGAATTTGATTTTGTAGATATTTATGAATCTGATGTTGAATTAACAACAGATGAAAAAATAGCAATATCCAAAAAAATAGTTGATATTAATAAAGAAAAAGTAGCAAAACATTTCCATGGACATGGTATCACCTATATCAGATTTTCAATTAATGTTGAACTAAAAATATTAGATGATCCACTACAACAAAAATATTTTGGTGGATATATCAGAAAATTAGATTATGATGCGTTAATGAATAGTGATATTAATGAACGTGATAAAAAATTTGTCGATAATATTTATTTACATAATGGTGGATTTGATAAACATATATGTTTATCAATAGGTCAATTAATAAATTTTAAAAGACCATCCTTTATGAATAAATATCAAGCATCGATATTTAACATCATTAGAAAACGATACTTGGTTTTACCTGATAAACAATTTACACAAAGTTTACCAGACGTAATTATTTGAGTGCCTTTTTTTAAAAGGCATGACCAAAACTTTGTCGTTATTTTCGTTATTTTGATCATAACTTTTTTTAAAAGTTAGAAAGTTTTTTATGTATAATAATATAATGGCTGATTTCTTATTTGCGAATCTTATTTTCAACTATTCTGGAAATGATCCTGATGGACAATCACAAGCAGTTGCCACACTTAATAATAATTCACCGATTTTATTGAATCCCAGTCAATATTATCTTTTCGTTTCACGATTTATTGTTAATGGATATAATACACCATTAATTGTTCCACAAGTTGTTAGCAATCAAAGTAATCCTAACTTAACTATATATAACGTTGCTTTAAGTTTTAATGGAACATTCAGCGATCCCATACCAATCATTTACGTTCCCGCGTCTAATAATTTACCTGTTCCAAGCGCAGTGGGTCAATACCAAGATGTTTCTTCACAGTACTATTACATTTATACGTACAATGCCCTATGTAGTATGATTAATACCGCATTTTTAGATGCTTTAACCAATTTAAATACCAAAATTGCTACGGGGGCAACAGAAGCACCCATTTGCTATTATGATATTAATAATGGAATTACCATTAAAGCACCAGTTGCCAATTACGGTCAAGATGAGTTTAATCCAACACCACCCAATGGTTTTGTTCAAATTTATGTTAACGCTGCTTGTGCGCCTTTCTTTAATGGGCAAAACCTAAGTTTATTGACTAATGTGACTAATTGTAATTGGCGAATTATGCTTTTCCCAAGTGTAAGCAATCTTTCATCTGATGGCGATTATTTCATTCAACCACCACAAAATATACAAGAAAGTAATAATGTTCCAAGTATCCAAAGTTATCAAGTTGTTACATCTATGCCTATTGTACAAGAACTTTCAGCAACACCAGCAACAAGTGGAATTACACAAGCAGTTCCTTATAATCAAATTTCCATTTTAACTGATTTAGCACCCGATAATTCAAATCCTGTTGGATATGGTACAGATCAATTATATAACCAAGTATCCAGTTTACGATTATGTGAATTAAGTAGCAGTGATCCATTAATTCTTATTTCTGCCAAAATTCAATGGCAAGATCAATTTGGACGCACTTTCCCATTACTTTTAGGACAAGGTGTTCAATGTTCCATTAAATTTGGATTCATCAAGAAAAGTGTTTACAAAGGTATCCGGTAGAACACTTATACAATTAGAAATAGTTACATTTGGTCTATACTTAATAAAACTAATGGAAACATTTATAGATTTTTTATCATTGATTGAAAGGTTACTATTTTCACATAACTCTTTATACAGTAGTTTAAGAGTAGATTGACACATATCATAACTGGCAATCTTGTCCTTATCATTAGAATTCATTATATATATTCTATAAAAATAATTTTTAACAATATTTGGAACAAATCTAAATATTATCAAAGTTAAGTATATAATGGTTGTTATTGGTAGAATTATTGTTACCCCTGAACAATTAGATAATACTTATCGTATAGGATATATGAAAGGTCAAAGTCGATTAATTACAAATCGAAAAGAATTAGAGGCAATACAATCAAGTCATGTTAGATATGTATTAATAGCAAATCCAAAGTTTCGTCATGAAATAGCATTACCATTTACACCAGAATCAGATCAATATATTAGAAAGATGGCCGCATCAATATCATCAAAATTATAAACATTTTCGATATGCTAAACCAATACGCTTTGTAACGCCAGCACCATGATCACCCATTAAAAATAATGATCCCAAATCATGAACTAATGTATAACGAAATCCATTAATCAATTTAGTTGTAATCTTTGGTGGACGAATATAGATTTTACCTCTAATCTTTATGCTATTTCCGTCAGCACGCATATCGGCATGAAAAGCACCATCATCTAACCATAATGAATGTGTATCAGCACGATAATATGGCGACCAATTAGCAGGACGTTCACCCCATCCATCACGTAGCAATATTCTACGCATATTATCAACAGCACTACGTGTTTTTTCAGATCGTTCCGCCATTATACAAAGTATATTTATTAATTTTAATTCTAATAAAATTTTGATCATAACTTTTTCTAAAAGTTACTAAGCAAGAATATGACGACGGCGATGATGGGCAACACGTCCACCAAGAACAGCACCACCTTCACCTTTGCCCTCAGCAACACGCTTTTTATGACTTACACGTGGTTTAGCATGGGGAACAACTTTTGCCCATGCCTCCGCCTTAGTATGACCAGCATGAACAAGGGCACTGACCTCCTTTGAACGTTGGGCAAACACAGCACGTGCTTGGGATTGGGCAGGACTTGGGGCATAACCCTTTTTAAGACCAGCACCGACCATAGATGGCGAATAACGAACGTAAGACATGATAATATATATTATACAACGATAACTTTTTCTAAATCTATAAATTTACAAAATCTACAATTATTTTATGTACAGTAGAAACACTTAATTTACATATTGTTGCCATTTCTTTAAGATTCTTACTTTCATATCGCATTCCTATATATGTGTATACATATGGTTTACTTTCCTTTTCTACTGTAAAGTCATGTGATTTAACATGTTTACCATCTGTTAAATGTGATATATTACTAACATTACTATTCTTAGCATTAGCAATATCACCCATAGTATTATAATATTCTATTGATCCATCAGCATTTACTACTTTATAAAATGGACGTACCTCTATAATTTTAGGCGTAGGTTTACCATCCTTATCTTTCTTAGATACACGATTCTTAATGACAACTTTATTCATTCTATTATATATTCTATAAAATAAAATTTTTAAATATAATATATCATCATCATCAGCAAATAATGAATAAGTTGCCATTTAATTATAAATATTTTTCTAAAAATAAAAATCAAAATTCCAAAATCATATCATATTTTTCAGCATACCAATCATTATAACTAACAAATGGCATACTATTACCATTTTTATCCCAAATTCGCTTATTATAAGTTACTGATAATGTTCTTGATTGTGGTTTAATCTTAACACCGTCCAATGATCGGAAAAACATTGAATCATTTTCCACAACTTGATCTTGTCCATTTGCCACCGCCGAATAATATGATTCTTTCAATTCACTACCTTTCATTCCCTTTGCTTTCATGACTAATTCACTATCAGTATTATACATATAACTTTTCGGGGCAAGAAATATCGCATTTTTAACATTATCCTCTAATTTCCACTTACCTAAGATGCTTTCATTAAGAAATTCTGGATCTGGTTGCTTAGATGAAAAGACTGAATCGGTATCACAATAGTAAATATTTTCATGACCTACATTTCGCATCATTTTCGATAAATTAGTTCGTGCTAATCCCGCAATATATGACGAAAATCTAATCAAATTACCTACACTTTCAGATTCATCATTCTTATCAATATATTTAATAACCACATTATCATCAATCTGATAAAAATCAGTCACTTTATTATTTGGATTACCAATAATTCTATCAATTTCATAAGGTTCAGCACAAAAAGCAATCTTTTCCTTTGATGATTGCGCAAATTTACCATATAATGAATTCAATAGCAATTTATAGAAATTTCCCTTTACTGGATTACTTTTCTTGATCTTTAATCGTTCATCATAAAAATGTTCAGCATACTGATCAAATACTTTCCGATAACTATAAACACTGTGTTCAGAAACAAATATATGACACTGATTCGCTAATGCCTCGTTTAATTCCACACCCCAATGATATCCATAATCACTATTAGCAGTGGCAATAATATCACTTTTATCTGAACGTGTTAATAAATTAGGAATAAAATGTGGATTGCTACCTATATATTCAGATCGCGCATAATATAGATCAGTATCAATAAACTTGTGATATTCACGTTCAATAGCAAACTTTTCCTTTCTAATAAATTTGTAAGGCATATCTTGTGTCATTGCGTATGGATAACTACTATTAATATCATAATAAAGCAAATCAGTACCAAATTTCTTGAAAACCTCGGTTCTACCACCCTTATATGCTAATCTTTCCGCTTTCTGTTGATCAACTGGTGATTGTCTAATAGTTTCATTTAAAAATACTGATGAAAACATTCCTAATGCTATTCCCGCACCTGTTGGTTTTTCCAAGACATTATAATATCTGCCATTAATTTCACCTTTACACATTTCAGCATGTTTACTGGCAATTTGAAAAGTTAATTGACTATCCAGTAAACAATATTTGCTACAATATTCACGTTTATCAAAAGATGTTCCATTTTTAGCAATATATTCATTCATATCAGATTCACTTTTCCAATATTTAACATCGGGAACTAATCCCTGATAGTAAATATTATCACAAGTATCGAATTTATAAGGATAAACACCTTTAACAATTGGTAATTGAAATGCTTTTGCTGTTGATGCTAATGATCCTACATAGTATAATGAAAGATCAAAAAACTTAATATTGAAAAATCGCATATATTTAATGGTATTATCAACAATCATAAACTTAGTTGAAACATTTAATTTTTTCAATTCCTTATAAAGTAATAAGTTATCAAAACGCGAATTGTTAAATCCATAAATAAAATACTGCTGAATTTTACCCTTAGCATGGGTTTTCGTTAAATCTGTTTCAACAACAAAATTGTACAAAAAATCCACAAAATCAATAACACAATTTGTGCCATAAAAGACTTTCTTAATATCATTAGAATACAATGAAATACAATATGGGATAGCATTAAATTTATCATCGCAAAAAGTTTCCATATCAAATGCCATAATAATCGGATCTAAATGCTTGTCAGTGCTTTGATTAATTGGTACAAGACGATATTCACGCTCTTTCTTTTCAGCAGTTTCTATCTTTGAATAAACTACATCTTTACTTGGGGCAACATGTTTCTTATCATACAAAAATACCTTTTTTCCATTAAATTCAGTATTGTCAATAATTTCATGAATATCACCCTTTTCATCAATCTTAACACCTTTCAAAACTAATTCATCATCGAAAAATCTAACGTAAAAACAATCTTCGTGTTCTTTCGCCTTATGAACTAAAAACTTAGATAATAATCCTTGTCTAACATATTCTTGAACAAATTTAGGTTCATTACCTAAACAATTCTTAATGGTCTTTTTATTCTTTTCAATTTTCATAGAACTATCAAAATACAAGTAATAGTATGTTTGATAAATACACATT
>Ga0302277_1001588_pt1 | contig 16712 bp, 4 predicted proteins | sample III_Bog_N3_1_FD_198759 | JGI IMG/M metagenome (GOLD analysis project Ga0302277, IMG submission 198759) | Peat permafrost microbial communities from Stordalen Mire near Abisko, Sweden - III_Bog_N3_1 | ecosystem: Environmental > Terrestrial > Soil > Wetlands > Peat | place: Sweden: Abisko... | reverse complement strand
CTGAAACAGACGGCGGCGGATGTCTGGACATTGTATCTGAACACCTGGGAATTGCTGTCGGCGTTGCGAAAGCTGAATCCGGAGATTTACCGGATCGTGGATATGAAGGATCTGCGGGCGGCGCTGAGTGAATCGGCGGGGTGGGTGGAGGGTGTGCTTAAACCTCAGAACTTCGGTTCGGGGATGTGCAGTGCAAGCCGTTTCGACAGGATGGCCTTTTCCGTGCGGTGGAGCTTTTCAGCGAGCACGACGTCGGGCAGGGTGCCAAGCAAGTGTAATTCCTCGGTGGTCCAAGGGCGGCGGGCGGGATTGTTCCAGGGAATCCCCAGTTTCAGCCGACGCGATTGCACACTGGAGGCTGAACGTCCCAACCGCAGTGCGATGGCGGCATCCGAAAGGGTTCCGAGCAATTGATCCTCCTTTGAGGTCCAAATCCGCCAGCCGGGTGCAAACGGCGGGATGCCCAGGCGAAATCGCCGGTTTTCAATGGCACTGACACTACACCCGATTTGCTCAGCGGCGGCTTGATCGGACATTTGACCCAACATGCGGTCCTCGGCCGGGATCCATTGGTGACGGTGGGGGGCAATACCCAGTTTGGCCCGGCGGGCCAGCACCACCGATCGGTTGCAGCCCAACCGCCGGGCCAGCTCGCTGTCCGGGAGCGTGCCAAGCAATTTGTCCTCATCGGCGGACCATGGCTTCGCCTGCCAGTGCCGCTTGACGATGCCCAGCCGGGATCGGCGGTGCTTGACGGCGTTTACCGACTTCTGAAGCAACATCGCCACTTGGTCGTCGGGACGCAGTCCCAGCACCTGGTCGTCCGCTGGACGCCACGGGCGGTTTTGGCGGTTAAAAACCGGAATCCGCCGCTGGACGCGCCGCGCCCGCACTGCCTCCCCAGTGCGTCCCAACCGCTTGGCCAGCTTACGGTCGGGCATGGTTCCCAACAGAAGATCTTCGGTGCTGGTCCAAGTCTTATGCCGGGGGTGAAAGGCCGGGATTCCAAGCTGGCGACGGCGCTGGAGGATCGAATCCCGTGACCGCTTCAGTTGCCGGGCGCAGTCCCGGTCTTTCTGCTTGCCCAGCAAGGCGTCTTCTTGGGTCGTCCACGGGCGATCACGGCGTTTTGGCTGTGGAATTCCCCGGTGCATTCGCCGCTGTTGGATCGCGGCCAGGGTTCGCCCGAACCGCCGCGAAAAATCATCATTGCTCATCCGTCGGAGCCCGTCGTCTTCCTCGGCGGTCCAACGGCGGAACTAAGAATTAAACTTTTTGATCCCCAGCTTGCGCCGCTTTTGCCGCACGGCGCCCTCCGGCCTTCCCACTTGCCGGGCGACCTCCCGGTCGTCCGCCTGGCCGAGCCACCGGAGGTCCGCCGGCGACCATTTGCGTCCGTGGTTATCTGCAAAAGGCTAAGCGCCCTTTGGGCGTAAAGTCACGTCAAAATGATTAATGGCCATTTATAGAAGCGCCGGCCCGCAAAGGCGGACCAAGGCAGGGGCAAAGCACGGCCACCACCTCCGCTCCAACCCAGCAAATTCGCATCACGCGCTGACAAGCCCGGTTTAAACCATTGTGACGCCAGCTCCGCTCACATAGGGCTTCGTCGAGAACTGAGCCGGATGCGGGGCAACGTTCACCGCCGGTTCTTTGGGGAGGGAGCGGCGGTAACCCCGCCTCCTTGCCGCCGGGGGAACCCGGCCAAACGCCTCGCACCGTGGGCGAGATAGTAAGGACTGGTAATGCACCCATATGCCTGGATAATAAATTGCGATATTTTTTGGTTTTTTACGATTTTTTGGAAGAACGCGTTTTTTCGCACGTATTAGTATGGGGGAATCTCGTTTTTTTCCGCCCCGGCGCGCCCGGAAAAATAATTGCAAAAACCGCAAAATAGTTGTTGAAACCTGAAATAAATCGGCCTATAAAAGAAGAAAATTTTACTGCTATACAATGCCAAATCCGGTGCGCGCTTGAATTGGAAGCGGATGAAATTGTGCCCTGGCCCGGGGTTGGTTTGGGCGCGCGGCTGTGATCGGTGGCAGCGGGGTTGAAGAAAAAGTGACAAAAAATAAGGATTTTTGTCAGATCGGGGCTTTTCGGCCGTATAAGTATAGTAGAGACGTGCGAAAGTTTTGAAAATTGAGTTTCAAACCTTCAGTGCTCTCTGGTTGTGAATGGATTAATCTTATGAAATCGAACGCGTTTAAGGCGGTTTTGTTAGGGCTGTTATGCGCCGGACTAACTTCGGGATGGCCGTCGGGTCGGGCCTTGGGCCAAATTCCCACCGCCGGCCAGACGCCTCCGCCCGCCAATCCTTATCAGGTGGTTGAACGCGGCGGCAACTACCGGGTTTGGCAGCGGACCACTTACGAAACCGGCCCCAATGGCCTTTCCGTTCCAAAACAGCATAAATTTACCGAGCTTGCCAGCGGGATGTGCTTCAAGGATGCCACGGGCGCTTGGGTGGATTCCCGCGAGCAAATTGAGCCGTATGCCTCGGGGGCAATTGCAGATTTTGGTCAGCATCGGGTGATTTTCTCTAATAATTTGAATTCGGAAGGGGCCATTGACGAGCAAACCCCCGATTGTAAACGCCTCCGTAGCAACGTATTAGGTCTGGCCTATTATGATGATTCCAGCGGGCAGAGTGTGCTGATTGCGCAAGTCCAAGACAGCCAAGGCGAACTCATCTCTGCCAACCAAGTACTTTACCCCGACGCCTTCTCGGGCGTCAAGGCCGATCTCCGCTACGAATGGAAAAAAGGCAGTTTCGAGCAGGATGTCATATTAAGGGAACAACCACCCAGCCCGGAGTCGTTGGGCTTGAATTCCACCACCACGGAAATCGAGGTGCTGACGGAATTCCTAAACCCGCCGGCGGCCACCCTCAAGGAACACTCGCAGAAAAACCAACTGCCGGATGAGGAGGTCAGTTGGGGGGCGATGCGGCTGGGTCACGGCCGGGCCTTCGATTTGGGGGAACCGAAGAATTCCCATTCCCAAGTGCCGGTGCGCCGGCAATACGAGACGGTCAATGGCCGGACCATTTTGATTGAGGGAGTTGCCATCCCGAAAGTGAAGTCCCAATGGCGGAAGCTGCCTTTGCAATCGAGCACCCGGACCCGGCTGCCGGTCTTGATCGCCAAAACGCCCGTCCTACCCAAAACCCCGCTGCCGGCCGGCAAGGCCAGCCCGATGAAACTGGCCGCCGCCACCCCGTCCAGCCGGGGTTACGTGCTGGATTATGTGGAACTCAACACCGACCAGACCGATTTTACGTTCCAAAGCGATAGTACGTACTTGGTGGATGGGGATTTCACCATCAGTGGCACCGCCACCTTTGAGGGGGGGGCCGTCATCAAAAGTGACTATTCACAAATCAATGTTTGCGACATCAACTGTCAGACGGCTCCCTACCGTCCGGCGATTTTCACCTCCCTCAACGACGATTCCGTCGGGGAGAGCATGGCCTACTCCACCGATCCCAATTATACCGGCAGTCCAACTTATGAGGACGTATACTGCTTTCTGTATACCGCCAACCCCACCGTACTCCGAAATATGCGCTTTTCCTACACGTACGAGGGGATTCAAAATCTGGACAACGTCGATCTATGGGATTGCCAGTTTCTCAACGTGGACAATCCGGTTTGGGGGAATGGCGCGGGTTCGTCAGGTTCGGTGGGGATGTACAATGTGCTGATTAACGAAGTGGCCGATGACTGCGCCATCGGGATAAGTCATCCCGGTACGCTGACCTTGGAAAATGTGACCTGTGACAGCCCGAATGGGAGTCAGGGTTTGGCCTGCAACAATAGCGGCGATGATGCCCCGCTGACTGTCACGGTGATCAACTCGCTGATCACCTATCCGGACGGGAATGGCGGCACCTATGTTTCCACCGATAATGTCAATTGGACTGATAACACCGGGTCCATCTATCAAACGATCGGGGCGGGAAATTATTACTTGGCCAACGGCAGCTCTTGGCAGAACGCCGGCACGGCCTGCATTGACCCGAACTTGCTGGCCGACCTGGCCACTAAAACCACCTATCCCCCCGTGGTTTATGCCGATCAGCTGATCACCAATGCCCTCACATTCTCCCCCCAGGCCCTGCGGGATAATTCCGGAACCCCCGACTTTGGCTACCATTATGACCCGATTGATTTCCTCGTCGGCGGGTGTGACCTTTACACCAACCTGACGCTGGCAGCCGGCACCACCCTTGCTTGGTATGAATCCAACGTGGGCACCAATGCCTCCGGCCAGCCGTATGGGCTCTTGCTGAACAACGGAGCCAGTTTTACCACGCTGGGCATCGCCACGGCCCCGTGCTGGTTCACGCGTTATAACACTGTGCAGGAAGGGGTCATGGGTTCGACCGGCTGGATGGGGGGGGTGATCCCCAATGGCAACGGTTCCCTGCCGTATCCACAGATCAGCGCCTCATTCACCAAGTTCATGGATCTGCCCGATATGGGTTGTTTCTTGCGGGACAACTGGGCGGCTGGTGTGGGCGGGTTCACCGATTGCGAATTGTATCAAGGATTTTCCGACTACTGGCCGTCCTATTATTTCACGAATTGTCTGTTTGTCCGCGGCGGCCTCGGCATCAGCTCACCGGAGACCAACGCTAGTTTTACATGCGAGAACTGCACTTTCTGGCGTGGCGAGTTAGATTCCAGCCGGTCATCGGGACAGAGCCAGTCGCAATGGACGATTTTAAACACCACGTTTGACGGCACCGTCATCTCGACAACAGACGGGCTGGGGGGCAACACCAGCAACACCTGCTTCGACTACAACGCTTTTTTAAGCTATTCCAATCGGCTGGAAATATGGGGGGCGCACGATGTCACCAACAACACCAGCTTCAACTGGCAAACCAGTTTTTTGGGGAATTATTACCTCCCGACCAACAGTCCGTTAATCGCCCAGGGCAGCACCACTGCGGACCAAATTGGATTGGACGCCTTCACCACCCAGACCAACCAAACCCCGGAGGGAAATTCAATGGTGGACATCGGTTACCATTATTTGGCATTGTTGCCCCCCAACATCACGCAACAACCGGAAAATACGGTCACGATTTTGGGTGAAACCACCGGGTTTGACGTTATTGCCGCAGGTTATGGTCCGTTTACCTACCAATGGCTGTTCGATGGGGTTCAGATCAGCAATATCATTACGACCGTGGCTGGCAGCTACAGTATGGGGGGAGGTTATTCAGGAGACAGTGGCGCAGCCACAAATGCCGGCATGCATTATACGGGCGGTGTCGCAATTGATGGTGCGGGAAATCTGTACGTTGCCGATACTTTTAATCATGTCGTTCGCAAAGTTAATACCAATGGCATAATCACGACAGTCGCTGGTAAACACAGTCTTGGGGGCACCTATTCCGGGGATGGCGGCGCGGCCACCAATGCCGGTTTAAATTATCCACAGTGCATCACGGTGGATGGCTTCGGCAACCTGTATATTTCGGATTTTAACAATAATGTCGTTCGCAAGGTGAATGCCAGCGGCATTATTACAACGGTGGCAGGCAAACACAGTATTGGGGGAACCTATTCCGGCGATGGCGGCGCGGCCACCAATGCCGGTTTGTATCGTCCACTTGGCATCACGTTGGATGGCTCGGGAAATCTTTACTTCACCGAATGGGGCAACAATGTTGTTCGCGAAGTCGCAACCAACGGCATTATCACGACCGTCGCCGGTAACCACAGTCTGGGGGGGAGCTATTCCGGCGATGGCGGCGCGGCCACCAATGCCGGTTTGAACGTGCCGACGGGGGTCACGTTTGACGGTTTTGGAAACTTATACATCGCCGATTGTAATAATGGGGTCATAAGGCAAGTGGATGTCAACGGCAATATCACCACCATTGCGGGAAACTATAATCTCGCGGGAAGTTATTCGGGAGACAATGGCGCGGCCACCAATGCGGCTTTAAATGGCCCCAATGGTCTGGTCGCGGATGAGGCGGGCAACCTGTTCATTGCCGATTATTACAACAATGTCATCCGCCAGGTGGATATGGAGGGCAATATCACCACCGTGGCGGGTGATTATGATCTGGGGCAGGGTTATTCGGGGGATGGTGGAACGGCCACCAGCGCCACCCTGAATAATCCACCGGGCGTGGCTCTGGATAGCGTGGGTGATTTATACATTGCCGACAGTGGCAATAATGTCATACGCCGGGTAACCAATATTAACATTTACGGGGCCAACGGAATTTTGAATATCGAGGATGCGCAGACCAACGGCACAGGTGATTATCAGGTGGTTGTTTCCAGCCCGTATGGCAGCGTCACCAGTTCCATTGTCACTTTAACGGTGGAGTTTCCACCGGTGATTTCGACCCAGCCCACCAATGTCGTTTATTCTGCCGGAGACAATGCGTCATTGAGTGTGGCGGCGTCAGGAAATCTTTTGAACTATCAGTGGTGGTTTGACGGGTCTCCGCTTAATGGCGCGACGAGTGCCACCCTGACCCTCAACAATATCCAGACAAATGAAGCCGGATATTACTATGTGGTGGTATCCAATGACGCCGGCACCACCAACAGTTTCACCAACACCGTAACCGTGCAGGCAACCTATTATGACACCTTTGCCGGTTCACTGACGAATTACATCTTTCAGTCAGACACCACCTATTACATCAATTCCGGCTTGTTGCTCTACGGAAACACGACCATCGAGGGCGGAGCCGTCATCAAGCTTTCTACCAACGCCACTTTGAATGTGATCGGTTCGCTGGTTTGCAAGACCGGACCCTACCGTCCGGCGGTTCTGACGTCAAAAGACGACAATTCGGCCGGTTTAATCATTCATGGCAGCAGTGGCGTACCGCAAACAGCCGGGAATGGGCCCCCCTACCTGAACCTCACCATGAGCGATGAATACGCCTCGCTTACCAATGACACCAGCGTGAACTACCTGCGGTTCGCCTATGCGAATCAGGGTTTGACGGCCAGTTCCTATTCCGGGAATTTGCAGGTATGGAACTGCCAGTTTGTCAACTGCAACCAGGCCATTGAAGACGGCGATTACAATTGCACCGCCGTGTATTTGCACAACGACCTGTTCGCCGCCTGTGGTTCGGCCGTGGGTGGGCCTGGCGGTTGTGCATATGTCAACGGCGAGCAACTGACGGCCGATGTGGGAAGCTTTTGGGACACCAACAGTCCGCCGTCGGAACTGGCCTTGAATAATTCCATCATCATCGGTGGATTCAGCCAGGTGGGCGATGGGTTGCCGGCGATTGATCAAACAAATAATTGTGCGGTCAATCCCAGCAATACAGTGTTCCAGTCCGTCGGCGGTGGAAACTATTATTTGGCCACCAATAGCCCGTATTACGCTGCCGGAAACAGCAATATCAGCCCACTAATGTCCGTTGAATTGGCGCAAAAGACCACGCATCCGCCGCTTGTTTATACAGCACCCAATGGCTACTTTAGCACCAGCTTGAACCTATACCCGCAGGCAACCCGAGATACGAACTCGACCCCTGATTTGGGCTACCATTATGACCCCTTGGACGTACTAATGGGCGGTATCTATGTGACGAACGCTTCCATCACCCTGAATGCCGGTACAGCGGTTGGTCTTTATGGTACCAACGGTCTCTGCTACGGCGTGGCCATCGCTAATCAAGCTCAGTTTATCAGCATTGGATCGCCAAATAATCTGAATCATCTGGCGGCTTACAACACGGTGCAGGAACAAAAGGTGTCCAGTTGGCTGCGACCTTTCGAAGGCTTGGTCCTTTCATTTTATGGCGGGAATATGAATTACCAGTGCCGGTTCACCGACTGGGCGGTGCTTGCGCAGGATTGCGTGCTGTTTTATTTTGGAACCAGTCCGTCACTGCCGCAGCAGTATTTCCAGGATTGTCAATTTCACGGCGGGTTTATTGAGTCCTACAATCCCACCATTTGTCTCAGCAATTGCCTGTTGGAACGGGTGTATGCCGATTTGGAACCCAATGACACCAACACCACCGTGTTCGGCAACAATCAGATTTGGGGCGGCACCTTTGCATATTGGCCATCGTTCCAAACCAATTCGATCATCCGAGACAACCTGTTTGATGCAGCGGTGGTGCCGGACGGTCTTGGTGCAAGCGGCCTGACCTATGTGGGCGGACACAACGCCTACAACAATGGCTCGGGCGAACTGGACCCGGTACTCCCGGGCGACCTGATCCTGAGCAATTCATTGGTCTATGAATCCGGGCCGTTGGGCAACTACTATCAACCCACCAACAGCCCGCTGCTCAATGCCGGCAGTGCCAGCGCCGCGCAAGTTGGCCTGTATCATTTCACGGTGAACACCAATGAAATCATTGAAGGTACAAACACCGTCAGCATTGGCTATCATTATGTGGCGGTGGATACCAACGGAAATCCGCTCATCTCCAATAGCCAGGGAATCCCGGATTATCTGTTGGACACCAATGGTAATGGACTGGGCGCGTGGGATTTGAATGAAGGCATCGCGGGAAGCCCACCCCCGCCGGCCACCAATCACCTGGCGTTCTGGCGCTTTGACAACACCAATACTTGGGTGGGTGATCAAGGCCAGTTGCCCATTGCCACCGGCAATTTGGTGGGAATACCGAGTTGGGACACCAATGCCGTGTGGGTGGACAATCCAGGGAGTGCAGTCATCGCCTACAATTTCTTTGAAACCTCCGGCAATTCCAATATTTCCATGAATGTCGGCACCGTTCGCCTCTGGTTTAAACCGGATTGGAGCAGCAGCACCATTACCGGGGGCACCGGGCCGGGCAGTGCCGGACGACTCATTCAACTGGGAACCCAGTCGGTCAGCAACGGCTGGTGGGGACTCGAGTTTAACGCCAATGGCACCCAAATTATGTTTGGCAATCAGACTAACGGACTGGCCAAGACCATTCTTGCCGCCCCGATCACTTGGATCACAAACCAGTGGCACCAAATCGTATTAACCTACACCAACAACGGCAGCACACTGTATTTGGACGGGCAATCCGTAACCAACGGAGGGGGCGCCACCAATTTCCCAAATAGCAGTGAACTGGCCAAGGGAATTTATGTCGGCTGCGAAACAAATGGAACCTCCCAGGCCCGGGGGGCCTTTGATGATTTGGAAACCTTCAATTATGTACTGAGTGCGACCAATATTGCCGCAGCCTATCTCATGGACCTCCAGCTTGACAGCAACACCAACGGATTGAGCAACATCCAGGAGAACCAGTTGGGCATGAACCCGTATGGCGACAGCACCAGCAATACGGGCACCCGGATAAATTACTTATTCGACCCAAGCGGCTGGCTGTATAATATAAATGGATTCCACACCGGAAGCATCGGTTTTGACGACCAGGGCAACATCCAAACCGATTCACAATCTCAATAATTTATATGTCTCCCATGAAAACTATTGCATTTTTCATTTTCGGCTTTGGCCTGGCACTGAATGTGGTTGGCAGTGTTCAAAATACAAGTCCGGCTTGGAACAACTCGGCAAATTATGTATCCAGCTTGCCGCCCGGCGAGCCTGGTTTTGCCCCGCCACAGCCGTTGGTGCTGGAGGAGGAGTCCAGTCAACAAGGCGCCAACAGTATAGCGGAAGCCATAACCCCGGAAATTCAGGCGCTGGCGCGCGGACTTGAAAATGACCCGTTGCGCATTTTTTGTTATGTGCATGATCATATCCGGCACGTTCTCTATTTCGGATCCAAAAAGGGGGCGCAATTAACTCTAATGGAGCAAAGCGGCAATGATTTTGATCAATGCGCACTGTTGATGGCCCTGCTGCAAGCCGCGGGCTATACGAATGCGCAATATAAGTTTGGTCAACTAGAGATGCCCTATGACAGTCCGAACCACCTGGATTTGCACCATTGGCTGGAACTTGGCTTGGTGAACACAAACTGGACCGACACCAAAACATTTTTCTCGAATTTGCTGCCTAATCGCGGTTATCCAAATTGGTTTGACGAAGGAAACAGTAATACCATTGCGTTTGACCGGGTATGGGTGACGCTGAACGTTGGGGGGACAAATTACTATCTGGATCCCGCGTTTAAAGTCAGTGAGCCGGTTGCCGGGATTAATTTGCCGTCGGCCATGGGGTTAAATACCAATACGCTGTGGTTAAACGCCGGAGGTACGGACACCGCCGATTATGTGCAAAATGTGAACGAGGCAAACCTGCGCACAAACCTGGCGGGTTTGAATAATAATTTACTGGCGACTCTGCAAACCAATTATCCAAATGCTTCAGTATTGAAAATTCTTGGGGGACAGCAAATCATGCCATGGACAAACGGGTTAAGCCAGCTCAACCCACCATTTCCACTGGATACGAGAGGCGGAGTTTACCCGGAGTTGACCTGGACGAATGAGCCTACCAGCTTCATGGCCAGCCTTACCATCAGCTTTGGCACGGTCAGCACCAACATTTATTTTCCGCAGTTGCAAGGGCGGCGATTATCGCTGACGTTTGGCAACAATCTGGCTCAACTGTGGCTGGATGATATGGAGGTGACACAATACAATACTTCCGGCAACACCAGCATTCCGGTGACCTTGGAGGCCAAATTTCCCTACGGTGGATGGAGCAACTTGTTCAACACACCGTTTGACGACAACAATTTTGACCATCCTTATTCGACTACTTACAATTGCCTCGGCAGCAGTTATGCCCTGATTTATTGTTTCGAACCAGACATCAAATATCTCCAAGAACGGCAGAGCCGCCTGGCCGGTTATTTGCAAATGGGCCTTCCAAACACTTCGCGCCAGGTCGTAACCGAAACCTTGGAAACCATGGGGCTAAATTGGATGATCCAGACAAAGCTGAATGGTGATATTCTGGCCCAGCTGCTTGGCTGCATCCCACAGTATCATGTGCGACTGGGGCGCATGGCGCAAGAATCTAATAAGGGTTATTACGTTGACATTTACGACCAACAGACCGGAACCTTTCAAAACAGCATCAATAATCCCTCCGATCTTACACTCTTTAGCCATAGAAATAACCAGTGGTTTGATATCTGGAACTATTTCTCAAGCAGCATGGAACATGGACTGATTGAACAGCTTCAAGACAGCGGTTTGGTGGCGGCGTCTACCGTAAAAATCCTGCAGTTGGCAAATGCCAGGAATCAGGTGATTTATCTAGCCAGTATTACCAATTGGATGACCGGGGCCAATGTCAGCAACCATATTGCTAAATACAATGACGCTTATTTGAGCAGCCGGTTTGCCGAAGGATATTCAATGCTGATGCCAACGAATGGAGCTATTCCAGTTGCCGGTCCTGGAAGTTGGAATGGCGAGAGTTATGTTGAGTTTCTTCAAAATGCGTCACGGCGAAGCATGGCAATGACCATTGACGGACAATATAACGGTGGATATATTCAGCTTGATTCGGCTGTTCCAAATACTACGTATATTAACCTCAGCGATTATTCGGTGTCGAGCGCATTTAATGTGACCCCCATTGCGACGCCAGCCGTCTTGTCCGCCGATCCGGTCAATATGTCTGATGCCTCGTTTCGGCTAACCTCGACGGACATATCCACCGGCACCGCAGACCCTCTGGGGACGACCTTTACCCGCTATTACAGCCCGACCCGCCGCCAATATAACCTGGCCAATCTCGGCAATGGCTGGGTTCATTCTTACTATGTGAATCTTCAGGAGATCAGCGATCCGGAACCCAGCCTCGGTTCGACCACTCCCGCGCAGATGGCCCCAATGCTGGTCGCGGATTGTGCGGCCATTGGGGTTTATACTGGCCAGTTTGACCCCAAAATCTGGCTCGTCACCGCCTTGATTTCCAAATGGGGGGTTGACCAGATCACCAGCAACGCCGTATCCATCGCCATTGGAAACGACACATTGGAATTCATCCGCGAGCCCGGGGGAATTTACATCCCACCGGCGAACTGCACTTGGAGCCTGACCAATCGAAATTCAAACTACCTGCTGCAGCAGCGTCACGGAAATAACTATGGCTTCAACCCCGGCCGGCAACTTGTTGGCATTACCAATCAGTCGGGTGATGCAATGTCGTTTTTTTACTCTGGCACCACTCTCAGCAAGGTCACGGATTTTTATAACCGCACACTGACCTTCTCCTATTCCGGGCCAACGCTTACCAAAGTCAGTGACAGTGCAGGGCGTTCAGTCAGTTACGGCTATACCAAAAATAAAGATGGAAATTACGATTTAACGTCAATGACCGACCCGGAAGGTAAAGCCAGCACTTGTCTTTATGACACCAACCACCAGTTGATTGCCAGCATTAACGCGCTTCAACAACTGGTGGTGTCAAACCTGTATGATAGCTTTGGCCGGGTTACCACGCAGTTCACCCTGGGGGACACGAACCGCATGTGGCAAATCTACTGGTCGGGTTGGGAAACCGTGGCGCAGGACCCCACTGGAAGCAAGCAACGGTATTTTTATGACGATCAAAACCGGCTGATCGGCCAGCAGGATGCCCTGGGCAATGCGAGCCAGATTTTTTATGACGGTCAAAACCACACTATCGCAACCGTTTCGCCGCTCAACGAAACCAATCAGTCAATATATGATGGAAACAACAACGTCATTTGCACTATTGATTCCCTGGGTTTTAGCAATCAATTTGTTTATGACAACCAAAACAATCTCGTTAAATCCATTGACGCGCGTGGCAATACCAACAGTTACGGATATGACGCGGATTTCCGTTTGATTGGGCAAACCAACGGGGCCGGTAACTGGCTTAATTTCACTTACAATGCCAACGGCTCCCTGTATCAACAAACCGACCCAGCCGGCACCACCACCTATGCCTATGATAAATATGGAGGGCTTAGCAGTATCACTTATCCAAGCGGACTAGGCGTGGAGAATTATGGAAATGATATTGAAGGCGACCCGCTCAACCGTACCAATTGTAATAAAGACGTGACGGTTTTTCAGTACAACAACCGCCGGCAGATTACCAACACCATATCCCCGTTGAATCATACGAATTCCGTTGGCTATGACAACAATGGCAAGATGAGCAGCCAGACGGATGCGCGGCGCAACGCCATCACTTATAGCTGGAGTGCGACCGGCCATTTACTGGAAACTATCTTGCCTCAGACCCCCCAGGGCGTGCCGAAAACCTTTAATAATTACGATGTGCGTGACTGGCTCACGAACACGGTGGATGCCTTGAACAACAACACCTATTTCTATTATGATCCGGCCCAGCATTTGGTCGCCACCCTTGATCCTTTATCGCGAATTACGGGTGCCGCCTACGACCCGGATGGACATCAATTGAGAACGACCAATGGGTTGTGGCTGGTTTCGTCTAATTTATACGATGCGCGCGGCTCGGTGTTGCGTTCCAGCGATCCGACAAACCGGACGGTGGCTTATGTCTTTGACGGCGCGGGCAACCAAATCATTCTCACCAACCGCAACAAAAATGCATGGCTGTTTCAATATGATGCCGCCAACCGACTGACCAACACCGTCTCGCCATTGGGAAAACAGACGGCGCAAGCCTATAACAGTCGTGGATTGCTGGCGTTAATTACAAAACCGTCCGGCCATACCAACGCGTTTTTCTATGATGCGCGCGGGCGTCTCACCAATGAAACGGACAATGTGGGCAACAACTTCTTCCAATTAGATCCCAATGGTAACACCACCAATTTGATTTTCGCCACCCAGACAAACACCTGGACCTACAACAGCAACAACCTGGTGACCGCCTACACGGATATCAACAGCAATCTGATCCAGTATGGTTATGACGCGTGCAACAACCTGACAAATTTGACTTACCCGGGTGGCAAGAAGGTGGCTTACGCCTACGACAGCCAAAACCGCTTGACCAATGTGCTGGACTGGGGCGGACGGAAAACCTCCCTGGCCTATGATTTGAACGGCCATCTGACGAGCATCACCCGACCCAATGGCACCGTGCGGTTGCTCACCTACGACGCGGCGGGCCAGGCGGCCACCATCACGGAAAAAACGGCCAATGGTTCCGTCATTTCCTACTACAAATACGCCTGGGACCACGGGGCGAAAATGCAGTGGGAGTATGCCGCGCCCCAGCCCCATGCGGGGACGGTCCCGTCCCACACAATGAGCTTCAACAATGATGATCAATTGATCAATATTGACGGCAACACGGTGGTCAATGATGCTGATGGGAACATGACCAGCGGTCCGCTCATGAGCGACTCTTTGAGCACGTACACTTATGACGCGCGCAACCGGCTGCTGAATGTCGGGGGGGTGAGTTATGGTTATGACGCGTCGGCGAATCGTCTGGCGGTGACGAACGGGGCCAATCCGATCCGCTACGTCATCAACCCCAATTCAACGTTCTCACAGGTCTTGATGCGCATCCAATACGGGGTGACCAATTACTATGTCTATGGGGCGGGCCTGCTGTATCAGGTGACGGAAGCAGCCACCGGAACCAACACCTTCACCTATCATTATGATTCCCGCGGCAGCACAGTGGCTCTGACGGACGGCAACGGGAACGTCACCGACCGGATCGAGTATTCCGCTTACGCTACCACCACTTATCGGAGCGGCACGAACGACACCCCGTTTTTGTTTAATGGCAATTATGGGGTCATGACCGACCCGAACGGCTTGCTGTACATGCGGGCGAGATATTACAATCCGTATATCTGCCGGTTTGTTAATCCCGATCCGTCGGAATTCAAGGGCGGAATGAATTTTTACGCTTATGCCAATGGGAACCCGGTCTCCTATTTAGACCCGTTTGGGTTGGGTGTCATTGGGGAGAATAGCGCCAACAGCGCCGGACTGTTGTCGTCGGTGAATGCCCCCCCGAACCTGGTGGGAACGTTTGCGCCCAATGTAAACACCGGGCCGCAAATGGGACCGGTGGGCTTCACTCCTTTGGCCCCCTTCTTTGATCCCAGCAAGCCGACCACGGTGACCTGGGCTGACCCCAGCGACGTGGCGTTTCAGCAAAATCTGCAGGGTCTGGGCCAGGCGGCGAATGTGGCAATGCAGGTGGGGGTTGCCGTGGGAGCAGCTATGTTGAGCGATGGCTTGGGCGAATTGGGGGCCGCAGAGGGTGGAACGACACTTGATCAACTTTCAGCGGCTGCAAATCGGGCTGCTCAGAGTGTCGGCTCTGGTAGTGGCCCGGTTTATGGGACGCAGGTGCATACGGCCTTCCAGGCCGAAGTTGAGGCGTTGGGCCAATCTGGCCTTCAGACAGAGGTCTCGTATCTGAACGGAGCTGAAGTTCCGTACGGGACTGCTGGATCTGTCCGCATTGACGTTGGCCAATACGGAGCAAATGGACAAATCCAATCCGTTTTTGACCTCAAGACGGGTAGTGCCACGCTAACACCAGCACGCATTCAACAAATTCAACAGGCTGTTGGAAGTCCAGTACCTGTTACAATAGTAAGGCCATGAAGACATCTGAGATTGCTACATTGGGAAAACGCCTGCTCGTAGATTTGCCGGGCTTCGCAGCAAAGGGTCAGATGCTATTCATGCGTCCGGTTGGACACACGTTGCGGGGGATATTTTTTGATCGCTCTGTTAATCCGCGAGGGTTTTACGCGCAAGTTTTCATTCAACCTTTATTTATTCCGGCAAAACACATTGCTTTCAACGTGGGTTGGAGACTTGGTGGTAACAGCCACATTTGGAATGCAGAAGCCCCAGCATTGATTTCGGAACTGGAGGCGACGTTGAAACGGGAAGCCTTGCCGTTTCTGTCGGGAGTTCAATCGCCAAAAGATGCGGCACAAGCCGCAGGTTCTTTGCAAAAGTCTGGGGACCCTTATGTTCAACAAGCAATTGCTTACGCCTTTGCTCGCGGTGGTGACATACAACATGCGATGGCCGCTCTTACTCAACTTGTCGGTATGCTTGACATCAAAGAACAGTATCCTTGGCAACAGGAAATGCAACGCAGGGCGGAGGTTTTGAAAGCGGAGCTTCGAGACAACCCGTCAGTAGCTCATCAACGGCTTGAATTGTGGGAGACTGAGACCACAAAACAGCTCGGTCTGGAGAGATTTTCCTGAATGGAGCACTGATGTCGAAATTGACTCGTTCAATTTGGTTCGTGTGGCTGCTCGGAGCAATCTTGGGCGTGCTATCGGTGTCTGCACGCGGCCGTGACGCAGCACCACACGGCCCGACAACCGATTACGACGGACAAACCTACGCGAAAACCGTGTGTGTCGAGACTTGGCGACTGGCCTTGGACTACGACTCCACGTCAATACGGTCAATCGCTTCGGGCAATAGCTCGGTTTTCGGTTACGACGGAGTCGCAGTGCTTATCGCAAATGAATGCCGAAATCAGCCTGCCGACACTCGCACGCCTTTTGTCGATTTCGCTAAATTTCTTGCCGCAGGAGGTGACATGGTAACAGTAGTACATTATACTGACGAGGCGGGGGTTCAGGCCATTACACAATCTGGCACCGTCGGAACCCCTCAACTTCAAGCATTTGTAACGACGCCGTCGCAGATTCCAGTGGGGGCGACTTCAGTGCAAGTCGAGCAAGCGCTTGAGATTCAGGCCGGAAAAGGACAGTATTCAATCACCTTTCAGACCCCCTCCGCCAATTTAATGACGCCAGCCAATGGAGCGGTTACCAGCGGCGGAGCACAGCAGTTCCAGTTATT
>Ga0302277_1001574_pt1 | contig 16800 bp, 9 predicted proteins | sample III_Bog_N3_1_FD_198759 | JGI IMG/M metagenome (GOLD analysis project Ga0302277, IMG submission 198759) | Peat permafrost microbial communities from Stordalen Mire near Abisko, Sweden - III_Bog_N3_1 | ecosystem: Environmental > Terrestrial > Soil > Wetlands > Peat | place: Sweden: Abisko... | reverse complement strand
TTTGACTTTCGTGGAAACGCGCCAGCATTCCTTGCCGCTGCTTCCGAGTCCACCGCCGCCGTTTCGATTCCGTTTTTGATGTAGCCATGCCACCATGATTTCAGAACCCGAGAGCGAAAACTAGACGTGGACCTTCAGCCGGATACGTCCGTATGTTGCTCCCACCTTCGTGTAGAGGATGTCCAGCCGTTCGGGTTTGCAGCGTTTCGTGAATTTCTCATGGTCCTCGACACTGATGAACTTGCACTGGTCGAAAATCAGTTTGCCGGTGGTGATGTCTTTCACCGAAATGAACGGGACGCCCGTCTCGGTGTAGTTGGGCTTTTGGTGAACGCCATCCGTTATCCGCGTCGCTACGTCGGCAAGGCGCACGACTTTGACTCCCTTCGGATTTGAGACTGGGTCGCCGAAGAGGTCGAGGAAGAGGGATTGGGTGAGGGAGTCGAGTTGGGCGAGGGCGGCGCGGCGCTTGGCCCGCAACGCCTCCGCCCGGTCCAGCACCTCCGCTATCCACCGCTGCTCCGCCAGCGGCGGCAGGGGGATTTGGAGAGCCTTCAACGTCGTCGCGTTGACGCCGGGTTGCGCGACGCCTCGCGCGCCTTTGGCAACTTGCGCCCAATAATTTTCCGTCTGAAAGAAGTGGCTGACGAAGCGCGGCTCTGCCGCATCGCCGACTCGAACGCGGATGAGATAGGAAGCGAACACAGAATCCGTTGGGCACTCGCGAATCAGAAAGCTTTTCCCGGTCGTCGCTCCAGTCCGCGCAAAGACAATGTCTCCTGCTTTGAGTCGGGCGTCGGACGCAGTGCGAGTATCGCACTCGCACCACGGCACGTTTTCCCAATTCACAGCACCATCTTGAATGTCCGTGATGCGAAGAAACTTTGGGCCGATAGGCTGTTCGGTGGCAGACGCGGTTACGCCGTAGTCAACGGACTCGGCGAAGTCGCCAAGCGGTATGGTTTTCCATCCGCTCACTTCAGCATCCCCTCCAGTTCCTTCATGCCTTGCTGAATCTCCGCCTCCAGTTGGCCGAGGGCTTTGAGGATTTCGCCCGGCGGGCGGTGCGCGACTTCGGTGTGGACGACTTCCTTGTAGCGGTTAAGCGAGAGATCGTAGCTCTGAGCGGCAATATCTGCCTTTGGCACGCAAAAACTCTGCGCTGTGCGTGCGTTATTTCGTTCGGATTTATCACGCCGCGGCCAGCGCACAAGGATGTCAGGCAAATTATTCTTCGCGTGATCTTCAACGGTCAGCGCAATCCTAGGAACTGCGCCAAGTTTTTCCGGCGGCAGAAGTTCGGTGCGCTTGTCATCGAGCGACATACCATCGGCATCCACGTCGTAAAACCAGACGTGGTCCGTGCCGCCGGAATTGGTTTTGGTAAACAATAGAATGGCGGTGGAGACGCCAGCGTAGGGCTTGAACACGCCGCCGGGCAGTGAGATAACGGCGTCGAGCTTCTGTTCCTCGACGAGAAGTTGGCGCAGGGTCTTGTGCGCATTGGACGAGCCGAACAACACGCCGTCAGGCACGATGACGGCGGCACGGCCGCCGGGCTTGAGCAGGCGCAAGAACAACGCCAGAAACAATAGCTCGGTTTTCTTGGTCTTGACGATTTGCTGGAGGTCTTTGGCGCACGTCTCGTAATCAAGCGACCCGGCAAACGGCGGATTAGCGAGGACGAGCGTGTATTTTTCCTCCTCGCCGGCGTGATCCTGGGCGAGCGAGTCGCGGTAGCGGATGTCGGGATTTTCCACGCCGTGCAAAAGCATATTCATACTGCCGATGCGGAGCATGGTGTTGTCAAAATCAAATCCGTGAAACGCCTGCTCGTGGAAATGTTTTTTGAGCAGCGGGTCGCGGAGAATTTCCGGGTGATGCTCGCGGAGGTATTCGCCCGCCGCCACCAGGAATCCGCCCGTGCCGCACGCGGGATCGCAAATGACATCCTTGGCCGTGGGCGCGGTCAGTTCGACCATGAGCTGAATGATGTGGCGCGGGGTGCGGAACTGGCCGTTCTGCCCGGCGCTGGCAATTTTGCCCAGCATGTATTCATAAAGGTCGCCCTTGGTGTCGCGTTCTTCCATCGGCACGCCGTCAATCATGTCCACTACCTTGGCGAGCAGCGCGGGCGTGGGGATGGTGAACCGCGCGTCCTTCATGTGGTGCGCGTAGGTTGAGCCGTCGCCGCCGAGTGTGCGCAGAAATGGAAAAACGTGTTGATCTACAACTTCAAACATTTCCTTCGCTTCAAAATTCTTGAACCGCGACCAGCGGAGATCATCGTAGGCGCGGCCCTTGGCGTCATTGCCTTCAGGGAACACTCGGTGCTCTATTGGTTTTTTGAGCCGGGTGGATTTATTTTCCTCCAATGTATGCAGGTCATCGAGGCGCTTCAAAAACAGCAGGTAGGTGATTTGCTCGATGACTTCGAGTGGATTGGAAATGCCTCCCGTCCAGAACGCATTCCAGAGAGCATCAATTTTACTGCGGATTTCGCCGGTGAGCATGATTAAATAATTGTTGTTTTAATGGAGGCGCAACACGCATTCCACGGGGCTGACACAAATTTTGAGAAAATATTCATGTGCGTCGTTGGTGAATGATTTTGCGCGCAAAAAGTGGCAGCGTCAATCTGCCTTCGAGTTTTTCCAAGCCAAGCCTAACCGGTAAAATAATTATTTGCCGCCACCATCAATTCAGCGATTTCAGTCTGACGCACATCGCATTGAATCGAAATGATCATAGGCATTCCGGTAAGTCAGGCGGATTCGTCTGATTTCAGGTGGGCCGGTTCAAAATTCATCCGCCCGGCCATTGCCTTGCGATGCTCGTTAGCCAGATGCCCATAAACCTTTCCAATCAGAACGCCGCCGTCTTTGTGCCCCACCCAGGCAGCTATCGTCATAAAATCAATGCCACTCATGACGCCCATTGAAATAAAATGGTGCCGGCAATCGTGAAATCCAAAGCTTGGCAGTTTGGCGCGCTCACGAACCAACACCAGCGATTCGCGAAATGTCTTTGCAGGGATATCCTTTTCGCCGCGCTGTGGTGATGGGAAAAGCCATTGAGATGCGTCGTGAGATCGTGCCTTCATATCGAGAAGGTGCGCCTTCAGCTTCGGATTGAAATCCACCACACGCGCATCGCGGTTCTTGAGGTCTTCGATTCCGCGCTCGGTGATCTGTCGGCGGATGAAAAGCTGGCTGTTTCCAAAATCAACATCCTCCCAGCGTATGCCGAGGGCTTCGTTGCGGCGTGCGCCGCTATAGGCGAGCACCCTGATGTAATCCACAAATTCCTGCGCGTTTTCAGTAACGGGAACATCGCCACCCTGTTTATTCTGCTTCGTTTCAAACGCAGCCTTGCAAAGTTTGTCCAGATCAGCCGCCGTGAACAATGAGCGTTTCTTGGTGCTGGTTTTGAGCGGTCGCAAACCTTCCATTGGCAACCGCTGGACCAGTCCATCGGACAGGGCGCGCTTGAAAACGACCCGCAGCACAATCACATCCAAGTTGATGGTTCGCGGGGACACGTTTTCCTTGAGGCGAGATTCAATAAACCGATTGACGTGAACCCGTTTGATCTGGTCGAGACGCAAGCCGCCAATATAATTATTCCAGCGTTTCAGGAGCGCTTTTTCTTTCGCCACCGTTCCCAGCTTTTTGGTTCCCTGACCACTGCCGATAAAATCCAAATAGCGCGCGGAGTATTCGTTAAATTTGGGGGTTCGTGCCAGTGTTGGCAGCGTGTTGTCTGACCGTTGCGTCTGCAACCGATTCAACTCAGCCACAGCCTGTGCCACGGTTTGCACCGGTTTACCCTCTTTGGTGACAAGAGGCACACGCTGGTTCTTTTTAATGCCGGTGAGGGGATTCTCAACATTCAGCCGGGCATAATAGCGCGTGCCACGGATCCACAGTCCGCGAATCGGTTGCTTGCGCCCGTCCAATACTTTTGCGAAAGTAGCGCCATGAGCTTGGCGCTTTTCACAATTTTGGTCATTGCTAGTGGCATCACTTGCCTTCATGCCATAACAGTGGCACAAATAGTGGCACAACGTCAAGTATGGAGTGATAGCACAATCGTAAGTCGTTGTTAATCAAGGTTGCCGGTGTGGCGAAATGGCAGACGCACAGGACTTAAAATCCTGGGACATTAAAACGTCGTGTGGGTTCGAGTCCCACCACCGGCACCAATTGCAATAATGTGCAGTATTTGCAATAATTTTGTGAAAGTCAGGGATAAACACAATGGGATAGGGTATCGTCTGCGAGCGACCTTGCCAAAGTTGTCAGACCTTTCACGGGTTTTGCCACCTTTGCCAGAAACTGCCAATGGCTGCATGTAGCGCGTCTGAGTTTCGAACCCTTGAATATTTCCACCAGGGCGGGAAGAGTCGCCGATACCGTGTTTCATTGAATCGCGCATCAATGAGCAGAACCACACCTTGATCGGTTTCTGAACGAATGACGCGGCCGATGGCTTGGAGTACCCGGTTCATGCCAGGAAAGGTGTAAGCGTATTCAAACCCCTTCGTGTTCTGCTCCTCAAAATACTCCCGGATCAGGTTTCGTTCGTTGCACAGTTGTGGCAGTCCAACCCCGACGATGACGGCGCCAACCAGCCGTTCGCCGACCAGATCAATGCCTTCGCCGAAGATTCCGCCCAGCACGGCGAATCCGACAAGTGTTTCACCATGTTCAATCGAAAAGGCGGCGAGGAATGCGTCTCGTTCCCCCTCTGTCATTCCGGGACGCTGGACAAGCACCGGGAGTGACGGCTGGCGAATCTGAAATAACTGGAGCGCGTCATTGAGATATTGATACGAGGGAAAATAGACCAGATAGTTGCCGCGCCGCCCCTGCACCAAAGTTCCAATCGCTTCCACCACGTCTCCCATTGATTCTGTACGCCTCTTGAAATGGGTCTGGATGCGGTCTTGAATCAGCACCGCCAGGTTCTCGGAAGGAAACGGCGAGGCCAATTGCAACACAGCATCTTCTGGTGCTCCCCCCAGCAGGGTCCGGTAATAGTCTATCGGCGTGAGAGTGGCAGAGAAAAAGACGGCCGCCTTGCCGCGCGCCAGAGCTTTCCGGAGTAACAGCGACGGATCCAGGCAAAACTGGCGCACCTTCAAAGCCGGCTCATGATCAATGATGGTAACAAAGTGCTCATCATAAACTTGGGCGGTGCGCCGGAAGGAATGCAGCCGGAAATAGAGCGCAAGCAGGGCTTCGCGAAACTCCGCCGGCTGGTTTTTGGCCAGCCACCTCTCCACCTCCTCCATGGCAGTTTCCAGCGGCTTGATTAAACTGTCGGGAAAATCGGAACTCGTGCTTGTACCATTTTCTTCACCCACGATCGGTGCAGTCTTCGCCGGAAACAAATTGAGTTCGACGGAGGAATCCGACGCCGCAAACGATTCCCCGGGTGATTCAGTGGGGTTAACCAGTTTCCGCACCGCCGCGAGCAGTTGAGTCAAGGCATTGGTACACCGTGGCGCTGCTTTCTTGATGGCGCGCTTGGCGTCCATGATCTCTTGGGCGCTCAAATCCGCGGAGAACATGTCGCGGGCCCGGTCTACGAGGTTGTGTGCTTCATCAACGAGGAAACCGTAGGCACCGCCGTCCTCGGCAAAGTGTCGGCGCAGATAAACTTGGGGATCAAAAACATAATTGTAATCGCAGATTATGGCGTCCACCCAGATAGAAACATCCAGGGATAGTTCGAACGGGCAGACCTGGTGTTTCTGGCCGACTTCTTCGAGAACGGCACGGGTGATTTCTTCCCGCCCCAAGGCTTCGCGGATCGCGGGTTTGACGCGGTCGTAATAGCCCAGGGCGAGCGGGCATGTCAGCGGATCACAGGGGTGCCCTTCGCGCACGCAGACCTTTTCCTTGGCGGTAAGCGTCACGGCGCGCAACTTTAATCCAGTCCGGCGCAAATCAACCAGCGCCTTCTCGGCAATGCCGCGGCCGACTGTGCGGGCGGTCAGGTAAAAAATACGTTCGAGTTTTCCCTCGCCCTGTGCTTTGACCGCCGGGAAGAGCACGGAAATGGTTTTGCCGATGCCGGTCGGCGCAGCGAGAAATAATCGACCGCCATTTGCGATCACCCGATAGGCCGCGACGGCCAGTTCGCGCTGTCCGGGACGATACTCGGGAAAGGGAAACGCAAGCGCAGCGATGGAGGCATTGCGTCTGAGGCACCAGTGATGATGTTCACGCAGCCAGTCCGCATACACCGCGGTGGTCGCGGCGAAAAAATCAGACAGTTCTGTTAATGAGAAAGTCTCGCGAAACTCGGTCACCCGGCCGGTCGGCAATTCCAGATAAACGAGTTGGATGACGAGTTTCTCCAACTTGTGTTCCCGGGCATGCATGAAAGCATAGAATTTTGCCTGTGCCCAGTGGAGTGGATCGGCTTCGTGATTCCATTTTCCCTGGACAGTTTTGATTTCCTCCAACAACTCTTGCTCGGACGTGATGAGCAAGCCGTCAATGCGTCCCCGAATTTGCAATGTGAAGTCCTCCGTTTCCACGCGGTGTTCAACGGTCAACTCCGTCAGATATCCCGATGGGCGAGAGCGCTGGATTTTCTGGTGACCACGAATGCCGGCCAGGGCGCGATCAGAGCCGACAAACTCCCCCTCACCGCCGAGATCGCCTTGCCGCAGGACAAACTCGACCAACTCGCGCACCGAAATCGTGTGCACTGGTTTTGACGCCGCGACGGTCATAACGGGTTGAAGCTCTCATGCAAGGTAAACGCCGGAACATTTGTCGATCGCTCGCAGAAATCCGGCGCAACGCATCCGGCAAGCGGCAGATGATCTGGGAACCGCAATGTTTGTGAAGCTGGCACGGGGTCATTTAACGCCACAGACAGAGGCAACGGAAGTCCAACCATCCGAATTTTGATGGCGAGTGGTGATGCCACCTACCAGTGCGCGACCAACACAATTTCTCGCAAGGCCTGCGCTGGGAGGAGCCATGTTGCATTCTTTCAGGCAGCGGGCATGCGGCTGGTTCGGCGTTGTAACTGATGACGAGGGAACTTCAAGAAAAAGTGTCGCCAAAGGAGGCATTGGGGCTAAATGGGTTTGATGGCACCACGACAGCCTTAAAGCTTCTTTTCGACGATGTGGCGAGACTCCGTCAAGCCCTAACTTACTCACGGTTATTGAGTTACCTCAGCTAGAGCTCGACGGAGTCTCGCCCCACCGACTTAACGCGGCTTGCTAAGGGTCCTCTTCCGTTTCCTTTTGCATGATTTAACTTTTCTATGTCCGTAACCAATCTCAGTTTCTGAGAAATCAGTGCACACTGTTCCACCACAAATCAATCCCCCAAAATCGTTTGAGGGACACTCCATGACTCTGCGTTCAAAGTTCTTTACGGATCAATTTCAGCTCGCGCCGGCGCTTCGCGGTGGTCTTGGGATAGGCCATCTTAAGATCGTCGAGTGCATCCATGAGGATTTGGGAAACAATCAACCGGGCATTCTCCTTGTCATCAGCAGGAACGACAAACCACGGAGCTTCATCAGTGCTGGTCGCGTTCAGGCAATCTTCAAAAGCATGCATATAATCTCTCCAGTATTTTCGCTCGTGAATGTCCGCAAGGCTGAATTTCCAATTCTTGTCCGGCTCATCAATGCGTGCGAGAAATCGTTTCCGCTGTTCGTCTTTCGACAGGTGCAGGAAGAATTTGATGACTCGCGTGCCGTTGCGATGCAGGTGTTGCTCCAAGTCCGTGATGGAACGATACCGCTCCTTCCAGATGCCTTTTTGATCACGCAACTCTTCCGGCAACCCCTGATTGCGAAGAATTTCCGGATGCACCCGGACGACCAGCACTTCCTCATAATAAGAACGATTGAAGATACCGATCCGTCCACGTTCCGGTAAATGACGGTTTGTACGCCAGAGAAAATCATGATCCAGCTCGTCGGCGGTTGGTTGTTTGAAACTGAAAACCTCACAGCCTTGCGGATTGATCCCGGTCATTACATGCTGGATGGCGCCGTCCTTGCCGCTGGCGTCCATCCCTTGAAAAATCAGCAGCATCGCATAACGGTGGGACGCATAGTGCAGTTGTTGCAGCGCGCTCAATGCTTCAATGTGTTCTTCCAGAAGTTTTTTGTAGTGTTCCTTCGACTTGCAAAACGGCTTCAACTTCGTCGGACACTCCTTGAGTTTAAGCTTGCCTCCAGGACGCACGCGGAAATCCTTTGATTTAATTTTCATTTTTAGTATTCAGCCGGCTCAGCCCTGTGGTTTGCGCCGGCTTATTTTTCAGTCTCCACTTCGGGAGTATTTTGCTTTGCCTGATCCGATTCTTCCACGGCGCGAACATCCTCCCGCCCCAACTGTTCGTAAAAGTTATGGACTTTTTTCACAAGCTGAGGTGACACTTCGGCCGCAGGTTTTCCGTTCGTGTCAGGTTTGGCTTCCACTTTGGCATCCGGCTTCGGCTCAGTGTTGTGGGTCGGTTTGGCTTCGGCTTTATCGGCGGAGGATGGCACCGCTGGGGCTTGCGGTTTGGCTGGAGCTTTGTCGTCAACACCCGGCTCGGTTTTGGTCTTCGATTTAAGTTCGGACGTTGCGTCGGGTTTAGCGTCAGGTTTGGATTCGGGCTTCGGCTCGACCTTTGCAGCCGCCGTCGATTCAACCTTGGCCGCAGGTTTTGAATTAACATCAGGATTCGGTTGAGCTTTAGCTTCCGGCGCTGACCCGGCTTTTGCCGCTGGATTGGGTTCAGCCTTGGCTTGACTGGCGCGAATTTCCTGTTCGGCCTTGTCCCAATTTTGCGCCGATTGACCGTCGCGATGCCCTTTACGTTCGTAGAGTTCATAGGCCCTGGCCGCGATCCGCGGCGTCAAATCAGAAGTCGTCTTGGCCTTGGCTTCCGAGTTCGGCTCGATTACGGGTTTGGCTTCAACCTCCGCTTTGGCTTGAAGTTTAGGTTCCTCCGTGGCACCAGGTTTTGCCTCCGCTTTGGCATCGGGTTGAGGTTCCGTTTTGGCATCTGGGTTAGCCACAGCCTTGGCGTCCGTTTTAACCTCGGACTTTTGCTCGTCTTTTGCGTCTGATTGCTTTTCGATTTTGGCTTCGGATTGAACCGAAGTCTTCGTCTCACTTTTGGCATCGGGCTGAGTTGCAACTTTGATTTCAGATTTTGCGCCTGCTTTTTTGACTGGATCAAAAATCCGATAGGCGAGCAATTTGATACGGTCGTTCAAGAGGGCCCACAGCAACGCATATCCCCACACAAACCCGGCCCAACCCCAGCCCAGAGGCGTCATGAACAATCCATAAACCGCAATTAAGGTCGCGACGGCTTGCGTGCCGAATACTGCAATCAACAAGATCTTCGCTGGACGGATGGACCAAAACGGCCCGCGCGTGCGCGTCAGAAAAATTGTCAAATGTCCCGCCACAGACAGTTTTAAATACATCAGCGTCTGGATGTGCGCTCGGTCGAGATGAAAGACGCGTTCGCCGAGATAAAACAACCCGAAGGCAGCGACGACCCCAATGATTCCCAGCATTGTTGAAACGCCCAGCACCATGCGCATGTTCCAAGCCTCTGGTTTGTTCTTGTAATGAACATTATCATAGGCGATGGACAAAATCGCTCCGTCATTAAGCAACGCCAGCATCACAATCATGACGGCCGTCAGCGGATAGAAATTGAAAACCAAAATCGCCAGGGTCATGAAGAACAGCACGCGCAACGTCTCAGCGATGCGATAAATCGCATAACTGTTCATCCGCTGGAATATCCTCCGGCTCTCCTTGATCGCTTCAATGATCACCGAAAGGCCCGGCGTGAGCAGCACGATGGCCGCCGCCGCACGCGCCGCATCGGTTGCGCTCGAAACGGCGATACCACAGTCCGCTTTCTTCAAGGCCGGCGCGTCATTCACACCGTCGCCAGTCATGCCAACCATGTGGCCGTGGTGTTGCAGGACATCGACAATGTGAAACTTGTGCTCCGGAAATACCTCCGCAAAACCGTCCGCTTTCTCAATGGACTCGACCACCGCTGCTGACTCTTGTTTTTTCGAGTCACCGAGCATGCTGGCATCGAGAATATTCGTGCCCATTCCCAAAGTCTTCGCCATCTCCTTCGCAATGGCTATTTGATCACCAGTCACCATTTTAATCTTCACGCCCATGGTCAGCGCGGTCGCAATGGTGGCCTTCGCATCCTCGCGGGGCGGATCGAACATGGGCAGCACACCGAGAAATTCCCACGGTCCTTCGCCTTCGGCCCGCGCCACGCCCAATGAACGAAAACCACGCCCGGCAAAATCATTGACCGCTTTGTCCGCCGCCGCTTTGATTTCACCAGCGTTGGCCGACATGGCCAGCACCACCTGCGGCGCGCCCTTCGTCACCTTGAATGTTTTCCCATCTTTGCCTTTGACGGTCGCCTCTGTGCGTTTGTGCACCGGATCAAACGGGAGGAAATGGACCACCTGATAATCTTTCAGCGCATCTTTATTTTTCAGTCCACCCAGAACCGCCAGATCAATCGTGTCGTTGTTTTCGGCGCGCGATGCCAGCGCCGCGGCCAGGATGATTTGCTCTGCGGGAATTTTATTGACGCTGAATGGCTCGCCCAAAGTAAGCTTGTTCTGCGTCAACGTTCCGGTCTTGTCGGCGCACAAAACATCCACACCCGCCAGCTCCTCAATTGCCACCAAGCGGCTCACAATCGCCTGTTTCCTGGCGAGCAGCCGCGCGCCGACGGCCATCGTCACTGACAACACCGTCGGCATCGCCACCGGAATCGCGGCCACCGTCAATACGAGGGCGAACTGCAACGTCTCGAGGATATTGTCTCCACGATAGATTGCGAAACCAATGATCACCGACACCAGCCCCACCGCGAGGATGATCAGATAATTGCCGATCTTCAAAACCGCTTTCTGAAAATGGCTGACCGTGAGTGCTTCCTGAACCAGTTGTGCCGTCTTGCCAAAATAGGTGTTTCCCCCCGTGGCATAGACCAGCGCACCAATTTCGCCCCGCCGGATGATCGAACCGGAAAACACCGCCTCACCCGCTTTGCGTGTGGCGGGCAAGGATTCTCCGGTCAGCGCAGATTGATCCACCGACACCTCGTCGCCCGCCAATAAACGCGCGTCTGCCGGCACAACATCACCCAAACGCAGCCGGATGACGTCGCCCGGCACGAGTTCGCGGGAGGGCGGGTTGACCCATTTGCCGTCGCGGATCACACGCGCCTTGATCGCGAGCTTGGCTTTCAACGCCGCAATTTCGTTGCCCGCCTGCCGTTCCTCCCAGAAGGCGACCACTGCGTTGGTCACGAGCAGCAAAAGAATAATAAAGAAATCAGGCCAATGCCGGACCACACCTGAAAGGATTACCGCCACTTCAATCATCCATGGAATTGGCCCCCAAAAATAAGATAGGAATTTTAGCAGGAGATTTGTCTTCTTCTCAACCAGTTCATTGGGGCCGTATTGCGTGAGCCGCTTTTTAGCCTCCGCCTCGGTGAGACCATCGGGTGATGATGCTAGTTTTTTTTCAACCTCCGCCATGGGCAGGGTTTTCAAATCATCTTGAGGAGCAGGCTGGGCTTCGGGTTTCGCACCGGTTTTGGGATCAGCTTTGGCATCAGACTTCGCGCCCGTTTTGGACGCAACCTTCGCATCTGGTTTGGATGCGGTTGCTGTTGGCTTTGCGTCGGCCTTGGCATCATCCCTCACCTCGGGTTTGGCTACTGCGGTGGCGGGCTTAGCCTCTGCGAATGCGCCCGATTTGGGATCAGGCGTCTTGGGTTGGTCGGGGTCTGGTGTCATGGCGAAACATTTTGGCAACCGATTGTTTCAATTTTCATATTGATTCAAATTGGAAGAGTAATTTGTGGATGCGAACAAATGTATGGGGTGAACACCCCATAAAAACATTCTTCGCCCTGCCTAAGACAGCAGCAGCGCTTTCATTTTAGTTCCATCGCGGCGGTGTATTCGCCCCGCCGCGCGGACCGATTGCACCTCGCGCGATGCAGCAGGGCTTGCTGCGCCGCTTTTACATTGGCTTCTTCGCCCCGCCAGATTTCCAAAGCCGGCTGCTGGATGGCGCGGGCAAATGAAAACGCCAATGCCCAGGGCAGTTGCGTTTTGAAGCGATGGTTCATGGTATTTAAACGGGCCGAGGCCAATTCGGCGGACTGGCCGCCAGATAGAAAAGCGATTCCCGGAACCGCTGCCGGAACGGTCCGCCACAGAGTCTTCATCGTGGTGTCGGCCACTTCGTCCACGGATTCCTGCGTTGGGCAGGTCAAGCCCGGCAGCACCATGTTGGGCTTCAAAATCATACCTTCCAGCAGCACGCGCTGACAATTGAGCTGGATGAAGACATTTCGCAGGACTTCTTCCGTCACTTTGCGGTCGACCTCCAAAGTATGGCCGCCGTCCATGAGCACTTCCGGTTCGACAATGGGAACCAGTCCGGCTTCCTGGCACAGCGCGGCGTAACGGGCCAGCGCGTCTGCGTTGGCTTCTATGCCACTCCGGCTGGGAATGCCCTCGCCGATGGCGAACACAGCACGCCACTTGGCAAAACGAGCGCCCATTTGAAAATATTCCGCCAAACGCTCGCGCAATCCGTCCAGACCTTCGGTGATTTTTTCGCCGGGATGAGCAGCCAGGTCCTTGGCCCCCGTATCTACTTTGATCCCGGGTAGGATTCCCGCGTCACCAAGGATTTTGAGAAAGGGCGTCCCGTCTTTCTTCTGCTGACGGATCGTCTCATCGTAGAGGATCACCCCGCTTATGCTCTCACCAAGCTTGGGCGTCGTGATGATCAATTCCCGATACGCTCGCCGGGCCTCGATCGTTTGTGGGATGTTAAGCTTTGCGAAACGCTTGTTGCAGGTGGGATTGCTTTCATCCATGGCCAGCAGTCCTTTACCGTCGGCGAACATAGCCTTTGCGGTAGCTGTTGTTAATTGGGAGTTCATAACTGAATAATCTGCTTGCAAAATCATACCCTTCGGCTACTGAAAACTGTATGGGGTGAATACCCCATGAGAGCAGAATCTAAGAATGCTGGACGGCCACGCTCACACTCCGGCGCAATTGGGCGACGGCGGATTTCAGATCAGCAGTCCCAAACAAGCTCGTGCCCGTCACAAATGTATCCACGCCGGCCCGGGCGCAGTCGGCACCGGTCTCGTCGTTGATGCCGCCGTCTACGCTGATGCGGTACGTCAACTTTTGCTCTCGCCGCCTACTGGATTTTAGAAAGTTCTTCACGAATGAATTTCTGTCCGCCAAAACCGGGATTGACGGTCATTTCGGGCAGCAGATCAATCTGATCTAGATAAGGCTCGACTTCATCAATAGCTGAGGGGGGATTGACCGCCAGGCCAACTTTTTTGCCAAGTGCTTTTATTTGGCAGATCAGCGACGGTATTCGTTCGCCGAGCTCAACGTGGATGATCATTTCATCCGCTCCGGCTTTGGCAAAGGCTTCAAACAGAATTTCCGGCTTGGAGCACATGAGATGAATATCGAAGAACAGTTTGGTAAACGGGCGCACCGCTTTGACTACTTGCGGGCCGAATGAAATATTGGGTACGAAGTGCCCATCCATGATGTCGAGGTGCAACCAGTCGGCACCGGAAAGGCCGGCACGTTGCGCCCTCTCCCCGAATCGGGCGCGGTCCGAGGCGAACAGCGATGGGGCAATAATTATGTCCAAAAGTTGTTGCCTAACTTGTTCAGCCTGCAATTGGCATCATCGGCTGCGCCGGCGCTCCGATTGGCCAGCGCAAATCACCGGTCATCAAATAGACCGCCATGGCTATCAACATGACAATTACGCAGAACCAAAGGCGTCGGTCATGATGGGCGCGTCGCCAATATGGCGTTTTACCATGATCAATCGGGCCGCCATTCGGATCTCCGTGCGACTTGTGGCCAGGCTTTAATTCATTCATAAAATATCATGTCTCCACCAACCATTGCCGCGCGGCGCTGGCATGGCTGTCATCGAAGTAATGAATGGTCGCTTTCATGAATGGCTTGCAAAACCAGGTCATCACCATCTGCCAATTCATATCTCCAACCATCGCGCATCGTTCTATGTCGGCAAGATGTTTGACGTCGAACTTGATTTCCTCCCAGATGGCCGCAGCTTCCCAACCGTGGAAACCGGTCATGTCGAACAACACGCGCAGCTTTCCGTGCCGCTGGACGAATTGTTCAAACTTCGGCACGAAACGTTCGTAATCCGCCTGGGACAAAATCCCGCTGACGTGGACGGTCACAAAATTGCCGTCGGTCAGATCATTTATGTGAATCGGCATTTTTGAGAGCTTTGATTCGATTCAATTCGGGAACCGTTTTGTGGTCATCGGCGGCAATTTTGGCCGAAGATCTGCCGGCCGCCGTTGCATCCCATTTCCAGTTCCGTATCTCCGGCAAATCCTGGCCATGCTTGTCAACATAATGCTTGTGCTCAATAAGTTTGTCTTTCATCTGCTGTTTCAGGTAGTCGCCTTTGGAGCCCAAGTTCGGTACCCGATCCACGACATCTTTCACCAAATGAAAACGGTCAATTTCATTCTGCACGCGCATATCAAAGGGCGTCGTAATCGTGCCTTCTTCTTTGTAGCCACGAACGTGGAGATTGCGATTTGTCCGACGGTAGGTCAGCTTGTGAACCAGCCACGGATAGCCATGGAAGTTAAAAATGATGTGCTTGTCTTTGGTAAACAACGAATCGTAATCCGTTTCGCTCAACCCATGCGGGTGCTCACTTGCCGGCTGGAGCTTCATCAGGTCAACCACGTTGATTACACGTATTTTTAAGTCCGGCAGATATTCGCGCAGAATGGAAACAGCGGCCATGTTTTCCAGCGTAGGCGTGTCGCCGCAGCAGGCCATTACCACATCCGGCTCACTGCCCTGGTCGTTGCTAGCCCATTGCCAGATGCCAATACCCTGCGTGCAATGCACTACGGCGGCATCCATGGTCAGCCATTGCGGCAGCGGATGTTTGCCCGCCACCACCACGTTGACGTAATGGCGACTGCGCAGGCAATGATCGAAGGTGGACAGCAGGCAATTGGCGTCCGCGGGTAAATAGACGCGCACAATGTCGGCTTTCTTGTTAATGACATGGTCAAGGAAACCGGGATCCTGGTGTGTAAATCCGTTGTGATCCTGCTGCCATACGTGCGAGGCGAGCAGGTAATTTAATGAGGCTATTTTTCGACGCCAAGGCAGCTCAGAAGTCACTTTCAACCACTTGGCATGTTGGCTGAACATCGAATCCACGATCCGAATGAACGCCTCGTAGCTGTTGAACAACCCGTGACGTCCAGTCAATAAATAGCCTTCCAACCAGCCTTCGCACTGGTGTTCACTCAGCATGGAGTCCAATACACGTCCGGCGGGCGCGAGGAATTCATCATTCTTCGCTTCCCGCGCGTCCCATTGGCGATTGCTGACTTCAAAGACCGCGCCTAAAAGATTCGAAAGCGTCTCGTCGGGACCAAAGACGCGGAAATTGTTCTGGTTCAGCTTTTCAACATCGCGCAGGAATTTGCCCAGCACCATCGTGTCTTGCCCTTCATTTGCACCTGGGGAAGGCACGGTCACCGCATGCTCATGGAAATCCGGCATGACGAGGTCATGCAGCAAGAGACCGCCATTGGCGTGTGGATTGGATCCCATGCGCTTATTTCCGTTGGGTGCCAGCTCTTGCAGCTCCGGCTTTAATCGTCCATTGGCATCAAATAATTCCTCGGCCTTGTAACTCTTCATCCAGCTTTCGAGCAGTGGGAGATGCTGTGGATGATCGGTATCCACTAGCAGCGGCACTTGGTGTGCACGAAACGTGCCCTCGATTTTCAAGCCATCCACTACTTTTGGTCCGGTCCAGCCCTTGGGCGACTTGAGGATGATCATCGGCCAACGCGGACGCGTGGTGTCTTTTTTGTCCCTCGCATTGGTTTGGATTTCGCGGATATCAGTAATGGCTTTTTCCATGGTGGTAGCCATGAGCTCATGCATTTTCTCCGGGTCATCCCCTTCCACAAAGTACGGGGTCCAGCCGCAGCCCCGGAAGAATTGTTCCAATTCTCCGGGCTCAATCCGTGCGAGGATGGTCGGATTGCTGATTTTGTAGCCGTTGAGGTGCAAAATCGGCAGCACTGCACCATCGGTGATCGGGTCAAGAAACTTATTCGACTGCCATGACGTAGCCAGGGGGCCGGTTTCAGCTTCACCGTCACCAACGATGCAGGCAACAATCAGGCCGGGATTGTCAAATGCCGCACCGAAAGCGTGCGACAGCGAATAGCCCAGCTCGCCGCCTTCGTGAATCGATCCAGGTGTGGTTGGCGCCACATGGCTGGAAATGCCGCCGGGAAATGAGAATTGTGTAAAGAGTTTTTTCAGCCCGGCTTCATCCTGAGTAATGTTCGGATAAACATCAGTCCAAGTGCCTTCGAGATAGACATTGCCAACAATTGCCGGGCCACCGTGGCCGGGACCCGCGACGTAGAACATATCGAGGTCATACTTCTTGATGACACGGTTCAAATGTAGATAAATGAAGTTTTGGCCCGGGGTTGTACCCCAGTGTCCAACGACCAACGGCTTTACGTCGGAGAGTTTCAGCGGACGTTTGAGCAGCGGATTGTCGTAAAGATAAATCTGCCCAACCGACAAATAGTTGGCTGCACGCCAGTAGGCATTCATCTTCTGGAGCAGCTCTGGAGTAAGGGTATTCATGGTGATTAT
>Ga0302277_1001568_pt1 | contig 16817 bp, 15 predicted proteins | sample III_Bog_N3_1_FD_198759 | JGI IMG/M metagenome (GOLD analysis project Ga0302277, IMG submission 198759) | Peat permafrost microbial communities from Stordalen Mire near Abisko, Sweden - III_Bog_N3_1 | ecosystem: Environmental > Terrestrial > Soil > Wetlands > Peat | place: Sweden: Abisko... | reverse complement strand
CCACGGTGCGGCGTTGCCCCTCGGAGGCAAAGGTTCCGGCTGCAATGCCGTGGAGGCTGATCGTGATATCATCACGATGGGGGCCGACCTGAGTCTGGCGTAAACGGATTTCCTCATCACGGGAGTTCTGCAGGGCATCCAGAATAGGGACAGTTGTTCCGGGGATGTAAGCGAGGTCGAGGGTTTCGCCTGAAATATTCCGGCAGGCTTCCTGGGCCAGGGGCGATAGCAGGGCGACCAGCCGGTGCCTCGCCCTGACGATTCTCTCACCCGTTTCAGAGAGAGGAATGTTGTAAGCCTCGATCTCTCGACGCGGTCTTCCCTCGCGCAGCAGGAGATTACGTGAACGCAGGGCTCGTTCATACTGTTTCAGATCATGTCCATACCCACCGGCCATCTGGAGTCCCGCACTGTCGAGGAGCTTCCGCCGCCGCTCCGCGGGGCCGCTGACAAGGGAGAGATCCTCGGTTCCGAACCAGACGATACTGAGGAGGGAGAGGTATTCTCGCGAACTGTTTTGCAAGACGCCGTCCAGCTTCAACAGGCGCAGTGGGGGAGACCAGGTGAGTGAGAGTCTGAGAGGTTCCGTTGCTCCCTCGGCCATCCCCTCCAGGGCGAAAGCATTCTTTCCAAAACGCACCATCTCGGAGGGATTTGATGTGCGGGGGGAACGGAGTCGCAGTAAAAGACAGGCCGCTTCCAGGATGGTGGATTTTCCCCGGGCATTGGCTCCGATGATGAAATTCAGGGAGGGGCCCGGCTCGAATTCCAGGGACTCGAAGCAGCGGAACTCCCTCAGTGTGAGATGATGGATTCTGCTCAAATCAGCGGTTCCTTGGGATCCTTTGGAATGAGGGCATCATTCCGCTGCCGAATATCTCCGCAAGCGTCCGCCTATCGAAGAGCTGCGAGAACAGGTGTCGGATAGATTCCAAGAACCAGAATCGCGGCCCCGAGAATGAAGATCAGCCATTTCACTGTCGAGGAGACAGGCAGGGGTGTTTCTTCGGCAGGCTGTAACCAGTACATCGCACGGATGACCTTGAAATAATAGTAGAATCCCGTGGCCACCGTCACGCAACCGAGCAGGACGAGGCCATAATGTCCCTGGTGAAGGGCGACTTCAAAGATCAGGAATTTACCCACGAAACCTGCTGTGAACGGTATTCCGGCCAGGGATGCCATGGACAGGAGCAATGCTCCGGCGAGGAGGGGGGATCTGCGTGAAAGGCCGTTGAAACGTGAAATCTCATCGCCGCCCGTATTTTCCGAAACGATCATCAGCACCAGGAAGGCCAGAATGGTCATTGCCAGATAGGCGGCGAAATAGAACCCGATGGCCGGGATGGCCAGGATCGAGCCGAGACTTGCAACGCCCATGAGCAGATAACCGGCGTGGGCAATGCTCGAATAGCCGAGAAGGCGTTTCAGATTACTCTGGGGTATGGCTGCCAGATTGCCGAAGATCAGAGTCAGCGCGGCGAGGAGAATGATCACCTCATTGAGTTTGACCGCAAGAAAGGGGATCTGTTCCAGTACGAGAAGGAGGCGAATCAAGACCACGAATCCCGCGGCTTTGGAGGCCACTGAAAGAAACGCCGTCACGGGAGTCGGCGCTCCCTCATAGACATCGGGCACCCAGAACTGGAAGGGGAAAGCGGCGATCTTGAAACTCAGAGCCACCAGAATCAGCGCGATGCCGAAGAGTAGCGATGTGTATGCTGAGGCGGGCAAGAGGACAATGGCAGAGGGCAGAGCAGGCAGGCTGGTTGTGCCGGTGACTCCAAAAATCCAGGTGATTCCATAGATCAGAAACCCGGTGGAGAGGGCACCCAGGATCAAATATTTGGTGCCTGCTTCCAGAGAAGCCTGATTCTGCCGCAGATAGGTCACCAGCACATAGAGGGTGATGGTTGCCAGTTCCAGGGAGACAAAGATCATGATGAAGTCAATGGATTGAACCATCCACATCAATCCGGCGCAGGAGAAAATCGGAAGGATTGTAAATTCACCGATTCCCCCACCGGCTCGCTCGGCAGGCAGGTAGCGTTCGAGCACGGGGCGGAACGACGGGGCCATCAGGGTCACCAGGAGTGTGGTGAGGAGCAGGAAGCGGAGGAAGAAGATGGCAAGGTGATCCGAGGTGACAAATGCGGCTGATGCACTTCCCTCAGCCGAACCATGAATCGGAAGGAAACTCAGAAGCAGTATCAAGCCGAGGCCCGCGGCACCGAGATAGGAAAGGAAGTTTTTATCTGAGCGGTTGGTGAACGACTCAATAAGCAGAAGAATGATGCCCAAGGCGACAACGGCAATTTCTAAGAGAAGGGTATTCACGGGATTGGTATCAGCGTTGGGCCATTATCGGGGGATCGCAGTGCCCACCATTTTCAGAATCAATTGAGAATCACGCTGTATTTGGCCGTCGGGGTGATATCTGTGAGGGACTGCCAACGCTCGGCAACCGGCCCCCAGAAAATATTTCTGTAGGCGCGAAGCATGTAGATTGCCGAAATGACGACACCCCAGACACCGATCACAATGGCAGGTATCATGAGGGGGAACTGGAATCCCAGGAGGTTGACGATGCCGAAATCAAACGACACCACGCCTCCGAAAAAGACGAGCACTTCCCCCGCAAAGTTCGCAAATCCGGGAAGTCCCACCGATGCCATCGTAACGAATCCGAAGAGAATTCCCATTACCGGAAGAACCTGGCCGAGGCCTCCTAGTTCCGCATAGTCGAGGGTTCCGGTGCGCTGGCGGATTTCACCACAGAGTGCAAAGGCGGCTGCAACCGAGAGTCCGTGCGCGAACATCAGGATACCCGCTCCGTGAAAGCCCAGAATATTCAGCGAGGCAAGACCGAGGAAGATATACCCCATGTGCATAACGCTTGAATATCCAACCGTCCAGTCCAGGCGTTTCTGGGCCACAGTGACATAACCGATGTAGCCGATATTCCCGATCAGGAGAAGGATCAAGAGCCAGCTGAAGTGCTGTACGGCATCGGGGAAAAATGGCAAAACAATGCGTATCAAGCCGTAGAGGCCGAATTTTTTAAGCACGCCGGCATGGAGCATCGCGGCAGGTGCCGGAGCCGAGGCGTAGGCGGGAGGTGCCCAGGAGTGGAAAGGAAAGAGGGAAACCAGGGTGCCAAAGCCGATCAACAGGATCAGATAGATCCATGAGGAGGGATGAAGGAGTCCCGCGGATGCCAGATGATTGATCTCGCGCAGGTCAAAGGTTCTCAGGCCCGGTGGCATGCTGAAGAGGTAGAAGGCCAGCAGACCGATCAGCAGGACAAAACTGCCAGCCCCTAGGTAGATGGTTGCCTTCCAGGCGGCTGACTGACGATCTCCTGAGCCCCAGATACCGATCAGCAGGAAGGTGGGAATCAGTGCCAGTTCATGGAAGGAATAGAGGAAGAGAATATCCAAGGAGGAGAAGGCCCCGATGACACCCGCTGAGATGAAGAGCAGGGCGATGTAATAGAGTCCCTCCTGTTTTTCGATCTTGGGAGCGACCCAAAGGGCGGAGAAGGTGACCAACGTTGAAAGGAGAAGCATGGTCAGGGTGAGTCCATCGGCACCGAGAATCAGGTTGATGCCAAGGCGGGGAATCACAGGGACTTCCGAGACAAACTGCCAGCCCCCTGCATGGAGATCATAACCAGCAAAGAGAATGATGGATGCAATGAGGTTTACAAATGCAGCAACCAGAGCGGTTCGGCGGGGATTTGCCCCCGCTGCGATGAGCAACGAGGCGATCAGTGGCAGGGTGATCAGCAGAGGTAAAAAAAGTTTCATGAATGGATGAAAGTTAATGCACGGCTATCGGGTGCCCAAAAGGAGATAGATCATGCCGATCACGCCGGCACCGAAAAAGAGGGCGTAGGCCTGAATATTACCGACCTGGAGAAAACGCAGGGCAAAGCCAACCGTCCAGATCAGGGTGGCGCTTCCCTGGACGAGAATTCCATTGATGAACCAACGATCCAGGAAGGAGCAGAGATTGGCAAAGCCCCCCTGGATCCGCGCCACGGCCCAATCGTAGGCAGCGTCGATGTAGAAACGATTTTCCAGAAGCGGAACCCGCAGGGGATCCTTGGCAGGATTCCGATAGAGTAGAAAGGCCAGTGCGATTCCGAGAACAAAAACGGCGAGGAAAATTACAGGAACGAAATGAGGGATCTCCGGCTCTGCCAGCGATCCTAGCTGGGAGAAAAAGAGGTGTTGGAAAGGACTGTAGCCCGCGAAAATGGCAGGGAGCGCGAGGATCAGGAGAGGAATGACCATGACCTTCGGGGACTCATGAGCTTTTTTGGCCGCTTCCGAGCGGGGAGACCCGAAGAATACGACCAGTGCCTGCCTGGCCATATAGAAGGGAGTGAGTCCTGCTGCCAGCACGACGACCCAGAAAATCCCCCGGTGCTGATCCCAGGCATTGGCCATGATCAGATCCTTGCTGAAGTAACCGCTGAAGCCGGGAAGGCCGGACAGGGCGAGCATTCCCGCAAGGTAGGCAAGGAAGGTCAGGGGCATCTTGCTCTTCAGTCCTCCCATTTTCCAAATATCCTGTTCATGATGCATTCCGAGAATCACCGAACCGGCACTCAGGAAGAGCAGACACTTGAAAAAGGCATGGGTGAAAAGATGAAACATCGGAAGGGCTGCCGAGATCGCCAAGCCCGCACCCGTGACCATGTAACCCAGCTGGGAGATGGTGGAGTAGGCAAGGATGCGTTTGATGTCATCCTGACCGATGGCAAGAATTCCAGCACCAAGCGCCGTGATGGCACCGATCCAGGCAATGACTTCAGCGGCATCGGGTGAGGCAAGAACAAGGGGAAAGATCCTTGCCAAAAGAAAGACTCCCGCGGCCACCATGGTGGCCGCGTGAAGGAGGGAGGAGACAGGAGTAGGGCCCTCCATTGAGTTTGGGAGCCAGACGTGCAGCGGGAATTGCGCGGATTTGCCCACAGTTCCGCAGAAGATCAGAAGCACCGCAACGGCCAGCGCGACCGGATGTCCCGCAAAGAGTTGGGCGGAGGAATTGACTCCGGAAAAGGCGATGCTTCCGCTCGAGATCCAGAGGAGGAGAATCCCCAACATGAACCCGAAGTCCCCGATTCGATTGACCAGGAAAGCCTGTTTGGCCGCATCGGCGGCGGAATCTTTCTGGAAGTAGTGGCCGATCAGAATGTAGGAGCTGACACCGACGAGTTCCCAGAAAATGTACATCATCACCAGATTGTTTGCCAGCACGATGCCGAGCATGGAGAAGAGGAAGAGGGCAAGTCCCGCAAAGTAGCGGGTGTAGCCCTCCTCATGCTCCATGTATCCGAGTGAAAAAATGAACACAAGGGGCGAGATTGTGGTCACGATCACGAGCATCGTGCGGCTGAGGGGATTCAGGGAGATATCGAAGGGGATAGTGAAGGGCCCCAGATTGACCCAGTCGAAACCATGCAGATCAACCGTCAGTCCCGAGGCAAAAATGATCCATCCGCCGACAAAGGCAATCAGGGCCGAGAGAATGGCGAGACCGGAGGCAAGGGGTTTGCTGCTGCGCGTGACCAGCAGAATGAGGGCTGCGGCGAGGAGGGGGGCGGTGAGTGTAATCCAGGCGATGATGCTGATTTCCATGGTAAAATGAGTCAGAATTTTAAGGTGTCGAGATCTTCGACATGCGTTGTCTGGCGGGCCTTGTAAAGGGAGACGATGATTGCCAGGCCCACGGCCACCTCCGCGGCGGCCACCGTGATGACAAAGAACACGAGCACCTGCGCGTTGTAATTCTGCTGTCCGTGAATCAAACCGTATCGGGAGAAGGCAACCAGGGAGAGATTGGCGGCGCTAAGCATCATTTCCAGACACATGAAAATGATGATGATGCTGCGGCGCAGGATGACGCCACCCAGTCCGATGGCGAAGAGAAGGCCGCTTGCAAGGAGATAATTGGCGAGTGTCGGCATGGCGGAAAAGAAATCGGATCTTATTATTTAGCGGAGACTGCGGTGGCTCAGGATGATGACGCCGACGGTGGCCACGAGAAGGAGTACGCCGACGACTTCGAAGGGAAGGCCAAAGTAATGAAAAAGATCAAAGCCAACGAGTTTCACATCATCCGCCTGCGTGCCGGTGAGCGGGGGGAGGGTCTTGGCAAAGGCGGGGTTGGAAACCACGAGACGGGTCAATAGGGTAAGGAAAGCCGCCACCACAAGACCTCCACCCAAGGTGGCTCCGAAATTCAGGCGGCGGGTTTTTTCTTCCTTGAGATTGAGCAGCATGATGATGAAGAGAAAGAGCACCATGACGGCTCCGGCATAGACTAGAACCTGGATGATGCCGATGAACGTGGCGTCAAGGGTGACGAAAAGCCCCGCCATACTGATGAAGGACATGACCAGGCTCATTGCGCAGGAGACGGGGTTGCGCAGGAGAACGACACAAAGCCCGAAGGCGATCATCAAGGTGGCAAAGAACCAGAAGGCGGCGGTGAGCATGGGTGTCGCGAATGTGAGATGCTATTTGAGTTCGTTCCACTTGAAGACGAGTCCAGTCCGGACACCGCCCAGTTTGTAAAGGGTTTCCTTGTCATGAACCATCTCGGCGCGATTCAGGCCGGTGATGGAGTAGTCCTTGCGGAGGTAAATGGCCTGTTCGGGGCAGACCTCCTCGCAGAGACCGCAGTAGATACATCGAATCATGTCGATATCGAAGGAATCGGGTCGCTTCTCCACCTTTTTCCACGGGTCATCACTGGGAATCTCCATTGGCTTGATGGTGATGGCCCGGGGCGGGCAGATGAATTCACAGAGTTGGCATGCCACGCAACGATCTTTGCCATGTTCATCCGAGACCAGGGTGGGCGCTCCGCGATACCACTCTGGAAGCTGGGCATCCCACTTCTCCTCGGGATATTGCATCGTGACGATTCCCTTTTTGAAGACGGCTCTCTTCAGGTGATTCCAGGTGATGATCAGACCGGAGAAGATGGCGGGCAGGTAGAATCGCTCTGCCAGGGTCAATTTTGGGCGTTGGACGACGAAGGCCATTGGTGTGATTGTTTTTTGATTAATGGTGCACGAATGCGAGGATCAGGGCGGTGACAAAAATATTTCCAAGGGCAATTGGGAAGAATCCGAGCCAGCCAAGTTTCATCAGCTGGTCATAGCGGAAGCGCGGGAGTGTCCATCGAATCCAGATAAAGAAGATGAGCAGTGCGGAAACCTTGGCAAAAAAGACGGCAATATTCACCAGTCCCCAGAAGAGACCAGGAATTCCCGGTTGGGAACCGTCGGGAATCAGTGGACAACTCCAGCCTCCCAGGAAGAGTGCGACGATGGCACCGGATCCCGCGATCATCGCGGCATATTCCCCGAGAAAGAAGAGGGCGAAATTCATCGAGGCATATTCGGTGTGATAACCTCCGACGAGTTCCTGCTCGGCCTCCGGAAGATCGAAGGGCAGACGGTTTGTCTCGGCGAAGATCGAAACCAGAAAGACGACGAAGGAGATCAGCAGGGGAATCCAGAGGAGAAGGCGCTGCCAACTGAAGTCCGCCACCAGGGTTGGCAGAATTTGAGAGGGATGGTGGAGCAGCAGGGCCGGGGAGAATCCATGACTCCAGTAGGGAAAAACCAGCCAGCCGTTTGCAACCTGCCAATTGATGATCTGATTCAGGTTCAGTGAACCGCAGATCATGAAGACCGGGACAATGGAGAGGCCCATGGAGAGTTCATAGGAAATCATTTGTGAGGAGGAGCGGATGCCTCCAAGGAACGGGAACTTCGAGTTCGAGGCCCAACCTGCCAGGGTGATGCCATAGACGCTGAGGGATGAGACGGCAAAGATGTACAGCACACCGACATTCAGATCGGCGATGGTCATCTGGATGCCGAACAGGTAACTCCCGAAGGGGAGCACCGCCAAGACAAGAACAGGCGGTATCATGACCAGCTTGGGAGCCAGCCAGTAGTAGAATCCATTCACCGAGGCCGGTTGGAAATTTTCCTTCAGAAGCAGTTTGAGCGGATCAACGATCATCTGGCCGAGGCCCCAGAGAGGAATGTCCTTTTTTCCCCCGAGAAGCGTCATCGGAATGCCGACACGGTTCGGACCGACGCGATCCTGAATGAAGGCACTGAGGCGTCGCTCGGCAAAGACGGTGAGAGAGACAAGGCCCAGAATGAGGTTCAGCAAAATGAAGGACTTCAGAAAAGTCGTCCAGACGAGAAACACCCAAGGGGTGGTGAGAAAATTGAGGATCAAGGGAATTGCCATGTCGTGCTCAGTGCAAATCGGATATATGCCCGGAAGTCTACTGTCCAGAAACAAGAGTGTCACTCTACAAACCTTCCTTCTTGAAAATTTTCTCAACAAGACGCCATTCTCACCATCGTGAAGACTCATCCCCTCGGAACACAAGGTCTGGTTGTTTCTGAAATTGGCTTCGGAGCCATGGGGATTTCCGATATGTATTCATCCTCCGCCCGTCGTGATGACGCGGAGGGAGCCGCGACCATCGCAGCGGCTCTGGATGCAGGCATCAGCCTGATCAATACGGGTGATTTCTATGGCATGGGGCATAACGAAATGCTGATCGGAAGGGTGATTTCCGGGCGTCGTGATCAGGTTGTCCTGAGTGTGAAGTTCGGTGCGTTACGTGATCCCAGGGGAGGATGGCTTGGGTACGACTGCCGCCCCGCAGCGGTTAAAAACTTTGCGACCTATTCCCTGCAACGTCTCGGAGTTGATCACATCGACATTTATCAACCCGCGCGCCTTGATCCGAATGTTCCCATCGAGGAGACCGTTGGAGCCATTGCCCAGCTGATCAAGGAAGGAAAGGTCAGGTTTTTGGGGCTTTCCGAAATGAATCCGGAGATGATCCGCCGCGCCCATGCGACCCACCCTGTCAGCGCCCTGGAGATCGAGTATTCCCTTGCCACGCGCTTTATCGAGAGCGAGATCTTGGGTGTCTGCCGCGAGTTAGGCATTGGTATCGTTGCTTATGGAGCCCTCTCCCGGGGGCTTCTCTCGGGCAAGGTGAACGGAAAATTCGAGAAGGGTGATTTCCGGTCTTTCACACCGCGATTTATGAGTCAGTATCTGGCAGCCAATCTTTCCTATGTCGGAATCCTGGCCGATATTGCCATTGAAAAAGGGTGTACACCCGCCCAGTTGGCCTTTGCCTGGCTTCTGGCCCAGGGGAATGACATCGTTCCCCTGATCGGCACCAGCAGACGGTCCCGTCTTCTGGAGAATCTGGCAGCCCTGAACATCCGTCTCAGCACTGCGGATCTTGCGCTGCTTGATGAAGCCTTTCCCGAAGGAACTTTCCAAGGGAGCCGCTATCCCGCGGCAGCCATGCATTCGGTGGCGGGGTAATCGGCAAACAGGAAGGGAGTCTGCAAGGAAAGTCATTTTTATTTTGCTCGCGGTGAAGGGAAACGTAGCTTTATCGGATGCGCAATTCCTCCCTTCTTCCCAGGCAACTGGCTTTTACTTTTTATCTGCTGGCAATGGTGCTGGCCCTCTCCGCCTCGAATGGCCTGACGGCTGCCGAGTTCATCAATCCCGCCAGCTACAACATCCCGGCGATTATTCCTCCCTCTCCGGAGCCGGGTACGACCGAGTATAAAATCGACACCGGATATTTAAAAAATGCCAGAGCAACCAGCACCAAGGAAGTGATCGAGAAGGCGAATATCGCCTCGCACGATTCTGTCTTTGATTATTCGCAAACTCTCGGTTCTTGGTTCAACAGCCGTGATCTGCCGAAGACAACCGCCCTGTTCAATGAAGTGGACAGGGAAACAAAGGAGGCCATCGAACTCGCAAAGCATTACTTCGTCAGAGCGCGTCCAATTTACTGGCATGAAACCGGCTCGATAGAAAAGAGCAACGGGTATTCCTATCCAAGCGGCCATACGACACGGGCCTTTGTCTGGGCGGATCTTCTTAGCAACGCCCTTCCGGACGAGCGGCAGGCACTGCATCTCCAGGCGCGGCAAAAGGCCTGGTATCGGGTTATCCTCGGCCGCCACTTTCCCGCAGATGTCCGTGCCGGGAAAATCTTCGGCAAATTTTTGGCAAAGCAGTTCCTTCTGAGCCCTGCCTTCCAAAAAGAATGGGCCGGAGCCGCCGCTGAAATTCAGAGCGCCAGGAAGCAGGCTGCACCCCGTTCCTGAATTAGGGAACCGCTGATTTAATCAGCGTTTCCTTAGAGACTGTCTGAAAAGTCCCCGGGAGGCGAGTTGCTCGCCCTGCGCGGACTTTTCAGGCAAGTCTTCCTGAGTGTGGGGTTATCACCCCATCGACTGGGGAAACATCCACGGCGAGAGTTTTGAACTATGAAAACACTATTATCTCTCTCACTAGTCACGCTCCTTCTTTTCGGATTGAGCGGCTGCAACACCATCAGCGGAGCCGGCAGGGATGTCAGCGCCACAGGACGTGTCGTCAGCAATGGTGCCAACTCCGTGAAGAGTTCGATGCAGAACTAATTGCAAGTGCTGCCATTCAACAGAACCGCCCGGAGATTCTCCGGGCGGTTTTTGTTTGTGAACGCAATCTCGACTTTTGGTTATCTTGCATCGAATCTTCTGCTTTACAAATTCCACATCCATTTTACCCAGACAATGTCCTCGACCGGCCCTGTTTCCCAGTTTCTTGAACATCACTACCGGCACTTCAACGCCGCCGCATTGAAGGATGCTGCCCACGCCTATACAGCCCATCTGGAGAAAGGGGGAATCATGTTCATGACGATTGCAGGCGCCATGAGCACGGCTGAACTCGGTCTCTCGCTTGCCGAGATGATCCGTCAGGACAAAGTCCAAGCTATCTGCTGTACCGGGGCAAACTTGGAGGAGGACGTCTTTAATCTGGTGGCCCACGATTATTACGAGCGCGTTCCAAATTACCGCGACCTGACCCCTGCTGACGAAGTCGCCCTGCTCGACCGCCACATGAACCGGGTTACCGACACCTGTATTCCAGAGATGGAGGCCATGCGTCGGATCGAAAAAGCAGTCCTGGAAGAATGGGAAGCCGCAGACAAGAAAGGTGAACGCCTTTTCCCCCACGAGTTCCTGTATCGGATCTTGCTGGGGGGAAAGCTGGAGTATCAGATTGATCCCAAGAACAGCTGGCTCCTTGAGGCGGCCAAGAAGAATCTCCCGATGTTCGTTCCCGGTTGGGAAGATTCCACCCTCGGCAACATGTACGCGGGGCATGTCATCAGCGGTGATGTCAAACATGTCCATACCGTCCGTACGGGGATCGAATACATGATGCAGCTTGCGGAGTGGTACACGAAGAATTCCAAGCCATTGCCTGGTGCGGAAAAGCCGGCTTCATCAGCCGGAAGACATGCCGAGTCTCCGGATGGATCGATCGGTTTCTTCCAGATCGGGGGTGGTATTGCGGGCGATTTCCCGATCTGCGTCGTCCCCATGCTCCATCAGGATCTGCAGCGTCCCGAAGTACCCCTGTGGGGCTATTTCTGCCAGATCAGCGATTCGACGACGAGCTATGGAAGCTACTCCGGTGCGGTTCCCAACGAGAAAATTACCTGGGGTAAACTCGGGATCAATACGCCGAAATTCATCATCGAATCGGATGCCTCCGTTGTGGCACCGCTGGTGTTTGCGATTATTCTAGGATGGTGATCCGGCCCAATTTTTTTCTCAGATCGCCGTAACGATGGCGTCTCCGATCTCGGCGGTGCCAACTCTTGTTGTGCCCTCCGACCAGATGTCCCCGGTGCGGAGTCCGGAGGCAATGACCCTGCGCACGGCTGTATCAATTGCATCGGCGGCAGCGATCTCTCCGAGCGAGTGACGGAGGAGCATTCCTGCGCTCAGGATTTGGGCAATCGGATTGGCGATGCCTTTGCCCGCAATATCGGGAGCCGTGCCGCCGCTCGGTTCATACATTCCAAAACGGCGCGATTCACCCTTGGAAGCGCCAAGACTAGCGCTGGGCAGCATTCCCAGCGATCCCGCGATCATGGCCATTTCATCGCTCAGGATGTCGCCAAAAAGATTCTCAGCGAGAACGACATCGAACTGTTTTGGGTTCTTGATGAGCTGCATCGCCGCATTATCGACATAGAGATGGGAGAGGGTGACATCCGGATATTCCCCGGCGACTTCATTCACCGTGCGGCGCCAGAGAATGCCGTTCTGGAGAACATTGGCCTTGTCGATGGAAGTGAGTTTTTTCCCGCGGCCACGGGCCGCTTCAAACGCCACCCGGGCGATCCTCACGATTTCACTCTTCCTGTACACCATGGTGTCGACGGCGATCGGATCGGCTTCGTTTTCATCAGAATCTTTCAGGAATTTGGGCTCTCCGAAATAGAGGCCGCCGGTCAACTCGCGCACGCAGAGGACATCCACGCCTCCGTCGACCGACTGCTGGCGCAGGGGTGAGGCATGAGCCAGTTCGGGGAGGCAGATGCACGGACGCAAATTCGCGAAAAGGCCGAAGTGTTTCCGAAGTGGCAGGAGGGCCGCCCGCTCAGGTTGCTCATCGGGGGGTAGTTTTTCCCATTTGGGGCCGCCTACGGAGCCAAAGAGGATGGCATCCGATTCTTCGCAGACTTTCAGAGTCTCTGCGGGGAGGGCTTTGCCTTTCTGATCGATGCCTGCACCGCCAACCGGCATTTCTGTTTCATGGATCGTGAAATCAAATTTCTTCTGCACGGCCCGGAGAACTTTCCCTGCCTCCGTCATGACTTCCGGGCCGATGCCGTCTCCGGCGAGAACTGCAATACGATAGGTGGTGCTCATATGGTCTGGCGATTTAAGCGGCCCCTCCGTCTTCAGGCAAGCAGAGGAGAAGGGCGAACTAAATGATTGATGGCAAAAATGTGACAGTAAATTGGTTGTTTTTAGGGAAATCTCCCGTTCAAATGGCCGGGAAAGATTACCACCATGCTCATACCACACACCCTCAAGCATCTCTTAATTATCTCATCATCGATTGCGGCAAGCATCGTTCCGATGGATGCGGCAGTCACAATCAATGGCTCAGGGGCCACATTTCCAGCACCCCTGTATCTCCGGTGGGCCTCAGATTTCCGAAAATCCAACCCCGACACTTCGGTAAACTATCAAGGAGTCGGCAGCGGCGCGGGAGTGAAGAACTTCATTGCCGGTTTGACCGATTTTGGAGCAAGCGACGTGGCCATGAGCGATTCGGAAATCGCCAGTGCCAAGGGTAATGTCCTGCTGCTTCCCGTGACAGCCGGATCGATTGTGCTTGGTTACAATATTCCCGGAGTGGATTCGGGACTGAAGCTTTCTCGCGATGCTTACGCCGGCATTTTTCTCGGCACGGTGAAGTCATGGAGTGATCCCCTGATCGCCAAGGAAAATCCCGAGGTGAAGCTCCCCAATCTTCCCATCACCGTTGTGGCCCGTTCGGACGGAAGTGGAACCACGGCTGTTTTCACAGCCCACCTTTCGGAAGTAAGCGCTGATTTCAAAACCGAGGTCGGAAGTGGGAAATCCGTCACGTGGCCCGTTGGTATCGCCGGAAAGGGAAATGACGGGGTGACTGCACTCATTAAGAACACACCCGGAGCCATCGGCTATATTGAGTTTGGCTATGCCGTTCATAACAAGCTCACGACAGCTTCCCTTCAAAACAAGGCGGGTAAATTCATCGCGCCGACCTTGGAAAGCGGTGCTGCCACCCTGGCTTCCGTCGAACTTCCGGAAAATTTCCGCGCCTTTATCACAGATCCCCAGGGAGCCGGGGACTATCCCATCGCAACCTTCACCTGGATACTCTTGAAGAAATCCTATGATTCCCCTGCAAAGGCTGCCGCTGTAAAAGCCTTTGTGAATTACGGACTGACCACGGGGCAGGCTGTGGCTCCCGATCTTGGGTACATCACCCTTCCTGATTCGGTTGTAAAGAAAGTTCAGGCAGCCCTCGCTACAGTGAAATAACCTGATTTAACGAAGGATTCCCGGAGCGGAAAATCAGCATGCACGAAACAATCAGGGTCACTGGGACTGAAAACCCGATCGTGAGGGAATACCGGTCGCGGCCCGATGTCTTCAGGATGCTCTGCTGGTTTGCCTCCAGCCTGACTGTGCTGCTGCTGGCTTTTATTCTGGGAGAGATTCTGTTCAAAGCATGGCCTGCCATGCAGAGATTCGGATTTGGATTCATCACGGGTGTGAAGTGGAGTCCGAACCGTGAAGTGTTCGGGGTGTTGCCGGTGCTCATCGGGACTGCCGCCAGCAGTTTGCTCGCCCTATGCCTTGCTCTTCCCCTAGGGTTGGCGATTGCGCTCTTTTTGAGCGAGGATTTCCTTCCCTCGGGGATTCGCCAGACCATCAGGTTTGTCGTGGAGCTGCTTGCTGCGATTCCGAGTGTGGTTTATGGCCTTTGGGGCATTGCCGTGGTGATTCCGCTGGTACAGAACTATGGTGGCATTCTGGCCGAAAAACTCGGCTTCCTTCCGATCTTCAAAGGCCCCGCCTACGGCAATAGCCTCCTGACGGCAAGTCTGGTGCTGGCTTTGATGATTCTGCCCACCATCACGGCGATTTCCCGAACCTCTCTCGTCGCAGTGCCCTACGCTCTCAGGGAGGGGGCTTATGCCCTGGGAGCAACCCGGTGGGAGAGCATTCTGGGAGTCATTTTACCCACGGCGGCTCCGGGCATTGTGGCGGCGAGCATTCTGGCCTTCGGCCGGGCCATGGGTGAGACGATGGCTGTGGCGATGCTTATCGGAAACAGTCAGCGGTTGTCGTGTTCCCTGCTCTCCCCCTCCAACACTCTCTCCGCCCTGCTGGCCAACCAATTTGCCGAAGCGGATGGAATCCAAGTGAATGCCCTCATGTATGCGGCGTTGCTGCTGGTTTTCATGACCCTTGGGGTGAATGTGCTCGGAGAGGCGGTGCTCCGCCATACGCAACGGGCCACGGAGGGGCTCCGATGATGAGAATTTCAGCGGCGAATTTTTTTACCATTGAAGGGAAACGAACCTCCCCGTTTCGCCTCCTGGCAAACAAATTATTGAGCGCATTGTGCATCGTGCTCGCCTTGCTGACGCTCGTTCCGCTGGTTTCGATCGTTATTCTTGTGGTCCGGAACGGACTGCCATTGCTCGGTTCCGGACTCTTCACGCAGCTTCCGCCCGCTCCGGGTCTGGATGGCGGGGGATTCGGCAATGCCATCGTGGGGACGATGGTGATGGTTGGGATCGGGTTGCTGATTGCCGTCCCCTTCGGGATTCTGTCAGCCATTTATATCAACGAGTATGACCGGGCATCTCGGCTGGCATCCGCCGTGCGCTTTGTGGCCAAGTTGCTCACGGGAATTCCCTCCATTATCTGCGGTGTTTTTGCCTTTGCCGCAGTCGTGATGACAACAAAGCAGTTTTCCGCATTGGCAGGGGGTGTTGCGCTTGCGATCCTGATCCTGCCCACCATTCTCTTGACTGCCGAACAGTCGCTGCTCGGAGTTCCCTATGCTTACAGGGAGGCTTCCTTTGGCGTGGGAGCCACTCATTTCCAGACGATCTGGCGTATCGTTTTGCCGGAGGCCTTGCCGGCGATGATGACCGGCGTGATGCTGGCGGTGGCCCGTGCATCCGGCGAAACGGCCCCGATTCTCTTTACCGCAGCATTCAGTCAGGATTGGATTCATTCGCTGATGGAGCCAAGCGCATCACTTTCGGTTCTAATCTATAATTTTGCATCGCTCCCCTATGCTCACCAGATCAGCATGGCTTGGTCTGCCTCCCTCGTGCTGGTGACGATCGTCACGCTAACCAATGTTTTTGCCCAAGTGATTTTCAGCCCTAAACACCGTTGAAGATGGAACCGAATCACAGCGAAGAGAAGAACGCCGTGGTTTCCGAACTGCCCTTCGGAACCGTGCCCGCACTGACGAACGACTTTGTCCCCGGAGAGTCCAATTTCATCAAGGTGGATGATTTTAAATTCTATTACGGGAAGAAACGGGCGCTTCATGGCATCACCATGGAGATTCCTTCAAGGATGGTCACGGCCTTCATCGGACCCTCGGGTTGCGGAAAGTCCACCCTGCTCCGCAACTTCAACCGGATGAACGAGCTCATTCCCGGAGTGAGGCACGAGGGGGATATTACCATCCACGGCACGAGTATCTATGATCCTTCCGTCGAGATCATCGCACTGCGCCGACGCATCGGGATGGTCTTCCAGAAATCAAATCCCTTTCCGATGTCAATCTACGAGAACATCGTCTATCCGCTCCGCATCGCGGGTCAGAAAAACCGGGCCCTGCTGGATGAAACGGTGGAACGCTGCCTTCGCTCTGCGGCTCTTTGGGATGAAGTGAAGGATCGCCTGCATGAGAGCGCCCTGAAACTCTCGGGGGGGCAGATGCAGCGACTCTGTATCGCCAGGGCAGTTGCGAGCCGCCCTGAAATCCTCCTCATGGACGAGCCCTGTTCCGCACTGGATCCCATCGCAACGGCCAAGGTCGAGGAGCTTATCATCGAGCTGAAAAAGGATTTTACGATCATCATCGTCACACACAACATGCAGCAGGCAAGCCGCGTTTCGGAACTCACCGCCTTCTTCTATCTCGGAAATCTCATCGAGTTTGATGTGACGAAGAAAATATTCACCAATCCCTCAAAAAAGCAGACCGAGGAATACATCACAGGCCGATTCGGCTGATCTTATCCATGCATACGCCACCGCCCCGCCCGCACACGCTCACGACATTCACCGCCGCTCTCGATCAGTTGCGCAGCAGCGTACTGATGATGTCGAGTCTGACCCAGCGCAACCT
>Ga0302277_1001561_pt1 | contig 16847 bp, 17 predicted proteins | sample III_Bog_N3_1_FD_198759 | JGI IMG/M metagenome (GOLD analysis project Ga0302277, IMG submission 198759) | Peat permafrost microbial communities from Stordalen Mire near Abisko, Sweden - III_Bog_N3_1 | ecosystem: Environmental > Terrestrial > Soil > Wetlands > Peat | place: Sweden: Abisko... | reverse complement strand
CATGCCGACGCTGTTCCGCATCGAAGGCTTCGTCGTCACGGAAATCCCCATCAACCACCACCCGCGGCACGCCGGTCGGAGCCATTACGGTGTGCTGAACCGCCTGTTCGTGACCATTCACGATTTGTTCGCCGTGCGCTGGATGCAGCAGCGGATGTTCCGTTTCGAGGTGCAGGAGCGGATCAATTTTCCGCCGGATCAACCGGCGCGGTGATCGCCCCCGGCGGCACAATTGGGATTTCCAACCCCGCGGTTTCCGCTAACTTCCCCACCATGCACTGGCTGCAAACACTCGACACCAAATTATTCCTCTTCGGCAACCGTTCGCTGGTCAATCCGGGCTTCGACTGGCTCATGCCGGTGCTCAGCGGCAGCCACGGGCTGAAGACACCCTTTCTAGTGCTGGTGATCGCCATCGGCGTTGCCCTGCTTGTATTCGGCAGCAGCCGCGCGCGGATTTGTGTCGTGCTCACCGCCCTCATCGTCTCGACCAACGACGGCCTGCTCTGCAATCCGCTCAAATACGCCGTCCACCGCGCCCGCCCGTTCGTCACGCTGCCGGAGGCGCGGCTGTTCGGCGTGGTTGGCCAAGGCTATGTTACTCCCGAGTACAACACCAATGGCGTGGACATGGCGGCCGGCAAAGGCAGCCACAACAGCATGCCCTCCGCCCACGCCGCCAACTGGTTCGCCGCCACGATGGCGCTATTCCTCTTCTACCGTCGCAGCCTCTGGTTCATGCTGCCGCTGTCGCTCGGCGTGGCCTTTTCCCGCATCTACAACGGTGTGCATTACCCTAGCGATGTGCTGGCCGGCGCGATCCTCGGCGCGGGCTGGGCGGCGGCGATAGCCGTGACCGCCGAAACCGCGTGGCGGAGCTGGGGACGAAAATTTTTCCCCCGCGCCTACGCCGCCGCGCCCGCGCTCGTGCCGAATTTGAGCTGGGGAAAGCCCCCCGGACCCTGAACCATGGCCGTCACGGAGACTCTGCTGCGCGTCCGGGACTACGACCTCGCCGCCACGCTCGACTCCGGCCAAGCCTTTCGCTGGCGACGCACGGATAACACCTGGCAAGGCGTCGTCGGCTGTCACTTTGTCCGGCTCACGCCTGCGGCGGACGGGATTCACGCCGCCGTCGCCGCGCCGGTGGAATCCTGGGACTGGCTCCGCTATTTTCTCCAGGCGGACACCGACCTTGGCGCCATCCTGAAAACTTTTCCAGACGATGCCCCGATGCGCGCTGCCGTCGCCGCCTGTCCCGGACTGCGGTTGCTCCGGCAGGACCCGTGGGAATGCCTCGCGTCCTTCCTTCTGTCGGCCACGAAACAGATCGTCCAGATCCGCCAGATCGTCGCCCACCTCTGCGAACGCTTCGGCGAGCCCATGCAGCACGATTTTGCCTTTCCCACGCCGCACCGCCTGGCCGCCGCGAGCGAAGCCGAGCTCCGCGCCTGCAAGATGGGCTTCCGCGCGCCCAGTCTGCTGCAGGCCGCGCGCCGGATCAGCAACGGCCAGCTCGATCTCGAGCGCCTCCGCACGCTGGACTACGCCGCCGCCCGCGCGGAGCTGATGACCCTCCGGGGCGTCGGCGGCAAGATCGCCGATTGCGTCCTGCTCTTTGCCTACGGCTTTGACACTGCTTTTCCGGTGGATGTGTGGGTTGAACGCGCCTTACAGGAACTGTATTTCCCCCACCGCCGCGCCAGCGCAAAACGGCTGCGCCACTTTGCCGCCACGCACTTCGGCCCGCACGCTGGCTATGCGCAGCAATATCTTTTTCATTACATGCGGACGAAAATCAAATAAACTCCCGGCGCTGGCATGAACCTTGACACCCTCCTGACTCCGGGTGAACTGCCTGCGCTCGCCCGCCGCGATCTGCGCGACGCCGTCTGCGTGGTGTTTGACGTCCTGCGCGCGACCAGCACCTTCGTTACCGCGCTGCATCACGGCGCGCGCGAAATCATCCCCGTCTGCGAGATCGCCGAGGCCGTGGCACTGCGCCGGCAGCGGCCGGAAGTGCGGCTCGCCGGCGAACGCGACGGCGTGCGCATCTCCGCCGCGCTGGCGGACGGCGACGATTTTGATTTCGGCAACTCCCCGCGCGAATTCACGTCTGCCCGGGTGCGCGACCAGACCATTGTCAGCACCACCACGAACGGCACGCGCGCCCTGCGGGCCTGCGCAGCGGCGAAAACCATCCTGGCCGCCTCCTTCCTGAACCTCGCCGCCACGGCGGAATGCTTGCGCGGGGAAAACCACATTCTGCTGGTCTGCGCCGGCACCGGTGAAAACGCAGCGGTGGAAGATATTTTGGCGGCCGGTGCCTTGGTGGAAATGCTGCTACCCCGAGTGACCGACCGACCGGCCGTGTGGCAGGTCGCCGCCAGCACACAGTGGTCGTACGCACACTTGAAAGCCGATCTGGCCGCCGTGCTGGGCAACACCGAGAACGGCCGCCGACTGCTCGCCCGCCCCGAACTGCGCGACGACGTCGCTTTCTGCGCCCAGCTCAATGTCTTCAATCTCGTCGCGCGGCTTCACACGAACGGCGCGCTGCGGCGCGATTAATTCGCTAGACCCATTCTCGCCGCCGTCGCCGGTTCAGTTCGCGGTTAGCTGCTCCAACGCCACGCCTTCGCGATGCTGGATGACCGCCTCGACCTTGGGCACGTACATTTGCGTCTCCGCCGGCAGATGCGTGGATATGCCCTCGTAACTGGTCGTGTTATAACGCTGCAAGAGTCGCTGCACGGTGCCGTCGCCGCAATTGTACGCAGCCACTGCCAGCCGCCAGTCGCCGAAGCGCGCATGCAACTGTCGCAGATAGGCTGCCGCCGCGTGCGCCGCCGCGTCCGGCTGCTTCCGTTCGTCCAGCGGCCACCGGCTCAACCCCTGTGCCTTCGCTGTCGCCGGCATCAACTGGAACATTCCCACCGCCCCCGCCGGACTCCGCGCCCCCGCATCGAAACCGGACTCCACCTCCGCCAACCAGACCAGTTCCGGCGGCACGTGCTCGGCCGTGAAAATCGGCTTCAACCGGGGTACGTACTCCATCGCCCCCTTTGGCCACGGCACCGGCGAAATTTTTTTCACCCACACCGCCTGCTCCGCCGCGAACGGCGGGTTCGGCACCGGCAACGGCGCGTTCGTTCCTGGCGGCGGGGCAGGGGTGCCCGCCAGCAGCGCCTCTGCCACGTCAAAATAATCCAGCCGCGCCTTGAGCCACTTCGCGTAGGGCCGCGTCTCCGGTTGCGCCGCCAGCACCGGCAACGCCGCCTGCGCCCCCGCCTTCAGCGGCGCGAGGTCCAGCACATAATCCCCCTGAAGCACATCCTCATAATGCTTGAGAAAATCCTCGATCTGGCCGCGATCCAGCTCCGGCAACGCCCGGAGCACGTCGTCGTTAATATTATCCTTGGCGAACTGCTGCGCCGCGTCCACCCAGCCGCCGACGTCCAGTCCCAGGTCGTTGGTCTGCGCGAGGACCGGCGCACCGACGGCCAGCAGCAGCGCGAGGATCAGGGTGAGTTTCATGGCCGCAACCTAATGCGTTCTGGCGCGGATGCAATGGCGGAACCAACTTGCCGCTTGCACCCTCCGCCGCCCGCCTTAACCTGTCGCATGGCTTGGTTCACCGACCGGCATTATTTTCTGCTCGCCGTAATATGCTATGGCTTGAGCACCGTGTACTCCGTTTTTCTCTGGCGAAAAGGCTTTCGCCGGGATGAATGGGTGAATTACTGCCTGCTGGCGGCCGGCGTCCTGCTTCATACCCTGGCCATGACCAAACGGGGCCTGACAATCCATAGTTGTCCCGTCAACAACCTGTACGAGGCCACCACCTTTCTGCTCTGGGCTTTGGGTCTCGCGTGTCTGGTCTATTCGCTCCTGCCACGCTTCAAATTCCTCGCCGCCTTCACCGCGCCGGTGCTGTTCACCGTCGGCGTCTTTGCGCTCATGCCCTCGCTCGACCCGCCGCCTGGGCCGAAACCTGATTTCTCCAACTGGCTGCGCAGCCTCCATGCCGCGACCATCCTCCAAGCCTACGGTGCCTTCGGGCTCGCCGCCGCGGCGGCGGGGATGTTCCTCATGCAACGGCATGACTTGAAATTCCACAAACTCCGCGCCCTCCTCACCTTGCTGCCCTCGATCCAGCGGCTGGAACTCATCACCTTCCGGCTCGTCGGCGTTGGCTTTGCGCTCCTGACCTTCGGCCTGGCCGCCGGGTCACAGCTCCCGCGCCACGCGGGCAAGCCCTATTTCTCCGACGCCAAGGTCTTATGGTCCGCGCTGCTCTGGCTCGTGTATCTGGAAGCGATCGTGGCGTACCGGCTGTTGGGCCGTTCCAGCCGGCGCTTCGCCATTGGCATCATCATCGCCTTCGCGTATCTGCTCCTGACGTTTTGGATCACCAACATCTACTCCGGCCTGCACAACTGATGAACTCCCGGCGGCGAGCAAACGATGCCCGATGGCTAGTGGCGTGGCCCCACCGCGCGACCCGCGCCACGGCGGCTATTCCCCATTCCTCACCCGCATGAACATTGTTGTCATCGGCCTGAGCCATCGGTCCGCACCCGTGAAACTTCGCGAACGCTTCGCCTTCGCCGACGGCCGAATCCCCGGCGCGCTCCAGGCCTTGCGCGATTCCGGCCTCGCCGCCGAAGCCGCCATTCTCTCCACCTGCAACCGCGTGGAAATTTACGCCGCCACCGCCCTCGCTCCCGACGCCGCGTGCGCCGCTCTCAAAAATTTCCTCGTCCAACAAAGCACCATCGGTCGTCGTGACAGCGGCTTGGAATGCGGCACCCCTCTGCCGCTATCCGACGCCGCGGTCAAAGCGCCAGAGGACTGGCGCACTCCAAAACCTGCCGGCAGTTCAACGGCCCCGGTCTTCAGCGATGCCATCCTGGCCGGCGACGAAATTTATTTTCACGCCGAGCCGCACAGCCTGCAGCATCTCTTCAAAGTCGCCGCCGGCCTCGACTCCATGGTCATCGGCGAGACCGAGATTTTCGGCCAGCTCAAGGACGCGTACGAACTTGCCTTCACCCACCGGCACACCGGCGCGCGGCTTAACAAGGCCTTTCAACGCGCCTTCAATGTGGCCAAGCACATTCGCACCGTCACCAACATCCAGCGCGGCAGCGTCTCTGTGATGTCCGCCGCCGTGGAACTGGCCGAGAAAATTTTCAGCTCCCTCGCTGAGCACGAAGTCCTCGTCATCGGAGCCGGCGAGACCAGCGAAAAAACCGCCCGCGCCCTCCTCTCGCGCGGCGCCCGCGGCGTCATCGTTACCAACCGCTCGCCCGAACGCGCCACCGCGCTCGCCGCCGAACTCGGCGGCCGCGCCGTGCCCTTCGCCTGCTGGCCCGAGGAATTTGAGCAGGTCGATATCGCCATCAGCAGCACCGCCGCTCCCCAGCCCATCCTCGACCGCGCCCAACTCGAACCCCTCATGAAGCGCCGCAAGCACCGGCCCCTGCTGCTCATCGACATTGCCGTGCCCCGCGACATTGACCCCGCCGTCAGCGCCCTGGACAACGTCTATCTCTACAACGTCGATGACCTCCAAGTCATCGCCAACGAATATCTGGCCCTGCGCCAGGAAGAAGTGGCCCGCTGCGAAACCATCATCGCCGCCAAAGTCGCCGCCCTGCTGGCCGCGAAACCACCGCTGGCCGCCGATGAGCCAAGCTAAAAACTGGTCGCCGCCAGTTGTCGATCCTTGGTGGGGGGCTGCGCGCTTTTTGCTTGCCTGAAATTTTCTTTGCCTCATAGTAAGCGCCGCTGATTCTATAGCAATTCAGCCTATTATGCTTGGTATCCTAGCCCGAAGTCGTTTCGGGCTGTGCCGGTTGGTAGCAAGACAAAACGCCATGGGGTTAACCGATGAGGTTGGGAGTAGTTTTGCCGCTGCAATATAATCGCTGTAGGCAGCAGTTTTGGCGGTGGATGGGGTCTTAGCTCAGTTGGTAGAGCGTCTCGTTCGCAATGAGATTCTGCATTTTTCTCCCATTTGGACTCAAATGGACTCACGTGGACAAAACTGGAATAATCAATGTTTACCGACAAGATTTGACGATCAACGAAGGTCGGTTGTGGACTCAATTGGACTGAAAAACTTGTCTGGGGGGTGACAAATGGGGGTGACAACTCCCGCCCGCGCACACGAGCCGTCCAACGTAGCCAGCCATCCCTAAATCGCCCCGCGCCGGATTACCTCCTGCCAGTTTTTGCCAGATCCCCGGATTTCCCCCGTATTTACATAATCCCCAATGTTTACCGACGTTTTGCCAACTGCGTGATGACCAGTTTTACCAGTTCCCCACCGGATTTCCAGTTTTAGCCCCGTATTTGCAATATTCCCCAATCTTTACGGGGGCCGGAACAACTGGGCCGTGACCGGTTAGCGCTGACAGCAGACATGTTCTGACTTGGAGTGAGGACGGAACAGCAAAGCTGTGGGATACATTCAGTGGTGCTGAATCAGGTTATTCAATGAACCATCAGCAGACAGTCAATGGTGGCTATTTTCTGAAGGGTGGGAAAAAGGTTTTAACATGGAGTGCCGATGGGATTGCTCGGATTTGGAACATTAATAGCCAATTGACCAACATTCAAACGAATCATCTCGCAACGGTCAATGGAGCCATATTTAATAAGGATGGAACCCGTATTCTGATTTGGGGCGCTGGTGGCGCAGCGCAAATATGGGATGGAACAAGTACCATTGGCCAACCAATGATACACGGAGGAGCAGTAAACGGTGCAATGTTCAGCCCTAACGAACGCTATATTGTTACATTTAGTGCTGATGGCACTGCTAAACTCTGGAACGCCAAAGACGCAAGTCCAATTGGTCAACCGATAAAACACAACGCATCGGTTGTAGGTGCGGTATTCAGTCCCAATTCAACAAGAATCATAACATGGAGTGCGGATCGCCGCGCTCAACTAAGCCGCACAGAAGATGCAAAACCAATTGGTGATTTCATTCACCCGGTGCTGGGCGTCGAATTTAGCATTGATAGCAAAAGATTCGTAACACATGGCCAAGATTATCGAGATATCAGCGATCAATTTGCACAGATTTGGGATAGCGTTGACGGACATCCAATTGGATCGCATTTGTTGCATTCCAACACTGTTGTAAATGCAACATTTACTCCAAATGGTCAGCAAGTTATCACTGCCGGTTTAGATGCATCCGCTCGCCTCTGGGATAATAACGGTAAATTGCTTGACAAGCCATTTGTCCTCAAACCAACCGATTACAGGTCAAATTGGATGAATGAGATTGAGGGAACAATATTTAGCCCCGATGGGCGACAGGCTTTGTTATGGAATAATCTTGGGGTGGCGCAGTCGTGGAATCTAGATACTGGCAAGCCAATCACCGCTATCATGGCGCACAGATATGTAAATAAAGAAGGAATCGTGGGAGGAACATTCAGTCCAGATGGCTCAGACATCATGACGTGGGGTGCCGATGGAGTTGCGCGCATTTGGGACGCCAGAAACGGTCGTCCGATTGGTCGACCAATGACTCATGCAACCAAAATCAAAAGTGCAATCTTCGATTCGCTACAAAAGCACATTTTGACATTAAGTGATGATGGGGTCGTTAAATTATGGAATGTTGACGGTAGTGCAATTGGACAGCCACTCAAACACAAAGATACGGTTAATGGAGCAATATTTGATGCTGGTGGAAGCAAGATTTTATCGTGGAGCGATGATGGAACGGCTCGTTTGTGGGATGCGTCGAACGCTCATTGCATCGGCGTCTTTAATCACGGTGGTGCCGTTGTATCAGCTTGTTTCAGCCCCGATGGAAAACAAATATTAACGGCGAGCGCAGATGGCATGGCGCGGCTTTGGGATATATCAGTTGATGAGGCCGTTCCACTCAAAACGCGAATGCTGGAATACGAAGTGCAAAGCGCGACTCGTCTGGATACCGACGGCGAGGTTAAAGCGTTAACGCCAGAACAGTGGATTGAGGCTAAACGTTTGTTGGCACTAGCGAAAGCACCTCATTGATTTGAGAAATCAACGAACCTGTTGCCAACAATGCCGATGATCCGGAAGGCCGGTTTGGCGAAAATCAGGGCAACTAAATTTATGGAAAACCAGCCGTGGTAAACTTGTCGGTGCCCATGAGTAAATACACCTTGGTCAAGGAACTGGTTGACTAGACACTGATGATACGGCCGGCAGCTTGGGTGCGATCTGGCAACCCAATGTCAGGTAAACCCGTCAGGACTAAGGCCAATACTTTAGAATGCCCGTTTAGGAGAGAGCAGAAAAATCCTTAACATCCAAAATCTGGATGACAAGTTTACCATGTTTTTGTAGAGTAAGTTTTCTGTCAATATCGGCTTCCATAAAGTAATCCCAGACGTAGCCGCCCATTACCAAATTGATCCTTCCGCTTTGGAAAGGATCAGATTTTGGCCGCCCAATAAACTCCATGCTGTAACCAGTCGGATCGTGCAGCCGCCTCATCACGCAGGGGACTAATTGTTCGTCGTAATTCCCTGAAAGAATCGATTTGCGCATACTTTCAATAATTCGCGTCGAAGCCGTAGCTTCTTTAAAGAAATTTCCTTTTGCAACGCACGCCTTCCAAATTACGCCGATTTGAAACTGTTTGAATCGATCAAACTCAACCCACCTGATTTCCATGCCCTCCTTAAATACTTGCCCATTGCGATGCGCGTCTCGAACTAAATATCTACTCGTTTGCGTGTGTTCTTTAATCGGCTTATTGCCATAAAGTACCAGACGCACATATTTTTCTCCGCCCGAAAGCATTTGTTCACAATCCCAACACAACAAGGACTCTTTCAGACCTTCCCGTTTGTAAGCTGTTTCCTTTTGGTGGCAATATATTTCCTGCGTCGTATTGAAGTTGATGAGCCGTAGGTGAGGCTGCTTTTTGCCACTCTTTCCCTTCGGTATTGCCTCCTCCACTTCTTTGAGCATAAAGTTTGGGATTATGTGAGAGCTTTGAAGCGGTTTTACCAGCAAGCACAATGCGCAACAACCAGTGCTCATAACCTAATTATTGAATTGAAGAACTTTTGGAACGGTTGCATGTTTCACATAGTAATTCAATATTCCGCGCCGTGTTGCTCCCGCCTCTTGTAACCGGGATGATATGATCATATTCTAAATTTATCCGGCTGCCGCATTTTACACATTTTCCACCGTCTCTGCGCCAGACTTCCCGGCGCACGTTCGATGGAATTCCTTGCCGGGCTTGTTCGGTGTTTTGAGATTGGTCATTTGATTGCAGCATTCTCAACGCTTCCGCCGCAATCTCTGCCGTAATATTCAGCGAAGACCTTTTGATTTTGGCATATACTCTAACATGACGCATCACGTTTAGCACGCTACTAGGTGTGCCGTCCGTCGAACTCACGATAAGATCATTTGCGTTCTGATCGATGTCGAGCAAAAGGTGTTTTGCAATGTGGCGAGTAATACCTGCAAGGTCTTCGGTACTATACTCATCCATTTCTTCATCTGTAGTAAAGCAAGCCTGTAGCATCGGTGATAGCCGCTTTTTATTCGTTGCTGTAGCAATCAGCATGAATCTTGGTAGGTTTAAGCGAATCGAACGCGCATTTGGCCCCTCGTCAATGACGATGTCGAGTTTAAAGTCTGCAAGCGCCGATTCAAGATATTCGGCCATTTCCTTTGGCAGTAGGTCAATGTTATCTACGAAGAACAAATCGTTTTCTTCAAGGTTTGTTAAGAGTCCAGCGAGATCGGATGCACATTTAATTCCCGAAGCATTGATGGCTTTAACGGTTGCGCCAGTCGCATTGGCGATATTATCAGCGACCAGTAGCGCAAGGGTTGTTTTACCTATGCCTGCCGAGCCATTAAAAAGTATATGACCAAGGGGAAAACTTTTTTGTTTGGAAGATTCAAGCTCCTTGTGAACCTTATTTATGATTCGTTTTTGCCCGACAAAATCTTGCAGATAGTGAGGTGATGTCTCAGCATCCAAGCCAAACGTCGGCAATAATCCATTTCGCATCCATGTCAAGATGGTGGATGTAGGGATAGAGATAATGGTTTCTTCTTGGCAATGTGGGCATTGCGCCATGCGAGTTTCATCTTTACCAAAACCGCTGGCGTCGAATTCAATATTGCCGCTGCAATGCTGACACGGACACGTGACGAAATATAGCGATGATTCGTTTGGCCGTTCGCTCATGGTCGGTATTCAACCCCCCATTTCTTCATTCGTCCACAAAAAACCGAATCTATCCGTCGTTGACGGCTGGGTGGCCCATGGCCACCCGGTTATTCCCGGCTTCATCCGGGCCGTTCCAGATTGACCGGATTTTAGCCAAAATCAATTTTGTCCTGAATCTTCCAACCCTGCCGCCAGATTCAGTAGTTTATCACGCGCAACACCGAGTGTTGACATTGCTTTTTCAATATCGGGCGGTGTATTCGACAGATAGGCCGCCGTTATGCTTAGGATCGCATCGATGTCTAAAAGTTCTTCTTTCATTGAATTGAGAGTTTACAAATCCGGCTTCGGTTAAATTTGCGATTTTGACGGCTGCTGCGCAAGCGGGTTTGGGAATTCAAGAAATCTGTGGCCAAACGTGCCAATGACGCAGGTGGAGCCAACCGTGGTTTCAACCTCGTGGTGCATGTGTCCGTGGATGAAATATTTGGGTTTTGCGCTGGTGAGATAATTCGTGAACGCCACAAAGCCAATGTGCACCTCATCATCGCGATCATGGATTCCTCTGGGTGAGTTGTGGGCGATAAAAACGTCGACCGGCGGGAAGTCTGCCATCAGGGCTTCGACCTCGTGCTGCTCAAACAAATGGTGTCCCTTTGGTTTATATTTCCATGAGCCGCAGAAGCCGCCGAAGGTTAAGCCGCCGAACGTGAAAATGTTCAAATGCAGGTCGTGGATCGGAGCCGGAAATGGCCCACTAGAATCGTGATTCCCCTTTACGGCCAGAATCTCCCGGCACTGGCATTTTTCAGCGGCGGCCAGTATCACGGCGTCCGTCATGTCGCCCAGCGAGATGAGAACGTCAGCCTGACAATCCGGCGGTAAGCGTTTGATGAAGTATTCATCGTCGGCAATAATGAGGGCTTTCATTGGATGAAGTTTTCAGTTTTTACAAAGCCTACTCGTTATAAAGTGCGGTCTCAACCACTTTACCGAACCGCGCATCCTCACGCTCACTTTTAATCGTGCGTGCTTTTTCTGGATGAAATTTACGATTAAACAACCTCTCCAGTCTGAAAGCACAAGCCACGCGGAATTGTTGATCAGTGGCAAACGACGCAGGAAATGTGAAAGCACCTTCGTTAAGATTTTTTACCAACTCCTGCTCTTGCGGCGTCAACTGGAGCCACAGCTCTTTTAGATATTTCGGCGCGGATGAATTGGGTTTGTGATAATCCAAAAATTCATCCCACGAAAAAAGTTCCGGTGATTTACCAGCACTCTCCTTAATTACCTTCCGAAGGTGGCGATTAAATTTTTGGCACCTCGGCCCGTACCGGATTTTAAAATCCAACCAGTCGGCATTGGTGAGCACGTGGCGTGGTTTTCCAAACGCCGGTTTGAGAAATTCCCGGAGCGCCGGGCTGAGTTTAATTTTTGATGAAAGTTTCATTGTAGAAGTCGAACTGGTCTATGTTTCGGGCCGTTTTTATCATCCGTGCGATCACCGTCTGCAACTCCAAAGCTAATTCCAGCCAGCCCAGTTTTTGGATTTGCGTCAGTAAAAGAAACGGATGTGCGGTGTGGCTGATGAATTCGGCTGCGGCCTTGGGTGTCACATCGTAGCCATGATGTCCCGCACCGAAAACAGTTGCCTTCTGCACTCGGAAGCACCCTGCGCCTAAATACACGATGGCCCAGAACGAGGGTGAGACTTGATACACCTTAATAGCCTTCGTACCAATGAGGGACGGTTCCACGACCCGCGCTCGGTGTGGTGGGAGCTCATAGGGCACGGATTCTAAAAGTGTGTTGAAGTTCATAGCCTCCTCTGGTGAATGTGCTGATTTATTGGATAAAATATTCATCAATCCTCCCCTTGCACCATGATCGTTATAGCCGGCTCCGACGCATCAATATCCAGCGGGCCACACACCGCAACCAGTTTAACCAGTCTGGGCTTCCTGTTGTCATTCCTGACGAACAGCTCAACCACAATCCGGTCGGCTCCAGATTGGGCATTTTGGATCGCATGGCGCGTCATCCACAGTACATCCCAGAGCCGTCCGGCCTCGTCCTGTCCGGTCACGCCGGGCGGAACGGAGACGTAGGCGTCGTATACAGTGCGCGTCAGGAAAACCGGGAACTTGATGCCAGCCTCCCGCGCCGTCTCGCTCACGTCGATCTGCACACCGTCGGCCAGTGCCTGTTTGCGTGTGTAGCTGAAAATGATCGGGCCAAACGGACTATCGTTATCGGAGTTCATTTTATTTTAGCGATGAAATTTCGCGGTTGGGAGTTTCGTCAGGATGAGGTTTTTTTGGAATACGACCCGGCCAGCGAAGCTTGCAGCACGACGTTCGTGTTGCCGGGCGGTGGATTGATCTGTTTTCATAATGCGTTTTTGTTTCACGCATCAGGATCACGGCAAAAATAAACCCGCTTCCATCAAGGAAACGGGTTCAACCGCTCGGATATTTTGTTGAGAACTCTTGCTCTCCACATCCACAGTCGTCACTCGACTACTATGAAACCACCGTGCTTCCGAAAGCCGGTTGGTGGCACCGCCTTACTGGCGATGCACTCCTGATGACATTTGAAATCTAGCGTCGGGTGTGAAGATTGTCAACAGAAAGGATTTACTTACTGGGGTCGGCGCTAAGGATTATCCCCGAAGGACTCAAAACAAACTTCCCTTGGTAAAGCATTAAGGCACCGAATCCATTTTTAGCGCGATAGGTAACAAATACATCATTATTTCCGTTGTCATATTTAGATAAATTCCAACTTTTAAATTCCAGTGAACTCGGGTCGTTTGCATGAGCCTTCAGCCAATCTTTGACCTGCGGTACTGAACCATCCCAACTGCTTTGAGTCACTTGATTAGCCGGCTTATTCGGGTCGGGAGCAAAGAAACCAATGATGACCATTATTGCGACCCCGATCATTAACACTGTGCCGAGAGCATTTCCCACTTCGGACTTTTCTACGCTTAAACAGACTGTGAGTAACACGCCAATAATTACGGCAGACCAAATCAAAATATATCCATGAAAGAAAGCGCAATAACCGATAGCAAATCCCGTAAGTAGAATTAAAATAATTCCCAATATAATCATCTGCAAACGCTTTCTGTCGCTTTGTCGTTTAGATGTAAATCCATCTGCTTGACCAACATTATTTAGAACATTTTTAAAAGCGTGAATATTAATGCCAATGGCGGCCTGCTTTCCGGCATACAATTCTCGCTGTCGGCGTTCAGTTCTTGCGTTGAAAGGCGCGTGACCGGGTAGATTAACATAGGCCGGCTGCGCGGATTTATGATCGCTGGAATCCTCGTAGGTTTCCATCTGATTCGTTTCCGGCGGCGGGGCGTTTTCCACGCTTGGGTCGACTTCTTCCCCGCTAATTCCGTCCACACACCACACTGATAAAGTAAGATTATTGCCACACCGTGGGCACGGCGTGATCTGTCCCTCGGCCTCACAGGCATATTCAACGTGTACACCGCAATTACGGCAGGTCGTTTTATGAAGTTGGTTTTGAGGCGTCGAAACTGGTTTCCGATTGTGTTCGCCCGCTAACCGGTTCTTTTCAGGGAATGTTTGCTCCAACTCACGATCAACTCGTGAAGCTTCATTTTCCGTCCTCCCGCCGTCGCTGGATTTTACCGATCTTTTCATAGCAGTGTGTGGACTTCACACACATTACGAACCGGAATCCGCTATTTGTCAAGCGTGTGAATTTCACACGTGAATGAAGAAAACGATCAAGGCTAAAATCCGCAATGTGGTTGGTAGCCGCGTCCGGGAGGCGCGGAGGAAGTGTAACCCTGCCGTGAGCCAAGATGATCTCGCTGGGCGGCTGGCCGCCAAGGGCATCCTGCTCGACCGGTCGGCGGTTTCCCGGATCGAAAACCAGACGCGGTACGTCATGGATTACGAGGCGAAAGCCATCGCCCGCGCCCTGAAGGTGACGGTTGCGTGGTTGATGGGCGAATAGGGAGAAGCCAACGATTGCCAATGATGCAAGCGCCGAAGGTCTTCTCCCGCCCCGAACCACCCTGAATTTTACATTTTGGAGTGATCAGTGCAAAACGGACTTTGTAAACGGCGGCTGAAAAGTGCGGCGGGGTCATGTGTGTGACGTGGCGGTTCAAAAGTGCGGCATCTTCATGAACAATGAAGCATGTATCGCATTATGGAAGACTGGACCGAGATTCGCAAAAAAGTGTTGGTGGAGCGGTCAGGGTTGTTGAGACGAGTCCGACGCTCCGCCCCGATCAAGACACGTCAGAGGTCAACGGATGCGTGGTGCCTCATTTTGAGGCTTTGAGCCATTGCCACGATTGTTCCAATGGGTTTGATTTGGCAATTCTAGCGAAATCTTGCAATCTTCTCGGATGCCTTCCTACAACACAAATCTTGCTGGGGAATTCTACGTGCTTTCCATGCTGCACCGCCTTGGGGCGGATGCGACCTTGACCCTCGGAAACAAGAAGTCGGTGGATATTGGCGTAATTCCAACGGTGGGGGATCCGGTCACTGTGGACGTGAAGGCATTGGCCGAGAAGACCGGTTGGCCTGTTGATAATTTCCGTGGTGCAAAGAAAGGGCATTTTCTTGCTCTGGTTTGCTTTTTGAACCGAATCTCTGACCCTACACAAGCACCAGAGGTTTACATCGTGCCATCGGCGGAAGCGGAAACATTAATTTATAAAGCCCCCGGTGGAAGAAAATTGATTCGCCTCTCAAAGATGCAAAATGACGGCAAGAAATATCAGAATGCTTGGAAGCAGCTTTTGTGACCACGACCTATGAACCGTCTCAATTATTTTAATCCTTACGATTCAAAATCTGGTTCTCACGAAGACCAACTGACGAGGGCGTATCTCGTTTTATTGAAACATTCAAGCCATACCTTCTTTGCGTTTGTTGAATATTGCCGCAGCAAACATGCACCCAAATGCGATGAGAAACCCGTTTCCATAAATAATTATTTGGCACAAGGCTGGGAGATTGAAACGCAAAAGGGAAACCCCGAAATCAACACGGAATATCTTTTGTCTGTTCTGATTACGGACAAAGAACTGGAGGCAAATGATTCACGTATAGAGTCCAGTGAAAGAAACGCAAGATATGATGGCATCATCACTTTTGGCAGCAATCTGACGATGGTTATTGAAAACAAACCACGTTCAGAAAGTGTGTGGTTTGGACAGCTCAAACCTTCCCGTCAAAATCTAGCAGACGAAACAAAGATTTATTCCTCCCCAGTGATTCTTGAGTGGAAGGAAATCATCAAACAACTCAATCACCTGTCAGTTCTCCCAACCATATCGGGCAACGAAAGACTTCTGATTGAAGATTTTCTTGAGCTCATTGATTACAAGTTCCCGTTCCTGAATCCCTACGACAGCCTTCATCAATGCAAGGGAAATGTAGAGCTTGTAGAACGAAGGATATATAACTTGCTCAAGTCCATTGCGATTGATGAAAGCAAAGTTAATTATCACAGGGGAGGGGGATATTACATACAAACGCCGTATCGTGAAATTCAGCAAATTGGTTTGATTTACGATCGAGAAGAAGGACATTTTGAGTTGTGCCTATATTTTGGTGATTCCCAACGACAGGCGAAAGCGTTTTACCAATCTGATCCCAACTGCTCGCATCTGAACACTCCAGAATGGGCATGTTTTCCTCACTTTCACGTTTCCTTTATGTCTAGCAATTTGGTTTGGTTCAAATCGGAAAACCGTGAGCATTATTTGCAGTTCTGGAAAGACAATGTGGATGACATACGCCAGCAGAAACGAGAGGATATTCCTAATTATTTGAAACGGTTGGTTGATGAGAACGTGATTTTGATGCCGAAGGAGACTGATGAGCGGTTGAAAGAAAAGTTCTACAATACAGTCATGCAAAATCTTAATATTTGTCCCGGTTTTGGGGTTCTCTGCTTTATAAAAGCAGATGAAGCAGAAGAGCTTGATAAAACTGGCAAGCTTAAGTTTCTCTTGGTAGAAAAGATCAGGGATGCATTGAAAGTCGCTGGGCTTGACGGGAAGAAATTATTGAAAATACTTTAATCATCCGATCTTCAACGTCAATGAAAACAAAAACCGAAAAAAAAGGTGCCGAAAGCGAAGACACACTGTTAATTTATTTTCAAGCTCTCAAACAAGAATCTGAAAGAGGTAAAATCATTTTATTAGCGTCCAAGATTGACGAACTTCTCTGTGAAGTTATAAAATGTTTTTTAAAACCTCATCGTGGAACGAAAAGGGACGAGGATAAATTGTTTAGGACGATGGGTCCGTTAAGCACTTTCTCATCACATATCGAAGTGGCCTATAGACTCGGGTTAATTTCTAGAACCACGGCCGATTGCTTTGATATTTTGAGAGCGATTAGAAATGACTGTGCTCACGGTTTACGAGCATTCTCGCTTCAAGACGGAGTTTCTGCACAGAAGTATGAGCGTTTTAAGAAGCTTAGCTATAAGCTTGGATTTCCCATTTAGTTTGTAACCCACGAACGGCGTGGGTGGTTTTCGTGATTTTCTGCCTGCTCCCGGGATTTGCAAGACATTTTTCCAGTCCGCCCTTGGTTTTTGCCCGGCGTGG
>Ga0302277_1001558_pt1 | contig 16860 bp, 9 predicted proteins | sample III_Bog_N3_1_FD_198759 | JGI IMG/M metagenome (GOLD analysis project Ga0302277, IMG submission 198759) | Peat permafrost microbial communities from Stordalen Mire near Abisko, Sweden - III_Bog_N3_1 | ecosystem: Environmental > Terrestrial > Soil > Wetlands > Peat | place: Sweden: Abisko... | reverse complement strand
AGAGAGCCTGATTTAGCACCGCGGCTTGCTGGTTGTGCAGACGCATCTCGTCCGCGTTGCGCATCAGCGAGGCATAGGTCTCGCGTACGCTCGCCGCAACCTCCTGCCGAAGACTCTCCAGCTCATCGCTGGCAATCTGCGCGTCATCCTCGGAGAGCTTGCCACGTAAATCGCGCTTCTTCTTGTTGGGAAAAGTCTGTTGCAGCGAGATCATCAGTTGCGCCTGATTTAGATCCCACGGCTTTGTGATCGGCGTATCCCAATCGCGCACCATCAACATGGGATCGTCCAGACTGCGCGCCGTTGTGGACTTTCTCTGCACCAGCGATAGACGCCGCACAGCCGCACGTATCTCTGGATTGCCGTGTAGAGCATCCTCGACCGCTTGGTCGACCGTGAGCGATGCGACCGCTGGAGCAATGGTCGAGATAGAACTCAGAGGCGTAGTCGCTACACCCTGTCCACGGGATTCATCGGACGACGGGATCATCAGCGCCAGCAATGCCAGCGCGCACACATAGATATTCTTCACTCTTCAACTCCGCGTTAAATACAGGAGGAGATGGTCCGAGGACGCAGCAACGCGCACCACGGAAGACCACGGCGAAGAATGAAGTTTTAGATTCTTAAATTAAATATGCCGAGTGGCGGAGAGTGCGTAGCAAGCGCTGCAACTCCATCGTCCGCGCGCGATGCAGACCACCGCCCCGCAGGCGCAAAGACCTGCGCGATGATCGCAGCATCGATTCCGGCAAACTCTGGAGTCACCATTGCGGACGGAGTCTGCGGGCTTGCCGCGCAGCAGTTCGCGCTGGTCGGAGCGCACGGCATACTCATGTGCATGTGCTGGCAGCAGCGATGCGTCGCCTGCTGCACCGGAAGCACACAAGTTCCAACCGAGAGCAGCAGCACGCCCATGAGGGCGAGAGCGACCGTTATCCGTTGGCTGAGTCCACGCAACATGTCATTAACATAGCACACAGCACCGGTTCACTCTTTCTCGCTGAGCAGGCGATCAATCTCGACGTGGAGTCTTGCAGTTACGGCGGATTCTGTCGCATCTGGAGCAAAGTATATTGGCTTACCGATGCAAATCCTGATGGTTCCAGAGCGGAACCAACGACGGCGACCGACTTTTAATTCGCCCAGCCCCTGAATTGCCACAGGCAAAACCGGCGCGTCCGATTCTTTGACCAGCAGCCCGATCCCAGGACGAAACTGTGCCAGAGCGCCGTCCTGCGAACGCGTTCCTTCGGGAAAAACCAATACATGAAGGCCTCGATCCAGAGCCTCGCCTGCGTGGGCGAAGCTGCGTTGAAAGTCGCGTTGCCGAGGCAGCGGAAAGACGTTGAAGAGCGCCGTGATGAGCGCATACGCCAGCGGGCCAATTGGATAGAATTTCGCAATCGCCGTGCGTCGCTCGGGATTGCGGAAGTGGCGAAGATCCTCCAACATCTCGCCAGACATCGCGACCGTCATCGAACGCCGGATCGCGGCGGGCAACGCAAATTGCAGCAGCGGAACATCATACGTGGTCACGTGGTTGGCGACGATCAGCATTGGCTTCTCCGCGCGAAGAGGCTGCGGAGCAACGACGCGGGGATCGACCAGCAGCCAGACGAGCGGGCGCAGCAATATCTCGATAAAAGCCGTGCGCGGCCATCGAATGGGCAGAAGCCACGGCCAACGCGGATAGAGATACTTCGACGAAGCTGGGCGCGATTCAGACTCCGTTGCAGGCAGAGACGCACCCTGCGGAGGCGCTTCAAGCTGCGTGTTCGGCACAGACTCGGTAGCCCTTGCTTGCGCAACCGCAGGCGGCGCGTACGACTCGGCAGTAGGAGACGCGGCAAGCCAACGACGCAAATCCCCCAAAGTTCTCATCTGCTCGAAGACGTTATCGTCGAGGGTGATCCCCGCACGTTCTTCAATGGCTGCGGCCAGTTGCACACGTCCCAGACTGTCGATGTGCAGATCCTCGCTCAGGCGTAGTTCGTCCGCGCCACTTGCATGCGCTTCTCCGGTGATCTGCGCGACCCAATTAAGTAGCCAGTCAGAGCCTGCACTCAGCGAAGCCGCGCTGGATGGTGAGGCCGCGCCCTGTCTCCCCGCCAACCACGCTGCAACCGCCTTGCGCCGAATTTTGCCAGTGGAGGTACGCGGCAGATCCGGCTCCGGCCATTGCTGCCATCGCGAGATCTGTTGCTGCTCCGCAAGTCTGCCGTTGGCGCGCTGGATGGCTGCCTCCGCCTGCTCGCGTGTGCCGCGAAATGCGAGTACGGCACAGGGCTCCGGGCCGCTAGCCGTCTCTGTTGCAACGACCGCGCAGGCTCGTACGCCGGGCTCCTGTTCGATCACTGCCTCGATGTCTTCGGGATGCAGGTTCACACCAGCGGCGGTCACAATCACTTCGCTCTTGCGACCAATTAATTTGAACTCGCCACTGGGCTTCGTCTCCACCAGATCGCCGGTGCGTAGCCACTCGTCCGCGCGCGAGTGCAAGGCTCCGTTGCTCCATGTGGCGTTGGCGATCATGGGGCCGCGCACCAATAACTCGCCGTCTTCTGCGAGCTTTACCTCGCGCCCGGGCAGCGCCTTGCCAATACTTCCTTTGACCACATGAAAGGGATGATTCAAGGTGATGAGCGCAGTGGTCTCCGTCATTCCATAGCCCTGCACAAGCACAAATCCGAGCGCGTTCCAAAACTGTTCCACGGACTCTGACAGTGCTCCGCCACCAGAGATCAGCGCCCAGAACTTGATTCCGAATTCCGCATGAACGTCGCGAAAACGCCACCAACGCGCCCAAGCCGAAGATCCCTGCGCCACAGAGATTCGCTGCGCCAACTCAGGCCGAGCCATCTCAAGATGCGTCTTCAGCAGAGAAAAAACACGCGGCACAGCGGCTAGAACCGAGATACGCTCGCGGTGGATGGTCTCTATCAATCGAGGCGCAACCAGTCGGTTCTCGAAGTGAACCTCTGCGCCAAAGATGGGCGGAACCCACAGCCCCATCATCTGCCCAAAGACGTGGCTGAGAGGCAGCGTATGCAGAAAACGCAGCGGATGAACCAGTCGTTCATAGCGCAGATAGCGTTGCGCTGCATCCTCAATCGGAGAAACGCTGGCCAGAATATTGCCGTGCGTATGGACGATTCCTTTAGGATTTCCCGTGGTTCCCGAGGTAAATAGAATCTGCAACGGAGTCTCGTACGAGATTCCGGCAAGGGGGCCAGCCTCCTGCTCCGGCAACTCCGCAGTCCAATTCTCAAACGACAGTCGTGGCCATTCGATGGGCAACTGGCGCAGCAACGCCGCATCGCCCACCACTAAAGACGGACGCACATCCATGCAGACTCGTTGGGCAAAATCCAACGTACCGTATGCATCGAGTGGCACCACCAGCGCGCCGCGCAAGACGCATCCATGAAATGCAGCAATCCACTCAGCGCTGTTCTCCGCCCACAGCAGGACGCGATCGCCAGGCCGAACGCCACGCTGAGTTAAATTAGCGGCAAATCGCCCTGCAAGCCGAGCAATCTCTCCATAGCTGGTTGCAACGCGCCGAACACCGCGATAGCGGACAACGGCTGTCTCGCAATCAAAGCGGCGAAAATCATCGAGAAATGTGGCCACATGAATACGCATGAACCCTCTGACAGATTCCGTATGCCAACTCCGAAAACCACCTGAGCATAGCTTTACACTTCCCTCATTATTTTTCTACGCATTCGTCCCGAAAAGTAGTCCTGTTTTGAGCAGTCTACCTTGTGCATACAGCGCATGGAGTTCATGACAACGGCTGGACATTTCATCGTCGATCTCCTACTATAGGCACAAGAGATGACCAGTAGATCCAATTCGACCCGAATTGCAAGGCTTGCCGGAGCTGTGTCGACGGAGTTCGTCGACTGGCGGATTCGGCAACATGCTGATGATTGCATGATCTCTTCTTCCCTCGCCTACTGTTGTTGACCCCTACCCGAAGTGAATAGCTATCGGGTACTGCCAAATAATGCGGCAGTACATTCGCAGAGCACAATTCCGGCAATTCTGTCGGAATTCCACATCGTGCATCGCAGCAGAATAGGGGAAGACATGGGCATCGCAAATACCATCACAGAGTTGATTGGTCGTACACCGCTGGTTCGCCTGAACCGCGTCACCGCAGGACTTAATGCCACCATCGTCGTCAAGCTGGAGAGCCATAATCCGGCAGGCAGCGTGAAGGATCGCATCGGGCTGGCGATGATTGAGGCCGCCGAGCGTGAGGGCGAGATAACTCCTGGCAAGACTGTACTGATCGAGCCGACCAGCGGCAACACCGGCATTGCGCTTGCCTTGGCCGCCGCAGTCAAGGGATACGCCCTCATCCTGACAATGCCGGAGACGATGAGTGTGGAGCGGCGCGTTCTGCTGCTTGCCTATGGCGCGAAGATCGTTCTGACGCCGGGGGCCAACGGGATGAAGGGAGCCATCGTCAAAGCGGAAGAGCTGTTGCGCTTGACGCCGGACGGATACACCCTGCAACAGTTCAATAATCCGGCAAACCCAAAGATCCACTTCGATACGACCGGCCCGGAGATCTGGAACGATACCGAGGGCAAGGCCGACATTCTCATATCCGGCGTGGGGACGGGCGGAACGCTGACCGGCATCAGCGAGTACATCAAGGCGCGCAAGCCGCGATTCTGGACGGTTGCAGTCGAGCCGGCCACCAGCGACGTTCTCTCCGGCGGAACGCCTGGACCGCACAAGATTCAAGGCATCGGCGCGGGCTTTGTGCCGAAGACTCTGAAGACCGAGTTGATCGACGAGATCGTCAAGGTAAGTAACGAAGACGCTCTTGCTACTGCGCGACGCCTGCCACGGGAAGAAGGCTTGCTGGTCGGCATCTCGTCTGGAGCCGCGGTCTTTGCCGCACTGGAGATTGCGCGCCAACCGAAGAATGCGGGCAAGCTCATTGTCGTCATCCTGCCCAGTTCTGGCGAACGCTACCTCTCCACGGTACTCTTCGACGAACTGCGCCAGCAGGCGCTGGATACGAAGACATCCACTGTCGCCTTGTAACCGCAGATATTCGTTGTATGTGGCTCAGAAATAACAGAGCAACTGGTTCGCGATACTGACGCGAACCAGATATGCGTAATTCATGGGAGAAATAGATGTTCTATAAGATTCCGGAAATCCTTTCGTCCGAACTCGACGAGTTGAACTCATACATCGCGCGCTTTCGAAGTGGCGAGATCGATGCCGCAGCGTTGAAGGTGCGTCGTGTTCCCTTCGGATGTTATGAACAGCGCACGGATGGTAGCTTCATGGTGCGAATTCGCACGACGGGAGGCGCGCTTACGCCGCTCCAGTTGCGCAGGATTGCCGAACTCTCCGCGCAATACGGCAGCGCGGCGATTCACGTCACGACGCGACAGGAGTTTCAGATTCACGATGTTGCGCTGGAGAACGTGCTGTTGGTGATGCGTGAACTTCTGCTGGTGGGACTCGCTACGCGAGGCGGCGGCGGCAACACGGTTCGCAATGTTCTGATCTCGCCGGATGCAGGAGTTGGCGTTGATGAAGTTTTTGATCCGAGTCCCTGTGCCTTTGCGCTGACCAGTCGTCTGATAGCAGAGTCCGATTCATGGATGTTGCCGCGCAAGTATAAGATCGCGTTTTCCAACTCAGCCGCGGATAGCTCGTATGCGGAGTTCAACGATCTGGGTTTTGTTGCGCAGATTCGCGATGGACAGAGGGGCTTTCGCGTCTTTGTCGCTGGCGGTCTGGGAACCAAGCCAGAGGTTGGCCATCTGCTGCACGAATTTGTTTCCACAGACGATGTCTACCTCATTGCCACCGCCATCAAGCGGCTTTTCGATGCGCATGGCAATCGCAAGAATCGCCATGCGGCTCGCCTGCGATTCCTATGGAAGACGCTGGGTGAAGTTCGTTTTCGCGAACTGTATGAGGAGTATCTGCGGCAAGTTCGCGCGGAGAATCCTCCTGCGTTGTTGCTGGAAGAGGTGCCGAACTCCAGCACAATTCCGAACTTTGCTCCGGAGCTGGATGATTCGCCGGAGTTTGCCCAGTGGAAGAAGAGCTATGTCGAAGCGCAGAGCCAGCAAGGGCTGGCTTCGGTGTTGGTTCCCATCTTTCTCGGCAACCTGAAGAATGAAGATGCCATCAAGCTGGCTGATCTTCTTGCATCATTTGGCGACTATGTTCTGCGCGTTTCGTTCGGGCAGAACCTTCGCTTGAGAAATATTCCAGAGAATTATCTGCCGAATATATTTCATCTGGTCCGTGAGATTACTGCTCTTTCAAATGGCCCGCGTCTATTGGGGAATTCGATAGCTTGCACTGGAGCGGACACCTGCAAGCTCGGCATCTGCCTATCCAAGGGCGCGCTAGGCGCTGTGGCGGAGAGACTACAGAATTCCGATCTGAATCTGAACCAGATTGCGGACTTCCGCCTGAATCTCTCTGGCTGCCCGAATACCTGCGGACAGCACATGTTGGCCGATCTTGGATTCTTTGGAAACGTGGGACGCAAGGAGCAGCAGATGTTTCCTGCGTACATGGTTGTGGCTGGTGCGGAGATCGGCGCAGGAAAGGGCCGTCTGGCGCGGCAGATCGATCGCGTGAACGCGCACGACCTGCCCGAGTTTGTCGAGGAAGTGCTGAAACTGTGGCTGGTGAAGAAGGACAGCTTCTCTTCGTTTGCGGCCTATGTGGACAGCGAGGGAACGCAGGCGATCAAGTCGATTGCGGATCGCTTCCGTAAGATTCCCGAGTTCAGCGAAGACAAGAGCTACTACTACGACTGGGGCGCGAAGGAATCCTTCTCGCTGGTGGGCAAAGGCGCGGGCGAGTGTTCGGCGGGACTCTTCGACCTGATCGAGGTGGACCTAAAGAGCGCACGAGTGCTGCGCGAAGAGTTTCGCGCAGGCGAGTCGCAGGGCGCAGAGACGCTCTACGCCATCAGCCTGCGCAGTGCGCGCGCCCTGCTGATTACGCGCGGTATCGAGGCGCCGACCGACGCTGCCGTCTTCGAGAACTTCCGCAAACACTTTATTCAGTCCGGGCTGATCGGCGAACGCTTCGAGCCGGTCATTGCAGCCGCGCAACAGAAGAACGACGAGCGGTTGCTGCAACTCGAAGACGAGGTCTTCGCTCTGCTGGAAGCCGTCGAATCGCTTTATCGCGGGATGGACAACTCGCTGCGCTTCGCCGTTGAAACGAAAGCGTGAGCTGACTATACGGACTCCGGGTATATCTTGCGCAAGATATACTTGCGTGACGAAGTAAAACGTATTGGCAGGAGTTCATCATGCCCGAGAATCAGGAAACTCGCAGGTCGTTTCTCAAGGGGACGGTAGCCACGGTGCTGGCTGCCGCAGCTTCGGCCGTTGCGCAGGCGCAGTCGTCTGTGGAGGCGAATCGCAGGGCAGGCACAGCATTGCCGGCGACTCCGCCTAACATCGTTCTCTACGTCGCCGACCAGTTTCGCGCGGATTTCGTTGGAGCCAACGGGCGCAACGGTTCGGTTCACACGCCGAACCTCGATGCGCTGGCGGCGTGTGGCAAGAACTTCACCCATGCCGTAACCAACCAGCCTGTCTGCGGGCCGGCGCGCTCGGTGCTCTTCACCAGCCGACATGCAACCGATACCGGCGTCTGGCACAATGGGCTGGGCATGAAGAGAACTCTGCCCACGCTTGCCGGCGAGTTGCGCAAGGCGGGCTACACGGCGAATCTCATCGGCAAGTGGCATCTGGCATTGGAGAACGTGTCCGACGGTGGAGATCCCGGTCCGGTGAAGGCCGAAGATCGCGGAGGCTTCCTCGACCTGTGGGAGGGCGCAAACGCGCTGGAGCACACATCGCATCCCTACGAAGGAACGATCTGGGATCGCGACAACAAGCCCATCACCTTCAAGGATCAGTACCGCGTAGACTTCCTTACCGACCGCGCCGAGCGGTTTCTGCGCCAGAAGCAGGAGAAGCCATTCTTCCTCTTCATCTCGCAACTGGAGCCGCACCAGCAAAACGACATGCATCAGCCCATCGCACCCAAGGGCGCGGCTGCGCGCTACGCCAACTCGACCGTGCCGGACGACCTGCGCGCTCTGCCCGGAACCTGGCAGGCACAGCTTCCCGACTACTACGGATGCATCGAGGCGATTGATAATTCGGTGGGGCGTGTGCGGCGCGTGTTGGAGGAAGAGCATCTCGCCGACAACACCATCTTCGTCTTTCTCAGCGATCACGGCTGCCACTTCATGACGCGCAATGCGGAGTACAAACGCAGCGCGCACAACAGCTCCATTCGCATCCCGCTGCTCGTCGACGGGCCGGGCTTTCGTGGCGAGCAGCAGATTAAAGAGTTGGTCGGAATTATCGACGTAGCGCCAACGCTGTTGGAAGCTGCGGGCGTTGCTGTGCCTGCAAGCTGGCAGGGGCACAGCTTTTTCCCGTTGGTCAACGATCCTGAGGCGCGCGCGCACTGGCCCAATCAACAGCTCGTCCAGATCAGCGAGTCGATGACCGGTCGCGCCATCCGCACACCCGACTGGACCTACTGCGTTGCTGAAGCCAGCGGCTCAACCAAGCTACCCGCCGCGGCGAGCTATCACGAGTATCAGATGTACGATCAGCGCGGCGATCCAAATGAACTGGTCAACCTCGCCGGTCGGCAGGAGTATCGCGCCAAGGCAGACGAGTTGCGTGAGCAGTTGAAGAAGCTACTGACCGAAGCCGGTGAGCCAACCCCAGAGATCGTTCCCGCCAAGCTCTACCCGTAGCTCAGCATTGCCAACGCGGAAACGTCTATTAATGATCCGGCAACTAAATACTGTGTGGGCGCCCCATCCTTTCCCGTGTTTTTGCGGGAAAGGGTGGGAGGGGATGTCACTCTTTTCTTGCCGGATCAATAAGGCCAAAGATAAAGGCGTCGCGACAACAGTTGCTATGGCGCCAATGATCTTTGCCCGAACCATCACTTTCCGATACATCCTTCAATCTCTCCAAAGCTACATGTGGTTTCCGCGTTACGGATTATTGACGGCGTCGTTGTTATAAAGGCCCGATGAATTCGCGGTGCCCGTTCCCGGGTAGCCCGTCCCAATGACGTAGGTGTAGTCGTTCCATCCAGTAACGGCGGGGTTCGACGTATTGTTGGTCAACTCAAGCCGCCACGCGTCATCCTCAGACCCGGTTCCGCTCATCGAGGCGGTAATCTCGTTGCTTGCTCCGGCTGTTTGGTTCAGGTAGCTTGCGGGGAATTCCATGACAAACCACTGCGTGTAACCCGAGAGCCCGGAACGGATCATGCAGTCGGAGTAGTTTGTGTAGTGCCAGATGAGCTCGTGGCCGTTGAGCATAACGACATAGCTGCCATATGTACAGGCCGAAGAGATCGATAGTTGCGCATACCCTGATTTGTAACTGCTGATGTCGCTGGGCGTGGCGAAGTAGATCTGCCAGGCCGGAATTCCGGTCGTTGCTCCGTTGGTTCCCGAGGCCCCCGAAAGACTGGCTACATAGGTTGGGATTGCGGATTCGCCGCCCACCCCGTCTCCGGTAACGCCAGTATAGGTCTGTCCCGGATAGGTTGAATATCCGTCGGTCGTATCGTCGGAGCTACTGAAGACGCCGGCAAACAAGCCGGGGTTGAAGGTGCTCCAGTGGACGTAATTCCACTTGGAGAGGTCGTTGGTTGCGGGCGTAGAGCCGACCGCGGTTGCGTAGTAGACCGCAGCTCCCTGATTAGCCGAAAAATCCTGCCAGTAGTTCCAGTTGCCCCAGTACTCGCGGTCATCGTTGCCAGTCACGGTATTGTGGCCATGCAGGAACTCGTGCGAGGAGCGATCCGGCGTGCCAATGGTGAATACAGTCTCGCCGCTGGCCACTCCGTTGACGCTGGTAAAGTTTTCCGGCTGGAAGGTTATGGTCGGCACGACAGTGTTGCTGTTTGCTGTCACCACGATGCCGTCCTGACGATACTCGCCCCACTGACCGATCGCATAGACGCTCAACCGGTAGGTTCCCGGCACCACGCCGTTGATGGTTGCGGAGCCGCTCTGGCTAATGTCCGCCCAGTACTGCATGCCCTGAGACGAATACTGGAAGTTGGTACTGGGGTCGCTGAGTACCGCCCATGCGGTGTGCGTGGTTCCGGCCACCCCATTCACCTGAATCGAGACCGAGCCTCGACCGGTGGAGAGCGTGTAGCCAGCGGCCACCAGAGGAGCGACGTTGTCGTAGTTGCTCACCAGAGCGGACTCAGCCGAGATTGCATCGGCGTACATGTCGGCCTGCGATGCCAGCGCAGTGCCGGTCTGACTGTAGGCCTGCCCCAGCGTGTTGACGTGGATGTAGTAAGGCCCGAACAATCGGTTGGACGCGATCCCCGCTGCGGTGGCCAGAGATAAGTTGTTGATCTCGTGATTCGAGTACGCCTCGATCATGTCGATATTTCCGGTAAACCACAGGTTCTGCTTGGTGGGCCCGCCAACCAACGTCTCCAGCTTCGGAAACACCGTCCACACTCCGTAGGTTGTACCCGAAGTCGCCGAACCATATAGTCCATGCGCCTGATGCAGATACTCATACCCGGCGTAGTCGTACTTGGTCTCGAACCAGCGCCCGTAGTTTGCCGTCACATTGGGATCGCCGTGCAAATCCGTAGCGGCGTTTTGCACTGTTCTTCCGGCATCGGAGAGAAGTGAATCGTTCCACGGAGGCAGCGGGATGTCCTCCGCACCCAGCCAGTTCAGGCTAGAGTTCACTTCATAGGTGTGGGTGAAGATCGACTGGTTGTCGCGGAAGATCCACTGGATCTGTCCTACGCTACCGGCGATGTCGCTGGTAGCGTGAACCAGTTGAACGTAGGTATGCACCCCGGGATCGTTGGGGAAGACCACGTTGTGCCACACGAAGGTGTAAGCGTTGGATGTGGATGCGCTGTCCGCCCAGGTAATTGCCCAGTCGACATACGGCGTGGTGCCGCTTCCCGTTGTACAGGTCGTAGTGGGAGTGCCTACGATGGTGGCACCCACCATGGTGCACGACGCGGTGGGCGTACCGTTCATGAACGGGCCCACCATCCCGGAGTACAGGCCTTCGGGCTGGGACATACTCGTCCCGTTGTAAGTGAAGTTGCCAAGCGTGGTGGTATCCACCAGTTGGTCGGAGTAGCCATCCAAAACCCAGCTATTAAGATTTCCGGTGACGGCGTTCCAGTTGAACGTGATTGCTCCGTTATCGATGATCCAGGCAATCGGATTCGTGCTGTTCAGGGTAATGGTGAACGGCGTCGCAGTACCGGAGAGCGAAGCTCCCTGCCCCGTACCCGTGTTGTTGGTCACGGTCAGCGCAGCCGAATAGCTGCCTGCCACCTTGGGCGCGAACTTGAACGATACGAAGCAGGATGTCCCGACGGCCAGTGAACTGCCGCAGTTGGTCGTCTGCGGGAAAAGATTGGCTCCCGTGCCGGTCGTCCCCAGCGTCAGGCTCATCGTGGTGGAACCGGTGTTGGTCAGAACCACTGCTTGTCCCGTAGTCGTGGTGGGTGCCACGACGGAACCGAAGGAGAGCGCCGGCCCGGACGGCGGCACTGTACCTGCCTGAAGATTAATAGTGCCAGCCAATGCGGAGGCGGTCCCCGTCAGGTTGACGGACGCCGGACTGCCCGCAGCATTGCTCGCCACATTCAGCGTCCCAGCAAAGGTCCCCGCAGTCGCCGAGTTGAACGTCACGGTAATGGTGCAGTTTGCCCCGATGGCCAAGGTCGATCCGCAGGTCGTGCCGCTTACGTTGAAGTCGCCTGAGTTCGTGCCGCCGATCGTGATGCCGCTAATGTTCACGTTCGCAGAGCCGGTATTGCTCAGCGTTGCGGTCATCGGCTGCCCCACCGACGCCACGGAGTTATAGGTCAGCGCAGGGCTCAACGACGCCAGCGTCAGCGCGCCGGGCCGCGAGCCAATAAAGTTGGTCTTCAGCATCTGCGATGTCGGCGTGACCGTAGGGCCAGCGATCCCCACCAGATACCAAAGCTTCGTACTCTGAGTCCCGATCCACACATTGCCTGAAGCATCGGTGGCGACATTGATCGGAGTCGTTCCGGTAAGGTAGCTGCTGCCAAAGCCATACACCGGAACGCTTGTGGTTCCAGCGGGCGAAAGCGGAGTGAACGCCGTCCCGTTATAGGAGAACGCAGACACTCCACCGGCTCCGTTCGCGACCCACACATTGCCGAGACCATCGACAACCGCACCCGCCCCGCCGTCCAGTCCTCCATTGGTCGTGCCTGTACCGGCCGCTTCCGTCACCATCACCGGAGCTGACGTCGTAGCGGCTCCCCCGCTGATGGCCAGATGATAAAGACCGCCGTTGGCGTAGAACGCGCCTCCGGTTGGATCCGCCGCACCAGTCCACACAGGACACACCGCTACGTTCGTCACATCGTCCGTGGTTGCGGCCGTTTCCATCTCCGCAGTAGTGGCCCTGTAGATGGTTCCGGTGGGAGAACCGCACTTGGCGGCGGTGGAAGCGGCGCTCCAGCCATAGCCAAACGAGTCAGCCCATACGCCGCTAAAGACAACCGTTTGCCTCCCCAGACCGCCGTCAAATGTTGAATATGCTCCCGACTGATACTCGAGTTCGCTCAGATAATAGCGATTGCCCGAGTTATACGACGGCGCATCGTCCAGCCAGATGTTATTGTTGGCGTCGATCGCCATTGCTCCCGGAGCAGACGCTGTAATCACATATCCAGTGGAAGCCCCGGCTGGGGTGATCTGCGTGACCACACCACCGATTGAGGAGGTGCTGGACAGCGGGTTCGCGCCCCAGTAGCTATCGAACCAGGCATTATTCGAGGTATCGATGGCGAGCGAGAACGCCTCTCCAGCGAGCAAAGAATAGGTGGAACCCGTGATTGCGCTGGTCAGACCTGGGCCTGCCGTCAGCGTGGTGCTGCTGACGGGGGTGAATTGCACCTGCCCCTGTGGATTGAACTCCGTCACATACGCCTTGCCGTTGTGGGTGTCGTTTGCAGTGTCCGTGCAACTATTGCTCACTGCACCGCAGCTATAGGCCGTCCAGATGTTGCCCCCGCCATCGATGGCGAGACTGTACGGAGTCGCTGTTCCCACCGTGGCCGTTCCATTGCTCGTATTCCACGAAACTCCAATCGCCCAGTCCGTTGGATAGACGGAAGAAGAGCATGTGCTATTGGGCTGGAACGGAGCATTCGCGATGACGTATGTGCTGCACAGGTAGTAAGGCTCGCCCTGCGTTAAACCGTGCGCCGGAAGATTCACCCCGCTGGCATTGGTCGCCAGATAATACGCCGCCTGAAGCGTGTCAGTCGGCGCAATGCTGCCGTTCGGCGTAGCGTCTGCGAGTAACGACGTGCATGTACTGCTGACCGCCGTGTTGACGCAGGCCGCAATAACATTAGCCAGCGTGTTGATCTTGGACGAGTCCGGCGTAATTGTGGTGGTATAGGTAACACTGTTGATCGTGGAAGTTGCAGTCGACGAACCCGACGTTCCCGTCCCGTTGTTGACCAGATTGCCCACCTGTAGAAATGCGTTGGCCAGCCCCGTAATATTGCCGGCGGGCGCGCCGATAGTCCATGCGGGCGAACTGCCGGGCGCAATACTCATAAACTGCTGTAGCGCAGTCACTGTGGCGACTGTGCTCACTTCATTGACGACGACATAAGTGCTGGCTGTGCTGGTGCCGCAGGGAGTAGGCAGCGCGGCGATCTGCGCGATGTACTGGTTGGTTCCGCTGCCCGCATCTCCGCCTACCGCTGTGATGTACAGATACTGCCCGGCGCTACAGGGAGACGCGCCCGTAGTTGCGTTGTTGAAGCTGAAATAGCCAGTGGCGTCGGTCGTCGTAGTCGAGGTCGCAACCACTCTGGCCGCTGTGCCATAAGTTCCGGTTGTTCCGGCAGCCCAAAGCGTCATCGTCGCGCCTTTTATGGGTTGCTGTCCGCCAAACACTTTGCCGCCCAGAGCGTTCGCAGAACCAGCGCTCATGCTTGCACTTCCCGTCGTTGAGCCAAGGCTTCCAGTAGAAGACACGCCGGAGACCCCGCAGCCAGTGAGAGCAAGCGCAAAAGATACCAGAGTGGGGAGAACGCATAAGCGGGTAATGCGGCTGAAAGACATAGGAGTGGCCTCTTATCCAGCGATGGCGTTCATTTTCAGCTTCGAGACTGGCTGGTTGTGTGCCGTTCTCTACTTCTGCCCGGGTAAACTGGCGCGCTATTACTCGACTGTGCCGATCCTGTTTATCTACAGTCGAATACTGGAGACCGATTTACTAGAGGAGCAAAGTCTAGCGGCTGGCTCCTGAGCATGTCAATTACATCGAACTCCCCGATGAAATGTACAGTTATGTTTCGTTGAAGCAGCGGGTTCCAGTGGATCATCCGTTATGTGCGGTTCATAGCTGACGGACGCGAGGTTGGCTTCGTTAAGCCCCGGCTCTCAAGTTTCAGGAGATGCTTTACAGATCGTTATCATGACATCCTTTACATCTTTGGGTTTAGAAAATTTTTCGAATTACTGAAGACCAAAAATGAATTGTCATTCTGAGCGAAGCGAAGAATCCCCGCATTTTGCTCGCGCCACGATGGTCTACACCATTAACGAAAATGCTCTAGATTCGGGTTGGTTTGGTTGTTCAGCGCCTCGTGCGGACGCAGACCGAATGCTCGCGCCGTCCCGTTCCACTTCATCCGCTCATTCTGGAGTCGCTGCTTGACTGGAGGCGTCAATCGCTCTACCCAGGCGACAGCGACTTCCTCTTTCCATCCATTCGGCTGAACGGGGAAAAGCGTCTCAGCCCTGACAGCCTGCTGAAGAAAAGCATTCGGCCAGCTCTTGAACGCGCCAATATCAAAGACAAGGTCGTCGGCTGGCACACTTTCCGCCATACCCTCGGCACACTTTTGCGGGTACTCGGTACGGACATCAAAGTGGCTCAAGACCTACTTCGTCATTCCAATAGCCGAATTACGCTTGATTTATACACTCACGCCGTTTCGCAGCAGAAGCGAGACGCCAACACCAAGGTGGTGAAATTGCTGCTCCCTGCTTTAAAGACTCAGCACCTTTCGGCACCTTTCGCCCTCTGAAAAGAAGAGGCCTGGGTTTGGAAGTGCTTCAATTTCGGGGGGGGTGTTGGTGGACCTGATCGGGATCGAACCGATGACCTCTTCCATGCCATAGACCCAACATTAAGCATTTCAACAACTTACAAGACCCCGGTGGCTCCCTAAGTCCTTGTAAGCGAATACCACCCAGAGAACCAGCGTATTGCAAAACGTATCGCGTTTCACCTGTGTTGGCCGCGCCGCATGACCGCCACGTTAAGACCGAAGCAGAGAGCCACACCATCGGCATCGTGCTCTGCAAGAAAAGAATTCCGCTCTGGTCGAGATTACCCTTCCCAAAGATGCCAATATTCACGCCCGTGAATACCAGCTTCGCCTGTCCAGCAAGGAAGAGCTGCAACAGAAGCTCACGGAATGGATGGGAGAGCAGGAAGAGTAGAAAGCTGAAAGCGTTTCGAGCTTCTCCTTGGCAATGTATTCTATGTTACCGGTCGGGAATATATATCTCTTGTTTATCTTTTATGACAGCGATATTCCCGAACGGGAATATAATTCTTGACGTGGGTGAAACCAAAGATTAGAATTCCCGTACGGTAATACATACGAGGCTCATGAAGTATACGACACAGGCAATTGGCCAAATCATCCGGGAAAACCGGAAGCGGTTGGGCGTCACGCAAAAGGACTTGGCGCTGACCTCCGGCACGGGTCTGCGCTTTGTCATCGACCTCGAAAAGGGTAAGGAAACCTGTCAGATTGGCAAGGTTCTGACGGTCCTGCAAACGCTGGGAATCCAGATCGCGCTGACAGCGCCTACGGTTTCAGGGAGCGAGGAATAGCGCATGGCGAAAACCCTGGATGTCTATTTGCTCCGAGAATTGGTCGGCCACCTCATCCAAAATGATGGCGGCCAGATGGTCTTTGACTATGCGGCAAGCTGGCTACAAAAGCCAGGCGCAACGCCCTTGTCCCACTCACTGCCGCTACGGGAGAAGCGCTTCACGCGCAAAGAATGCCGAGGATACTTTGCCGGTGTTCTGCCCGAAGAAAGCAAGCGCGCGATCATTGCCCGTAACCTTGGCATCAGCGAACGCAACGACTACTCCATGCTGGAGCGGATCGGCGGGGAGTGCGCGGGTGCTGTTACGTTCCTCCCGGCTGGCGAAGCCCTGCCCGCCCGCGACGACCATTATCGGGCGCTCTCCTCGCCTGAACTGGCCGGGATTCTACGGGAACTGCCGCGCCGTCCGCTATTGGCCGGTGAAACCGGAATACGACTTTCGCTGGCTGGCGCTCAAGACAAGATCGCCGTGCGCGTGGAGGGGGATGCAGTCTCGCTTCCTTTGGACGGCGCGCCCAGCACGCACATCTTGAAGCCAGCCGTCGAGCGATTTGCCGGGGTTGTCTTCAATGAAGCCTACTGTATGAAACTTGCGGCGGCAGTGGGTCTGCCCGTGGCCAAGACGGAAATTCGACGCGTGGAAGATGTTGAATACCTGCTGGTTGAGCGTTATGACCGGACGCACCGCCTGAATTCAGAGGGCGTACCAGTGCTGGAACGCTTGCACCAGGAAGACTTTTGCCAAGCATTGGGCATCGTCTCAGAAAACAAGTATCAGAAGGAAGGCGGCCCGTCGCTCAAGCAGTGTTTTGCCCTGCTGCGCGAGGTTTCCAGCGCGCCGGTCCTTGACTTGGCACGTCTGCTGGATGCCGTGATCTTCAATTACCTGG
>Ga0302277_1001557_pt1 | contig 16868 bp, 18 predicted proteins | sample III_Bog_N3_1_FD_198759 | JGI IMG/M metagenome (GOLD analysis project Ga0302277, IMG submission 198759) | Peat permafrost microbial communities from Stordalen Mire near Abisko, Sweden - III_Bog_N3_1 | ecosystem: Environmental > Terrestrial > Soil > Wetlands > Peat | place: Sweden: Abisko... | reverse complement strand
TCCGCGTCATCCAACGCCGCGCTTACGGCCTGCGGGACGAGGAATATCTCAAACTCAAAATCCTCACCTCTGGCCTGCCGAGGCTCTGAAATCCCCAAAATCACCCACTAAAATCCGCGAAGAGCCAGAATAATAAAGTGTAGAAAAATCATCAAATTGTGGGGGAGAACAGGGGCGGCTTTAGACGTTGCCAAGGTCGGGGTCGCGAGTTCGATCCTCGTCGCCGCTCCAATTTCTCAATGGGTTAGTTGGTTAATGAAAACCGGCTTTGTGCAATTGAAAGCCAAGTGTCAATAGAACGCGCATAAAATAGCGATTTTTCTCGCTTCAAATTTCCATAACCATTTGAGAAATTAGCAAACGATGACAAGCGAGCACGACTTTTCTACAGGCGTGCTCGGAAGATCGGTTTTTCTTGTTGGTATAAGAAGTTAGTACGCTAATAAATGTGCATTGTCTTACGAGACTAAGTCCGTTCCCTTAGGCTTTGGCGCTGTACGCTTTCTAGAGACGCCAATTCTGTTTCTGGTCAATAGTTGACGAGAAGTTTCAGATAACTCACCGATTAAATTCGGGGCTCTTTTGTTTACTGCCCTCAATACGCGCGCAGCATACTTATTTCTCCAGCCCTTTAATTCACCTGCGACTGGTTCTATACAACCTGCCAATAAAACAACATCGTCTTCTTTAGCCACTGGCTCCAATGTTGTGAGAATAAGCATACGAGTATATTCATCATTTTCATTTCCCAATCGTGCCGCAATAGCCGGAACATAGGGACGTATCAATGTTGGATCTTGCCACGATACGCTATTAAATGTGTTCATCGAAAGGTTTCTGACTTCCTGATCTGTGTGATCTAGAAGTTTTGCAATATCAGGCAATCTGGATATCGCAGCCGCCGTGTGTTGGTGGTTACAAAAATAACGCAAACCTTCTTTAATCTCTTTCGGATCAGAAGAGTTTAATTTTGCCGCATATGCTCGCGCAAATTGGATAGAAAATGTGTAGCTCATAATATAATCCCAAAATATAGATGTTCGATTTTTTGCATGCATTTATGCCCATCGGAAACGACCTCTAATACCATAAATATATGAAAGTAATTATGTGCAATTGAAAGAAGGCAAACCACGAGAAATAAGGCTGAAAAAGGTCAATTAGGTCATTCTTATTGCACACTTGAAGGTCATAATTTTCTTTGATAATAAAACAAATGAGTATGTTTTGCATAACCCTTTGCCAAGGTCGGGGTCGCGAGTTCGATCCTCGTTGCCGCTCCAATTTCTTCAATGGGTTATATGGTTAGTTCTTGAAAAATTTTCTTAACTTTTGGGAGCAAATGGGAGCACCTTTTCACAACCTGAAAAAGGTTATACTTCTCCCTGAACGCATTAGCTGTCCTTTACCTCATCACACATTGCACGGACTGCCGCAGTGAGACGGGCTACGTCTGAACCGACAACAACAAATTGGAAACCTCGCGCCATTTCTTTTTTAGCGGCATCGACAGTACCGACGAATATGCCTGCTGGTTTGTTAGCTTTTTGCGCGGCGCATAACGTCGTGCTGATAGCTTCCTAGACTTTTGGGTTATCAATCTCTCCAGGTATACCGAAACTTCCGGATAGGTCATAAGGCCCGACGAAAAGAGCATCAATACCTTCAATTGCAGCGATTTTATCAACTTCGCTAACTGCATTCGCATGTTCAATTTGAACGATGAGCGATGTTCTTGCGTTTTCTTCCTTTATGCCGCGTGTCAATCTGGTTCCATAATTGACAGCACGGCCTAAGCCCACGCTACGGCTACCGATTGGTAGAAATTTACCAGCCTGTACGATTGCTTCCGCAATCTTTGCCGAATTTATCTGCGGGATGACAAGGCAATCGCATCCTGTATCCAAGGCCTGCTTCACGTAAACGGACTGAGGTTCGTCAATGCGTATCATGGACAAACAATACGCTGTGTTGCCTGAACGTCCGCAAGGCTCATTACAGAATGTTCCAGATCATAGAATAAGAAGTCCAAACCGCTTGTAGAAAGTGATTCTGCAATCGCCGAAGAGGCAACACTGACTAAAGTGCCGAGTAACTTTTTCGATTTGTTAATCGCTAATTCGAGTTCACTCATGCGCGTATCTCCATTCCCGTGCTTTTACCTTACTTTTTGTCGTCATTTGAATCCCTTGCCAAGGAATAACTCGTGCTACGACCACCTGCCGGATCTTTTAACAAGATACCCCGCTCCACAAGATCAAGTATATCGCGCAGAGCCGTATCTTGTGAACATTTAGCCAGCTTGGCCCATTTTGATGATGTCAGCTTGCCTTCAAAGCCGTCCAGCAATTTGTTTAAAATAGAACGCTGCCGGTCATTGATTGGTGTTTGTGAATGCATTTCCCAAAAACGAGCCTTGCGAAATACGTCAATTAGTATTGTTTCCGTTGATTCAAAAGCATGATCAAGGCAAGTTAGAAACCATCCTAGCCAATCCGTAATATCGAGTGTTTCCTTTTGCGTTTTTTCTAACATGTAATAATAGGCTTTTCGTTCCTGGCGGATTTGCGATGACATGCTGTAGAAACGCTGCGGGCTTTGCTCCGAACGCGCTAGTGCCATATCGGCGATGGCTCGAGCGATGCGGCCATTACCGTCTTCAAATGGATGGATAGTGACGAACCATAGATGTGCAATACCTGCCCGCAATACAGGGTCCGTTGAATCCGCAGATTCGAACCATTTTAAGAACGCTGACATTTCTTTCTTAAGTTTTTTAGCGGCAGGCGCCTCAAAATGAATGCGTTCGCGTCCATAGTCGCCAGAAATAACCTGCATTGGCCCATCCCGCCAAACACCGGCTTTAATTTTACTTAAGCTGCTATAACCTGTTGGAAACAAAGATGCATGCCAACCGAACAATCTTGTCTCGGTTAGAGGCTTAGCAAATTTCTGCGTCGCATCCAGCATCATATCGACGACACTTTCAACATTACGATCAGCAGGAGCCAAGGCGCCAATATCCATGCCCAAACGTCGCGCAATAGAGGATCGCACCTGATCTTTACTGAGAATTTCACCTTCGATTTCACTGGATTTGAGAACATCGAGAGTCAAGGTTTGCAGAATGGCCTCCGCTCGGAGTGAAAAGCCGAGAGACCCCATTCGCCCGATTAAACGCCCTTGACGATGACGCACAGTGATCAGAAGATCAGCTAGCGCTTTTTGATCCCAATTGAATTTGGGCCAATCTGGTAGTTCATGGATATATCGGTTCATTCACCGCTCCTTATGCGGTGAATATAACACCTATTCTCCGCATATTCAAACATAATATACGCAATATATGCGGTGAATAAGCGCTGTCTAAGCTTGAATGAAAAAACGATCTTCAACGTCTATGGCCTTGTCATAACTATATCATAAATGCATCTCATCACGATTAGATAATTTATAATGCGATGCCGCATTTGCTGTCTTTACAAAGAATAGGCAGGTGCTGAGCTTCCATAAACCTTCAGAAAACTGAGTCATTCCCTGGACTCAACATTGGGGGTTGACCAGTGTTCCAGCAGTTGTTTCACAAACCAAAGTCTTTAAATGCTTTGATAAGCTGGCACACAAAGCTTCTCGAGCGTTTGCTCTTTAATTATTCCATATTCTCTAACATAGCATCCACCTTCTTTCTTCTTAAAGACGATGGGCTTGGTAAGTTTTGGGTGTGTTTTCATTTACAGGAGCCGTGGGATTAATATTTTGATATAAATCTGGTTCTATCTTGGAAAGTAAACCACGTAGACGATCCAGCTTTATACCTTTTTGCATTAGTTCTACAGCCACCTCACGAGAGTCACCATTGCTCAAGCTCAGACAACACAGTTTGTTCAATCTTTCTTTAGCCGCTCTCATAGAGGGTCCTGCAGCATTCTCACTTCTTGGAAAATCTTTCTCTTTTGTGTATTCGTTAATAGCTTGAAATATTCTATCGACATAAGTTATTATATTTGGCCCGAAATATTTTGTTTCAAATCCTAGACTGCTGCAACCATGAGCAACTAGCTCGGCACTCATTATCGTCTGTGTGTAATAATTAAATTGACTAACTGGATCCCGAACACATCCTTTGTCCTCAAGATAAGAAATGTTGTTTGTTTCATAAAACATTTGTCTAAATTGTTCGACACTCATAGGTTTTATTATCTGATCTAAAGCACATAGTGCTTGGCGACACAAATCATGGACATAGATCTCTTCACCCTTGTAAACGAACTGATCTAATCGGGTAGCTAGGGTCATAACTCGCAGAATATTTTCTATTTTTTGTAGATGATCTGTTAGGGGGGTGACAGCTTCAAAAACTAAATGTAGAATCTCTCTTTCAATATTTACTAGATCTACTTGTCCCCCTAACTTCTTTGCTAGGTCGAAGGATGACTTGATAAATTCGCTTTTCGAAATAGCGTTGGAATTGGAAGATTGTTCGATCAAAGAGATTAACACAGCCTCTACGGGATGCTTGCAGTTAGCAAACTTATTTTCTTTGTAGGCTTCGGCTACACCACATAAATTCGTGAAGAATGTTGTTTCGTCTTGGTGTGCTTTTAATGAGTACAACGCTTTTTCTATATAATTACACTTAAGATGGTCTTGAGAAGGGCAGCGTGAAATAAGAAATTTTAAATTTTCCACTAGATTAATGCCGGTGGGATCACATTCTAAGCTTCTACTAATGTCTCTATCTTGAAGCGTTTCTTTGGCGGCCGTATTAAAGTGAGCTAAGATTCCATGCACAAAATGGGGTAACTTGCTTGCGTCCATTCAAAATATCTCCATGGATAATAAATACAAAAAACATTAAACACTTTTCTACTTATCACACAAATATTATAGCAATATACTTTGAAACTAAAAAGAATAATCAAATCTTAGGGTCAAAATGTGTAAAATTAATTTTTAACCTGATTGTATACACAATTGATAATCGTACCTAGTAGTTGCTCACGTCAGTTAATTCGCACAACTAAGTAGAAAAACCATCTTGTTATGTCACCAAATAGAAATAAGGCTTTGGCTGGACCAAAACCTAGAAAATGTCCAAACATTTCAACTTCATAGACATGGTCGGGGTCGCGAGTTCGATCCTCGTCGCCGCTCCAACTTTTTAACTATGATAAAGAATGTGCCATCACAAAGATGCGTGGTTTCCTTCAATCTTATCTGACGTGCGGCGCGGAAGTTTTTGTATGGATTTGCCTACTTGCTGCGTAGCTATACGTAAATCATAAGAGGTTTGTAAGTTAAGCCAAAATTGTGGACTGGTCCCAAACCAGTGACTTAAACGCAAGGCGGTGTCGCCTGTGATTGATCTGCGTCCTCGAATTATTTCATAAATACGATTGGCGGGAACGTCAATTTTGCGTGCTAACTCAGTTGCTTTGACTCCGATTTCTTGCAGCTCATCAGCAAGAATCTCGCCAGGATGAATAGGTGGTCTTTTCATATAACTTTCTCCTTTAGTGATAATCGACAATTTCAACATTTATTGGGCCAGGTGAATCTTCAGGCCATTCAAAACAAATTCTCCACTGCAAGTTAATACGTATACTTAATTGACCAACCCGAATTCCGCGTAGTCCCTCAAGGTGGTTGCTGGGTAATGACCTAAGGTCGGATAACCCAGTTGCAGCATCGAGGATCTCGAGACGTTTCCAAGCTTGACGTTCAAAGCCTGAAAATTCGCGTACCCTTTCTCCTTCGGCAAAAGTTTTTGTTCTTTTATTCTTATACCCCAAAATCATAGTGGACAATATCATATATTTACGTGTTACGTCAATCATAAATTAATCGTTTTAGAAACCTTTGTTTTGATAGACTATAGGCCGCTATTTAATCTTTATGTAATGACAAGCTCCTCACAAACCTTGATAGGTCATTATGGTTCAGTGAACCAAAAACGATGATACTGTATGGAAAATATGGTACTATTTTTGGGGGCAGGTGGATTCTAACGTATTGTATGCGTTGTAAATGAGTTTCTTTTTTTTCCAAGGTCGGGGTCGCGAGTTCGATCCTCGTCGCTGCTCCAACTTTTTCAATAACTCAGCGATCATCTGTACAGAGGCAAAAACGGGTCTGTGTCAGTTATGGTGCAAGCGAAAAACTGGGACTTAATAAAGCTGCCAATTTTCAGACAGGGGTTAAATGAAATTGCTCATGCATACAGAGAATGAAGCAAAATGAAGTAGACAATTTATACAATTATTTTTTGTAACCAATTCTTCGGAGCGTACATGAACTTCTGAGGCATTTATGCCTTTTCCCAACAGCCCATTATCCAAATAACCTATGACAGTAAGCGGGGTGCCTTTGTTTAACGAAGCTGATTCATCAGATCTAATTGTGACATCAATATGCCCGGTTGAATCTCTCAGCCTAAATCTTTTCTCGCTGTCGACACTGTCAACAATGCCATTTATCTTGACTAGGCCGGATTTTGGCAAGTATTTAATTTTAAAGAATTGTGCTTCACCAGCTGCGTCCTGACCTGTAACAGAGTCAATGGCCGCGCCAATTTGCTCGCCAACGTTATTATCTTCACTCACATCGTAAGCGATAACATCTGCCCCCAAAATAGTTTGATGAGCTTGTCCATTCACGGTAACTTTTTCGCCATTCTTTAATACCATAGGTTGTGCTGAACTCAGATCTATCTTAACCAAACCGCTGGAATCACGAAGCATAAACGCATGTTGGCTGTCGAATTCCTCAACGACACCATTGAGCGTCAATTTGTAGACATCAGTCATGTTCATAACCGACAGTGCTGTTGCTGCCATCAGTGGTGTAGAAAAGAACACAGATGTACTTACCGTTAGGATTTTTTTGTGAATCTCATATAAACACCGTTGCAAGAGACTGATAAAAAACTGTTAGTTACTTCTTGTGTTATGATGGAATAGAACAGCAAGATGGATCACTATTGTTATTCCGTTTTGACATTCATCAAATCATATTGATGTTACGGATAATTCTTAGCCCGCAATGGCAAAGACTTTTATTTTAAATTAACGGGTTCAATTATTTGATAGATGTCAAATTGAGATTTTACATTCCGCGTACTTAGAAGCAGCCCTATGACGTTTCTCAGGATCAAACCTGTCGATTTATTAGGCGATAACCCTACAACAAGGAGATACTTATGGAACAGCAATCAACACAACCAAATAAAAAAACCTGCACACCTGAGATGAGTGCAGAAAACCATGCTAAGGCGGCGGAATGCTCAAATAAAGCAGCGGCAGCTCATACTTTCGCAGCAGTAGCTCATGCTTCTGGTGATCAAGAAACAGCAGAAGAACATGCCAAGAATGCCGTAGATCATAATACGAAAGTACTTGATCATGGCAAACTAGCAACGGGACAAAGTTCGGCGATACCTAACAGCAATGGATCAGCTTCAAATTCACTCGGTACAAAAAGAGCTTAAGCAGCCTATAGCTAGTCGTGTTGAAGATAACACGTCGTCTTGCACCATGATTCTGGCCAAAATCCAGGGTCATGGAGTAAGGTGCATAGGATAGATTCACGATATTGCTGAATGCCAATAAAGAACAAATCAAGGAAAATATCATGAATATTTATGACATAATTCGCAAGGATCATCATGACGCCAAGAAAGCTATAGCGGAGATTCATGGTCTTTCCAGCAATAGGCACATTGAACGCGTAAAACTTTTTCGCTTACTCAAGACAGCTCTAATTATACACAACGATTCAGAAGACGAATCGTTCTACGAAGCTCTGCGCCACAACAATATGGATATGAAGATTTCAGAACAAGAACACAAGAAAGCACATGAATTACTGGATGCTCTTGAAAACGAAGGGCTTGCTTCTGAAGAATGGAGCGTTAAGTTTGAAGAGTTGTGTGAGGCTCTCGAACAACATATTGCCAAAGAAGAAGGTGTAATATTCGAAGAGGCATACCAGATTCTTTCTGAAGATACAGCGATCAAACTTGCACAAAAGATGGATATGCTAAAACAAGAGAAAACACATTTTCTCGCGGCTTCTTAATTTTGTAGAGGACGACATGCTATCGGTACTTTTAGAGAAAACGTTTGTATAAATCTTTATTTCTAGAATCCAAGCCCATATTGATGGGCCCGTATCATGTTATGCGCTACAATTTTATTCAGAGCCATAAACATATTGTTCGAATGGTTCAACTCTATCTATCTCGACACGGTCATTAATAATTCGAATTTTTGTCTTCATTTTGAGGATTGTTAAGGCCCTTGAAAATGTGGCTCCCTTCATGCCAAGACTATAAGCGATGAGGGTTTTGTCATAAGGCAAATAAAGAGTCATATCTTTCTTTTGGTTTGCCTGTCAAACAGGCACAAACGTCCGCGCGCCTGTTATGGGCGTGCCTACATGGCATCACAGTTCTAACATTAGATGGTCGCTTAAATCTCGTTGGAGCCGATCAATCCCATGCAATGATCGACGAACTTCTACAGAAGTATTTATTAGACTTTAACAGGAAGTAAATTGAGCTGCATAAACACACTGCCTGGGGCCACCAAAAGCCCAATAGGTTCACCTTTTCAGCAACAGTTATTTGATAATCATACTTAGCTAATCAAAGCCATTTGATTGCACTGAATTGATTGGCGTTTTCCCGCAAACAGAGCGTTCATCCCTTCACAAAGGAGAACGCTTCCTGTTGAAGGGCATTACCAATGGCGACCACAGCTTGCAGATGCGGGAGACGAAATGGTTTTGGAGACAGCTGTTAACGGGCAGGCCGATGCAATCGTTACATTTAATAGGAAAGATTATAAAAAGGTGCCTTTAAAGTTTGGTATTGAAGTACTAAGTCCAATTGAAACTCTTAGGAGGATTAGAAAATGAGCAACAAAACATCGACCTTTCCATTAAGGCTTCCGTTGTCTTTGAAGACAGCTGTAGAAAATTGGCAGCTATGGACGGAACAAGTGCAAATCAATTTCTAGTGATGGCTGCTGCTGAAAAGATTGCATCGATCCAAACTGCAGAGGCATTTTTTGCCGAACGGCGTGGGCGAGGTAATACGAAAGCAGCTATCCGGTTTTTAACGCGTAAGGGTGGTGAGCAACCACGCGAAGGGGACGTATTACCTGCGGGTCTACGCTCAGGACGAACTCAAGCCCCAAATTGGCATTCGTCCTATATTTAATTTTACGCTCAATATCCTTAGATTCTATCCAGAGTTGGTCGTGTGATACAGAGAGGAATAACGCATATGCTCAGAGCTCAAAACTAAGCCACTTTAATGAGGGGTAAAATATTTTTTTAAGCCGGATCTAAGTAGCCCATTTGTCCTGAACGAAAACGCCTATTGGCATATTCTAAAGTGGATAAGTAACGGCATAAACACCGTGATCAATACCACGTGTATTGTTAAATTTTGTTTAGAGGCTTGCAGCCAGTAGGGTTTTTTGCATTGTCATAGCCAGTCCTGGATTACCGGAAATCGGATACTGGATTTGGTACGTAAATTCTCGTTATATTGTAGGCTAAAAGCTGTATGAACCTTTATGTTCCCGCACTCTAGAATAAGCTGTAAATCAAGATCTTAATAAGTACTTAATGGAGGAATACTACAGTCTCTTTAGTGCGAAGCAAGGAAATCATAGGGCATGATGGAATTAGGTTTAAAAAAAGCACAAGCCCATCGCGGCTTTACTCTGACTGAAATTGCTCTCGTTTTAGGGCTGATAGGGATTATTCTGGGGGCTATTTGGACAGCCGCCGCAACTGTCTATGATAATAGGCTTGTTGCCAAAGCAGAGGGGCAACTTATGATGATTGCCTCCAATGTAAAATCTTTATATGCCAATGGACAACAAGTTGAATCGACGGCGGATATGTTTGCATCAGGAGCAAATGCGGGTGCTTCTGCATCGTACCTTCGCGCCGGTGTCTTTCCTTCCGATACACTTGATACTGGGCATCCGAACACTGCTACCCAAGCTTATGATCCTTGGGGCGAGAATATTGCCATCATGAGTGATGGTCAGACTCCAGCTGGAATTATGATTTCATTTGGTGTGCCATCAACGTCAGCTTGTATGAAATTTATCAGCTCGGTTTTAAATGCTGCCCCTTATGGTTTGTATAATATCCATTATCAAGCGGTACCTGTTTGGGCAGGAGACCTTGACCTGCAGACGGGCACCGTAAACATGTCATCTATTACTAATGCATGTGTGAATTTTTCAACATCATTTCAACAGGCTGGTGCAAACAATCAGTATATTATGTTTGCATTTCATTTGAATTAAGTTAGTTGGAGCTAACGCACCTACATATTATTATATTTCGTCATATTGAGATGTATTCTTGTAAATCTATTGTTTGGCTTGACTTATGGGGGTCAGTTGCGAGGAGCTGTTTTGTGTTAGAGGATTGCTAAAATGGGGTATGTTTAATTTAAAGAGCTATAAAACTGAACGGTTATTTGTGTTCTTATCTGTTCTTGTGGGGATAAGTTCGTTAACCTCTAAATATCTTTAACAGCATTGATGTGCCCCCCGCTATTTGAGGCAAAATGAGGTAGAGTCTGTAACCTTAAGGAAGGAGCAGATCTATGAAGAAGCGATTTACAGAAGAACAGATCATAGCGGTACTTAAAGAACACGAAGCCGGCGCCAAAGCGTCTGAGGTATGCCGAAAGCACGGGATATCTGATGCGACGTTTTATAACTGGAAAGCCAAGTTTGGCGGGATGGAAGTCAGCGACGCTAAGAAGTTAAGGTCGCTTGAAGCCGAGAACGCAAAGCTCAAGAGGCTCCTGGCGGATGCTGAGCTCGATAAGCTTATGATGAAGGATCTTCTATCAAAAAAATGGTAACGCCTGCTGTGAAGCGGCAGGCTGTCACCACTCTCCGGAATGATTATGATGTCTCGGCACGGCGTGCCCAGAGAGTGGTGGGGCTGAGCCGTGGAACAGCCCATTATAAGTCACGTAAGAACGATGATGCCCTGCGTGAGGCTAACTGCGTCTAAACAAAGCATTTAGTCGTGCGAGCAATTCGTCTAGATCGAAAGGTTTAATCAAGTAATCATCGGCGCCCTTATTGAGGCCTTCGATCTTTTGCTTAGTCGTATCACAAGCGGCGAGGGCCAAAACGGGAACGGTATTATGACGTTTGCCTAGTCCATCGAGCAACTCAAGCCCCGATTTGCCAGGCAAATTTATATCGAGTACGACAAGGTCATAAGACGTCGTTTGTAACACTATTTCAGCGTCTTCTGCGGTTCCTATATGATCGACCACATAACCCGCTTGAGACAATGCAACTTTTACCGCTTGCCTCATCATCTTCGACCAGTAAAACTCTCATAGCTTACCCTAAAGACTAGTGCTCTATATGTAAATCTTAGATATTTATTGGTTTGGTTAATGGTTTACTAAAATATAAATTCGGGCAATTTCACGTTATTTTTATTAGATCCTTGCATAGTTAAGTGCATGGCAATTTCTTTAGTAGAAGATATTATCAGGGAACTTAAATTAGGAATTCTTCCAGATGAATTTATGGAGGAACACCGGATTGTTGATCCGTCACATCCTGCCGCGCAAATCGTAAGCCATTACAACAAAAGAATTATTGATCGTCTTTTGACGGCTCAAGGAATTGATCCTGCATCCGCACCATTTCAGTATTTATTAGTAAATGATGATAAGCCTAATGCTTTTATGGTGTCTATTGCTAATCCGCAGATTATTGCGGTCACTAAGGGATTGCTTGCTACAATTATATATGAAGATGAACTGGCCGGTATTGATCGGCATGAGCTTGAGCACAAAAATCTTTCTGCTTACCGCAACACAAAATTTCAAGAGTGGCTTGCGGATCAGTCAGCCCCTGATTCTTTACAGGCAGCTGGGTATCACCCAGAAGGTCTTACTTTGGGGCTTCGGAGGCTATCATCGAAGAACGAAAAAAGCGTTTATCAATTCTCCGAAAGAGAACTCTATAAGTATGTGAATGTACATCCCGATCTTGGTATACGTATTCGGGATCTTGAGAACCATGCGGTTATAAAGACTCGTAGGGAAGGAAATCAAGGTTCGGATTGGACTCCTGTTGATAAAACAGTGCAAGCTTTAGCTCAAACAGCCACTACCAAGCCAAGATATATAGAAAGATTGCTGCTAGCTGCTGGTTATGACCAGATGTCTTCCGTTGATAAATTACTATTTCTTGGGCATGTGTTTGAACGCGAATTTACAGTGCTTGACCGTTATTTTGAATCACGAGTAGAGGATTTTAGTGCGACGATATCTGCTTTAAAGGTTGATTTTGAAGATCCAGAACAGAGAAATGCATTTTATAATTTAGTGGATCGATTTCTCATTCAACCTAATTCAATTCAATCAGATGACGACAAGGCATGGTCTTATCGTGCGGAATATTTTTATACCGCATCCTATAAGCCGGCAGGTGTCGATAACAAAAATAGAAATAGATTAGAGCCATTAGGGCGATTGAAGGAATTAGATCAGGCTATTGTGGGTTTTATGCGTTCTCCTACCATCATGGAAGCTGAGCGTTATGCCATAATTATAAATGATGTAGCCCAAACGTATGATTTTACGCCCCCACATGTTGCTGGAGAAGTAACTTTATCGCGCTTTACTTTTCCTAGTGATCAAAACATAAGTGATGTCAGTCAAGCAAAAAAGAGCATACCTGTTGATTGGACCCCGCATGTTGAATGGGCTAATCAAACATCAACGCATCACATAAGATATGCATTGCAGCGCCTTGGTGTCGGAACAGATCCTCGTCTGGCATCACTCACAACTTTTGAAAGAAAGAATATTCAAGTTATTACTAGAGAAGAGATTCGTTCAGATTTGCAGTTCAATCAGCAAGGTGAAATAATAGGAGCTGGAGAAGAATGGGAAAGAAGGCCAGAAGACTACGCCTCTGCAAGTGAGTTTGTACAGAAGGAAACCATAAGAGTTAACTTGCGAGATCAGTCGGAACGTCGACTTAGTGAGGTGGCTGAGTGGACTATGCTGGAAACCGAGTTTGATGAGTTTACAAAAAAATATCAGAAATATTTAACCCCAGAACATACAGCAGTTGAAGGTGGAGATACTTTTGCTCGAGAATTTGTAAGCCGTATAGAATCTCTCATTAAAGAAGATCCTTCAAGATATACGCCTCTTATGCATAAATTTATGACTGCTCAAGATTCTACTTATGAAAGCGGGTTAATATATCTTTGTAAAAAAAATCACAGGAATGGATTGTGGTTTATGCATGGCCTACCAGTAGGAATGAATGTGAAGCATCCTTATGTTGAATTTGTATTGCGCAATAAAGATATATTTAAGTCAGAAGAGATTGCCAGTGTGATAAGTTTTACGGCTTATCAGAAGACTGAGAAAATGATTGGGCAAGAAAGCGATCGATTTGCCATTGTGCCTGAGTTAATTTTCGGGCCCTATCCGGATGGGATTAATGGGCTAATCCGATTTTTTAATGCTCGGCTCAATGATGGTGTATTTCAAGCCGGCAACGAATATACAAAAGCTGTTATAGAAACAAGGCTTTATGCATTTCTTGAGCAAAACAAGAATGCCAGCGTTCGTCCATCTCACATGCAAGCCATTAGAGGCGTAGTTGCGTATTTAGAAGCAGAAAACCGCATCCAGCATCACAGCCTTGATCGTGAGACAAGTAATCTTTTAAAACAGCAGATAGAAGCACAGGCAGTGCACGATCTTAGGCCTGAGGCGACAGCTCAAGAAGTTGCGGATACCTATGTGTTATATGTTGCGGGCGATTCATTTTCTCTCGATACGCCTTTGCGCCGCCGCTATGAAGCCGCTATTATGGAGCGAGCATCAGCTCTTTCTGGACGAAGAGAACGCCAGCTTCTTGTGGAAACGCTTCTATACGCTAAGAAGGTTCCAACTTTACTTTCAGATTTGCCGTATTTCTCGGCCAATTATTTCCCTAAGGATCAATATACGGGTCAATTGCATAGCCATGATTTTAGAGATTGGGCTGTTAGTGAGTATGTTAATTGTATTCGAGACGAAATGGGCGTCGATGACGGTAGTGGTGCCTACTGTCAGCGTATGATCAAGAGAATAGGGGATGTAAGCACAAACACGACAAACAATATTGAACTAAATATGGGACTGGGAAAACAACTTATTGGTCGTGTTTCCAATACCGTTCTATCACAAATTCTCCCGCGGCTAGCTGAGGCTGTCAATGCGCAACCAAATACGGCTTATTATATGCGTGATATATGGAATACCCAGAATCTTGGCACGGCAATTGGTCTCGGATATTTCGGTGGTGGTATTGAAATATCCCTCGACGTTCTCGCTAAGAATGCCGCAATGCGTCAGGAAACTATCGATTTTCTTACATCACCCTTTAATAAAGGGAGCGCTCTTCAATATGGGCGTTTAGTTAATAATGGCGTCCTAGGTCATGGAAGTAGTGAACTAGGTAAATTGGGAAACCACTTCTGGAACGATTCCACTTGCGTTGATGTTGCATCTTCTATTCATGATAATTTTTGGCGCGCCCCGATGGAAGCTAGAGGTTGGTATCTCGATAAAATATTGTTTCCTGTTGGCAACCATAATGATCAGTCTTTCAAAAATGCCATGCATCTCGTCATGAACAAAACTTTTCCTGGACTTAGTGCGTCTCCAGAGTATTGGGCTGTAACAGACAAAAGGCGGCGATTACGGGGAGATATCCTACGAAAAGAGCGCAAAGCTCAGCGCGAAGCAGAAAGAGAAAGATTGAATAAAGAATCAAACCTTGGTTCTGGGAATGAGGATCGCAATCAGAAGTTAGGGGTGCTCAGGGAAATTGAAAAACGTCATAAAAGAGAAGATTTTAGAGATGCAGCTTCTGGTCTACTCAATAGGATTACCTTTGGCCGTTGGGATCATTTCTTTGGCGGAAATGACGACGAAAGTCGTGTTTTTCGTCAAATTGTTGAATCTTATATTGAAGTTGTACCCGTAGAAGAACAGAGGCTCTTGCTAACAGCTATTATAGCTTCTCGTGATGTATCACAACGACATGAACATCAAACAGGCAATTCTGTGCGGCCAGGCCAATTTGCTTCTCAGGTACTTGCTTATATGGATGAAATGGGAGGAAAAGTTTTGCAGGCTATCAATAGTCATCCTGCTGTTTCCAGGGAGATCAAGGAAGATACAAAAGGTGCTAAGAGTGATTATAATAGGCCCAAGAGATGGGATGCCGTCGCTTGGTGCCAACAATATGGCATTAGGTCTGCTTCTGTCGACGATAGAATTATCTATTATGGTAAGGTTGAAGCGTCGGGATCGATGGGCTTTACGATGTTTAATCGATGTGCCAATGGCAATTTATATGCCGACACATTATTGAGGCCACATGCCCCAAGTCGTTGTGAACGTGAAGCTGAAAATATAATACGTGCTTCCCGGAGGTTGGCTGAAAAAAATCCTAGATTGTCGGCGGCTGTTGATATTGCTGAAGTAGCTAAGCGTCACGCATTCGTAGAAACGTGCATGTCGTTAGCTCACAAGCAAGGCATAGTGGCAAAACAAACATACAACGGTCTTAAAACATGGGCCAGTGTAAAGGGAAAAGAATATCATCTTACACATATAACCGCTGATGTCACACAGCATAGTGAAGGTGGAAAACGTGCGCGCGTTATTGTCGGAATTGAATTTAATAAATTGCCGGAAACGACGCAGGAAGAGTGTGACTACAAAAAAGCCTGTGCGATCCAACTTTTTGGTACAGAACTTCTCAACAAGTTAAAAGGACTCCCCGGTGATGGTGACCGCCATGGTGCCAACCAAAAAATTAATGGGGAGACGGTGGGACATTTCGATTTTGGCATGACTGAGCTCGTTTTGCCAACTGAACAACAAAAACGTGTCATGGTGAGGGCCGTTATTCGAGCTTATCGGGACCACTTAATTTTTTATAAGGATACAAGTGCTGCATTAGAGAAGTATATCAGAAATACCAATTTACCAGCGGAAGAAATGCACTATTTGCAAGCATTTAAACGACAGATGCTCTCTTGGGGCGATGTAGAAGCCTATCTCAGTAACATGGAGAAAAAAGCTATTCTTGGTTCGATACTTATGTCTAACAAAATGGATCCTCTTATGCAGGATGAAATATGTAAGGAGCTTGGACCGCTTAAACCTATTCTTGTCAACTATCTCACAAGTTGTGCTGAGAAATATCCGATCTTTCGATTTGATGACTCCGACTGTGCTTCGTCAATTGTTATGCCAGTATTAACCGAGCAAGAGCAGGCTATAGTTAATGGACTGAAGATCACAGAAACGGTTCAAGAAAGAGTAGCCATCTATAAAACAGGCAGTCCACATGCTGATGATCCAATACGTCAGGTGGCAAGAATATCAAATGCCGCCTTTAAGTTACTTCGACTTAAAACGGCATAGCTCAAAATTATGTCTGTCGTAAAATCTCAATAAAATTAACCCACGTATCAACACGTTGATACCATTGATAATTGTTAAGAAAATATTTGGTTTGTTGGTTCTGTTCATCCTCAAAAGAAATGGGATCTGTTTTTAAGACGTCAAGAACAGATGCTATTTTTTGCGCAAATATCTCATAATTAATAGGTGCATCGAAGCGATGAGGATTGTCAGGGTCATCAATCTCAATGAGAGTTGCAAATCCAGAGGCGGTTTCGGGGAGAGCAGCACGGTTAGTGGAGATAACTTTTAATCCAGTTGCCATTGCTTCGATCATAGCAATACAAGATGTTTCGGGCCAGGGATTAGGAGCCACCAT
>Ga0302277_1001552_pt1 | contig 16900 bp, 15 predicted proteins | sample III_Bog_N3_1_FD_198759 | JGI IMG/M metagenome (GOLD analysis project Ga0302277, IMG submission 198759) | Peat permafrost microbial communities from Stordalen Mire near Abisko, Sweden - III_Bog_N3_1 | ecosystem: Environmental > Terrestrial > Soil > Wetlands > Peat | place: Sweden: Abisko... | reverse complement strand
GTTGGGACGTTAATCGAAATGCAGTGACATTTGGGCATTCATACAGCGTTTCAGGTATTGGATTGCTAACAAGTTCAAATTCAAGAGGTATCGCAGTAGCAAATGAATTTGTAAAAGCATTTAACGATGAAAGATTATTATCTTTTATATTTTCCGCGAAGCGTATTGGGTGTGAAGAAATGAATATGCCGCAAGATAAGATGTCCGCAAACCCATGGTGTTCACAAATATCCATTTTTGTAGGAGACCATCCATAACAATTAAAATTAGACATGATTTCAAACTGAACCACTACCGGACGGTTTGGCTGATTGACCGCATATAGACTGTGGCGTAGTCTGTGGTCAAGTTTTCATAAGTTATAGGGAATCCATGAATCCATTACAAGTTCGTTTGGCAGTTTTCTCACTCGCCCTTGCTTTGACTCCTGTCTGGGCAAAAGCCGGCAACATTTTCAAGTGTACCGGGGCTGATGATCAGATGCACTACCAATCGACAAAATGTGAATCGGGACAGCAAGGTGACCAGTTAGTCATAAAACAAACCTCCAAAGACCCCGACTCGCAAGGCCCATTCACACCGATTGACTCAAGCCGCCCCCCGATTGATTCAAGCACATTTATCAAGCCAGCTTTCAAGTGTGCCGGAGCTGACGGCCATATGCGCTACCAATCGACAAAATGTGAATCCGTACCGCAGGGCAACCAGTTAGTCATAAAACAACCCTCTAAAAATCCCGACTCGCAAAGCCCATTGGTATTGCCGCCTTCGATTAAACCAGCAACATCGACTAAGCCAAGCACATCTGTCATTGTTAACAAAAACTCAAATAATAATTACCCTACGACAGGGTCTATCGAAGGTACCAACGTCAATTTACTGGTTGATCCCGGCGCGTATGAAGTTGTGCTGCCCGCTGGATTAGCACAACAAATTGGAGTTAAATGTGGCGTAACCATATTCACCGGGACTGCTGGGGATGGGAAGGGGGTAACACAAGGATGCAAGTCCATAGTGCACGCAGTAAAAATTGGAAACATTACCCTCGCCAATGTGGAAGTAGTGATACTGCCAAATGTATCTGATGTCGTTGTGGGACAAGTTGCCCTGAGTCGTTTGAAGGTTGAGCAAGCAGATGGACAGATTCGCTTGTCGGCTATAGAGGGCGTGACCAAATGAAATGCGTGATGTACCTCGTTCATCTGGTACAAGATGCCGCCTTTCCATGTGCAACCCCACAAAAAGAAAATCCGCTCTGTGATGAGCGTAACTTATGACGATTGAGATTAGCTTGTCTCACCGGATTCGCATACATCTATCAATCGCTGGCAATCGTTGATAACCGGCAAACATTTTACTCCCTGACAAACCCATGCGCTGACACCTTGTGAGCTGGGTTTCGCCAGCGTCTCCGGCAAATCGGTGAACTCGCCTTCCAATGCGAGGATCAGGGTACCGGGCCAATAATGCTGCATCAGTTGTGATAGCCAAGCCGCGCTTGCACCCAGCGCACTGCGCAGAATAACGATTTGCGGCGGTGTGAGATATTCCTGCAACACCATCAACTGGCTCGTGAAGCCCGCCGGTTGCTGCGCAAGCTGCGGATAAAAAAGTGTCAGCGTGCGCTCGGCGGCTTCGAGATAACGCGCCTCACCCAACAGATGCCCAAGACGCTGCAAGGCAAGTGCCGCGATGCCATTGCCAGACGGCATCGCGTTATCATGGCCGGGCTTGGGGCGATGGATGAGTTTTTCGTGATCGTGGCTGGTGAAGAAGAATCCACCCTCCTGGCTATCCTCAAACTGTTCCAGCAACACGTCGGCGAGAGCGCGGGCAAACTCCAAATCAGACTGACGGAATTGCGCTTGCAGCAATTCCAGCAGGGCATCCAGCATAAAGGCATAGTCATCCAGATAGGCATTCAGATGCGCCTTCTCATCTTTGCAAGTCGCCAGCAGGCGGCCATTCTGCCACATCGTTGTGCGGATGAAATCTGCTGCGCGTTGCGCCGAAACGATCCATTCCGGTTGACCCAACATTCTGCCTGCATGCGCCATGCCTTTAATCATCAGCGCATTCCAACTGACCAGAATCTTTTCGTCGCGCCCCGGACGCACCCGGCTCGCACGTGCGGCGAATAGTTTTTGCTGCGAGCTGGCGAGTCGTTGCTCGACCTGTTCCAGCGACAGATGGCACGCTTGCGCCACAGCATCCAACGGTTGGGCAACGAGTAAATTCCAATGCCTGTTTTCAAAGTTGGGTGGCTGATCCAGACCATAGTGCGCGGCTACGATGGCGTATTCCTCCGCGCTCAGCAGGCTGGCGACCTGCTTCGGCGTCCATACGTAAAACTTGCCTTCCTCGTGTTCGGAATCCGCATCCAGACTCGAATAGTAACCACCTTGCGGCGCCTGCATTTCGCGCATGACCCAACCTGCAATGCCTTGCGCCACGCGCTTGAACGATGCCTCGCCGGTCAGCGTGGTTGCATCGGCGTAAAGCGCCAGCAACGGGCCATTGTCGTACAGCATTTTTTCGAAGTGGGGAATGGCCCAACGCTCATCCACGCTGTAGCGGCAAAAACCACCGCCCAACTGATCGTGAATGCCGCCCTCCGCCATTTTTCGCAACGTGTAGAGCGCCATGTTGCGCGCCTCCGGGTTGCCGCCACGCACGGCATATCTTAACAATAACTCCATGTCGGTCGGACGCGGAAATTTTGGCGCACCGCCAAAACCACCATGAACGGGATCGAAGGCTAGACGCATTTCATCGCACGCATCATCCAGCGGTGCCGGGTTGAAATCGACTTGACCTTCTGCACTTGGCAGCATGTTGCCAAAGGCATCAAGCAATGAAACATTTTGCTTGGCAATATCATTCCGGCGCGTGCGGTATAGCTCGGCCACATGTTCCAGCAACGACACGAAACCGGGCAGGTTGTAGCGCGCCTGCTTGGGGAAATAAGTGCCGCCGGAAAACGGTGTTTGATCCGGTGTCAGAAACAAGGTGAGGGGCCAGCCGCCGTTGCGCCGGGTCAGCATGGCGTGGGCAGCCTGATAAATGTGGTCGAGGTCAGGGCGTTCTTCGCGATCCACTTTGATGTTGATGAAGTGTTGGTTCATCACCGCCGCCACCTCGGCATCCTCAAACGACTCATGCGCCATGACATGGCACCAGTGGCAGGCGGAATAGCCGATGGAAAGCAGGATGGGCTTATCCTGCTCGCGCGCGCACCGCAGCGCTTCCTCGCCCCACGGAAACCAGTCCACCGGGTTGCCGGCATGCTGCTGCAAATAAGGGCTGGTCTCTTGGGCGAGGCGATTCATGGCTGGCGTGAATCTCGCGTTAAACGGCCACTTGCGCCGCCTCGCGTACCGTCTGTGCAATGGCTTCCGCACAATGCCGCACCGTAGCACCATCCTCGCCTTCAACCATCACCCGTAATAGCGGCTCAGTGCCGGAAGGCCGCAGCAACACGCGGCCCTTGCCGTCAAGCACCGCTTCGGCGGCGGACACGGCGGCACGCACACCGGGATGCGCGGTGTAATCCATGCCTTTGACCACGCGCACATTTACCAGCACCTGCGGATACATGGTTAATCCATCCACGGCTTGCGCCAGCGTTTGATTATTTGCGCGCAACGCATGCAATACTTGCAGGGACGAGATAATGCCATCGCCTGTGGTGTGTCGGTCAAGACAGATGATGTGGCCGGAATTTTCCCCGCCCAGTTGCCAGCCGTTCTGTTGCAGCAATTCCATCACGTAGCGGTCGCCCACCCTGGCGCGCGCGAACGGCACGCCGAGGTGTTGTATGGCGTGCTCGAAAGCGAGATTAGTCATCAGCGTACCCACCACGCCACCCTTGAGCAAGCCCTGCGCGTGGCGATGCTTGGCGATGACATACATCAACTCGTCGCCGTCGTACAAAGTCCCATCTGCATCCACCATCACCAGCCGGTCGCCGTCGCCGTCCAGCGCGATGCCGAGGTCGGCGTGATGCTCCTGCACCGCCTGCTGCAAATTGGCCGGGGCGGTCGCGCCGTAACCGTCGTTGATGTTCTTGCCGTCCGGCTGCACGCCGATGGCGACCACGTCCGCGCCGAGTTCGTGGAACACATGGCGCGCGATGTGATAGGCCGCGCCGTGCGCGCAATCCACCACCAACTTCAAGCCGCGCAGATCGAGGTCATAGGGAAAACTGCTCTTGCAGAATTCGATGTAGCGCCCCGCCGCATCGTCGATGCGCTTGGCCTTGCCCAGATTGGCCGAGGGCATAGTCACAATGGGATGATCCAGCCCGGCTTCGATGGCGAGCTCGGTCTCGTCCGCCAGCTTACTGCCCTTGCTGGAAAAGAATTTGATGCCGTTGTCCTCGAACGGGTTGTGCGAAGCGGAAATGACGATGCCCGCCTGCAAACGCAACGCACGGGTGAGATAGGCCACCGCCGGGGTCGGCACCGGCCCGGCCAGATACACATCCACCCCGGCGGCAATCAACCCGGCCTGTAATGCCGATTCCAGCATATAGCCGGAGATGCGCGTGTCCTTGCCGATCAGCACCCCCGGACGTTCACCCTGCGCCAGATGCCAGTCGGCGGAAGCCAGCACCTTGCCGGCGGAATAGCCGAGATGCATCACGAATTCCGGCGTGATGGGATACTCTCCCACCTTGCCGCGTATGCCGTCTGTACCAAAATATTTTCTGCTCACTCTGTTACTCCATTTATCTTAGATTCAATACTAGCCACTGATTAACACGGATGTACACGGATAAAACAATCCCTTCTCAAGTCGTGTTGATATTTAAGAAATCTAAAAACTCACGTTCAACGTCCCTGAAGCACTCACGGTTGATACATCCATTGATCGCAAACAAACTCACCTAGACCATCCAGCTCTGGGAAAACCGACGCAGCATGAATACCCAATACAGCAAGCTCATCTTCAATGCGTTGAACATGTTTTGCTGAAATTGAAATCCTTGCCAATCCTAATTTTCTTTTAGGTATTTTAAACATCTCCTTGAGATCGTGATCTTTTCCAAAAACCACGAATCGACTTTCTTGTGCGTGGAGTCGAATATCAATGTGCGGGGCTTGGATAGCTGCGGGAAATTTTGTTCTTATTTTCTTCCCCTCGAAAGCTTTTTCGAGATCAAAAAGATATTGATTAGACTCACGCCAACTTGGGAGAATTGGCCCGGATATATCTTTCTTTTCTAGAAACGTATTTTGATGATTGAGCCAATACGGGTCCAAAAGCCAAACAGCAGCATCTTCTTTGTAATTGTGGTGCTTAACAGCAAAAAATAGCGCAATCAGCGGGTTCTCTGTCCAATCTAACAATCGTGTAGGCGCCCCATGATGCTGCATTAAGAAATACCATTCCCACTTGTCCGCAGGCTTTCGGCTGTGAACCAACTGCAAAGCACGGCTTTGAAATAAATCCCGAATTTCAGTTTCGTCTGCCTTGATAAATTCAGGTCGGTAAAGTTTTGGCTTTAATGACCAGCTCGTTTGGTGCTGGCCTCGAAACCAAGTGATATCGTGATTTCCACGATGATCGCGCAATTTAGAAAACTTATCTCGCGCCATTTTAATGGCCTCTAGGAAATCAATGACAGAGGAAACAGTCCCAAGTTTACGGAATTTTGCATGCATATCGAAATTGACTCCTCTATCTCCTGAATTGTTTCAACCAGTACGCACAGAACGACAGTCGGGTAGGGTGATGGGTGATCAGGATTTTATCTGCCCACGCTGTTTTGAATCCGCGTGGGCATAAATGCGGCCCACCCCTGGCTTGATAAATTCAGGCGTGCGCGCCATAGTACCCCTTTCAATCGATCAAGCCGCCGCATGATCGACTGTAATGCGTTGCATCCGTTGCAGCACGTCGTGCAACCTGGCTTCAGCTTGCCACAAGTCATATTTTGTTTGCATGTCCACCCATAGCTGAGCGCCATTGCCCAACAATGCCCCCAAGCGCAGTGCCATTTCAGGAGAAACACCGCTGCGTTCCGCCAGTACCGCATGCAGGGTTTGACGCGAAACGCCAAGGCTGCGGGCAAAAGCGCTAACTGACATCTTGAGTTCGGGTAGAACATCTTCGCGCAAAATTGCGCCGGGGTGAGTTGGTTTGCATGTACGCATCATGCCTCCTTATAACCAACTGCCATTAAGCTGCCGCGTGATCGCGTAGCTTGGCTCAGCCATTCGCTATTTTTAGCGCCTTCTTGAATACCTTTAAATCGGCAACTGCGAACATCTGATTCCTGCCAACCGTGGAACTCGGATTCAGCTTCCCGCTCGCAACAAACCGCCGGAAGGTTGACATCGAGACCTCCAGATATTCGGTCGCTTCCTGAGCCGTGAAATTATCGCCAGTGAGATGTCCAAATAATTGTTCGTGATTCATATCTTCGCCACGGAAAGCGTTCGTAGACAAGATCATGAAAAATTTCTGCCGCTCGGTTGTCGGCATGTGCTTGAGATCCTGAAACAGATCCTCCGCTGTCATCGCATGTGGCATTTTTCTATCCTTCCGATTTGAGATAGCGCTTAAGTTCGTCATAGAAATTTTCGTGCGCACCCACCTGATAAAAGTCGATAACCAGCAACTCCACGCCTATGCCATGACGGCGAGCCTCCAATGATGGGGGGCGATAGGCTACCAAGTATTCCTGACGGTTAAATTTAAACTTGTAGACCCAGATACCGACCAAGTCACCTGCTTTAGCTTCCCCTGCTTCCGGGTTCTCGCAAACCTCCTCTACAGCATCCTCAATAGCAAGTTGCAGGGGTTTATGTGCCTTCTTTACAAACTTGCTAAACGGGCTTTTGTAATTTGGCTTCATTGGCATGGCACTATAATGCATCAGATTTGGCTATATATCAACTCTCTTTGTACTCTGTTTGATGATGCGTTGTGACAGCATGCCAAAGTTCGGCTCAGAGCTCGAAGCAGAATTTCACATTTTGAGGGGGACTTGGTTTAATCCGTGATTTCCCATGCTAATCCATGGGTAATAATATTTTCGGCATCCACCGCCTGCCAAACCTTCAACGCATCCACCGTCGCGCGCACGTCATGCACGCGCACGATTTTCGCACCGCGCTGCACCGCCAGCAACGCCGCCGCCACGCTGGCATAGTCCCGATGTTCTACATCCTGTCCAGTAATCGCCCCCAGCATGGATTTGCGCGACAACCCCGCCAACACCGGCACGCCCAACTCATTGAAGGCCTCCAGGCTGCGCAACAAATCAAGATTATGCGCCAGCGTCTTGCCAAAACCAAAGCCCGGATCAACCACGATGCGCTCACGCGCAATGCCTGCGGCCTCGACAGCCGCGATGCGTACGCGCAGAAATTGCAGCACCTCCGCCACTACATCCTGATACTGCGGCTGTGCCTGCATGGTTTGTGGATTACCCTGCTTATGCATCAAACACACCGCTGCGTCGCTCGCGACTACCGCATCCAGCGCTTCCGGCTGTTGCAGCGCATTGATGTCGTTGACCATGCTCGCCCCCGCCGCCAGCGCCGCGCGCATTACTTCGGGTTTAAAACTGTCAATTGAAAGAGGAACAGGCGCACCGCGCAAGCCTTCGATCACCGGCATCACGCGATCCAGTTCTTCCTGCACGCTGACCGCCAGCGCACCGGGACGCGTGGATTCGCCGCCGATGTCGAGAATATCGGCGCCTTGCTGGATCAATTGGTGGGCATGGGCCAGCGCGGCATCGCGCCGCAAATGATATCCGCCATCCGAAAAAGAATCGGGCGTGACATTGACGATACCCATGACCAATGGGCGGGACAAGTCAAAATGGAATTTACCGCAGTGGAGAGACATTCAGGAGCGAGGTTCAAGGGGCAAGGCTCAAGGGGCAAGTAGTTTTTCCTTGCACCTTGTACCTTTAACCTTGTACCTGTTTTTAAGTTCCCTGCGCCGGTTGCGTAGGTGTAACAGCCGGAGCGGGAGGGGGAACCGAATCCTGCGGTGGCTGAGTGCTTTGGCTCGGCTGGGTAGGCTTGGGGGCACGTGGCGGTTTGCCGTCCATGATGTCGTCAAGCTGGTCGGCATCCAGCGTTTCCCATTCCAGCAGGGCGTGCGCCATTGCTTCGATCTTGTCGCTGTTCCCTTCGATCAGCTTGCGCGCCAAAGCGTACTGCTGGTCGATGATGCGGCGAATTTCCTCATCCACCTTTTGCATGGTCGCTTCCGAAACATTCTTGTGTGTGGTCACGGAACGCCCGAGGAACACTTCGCCCTCGTTTTCGCCATAGACCATGGTTCCCAAGGCGTCTGACATACCCCACTGCGTCACCATGCGCCGCGCCATGTCGGTGGCGCGCTCGAAATCGTTGGAAGCGCCGGTAGTCATCTGGTGCATGAAAATCTCTTCCGCGATACGCCCGCCGAACAGCACGGCGATAGTATCCAGAATGCGGTTCTTGTCCATGCTGTAGCGGTCTTCCTTCGGCAACTGCATGGTCAGCCCCAGCGCACGTCCGCGCGGAATGATCGTGACCTTGTGCACCGGATCGGTCTTGGGCAACAGCTTGGCCACGACCGCATGACCGGATTCGTGATAGGCAGTATTGCGGCGTTCTTCTTCCGGCATGATCATGGTGCGGCGTTCCGTACCCATCATGATCTTATCCTTGGCCGATTCGAAATCGTCCATCTCGACAAAGCGTTTGCCGCGCCGCGCCGCGAATAACGACGCCTCATTCACCAGGTTGGCCAGATCGGCGCCGGACATGCCGGGCGTACCGCGCGCCAGTATGTCGGCCTTCACATCAGCAGCAACTGGCACCTTGCGCATATGCACCATGAGAATCTGCTCACGGCCACGAATGTCCGGCAACGGCACCACCACTTGGCGGTCGAAACGTCCCGGACGCAACAACGCCGGGTCCAGCACATCGGGACGGTTGGTCGCGGCAATCACGATCACGCCGCTGGCGCCTTCAAAACCATCCATTTCCACCAGCAAAGCATTCAATGTCTGTTCGCGCTCGTCGTTTCCACCACCCATGCCTGCACCGCGCTGGCGACCGACTGCATCAATTTCGTCGATGAATACGATACATGGCGATTGCTTCTTGGCCTGTTCGAACATGTCGCGCACGCGAGCCGCACCCACGCCGACAAACATTTCCACAAAATCGGAGCCGGAGATCGAGAAAAACGGTACCTTGGCCTCACCGGCAATCGCTTTCGCCAGCAAAGTCTTGCCGGTACCGGGGCTGCCTACCAGCAGTACGCCACGCGGGATGCGTCCGCCCAAGTTCTGAAACTTGGTAGGTTCGCGTAAAAAGTCCACCAGTTCGGAGACCTCTTCCTTGGCCTCATCACAACCCGCCACATCGGCAAACGTGTAGCGCTCCTTGCTTTCATCCAGCATGCGCGCACGCGACTTGCCGAACGAAAACGCGCCGCCCTTGCCGCCGCCCTGCATCTGACGCATGAAGAAAATCCACACGCCGATCAAAAGCAACATGGGGAACCACGACACCAGAATGTTCATCAGCATCGAAGGCTCTTCTTCCGGCTTGGCTTCAATCTTGACGCCGTTCTTGATCAGGTCAGACACCAGCCACAAATCCTGCGGCGCATAACTGCTGATCTGCTTGCCGTCATTGGTAAGCGCTTTCAGCGTGCGCCCTTCAATGGTCACCTTGGCGACGTGTCCCTGCCTGACCTCTTCCAGAAATTGCGAATAGTCCATCTGCGCCTGCGCGCCGGAGGCCTGATGCGTGTTGAACTGGTTGAATACGGTCATCAACACCAAAGCGACAACCAGCCAAATTCCGATACTCTTAAATAAATTATTCAAAATCACTCCCTGCTGGCATGTGCCAAACTGCTAAGTTAATATGCATTAGACTACTTCTCGCCTGATTACTCAAGCTCTTCCAATTTTCCCAACCCCAAAAGGTACTGCTCACTACTGCGGTCGCGCGATGCCTTGGGTTTGCGCGTCACCACGCGGGTAAAATGGCTGCGCACCAACTTGATATAGTCCTCGAAACCAACCCCCTGAAAAAGTTTGACCAGAAATGCGCCTCCGGGTTGCAAATGGTGCACAGAAAAATCCAGCGCCAGTTCCGCCAAATGCATTGCGCGCGCCTGGTCGGCGCTGTCAATACCGCTCATATTGGGCGCCATATCAGAAATTACAAGCCCGATACGCTTACCGCCCAGCCGCTCCTCCAACTGCGCCAGTACGCTGTCCTCGCGGAAATCGCCCTGAATGAACTCCACGCCGTGTATCGGGTGCAGCGGCAATAAATCCAGCGCAATCACCTTGGCCCCCTTGGCGGCGGCCACTTGCGACCAGCCGCCGGGCGTCGCTCCCAAGTCAACCACCACCATGCCGGACTTGAGCAGATGGTCGCGTTCGTCAATCTCCAGCAGCTTGTACGCCGCGCGTGAACGGTAGCCATCCTTCTGCGCGCGCTGCACATAAGGATCGTTAACATGCTCGTTCATCCACTGTTTGCTGGTTTTGGTTCTCTTCATCGCTTAGAATGCCGTACCTAATCTCAATGTTCTTCATTTAACCGTTCGTGGTGAGCTTGATGTAACTACTAGCCATTCGACTAAGCTGTCAAAAAACGACAGCCAAGTCGCTGGTTATGTCGAACCACCAGCCACGCAACTCGAACCCTTCGACAAGCTCAGGGCGAACGGAATTTTTTGTGAACAGCATTGCACTTAAATCTGGAGTCTCTATGCTAACGCTCACCGTATTACAGCGCAAAAACCTCAAGGCCCGCGCCCATCCACTTAAACCCACCGTCATGATCGGCAACGCAGGACTGACCGCCACCGTGCTGGAAGAGGTCGCCCGCGCGCTGAAGAGCCACGAACTGATCAAGATCCGCGTTATGAACGATGACCGGGCAGCGCGGGCAGCCATGCTGACGGAAATCTGCGCCCAGTTGAATGCCGGTGCGGTACAACACATCGGCAAAATTCTGGTGGTGTATCAACCGCAAGAAGATGTTCCTGAGATTAAACAGGTAAACCGCAAAGGCAAGCCGCTTACCAAGAAACAGTTGGGCAGCCACTAAACAAGAATACATTAGCCACGGATTAACACCGATAATCACGGATGTACTTCTCAAAACTACACCATCGTTTTCGCGCAAATTTCTGGCTGCTTTTTATCCGTGGTAATCCGTGTTTATCTGTGGCTAAATTCTCGCTTTAAATGTACTGCACATCCACTACTTCGTATTCGCGCACCCCGCCCGGCGCCTGCACTTCGGCAATATCGCCGCTATATTTGCCGATTAGTGCACGAGCTATCGGGGAACTAATGGAAACTTTGCGCTGCTTGATGTCCGCTTCATCGTCACCGACTACCTGATAAGTCACCACATCGCCATTCTGCACATCTTCCAACACCACGGTCGCGCCGAACACGCAACGACCATCGGAGCTGATGGTTTTCGGGTCTATGACTTGCGCCCTGCCCAGTTTACTTTCCAACTCCACGATGCGACCCTCGACGAAACCTTGACGTTCTTTGGCCGCATCATATTCCGCATTCTCGGACAAATCGCCCTGCGCACGCGCCTCGGCAATCGCGTTAATTACTGAAGGTCGCTCCACCGTTTTCAGCTTGTGCAGTTCGTTGCGCAATAATTCGGCGCCGACCACGGTCAATGGAACTTTACTCATATTGCCCCCTATTGCTTTATTTGTTTTAACCAGCCAACGTGCATGACCAATATTCCGCCCCGAATAATAAACTCGTATGCCCCCTTCGCGAGTTTTACGTTAAACGTCGGTGTTGTGCCTGCACGTCGTAAACCTTTAATTCTGACATGTGCTGCATTCCCAAGCAGGCGGCGCGCGCTCCGGCGAGGGTAGTATAATAAGTCACACGCCCCTGTAGCGCGGCATGGCGGATAGAATATGAATCGCGCATCACCGACGGTTTGCTATCCACGGTATTGACGATCAAGCAGACATCACCGTTCTTGATCATGTCCACAATATGTGGTCGACCTTCTGCCACCTTGTTCACTACCGTTACCGCTACACCCGCTTCCGCACAAACAGCCGCCGTTCCGCGCGTCGCCAGTACGCTAAAGCCCAACTCGCGCAGGCTACGTGCGACTTCCACCGCACCCTGCTTGTCGGCTTCGCGCACGCTAATGAACACCTTGCCGGAGGATGGCAACTTCACTCCCGCTGCAAGTTGTGATTTGACGAAGGCCTCGGCGAAATTCTCGCCCACACCCATCACCTCGCCGGTGGATTTCATTTCTGGGCCGAGGATAACATCCACGCCGGGAAACTTGATAAACGGGAACACGGCTTCCTTGACCGAATAATACGGTGGAATCACTTCTCCGCCCACACCCTGCTGCGCCAGCGATTGCCCAGCCATGCAACGCGCGGCAATTTTTGCCAGCGGCACGCCGGTCGCCTTGGACACGAAAGGCACGGTGCGCGAGGCGCGCGGGTTCACTTCCAGCACATATACTGCCTCACCCTGAATGGCGAACTGTACATTCATCAGCCCGACTACGTTCAGCGCCTTGGCCATCGCTCTGGTCTGGCGGCGTAACTCGTCCTGCATTTCAGCGGATAAACTATACGGAGGCAAGGAACAGGCCGAGTCGCCGGAGTGTACCCCGGCTTCTTCGATATGCTCCATGATGCCGCCGATCAAAATTTCCTTGCCGTCCGAAATGGCATCCACATCCACTTCAATCGCATCATTCAGAAAACGGTCGAGCAGGATAGGCATGCGTTCCGGGAAAATCTTTGCGTTCTCCACCGCATCGCGCATGTAGCGTTCGAGGTCGGGTTGCCCATGCACGATTTCCATCGCGCGTCCGCCCAGCACGTTGGAAGGGCGCATCACCAGCGGATAGCCCAGTTCCTGCGCCGCATTTACGGCCTGTTCGGAGGTGCTGACCGTGCGGTTGGGCGGTTGCTTTAATCCCAGTTGCTGCAACATCTGCTGGAAACGCGCGCGGTCTTCCGCGCAATCTATCATGTCGGGCGTAGTGCCAATGATGTTCACCCCGGCCTTTTCCAAGCCACGCGCCAGTTTCAACGGCGTCTGCCCGCCGTACTGTACGATCACGCCGAAGGGCTGTTCCACCGCCACCACTTCCAGCACATCTTCCAGCGTCAGCGGTTCGAAATACAGGCGGTCTGATGTATCGTAATCGGTAGACACGGTCTCCGGGTTGCAGTTGACCATGATGGTCTCGTAGCCGTCTTCGCGCATTGCCAAGGCTGCATGCACACAGCAGTAATCGAACTCGATGCCTTGGCCAATGCGATTCGGCCCGCCGCCCAGCACCATAATCTTTTTATTGTTCGTGGGCGCAGCTTCGCACTCCTCCTCGTAGGTAGAATACATGTAGGCGGTGTTGGTAGCGAACTCAGCGGCGCAAGTATCCACGCGCTTGAATACCGGGCGTATTCCCAGCGCATGACGGCGCGCGCGCACGGCGGCGGCATCGCTGCCCAGCAGTTTCGCCAAGCGCGCATCCGCGAAGCCACGCCGCTTCAGTTGACGTAATTCATCCTTACTCAGGCTCGCCAGCTCACGCCCTTGAAGCGCCTGCTCGCGTTTCACAATATCTTCGATCTGCACCAGAAACCACGGATCGATCTTGCTATGGTTAAATAGCTCTTCCACGCTCATGCCAAGGCGAAAAGCATCGCCCACCGCCCAGATGCGATCCGGCCCCGGCGAACCCAACTCGGCGGCAATGGCTTCAAGGTCGGTGTATTTTTCATCCAGCCCATTCACGCCGACTTCCAGCCCGCGCAAGGCTTTCTGGAACGACTCCTGAAAGGTGCGACCAATAGCCATCACCTCGCCCACCGACTTCATCTGCGTGGTCAGGCGGTCATTCGCCTGCGGAAATTTCTCGAAGGCGAAACGCGGAATCTTGGTTACCACATAATCTATGGTCGGCTCGAACGAAGCCGGGGTTGCGCCGCCGGTGATTTCGTTCTGCAACTCATCCAGCGTATAACCCACGGCCAGCTTGGCCGCAACTTTCGCAATCGGGAACCCGGTGGCCTTGGAAGCCAGCGCCGAAGAACGGGACACGCGCGGGTTCATCTCGATCACCACCATGCGCCCGTCTTCCGGGTTGATGGAGAACTGCACATTGGAGCCACCGGTGTCCACGCCAATCTCGCGCAGCACCGCGATGCTCGCGTCGCGCATGATCTGGTATTCCTTGTCGGTCAGCGTCTGCGCCGGAGCCACAGTAATCGAATCGCCGGTGTGCACGCCCATCGGGTCGAGATTTTCGATCGAGCAGATGATGATGCAGTTATCGGCGTGGTCGCGTACCACTTCCATCTCGAATTCTTTCCAGCCGAGAAGAGATTCTTCGATCAACAATTCTTTGGTCGGACTGGCTTCCAGTCCGCGCTCGCAAATTTCCATGAATTCTTCGCGGTTGTACGCGATGCCGCCGCCGGAGCCACCCATGGTGAAAGACGGACGAATGACGGTTGGAAAGCCCATCACCTGCTGCACCTGCAACGCCTCTTCCATGCTGTGCGCAATCGCCGAGCGTGCCGAAGCCAAGCCGATGCGCGTCATCGCCTGCTTGAATTTCTCGCGGTCTTCGGCCATGTCGATGGCCTCGCGTGACGCACCTATCATCTCCACGCCGTATTGTTCCAGCACGCCGTGCTTGGCCAAATCCAGCGCGCAATTCAGCGCAGTCTGTCCGCCCATAGTCGGCAGGATCGCGTCCGGCCTCTCCTTGGCGATGATCTTCTCCACCATCCTCCAAGTGATCGGCTCAATGTACGTCGCATCCGCCATGTTCGGATCGGTCATGATGGTGGCCGGATTTGAGTTCACCAGAATGACGCGATAACCTTCCTCGCGCAGCGCCTTGCAGGCCTGCGCGCCGGAATAGTCGAACTCGCACGCCTGCCCGATGATGATGGGGCCGGCGCCGATAATGAGGATGCTTTTTAAGTCGGTACGTTTTGGCATAAATTTTAGTCATGTAGGTTGGGTTAGCGGCTTCATCGCGTAACCCAACAATCGAATCTTCAACGCCGATGTATGGATAAACACATAGCGGCTTTTGTTGGGTTACGGCGCAAAAGACCGCGCCTAACCCAACCTACACATTTTTTTCCATCAATCCAATAAATCTGTCGAACAAATAATCCACGTCATGCGGCCCCGGACTGGCTTCGGGATGCCCCTGAAAACAGAATGCGGGTTTGTCGGTCAATTCGAAACCTTGCAGCGTGCCGTCGAACAGCGATACATGGGTGACGCGCGCATTCGCGGGCAGCGTCGCCGCGTCCACCGCAAAGCCGTGGTTCTGGCTGGTGATCATCACGCGCTTGCTCTGCATATCTTGCACCGGATGGTTCGCGCCGCGATGGCCGAACTTCATCTTTACCGTCTTCGCCCCCACCGCCAATCCAAGAATTTGATGCCCGAGGCAAATACCGAACAACGGCACTCCAACCTGCAAGAACTTTTGCGTCGCCGCAATCGCGTAGTCGCATGGCTCCGGATCGCCGGGGCCGTTGGACAGAAACACGCCGTTCGGATTAAGCGCCAGCACTTCTTCCGCAGTGGTCATGGCGGGTACGACGGTAATCTTGCAACCTCGCTCCGCCAACATGCGCAGGATGTTGCGCTTCACGCCGAAGTCATAGGCCACCACATGAAATTTCGTGTCGATCACATCACGGTAGCCGTGGCCTAATGCCCATTCACGTTGCGTCCAGTCGTATGATGCTGCACAACTAGCGACGGTTGCGAGATCCATTCCGGCCAACCCAGGAAATTTTCGAGCTTCATCCAGTGCAAAATCTTCATCTACATACCCAGCCATCAAACAACCGTTCTGCGCACCCTTTTCGCGCAAGATGCGCGTCAACTTGCGCGTGTCGATGTCGGCAATGGCCGGCACGTTGTTGGCTTTGAGATAATCTGATAAAGATTGCGTGCTGCGAAAGTTGCTCACGACCATCGACAAATCGCGGATGACTAATCCGCTGGAGAATATCTCACGCGATTCCACGTCCTCTGGATTCACTCCCACATTACCGATGTGAGGATAAGTCAGCGTAACGATCTGCTTGCAATAGGACGGGTCAGTGAGGATTTCCTGGTAGCCGGTCATTGAGGTATTGAATACCACTTCGCCGACCCTACTATCGGAAGCGCCGATGGAAATACCGCGAAACACCGTCCCATCGGCTAATACAAGAATGGCGGGGTTCGTTTGCGGCACCTGATACTCCAACAGGAAAATTACATAAAGAAGCGGGACGAACCGTTCGTTCATCCCGCTCTGATTTAGTCTGAATTATACCCGAAAGTAAGGGGAGCATCAAATGCTCCCCCATAACGAAGCAGAATCTGTTGCCACAACAAGGGGTTCCGTTTCAACGCTTGTTGCCGGAGCCAATCGACGAGAAAAACACGGGGAATCTCAAAGCGGGACTGCGCTTTTTAGTACGCCCCATTGCCAAGCGTTCGCCGCATAGCCTTCGCACAGCAAGACCCCTGTTGCAGACCATGTTGCATTCAGACTTCCCCGAAATGGCCTTTCCACAAGATCAGCACCCGACCCACAACCGATCTTCAAGGTGGAACATCTGAGTGGCTGTTGCACCCCAAACAAGAGACACTGAAACGGGGGCAAATCAAGGGGGCAATCTGGCCGTTGCTAACTGCGGATTCAACCGGTCGATGCAACACATTGGTTAAACCGTTCAGCCGGTGTTTCGAAATTTAACGTCTTACGTGGACGTTCATTGAGTCTCCGAGCCACAGCATTAAGTTGTGCCTGAGAGTGTACCGATAAACTTGTTCCTTTGGGGAAGTACTGCCTCAATAAACCATTGG
>Ga0302277_1001544_pt1 | contig 16965 bp, 10 predicted proteins | sample III_Bog_N3_1_FD_198759 | JGI IMG/M metagenome (GOLD analysis project Ga0302277, IMG submission 198759) | Peat permafrost microbial communities from Stordalen Mire near Abisko, Sweden - III_Bog_N3_1 | ecosystem: Environmental > Terrestrial > Soil > Wetlands > Peat | place: Sweden: Abisko... | reverse complement strand
AAACCATGAAGCTTTATCGCACGAGCGGGGGAATTTATGTCGAAGATGAAGGCAGCTACTATCTTCTTCCCCACTCCAACTGGGATGCGCTCGTAACTCAGGACGATCTGTCCGGATTTCTGCTCTCGCACATCAAACGGAGCGAAGCTGCGGAAGACTTTTCTTCGGCGAAGATTCTGGCGCCCATCGGCAGCCAGGAGGTCTGGGCCGCCGGCGTAACTTATTACCGCAGCCGCAGCGCACGAATGGAGGAGGCGAAAACCGCTGGCGGAGGTGATTTTTACGACCGGGTCTACGCCGCAGAGCGTCCCGAGCTCTTTTTCAAATCCACGCCGCACCGCGTAGTCGGCCACGAAGAAGAGGTCCGCATACGCAAGGATGCTCAGTGGTCCGTTCCGGAGCCGGAGTTGACGCTGCTCATCAACCATCGTGGCCAGATCGTTGGCTGCACTGTTGGAAACGACATGAGCGCCCGCGACATCGAAGGAGAGAATCCCCTCTATCTTCCCCAGGCAAAGGTCTATGTGGGCAGTTGCGCATTGGGTCCTTGCGTTCTCATTGGCAGCGAGCCGCTTTCATCCGCCACACCCATCCGCTTGGAGATAGAGCGCGATGGCCGAACCGAGTTTGCTGGCGCCACCACTCTTGCCGAACTCAAGCGCGCACCGGCAACGCTCGTCGAATACCTCTTCCGTGACAACAGCTTTCCCTTCGGAACGTTTTTGATGACGGGGACGGGCATCGTTCCGCCGGACAAATTCACCCTGGCCAGCGGTGACAGAATTCGAATTACAATTGAGCCCATCGGCACACTCGAAAACAAAGTGGCGTACTCAATGCGAGATGGGGCAAAGATAACCCAAATGACTTAGCGCTCTTCGCAAGCAACTGCTGGGGTTGCAGATCCCGGAGGCGCCGGTGGGCTTATGCGCTCTTGGACGAAGACCGGCCACAACTGGAAGGAGCGGATCTCGTGGAGTGAGAAGCGGAAGCGCCAACAGGCCTTTCATGGAACCAAGCCAGTCTGGTATTCAGGAATCGCCTCGATCGATTGCAGCGAACCGGCTTGCCCGTCCCGGTCCATCACCGGCGTTCGACCTTCATCGAAGACGACCGGAGCATCCTTGCTCAACGGCAACAGTTGCAGGGAAAAGGCGTGAGGCTGGGCTCCGCCAAGAAAGCGCTTCAAGCCGATGCGCCACTCGGCACCGTTGAAGAAGTTGTCTGTGAGCAGACGATCGCCGTCGAGCAGTCGCGCCTCATCTCCCTGGTAACAGACTTTGAGAAGGATGTCGCTGAGGCCATCGAGCGCACCGGGAGGAAGGGTGAGGCGCCATTCGCCGGCCTGGGAAAAGCTGGATTCATCGGGAGCTTGCACCGGCGCGCTTCCGTTTGTGGAGAGTCCGGCGTTCAGCTTCGGTGCGGACGCCTTGCCCACCTGCCGGATCTGTTCGACACGCAGCGCTATACGATGATCGGGCTCGCGCCAGACGAGGTGCTGGAAGAGATCCGCCGCGTGCGAATCGGAGCCGGGGAGAGCATTGACTTCGGCGCCGGCATGAACAGCGGGAAAGAAGGCAGCCTGAAAAGATGGATTTCCGGTCTGGCGCAATGTGAGCCGCGAGCCGTCGCTGAACAACTGTGCCTGAGTGAGAACAAGCTGGTCGCGCCCGTGAAGATCGACCTTCCACAAGTTGTCCGCATCCTCGCGGCTGAGCAGCACCAGATGCGTGATTCCCCGCTTACCATGCAGCGTGATTGCGGAGCGGAGGCTGGGAGAAATGCCGGTAATGCGCAGCAACCCCGCAAGCTCGGACGGGGAACCCGATTCAACCTGTATCTCCGGCCGATTCACGGCGGGAAAGGCAAACTCGGCGGCTACGCCCGATATCTCCGAGAAGAATAGATAGTTATCGTTGCCGGAACGGATCCGAAGCAGAGGCTGTGCTGTAGCGTACGTCAGCGGAATACCATCGATGTCCAGGTTGACCGGCCAAATGAAATAGCAATCGGCGGGAAGGGCGATAGGAATGGCTGGAACCATGAGCGTGTTGCCGGGCAAACGAAGTTCAATCTGCGCCGCGGACCATGAAGGCATGGCGAGAGCGCGAATGTGATTGTTCACGAAGAGGAAGCCGCGCTGGCCATCGAAGCGCGCGCTCGAGCGGAGAACCGTGCGATCGGAGAGGTTTGCGGGACGGCGAGAGGGTTCAATAACACGCGCCGGAGCCAATTCGGCGCCAAAGCTATTGAGGAAATAATTGAAGAGCTTCAACTCCTTCCGATCCGCGTTCATCTGGCCGAACTCGCCCAGCGGCGCCTGGAAGTCGTAACTCTTTTGCGGAACGTCGGTGGGGTATCCGGTGCGCTGCGACTCTTGCAGGGACGATTTTTTTCCATCCGGATTCTCGCCACCGTGATACATATAATAGCCGAGCAGATTGGCTCCCGAGCCAACCATCACCGGAATCGTCGCAGCTATGTCAGAGGCAGAAAGAAATGGACGGCGGTAATAGGTATCCTGAATTCCTCCGCCGACCTCAGCCGTGAGAAAGGGTGTACGGGCGCGGAGCGTGGAGGCGCGCGCGGCGGCTTTGCTGTCAGGCGCCGGCAGCAAGGCAGGATCGCCACTGACGCGGCTGGCAAAGCGGAAGGAGTACATCTCACTGGGCAAGAGAGTCTGCTTGCCGCCATCCCAGGGCGCGTCTGTATAACCGCCGTAAACGGGAAGAAACAAATCTTCTGGAACGACGGCACTGTCCCAACCGGTCACGGTGTAGATCGGCACATCGAGGCCGGAATCGATCGCCATGCGCTTCAGCGTGGCCAGATGTTCGCGTCCCTGGCCGGGGCCGTCGAGCGCATATTCATTCTCGATCTGAATTCCAATGACCGGGCCGCCATCCTTCCAGAGCAGCCCTTTCAACTGTTCGCCAATTTGCGCGTAGAAGCTGCGGACCTCGGCAAGATAGACCGGATTGTTGAGGCGCACAGAGCTATTGGCCATCACCCAATCCGGCAATCCACCATTGCGAACCTCACCGTGAGCCCAGGGGCCGATGCGCGGATAGAGCAGCATTCCGTGCTTCCGGCAAAGCTCGGCGAAGGTCCTCAGATCGCGCTGCCCGCTCCAGTCGAATTGGCCTTCGACCTCCTCGTGGTGAATCCAGAAGACGTAGGTGGAGACGATCTGAACGCCGCCGGCCTTCATTTTCAGAATCTCTTCTTCCCAGTAGGCCTGCGGGTAGCGCGAGTAGTGAAACTCACCCATCACGGGAGTCCAGGGCTTTGCGTCGCGCGTCAGATACTGGTTGTTGACGGCCACGGTAGAGCCGTTGGGCGAGCGGCCGGAGCCAAGTTGAGCGGGAACCGGCTGAAGGGCGGGCATGGAGGCCGTAGCGTCGAAGCGCAGCGTTTGCGCGGTGGAGACTACAACCAACCCGAAGAAAGACAGGAGAAAAAAAAGACGAATTGTATGAAGACGCACCACGCGAATGCCTTTCAGAAGACAAAAAATCTTATTGCAAAAGATAAAAAAGATTCAGCTCAACAGTGGATTCAGAATCCGCGGTCAACGCCAGTGAGCACGCCTGGAGGAAATGGAGAAACACTCATGGGTGGGGCTCTCTTTCCAGCGCATGAATCACCGGCAGAAGATTGCCATCGTTGTCGAAGAAGCCGCGTCCGCGCAGTTGGTTTTCCGCAGCCGGTTCCCACCAGAAGACGCCCTGACCCAGCCCGCGTGGAATGGCGCGCACGGCGGCGTCGACGGCGCGCAGAAAATCCTCCTGTCCGGCTGGACTCTCGGGAAAATCGGCTTTCTTTCCGATAAAGTCTCCCGGCGTCCAGTTGTAGGCGGTCTCCACGACGATAATCGGACGCTGGTAGCGCAGCGCCAGATCATGAAGATTGCCGCGGAATTTGTTGATGCCTCCGTGCCAGCGAGGATAGTAGGAGAGGCCCATCACATCGAAGGGAACGTGATGGGCGATCAGGTTGTCGAAGAACCAGACGGCATCGTCGAACTCTCCACTACGCTCGATGTGGATCATGATGCGCGGTTTCGGTTGAGAGCCGCGGCCGGCTTCTATGCCGCCAATGCCGGCTTTGAGCAGATCGGAAAAGTTGTCCCAGTTGTCGGGGAGTTTGCCGTCGGGCCAGAGCATGCCGTGGGTAACTTCGTTGCCCACCTGGACCATCTCCGGCATTACCCCTTCACGGGCAAAAACTGCAATGGTGTCGCGCGTGTAGTTGAATACCGCTTCTACAAGCTGCTTGTGCTTGAGATTCTTCCACGCATCAGGCGTGGGCTGCTTCTCGGGATCGGCCCAACTGTCGGAGTAGTGCAGATCGAGAAGAAGATGAAAGCCCTGCGCTTTGGCACGCCTGGCCAGAGTCAGAGTGTAAGCCAGATCGTTGGGCAGTTTGTCGGCGGCGGCATTTGGGTCGTGAAAGAGGCGCAGCCGGACCCAGTTGTATTGGTGCTCGCGCAGCATGGTCAGCACATCCTTCGGCTGCCCATTCTCCTTGAAGAGTATCCCGTCCCGCTCGCACTTTGCCAGAAACGAGACGTCGGCGCCGGTAGCATAGCCCTGCGCCGTCGCCGGAGCTGAAGCCCCGAGAATCAATCCGAAGGCAACGGCGAGTTGAAGGCAAGGGCGCATGGCGGCTTTCCGTGTTTTAGATGGGCAGCGATGCGAGTGAAGCGCTCACATCGCTGCCCGATTCGTCCGGCGATCACCGTCCGATGAGTTAGAAGTAGAACTTGGCGGCCAGAGAGATTTCGCGGTGGCCGGTTTTTTGCGTGGCGGTTCCGGCGGCGGAGTTGCCTTTGTCCGCTGCGCCGGTGTCCCAGAGAAAGCCCATATACATAGCTGGATCCCACTCGATGAACTCGTTCGTGGCGTGGTTGAGGAGGTTGAAGGTCTCGCCGCGCACCTCCAGCTTGCGGCTTCCGCCCATGGCAAAGGCCTTGAAGAGGCCCAGCGAGTCGTTGATGTACGCCGGCCCGTGAATGTAAGGCAGGCGATAGCTTCCATTGGAGAGGTTCGTCGGTCCGCTGAAGCAGGCGGGGTTGAAGTACTGATTCTTGGCCAGATTCTTGCGCGGATCGCAGGTAATCACAGGCACGGCAACTTCATCCGGCGAACCGGTGGCATAAGCGCCGTAACTGCTGGGTGAGTATTTGGCCCATTGGCTTAATGTCAGACCTTGAGCGGTGCCAAAGTTTGGAACTGTGCCTTGATAATTCGGATCAGCTTCAGTCCAGATGCTGATGGTGTTGCGATTGACCGCGTATTCATTGCCGTTATAGGTGCCAAATTGCATCGGTCCACCGCTCATCGCCTGGAAGTAGCCGGAGATCTTCCATCCGTTGGTGAGGCCGTTGACGACATTATTGTGGCCACCGAGGTACTTGGTGCCGAAGTCAGGCAGATGCAGGTAAGAGGTAATGCTGAGAATCTGCGAACGGTCGAAAGGCGTGGGGCCGTACCAACGCTTCATGTCGAAGGCGTCCTCGGCGTTATAGGCCAGCGCCTTGCCGAAGGTGTAGCTGCCCCAATAATTCAGCCAGCCCTTCTCACGGGTGACGGTCAACTGGGCCGCGTTGTAGTTGGAATTCAGGTTGTGAAAGTGAGTGGAAATATCGCCGAAGTTTTTGTAAGGCCGGGCCTGCTGGTCATACCAGGTTCCATACCAGGGACCGGTCTCCGATCCTTGAGGAACTGCGTTGCGAATGCCATAGCCGACCAGGTTGTGGCTGGAGTTGCCCACATAGTTGGCCTCCACTTTGTTGGCGCCCCAGAAGATGTGCGAGAGGGCCAGGTTCCATGAGTAGGTTACTGGAGCTAGATGATCGCTAGGATTGGCCGTGCCCCACACCGTGGGCGGAATCGATGAAACATTCGTCGAGGAGATTCCTTTGAGGGTGAAATTGCCCCACTCGCTGGCAACCTGGAAGTTGGGCGGCGCCATGATGGCCGAGAAGGCGTTTATGCCTGGGTCGGAGTAGTAATTGGTGCCGAAGCCGCCGCGCACAATGGTTTTGCTGTTGCCGGTCAGATCGTATGCGAAGCCCACCGAGGGCGCGTACTGGAATCCCAGCGGCTTGGAGCCGGACAAGGGCACGGACGGCGTGGTGGCGTGTGACTGCATTCCGGAGAAGGCAGTGTAATTGTTATTGTTTGCATCCGTATCGGCATCGGCGTTGAAGATGGCGATCTGCCCCTTCGAGTCGTACCACCAACCGATGTGTTCCACGCGCACACCGTAGTTGAGAGTCAGCTTCGAGTTCACCTTCCAGGTGTCCTGGGCAAAGAAGTCGAAGCGCCGGTCCACCATATTGGCTTTCAGGTTTCCGCTGCTCTGGGCAAAGTTGGAGGTGTAGCCCAGCAGCAGATCGGCCCAATCGTTGCCGGTCGGGCTGTTGTAGTTTTCGGTATCGACAGAGCCGTTGTCGTTGCCTGTGGTAAGCAGATTGTAGCGCGCCAACTGAGCGTAGAAACCGGCGCGGAACAAGTGCGTGCCCTTCATGAAAGTCAGGGCGTCATTGAAGGTGTAGTTGTTCTGCGCGCCCAGGTAGGGAGGGTTTTCGCCGCCGGCGATGTAGATGCCGCCGAGCTGCTTTTCAAAGCTCACGTTGGGAATCAGGCGCGTCTTCGGATCGGTGGAGTAGAGGTTGGCGTAGGGATAGTTGAGCGGTGTGGCGGAGACGGTGTCGAGATTGCCGATTGCGGTATAGAGCGTAAAGCGGGTATAGCCGAGCGAAGCTTCGTTGGTCAGCCGTGCTGTCAGAACGCTGGCTAAATTGAGATTCACGGAATTGGAGGAATTTTTCTGCGTCTGGGGCGCCGGGTAGGGAACATTGTTCCACATATTCCAAGGGCCGTAGGGCGAGGGAACGTTCTCGTTTTCGTGGTTGAAGCGCAGAGAAAAATGCTCATTGTCGGAGGCGGCGAAATCGATCTTGGCTGTCTCTTGATTGCGCGGCTCGGAGACGGTGAAGTCGGTGATCAGGTTATAGCCGCCGTGCAGGCTGGGGTCGACGTTGGCCGCGGGGATGGCAGAGAGCAGAATCTGCCCGGCAGGATCGATGGAGCCGCTGGCGATCTGGCCCCAGTTGCTTCCATATCCAACCAAGGTTGTGCAGGCGGTGCTATCGTAGCTGCCGCTGCAAGGCTGTCCGCTCACCATCCAGCCAATCCAATTGTTGCTGGAGTTGGAGAGCGAGTTGAGATAAGCGGTATCGGTGAAGTCGCCCTTGGCCATGCCCAGGCCGGTGTAGCCGGGAGAACCGGCCTCGGCGGGCACAATCGATTTGCGCGGAATCAGATCGACCTGCTGCTGTGAGATTTCACTGGCGGCAAAGAAGAACAGCTTGTCCTTGAAGTAGGTCTTGCCCGCCGGGATCGGTCCGCCGAGTTGGACTTGCGGATAGTAGAGCGAGGTCTGCGGAGCCGGCAGGTCGTTGGCCTTCTGTTGCCAGTCGTTGGCGTTCATGACGTGATTGCGCGCCGTCAGCTCGACCAGTCCATGGAAGTTTCTGCCGCCCGACTTGGTCTGCGTGGAGACGACGATGGGGCCGTTCGGCTCGGCGGCCGAGTAAGCGGCCGACTGGACCTTCAACTCAGAGATCATATCGACATTGGGCGTGACAGCGGCCGCGCCGGAGGTATTCAGATCGGTGACCGAGGCGCCGTCGCTGACCAGCGCCACCTGATCAAAGCGATTGCCGTTCACCGTAAAGGCGCTGGAGTTCTGCGTGAATCCAGCCGATGCGCCGTTGTAGGCGCCGTTGAAGTTGCCGGTGTTGCCGGAGCCGGGAACCAGGCCGAGCAACTCGATGGCGCTGCGGCCCTCGATGTCCATGTTGTGCAGTTGCTCATCCGAGATGGTGTAGCTGACCTCGCCCGAGGTCGTCGGCATCAGTTCGGCGGCGGAGGCGGTCACGACCACAGAGTAGTTGCTCCCCGCAACGGTGAGCACAATCCCCTTCAGATCGATCTGGTCGCCGATGTGAACGACGACGCCTTTGCGCTCCAGGCTGTTGAAGCCTGTCGCCGAGACTTTCACGTCATACGTGGCTACCGGAATGCCGACCAGCGAGAAGAAGCCGCGGCCATCGCTGGTGGTGGTGCGCTGGACGCCGGAAGCGGCATCGGTGACGACAACCGTGGCGTTGGGAATGACGGCTCCGATTTTGTCGACAACCGTGCCCGTCAGCGTGGCGCTATTGCTCTGCGCCATCAATCCCTCTGCTCCCATCCATAGCAACAGAGTAAGCGTGATGCCATATACGATCGTACAAAGTGTCTGTCTCATCTCTATCCCTTCTTCTGGCGCCGCCCCAACTCTTCGGCGCGAATCACTGGCTCAAAGCCGGCCGCGGGCGGATTGGAAGCGCCACGGACGGTAACCGGGCTCCGGAGGCATCCCGAGCCACTGGATGCATACTAATCCCGCCAACGCCAAGGGCGAATCCGACGAAAGTAGGGTTTCTGAAAACAATTTAACGCAAATCGCAACAGGCGGGCGGCGCATCTTGCCGGATCGCTGGCAAGGCCGGAATCAGCCATACAATTGTTATAGATGGATCAGTCCGCGCTGCAGGGCGGTCATCACGGCCTGGGTGCGGTCGGCCGCATTCAGGCGGCTGAGAATCACGCCCACATGGCATTTCACCGTGGCTTCGGTAATGCCCAGCTCCGAGGCGATCTCCTTGTTGGATCTTCCCTTGGCCACCAGCTCCAGCACCTGGCGTTCCCGCGGGCTGAGGCTTGAATCGTGCGTACGGGTGGCCAGAACCTTGGAGATGGGCTGGGGAATATATCGCCCGCCGCCGTGGACTCTGCGCACCGCGGCCACCAGCATCTCCTGCGGCAGCCCCTTGACCAGGTAGCCGCTCGCTCCGGCCTCCATCGCCTGGTGAATGTCCTCGTCGCCTTCGTATGTGGTGAGCACAATAAAGCGCGCCTCGGGCGATCGCTGCCGGATGCGGCGGATCGTTTCCACGCCGCTGATGCCGGGCAGGCGCAGATCCATCAGCGTAATATCCGGATGCAGCACGGCGTGCTGCTCAAGCGCCTCTTCACCGCTGCCGGCCTGGCCCACGGCAACCATCTCCTTCGAAGCGCCGATCAGCGCGGCAATTCCAAAGCGCATGATGGGGTGATCGTCGACGATGAGAATCCGGATTGGCGCGATGGCACTCGGCATGGTTGATTCCACTTGATGATACAGTCAGCGGCAGATGCCCGAGCGCGGGAGTGAAATGCGAAGCAGCGTTCCCCCATGCGAGCTGCTCTCGATAGCGATGCCGCCTCCCAGCTTCTTCACCCGTTCGTGCATTCCTTGCAACCCAAAGTGGCCGCTGGAGACCGACTCCGGATCGAAGCCCTTTCCATCGTCGGAGATCTCAAGGAGAAGAGTGTCGGCGGTGAAGTTCAATGCGGAGCGGATCTTGGTCGGCTCCGCGTGGATGATCGCGTTGAAGAAGGCTTCGCGCGCCACCATCATCACTTCGTGGGCGGCCTGCTGGTCCAGAGGAAAGGCCCCGGCGGAGACGCTGTTCGAGACAGAGACACCATACTCGCGGCTCAGTCTTTCGCCCATCTCCTTCAAGCTGGTCGCAAGGCTGGCAGCCGCCTGATCGCTTCCGCGCAGATTCCAGACGGCCTGGCGCGCCTCGTCCATCGTTGAGCGAATCTGGGTATTGGCGTAGTCGATCAGGTGCTGGCTGGATTCCCCATCCTCCCGCGCGCAACTGGAGGCGGCTTCCAGCATCGCCGAGACGCTGACGCAGCCCTGAATCAAGGTGTCGTGCATCTCGCGGGCCAGCCGGGTACGCTCGGCCAGCACGGCATTGAATCGTTCATGCACGTGCCTCATCTTCTGGTGGTAGGCCAGAAAGGAGATCAGCCCGGCCGCCAGCGAGCAGAGCGCAACAAACCACCATGTGCGGTAAAAATAGGGACTCTTGATAAAGCCGATCGCGGCGCGGGAGGTGTGATCCGGTTGATCCGTCTCCCAGGCTTCGACGAGAAATGCATACCGCCCAGCGGGAAGATTGGTGTAGGTGGCCAGCCGCTGCTGCGCATTGGCATAGGTCCAGTTGCGGTCGTATCCATCCAGCCTGTAGCGGAAGCGCAGACCCTCCTGCGAGGAGAGTAGAACCGGTCCATAGGCAATCTCCACCCGGCTGCTGCTGGCATCTAGATTGAGTGTTCCGGCCAGTGGCGCAGGCCGTCCATCGACCGTAACCGAGTCGATATTCATATTGGAGATGAATGGGTGCTCCAGTTCGGCCGGGCGAACGCTCCACAATCCCCGGCTGGTGGGAAACCAGGCCTCGCCGGTCTTTGTCAGCGCCCCGGCCGGCTGCGTGCCGCCATAAAACTGCGCGGGCTTGCCGCCCTCGCTGGCCCGGAAGAGCCGCAGAGAGAGAAGCTGCTCCCTGCCGCTGGCTTGCGCATCGAGTTCGGCGCGATTGAGCAGCATCACTCCGGCGGGTCCGCTGAGCCAGAAATGCCCCTGTCGGTCTTCAAGGATGCAATAGATGCTGTCACTGGCCAATCCATTGGCGGTGGTGTAGTGAGAGAGCCGGCCGCCGCTATAGCGATAGAGGCCATGAGCGCGCGTTCCGATCCATAATCCGCCATCCGCATCCTGATGAAGCGCCCAAACCTTTTCGTCGCCGAGCGCGGCGGTCATCGCATCCTGAATGAACCGCCCCGCGCTATACCGGCTCAGCCCATGCTCGGTGCCGATCCAGATGCTGCCGTCGCGGTCCTCCAGCAGCGAACGGATGCTGTTGTAAGCGAGTCCATTTTGCGCGGAAAAGTTGTGAAAGCCGGCCCGGTCCAGATGACTTACTCCATTGTCCGTGCCAATCCATACGCTGCCATCTCTGGCCTCGAGAAAAACGCGGACGAAGTTGTTCACCAGACCCTCGCGGGTGGTAAAGCGCTTCATTTGATCCGCGGAGAAATGATAGACGCCGCTGCCATCCGTTCCAATCCACAGCGATCCATCGCGGCTGCGCATCACGTTGCGGACCCTCACCTCATCCATTCCCGGAAAGCGGAAGTTCGTGGCATGACCATGCTGGATGTGTACAAGTCGATTGGAGGCGGCCCAGAGCGAACCGTCCATATCCAGGGCTACTGTTCCAAAGTCCGAGTCGGCGGCGGCAGGCAGATCAACCACCCGAACCGGCGTCCGGCATAAGCGCATCATGCCGGCTTGTGTGCCAACCCACAGATTGCGGTCGGCATCGGCAAAGATTGCCAGCACGGTGTTGCTCACCAATGGCGAGGGCGCCTGCAGGCGGCTGACGCGGCTGCCGCGAATCCGGAAGATGCCCCCGCCGATCGAGCCAGCCCACAACTCCCCGTTGGGCGCCTGGCAAAGCGAGCGGATGGTACCGGAAACCCCCGTTACAGGATCGAACCGGTCCATGCCTGGGCGCAGGCGGTAGAGTCCGCCGATCGTGCCCACCCAGATCACTCCGTCCGAGGTCTCCAAAAATGATTTCACCTTGTTGCGGCTGTCATTATCGGGCAGCGAATACTCGCGCGCGCTGCCGTTTTTCAAGGCATAAATGCGCGCCCCTCCCACCCAGATGCGCCCGGTGTGGTCTTCCATCACCGCATGAACATTGAAAATCGGCAAGCCGAGCGGCTTGTCCGCCCGCTCCATGCGCCCATTCCGGGTCCAGAAGAGCCCGTCGTCGGTGGCCACCCACAGTAGCCCGTTATGGTCTTCGGCAATAGCCCGGACGAAGTTCGCCGTCTGATTGCTCTCCGCCGGATAGGCGCGGAAGACACCGTTTCGCCACTCGATCAGGCCACTGCCGTCGGTGCCGATCCACAACCTGCCGTCGCGCCCGGCCAGCAGGCAAAAGACGCTATTTTCCCCAAAGGCGGGCGTATTTTCATGGGCAAATAGCTGGAATCGGGCACCGTCAAAACGCAGCAGGCCGCCGCTGGTTCCTACCCAAAGATAACCATCCGGAGTCTGCGCAAAGGCCTGCACCGTCTCCTCTGGCAGGCCGTCCTGCGATTGCCAGGATCGCGTTGTGTAATTCCATTCCTCGTCCCCGGCCGGAATTGATATTGCCGCTGGCGGTTGCGCAATGGTGCATTGGCTTACAAGAACCAAAAAGGACGCGGCGGCCTGCAGAATCCACCGGAGCGGCGATGCGCTCATCGGTCGTGGTGCGGCCGGAAGCAACCATGAGCGAATCGGAAGCGGGCCAAAGTTCAACGAATTCTCCCTACGCGAAGATGCATCTTATGGCGAAAAACTCCCGCCGTCCACCATCTTACGCTCCGAACAATGAGTGGCCCGCACCTGTGGAACGAACAAAAGACAAGAGACGTCGCCATTCCGAAAATGTTTAAGCGGTTTCAGCGATGCCACATTGCCTTCGAGACAGAGTAGCAGTCCATGCGGATGGAGCGGAACACGATCGGTTGTCGATTGCCGCGACTGACAATTGAACCTGGCTCCTTCCTTCAGCATAAAAGTACCGCCATATCCGATCATTTGACCTTCAAGGCCACTCATCTGGCTCTGTCAGCCGCTCATACAATTTCGGTTGAAAGCCTATCAACAACTCTGTAGATTAGTTCTCAATTGCCGCCAACTTCCGGACCGAAGAGGGATATCCGATGAAACGATTGAGACTCATCACCCCCGCAGCTTTACTCTGTGCGATTCTTGGCGGATGCGGCACGCCCGCTGCTCCACCGTCCACTACCCTTAGTTATAGCGACCTCTTCTCGAGCGCCACATTGGCGTCACCGGTGATGGACAGCGCCTTTGCGATGCCCGCCAATGCCGCTGCGCCCACTGACATATTTGAAGGCAGCCTTGCGCTAGGCAACACTGCCGGCAACGGCAGTGTTGTGGTTCTCCGGGATGATTATGGAACGTTCAACGAGGGCGATTCGCCCTGGAAGCACCTGGCCGCTTTCAGCTTCGAATTTGTGCAGGAGGGCAGTTATCTTATCCCCGCGCAGCAGGGGCTGGTTTATACGGGGAACGTCGACTGGAATTACATCGTCGGCCCTGGAAACGTGTGGTTGCAGAGTGACGATTCCGGCTATTCCCGCGCCTCATTCCCCTTTGCGTTGATCCAGCGAAACCAGAATTGTGTCCACAACGGGGAGATGACTTTCCTGTTCAGCAATAGTTTGACTCCCAATATCTCCAATGTGCGCTACCAGATCACGCAGGAAACATGCGATCTCATGAAGTTCAACATGTGGGGACAGATCGCAGCCACCTACACTCCGAATCTCGTAGCGAATGCTGCCACGATCAAAACAATCATGAAGCCGAGATTGCCAATCGCCTGCCGACCAAACCTTAAATCCGCTTATGTACTTCCGCATCCATGCGTGCAATCCAGCCAAGATAGCTTAGGAAATCCCAGCGCTCTCTCCACAGGAAGCCGAGAATATCCTTGTCCGTCAGCGTCTCGGCCTTCTTGCCACTGTAGGTCTCGACGCGCCAGCGCATATAGTCGCTGCGCCAGGGAGCGAGCCGGTGGCCGCGGGTCGAGTTCCACAGGAAGCGCAGCGGTGCGAGGATGGCAAGTCTCATATAAAGACAGTGTACCGTGGTCAGTGGACAGTGAACAGTGCAGTTCCCCTCATCGCGCTCTGATATGTCTCTCATCAATCATGCGTGACGAATCGATCATCTTGCCGTGCGTCATAAGTGAGTTCACTGTTCACTGACATCACGCCGGCAGCTTGCTGAAGAGATCCTGCGAGGCAGAATTCAACTGCGCGATGACATCTTCAAGCGCCGTCTGCTGGGTTTCGGCCTGGGAAAGCTGCGTGGAGACCGTGGCTGTGTCAGCCTGCATCAGGTCGGTCTGCGCAGTGGTCAGTTGGGTCTTCACGTTGGTCACAGCGTCGGAAGAGGCGGTGACCTGGGTGATGGAATTATCGATGGTCACGCGCTGCTGGGAGACGTAATTCAGCGCCGAGCCCAGGGCATTGGTATCTTGCACGGCCTGGGTCGTGTCCACCGTGCCGCTGGAGTAATCGGCAATCAGTGCGTTCAAAGCGCCGAAGACGCTGTTTGCATTACTGCCCAGAAAGATCTGGCTGCCCGGCACATTCAACTGGATCTTCTGCCCGTTGGGCGACTCAAGATAGTTCACGTCTTCGTCGCCGTTATAGTGAGTTACGGCCGGGGTTGTGGCCGTCGAGGTGGAGAAAGGAACCGTCGAGGTCTGGCCTCCGGCAAAGATGTACTGGCCCTGATAGCTGGTGTTGGCCAGCGATGTTACCTCGTCGAGAATTCCGGAGAGCTGACTGGAGATGGATTTGACGTCGCTGGAGTTCATGGTGCCGTTATTGGCGCTGGTGGCCAGCGAAATGGCCGAAGTTAGCTCGCTCACCACGCTGCCTAAAGTCGAATCGGCCACCTGCAACTGGCCCGTAACCGTGCTCGCGCTCGTCGTGAAAGAATCGTCCTGCTGCATCTGGTTGAGCAGCAGGACATTCTCTCCCGAAGCCACCGGGTCGTCGCCCAATGAATTCACGCGCACCCCGCTCGACAGCTCAGAGGTGAACTGCTGCTCATTGGCCTGCGCCTGATCCAGTGAACCCACCAGATTCGTAACATAATAGGGATCGACCCGCATTGCATTCCTCCACCGGCACCATCAACTAAATCCTGCGTGTCAAGCGTCGCGCGCGCCGCCGCCGAGGCGGCCTCGGCCGCCTTATGAAACCGTCGATTGTTCCCCCAAGTTCAATGCCGAATTCATGATATTGTTCAACATCGTGAAGACCTGCGAGGCGGCCTGATAACTGCGCTCGAGCGTGCTCATCGCAGAGGCCTCATCGTTCAGATTGACGCTGGAGAGCGTATCGTTCTGCGTCTGCAACTGGGTCACCGAGGCCTGCTCGGCCGAATTCTCCGTCTTCACTTCGGAGACGGTCGCGCCCAGCGAGGAGACAAAGCTGGAATAGTAGTTGGACGGCGTCTGGCCGCCGACAATCCCCTTGCCGCCCAGCGCGGCGATGGCCGTGGCGTTCGAGTTGTCGCCCGATCCATCCCCCACGCCGGCGGCGGCGATTTGATTCGGATCGGTCATCACCACGCTCATGCCGATGGCGCTGCCGGCAACGGCAGTGGGCTGGCTGAAAAGGTTCAGTGGATTGGCAGCGGTGCCGGTGTTTCCATCCATATCCGTCCCCGCGTTGTTCAGCGCATTGACTTCAGTGGAGATGCCATAGGCCAACTGATCGAGCGAGGAGAGCGCGCCGGGGATGTCCGTATCGCGCGCCATAAGATCGCCGCCCAGCGAGCCTCCTCCTGTGGCCAGCTGCGAAGTGATGTCCTTGTTGTCTACAAAAAAATCCGTAACCCCGTCCACCTTGCCGGTCGTCAACTGATAACTCGAATTCCCGGAGACCAGCAGCGCGCCCGAGGTGGTGGTTATCGCCAGGCCGTTGTTCTCCGTGGTGATCTGGTTGATGCCGATCAACTGCGATAGCTGGCTCAAATCCTGCTGGCGCTGGTCTTCGAGCGTGCCCGCGTCGCCGTTGGGCGAGGTGGTCATGATCTGCTGATTCAATTGCGCGATGGCGGTGGTCAGCGAATTCACCTGTCCGGTCACTCCGGATGTCTCCTGATCGAGCGCCGCCCTTTGCGAAGTCAGGCTGGCCGCGGCGTTGGAGATGTCGCCGGAGAGCGTCTTGGCCGTCGTCAGTACAGCCTGACGGTAGGAGTTGTTGGTGGGATTGGCCTCCAGCGTTGAAAACGAGTCGAAGAAGCTTGTAATGTCGCTGCCGATATCTCCGGCCGTCGAACTGGATGAACCAGAGTCCGGCGTAAACAGTGCTTGCACAGTATTGAGCGCCGTCAGTCGCGAACTGGAAGAAGACGCCAACTGCTGCTGCTGGTCCAGCCGCGCCTCCAGAACCTTGTCCCGCGTGGAGGTGGCGCCGGTCTCCGTCACCCCTTGTCCCTCAGAGATTCCGCCGATCGTGACGGGCGAGTTTTCCTGCCAGTTGGGTGTCTCGACCGTGTAGCCGGGCGTGTTGGCATTGGCCACATTGTTGGCGACAACATTCAACGCCTCCTGGTCGGCGTCCAGGGCCTGCGACATGATGCTGAATGCGGAGTTAATTGTTCCCATGGCCGCTCTCTCCGCTCACCCATCCGGGCGCACGAGACTGACCGTACTCCAATCGGCCGGCGCGCCTGTCACGCAGGCGATTCAGTACCTCCAGATTGGCGCGCGTCGCATCCAGCACGCGGGCGAAGACCGCCATCTCGCCTGTGGCATCCCGGGCCTGGGCTGCGATCGCCGATCGCGCCTCGCCATCCATGCGGATATAGTCGCGATTCAATGCCTGACAGGAGAGTGCCAGCTCCTCCAGCCGGCCGGCATCCAGCCGGGCCAGCGAGCGCGAAGCCTCCACCACCAGCTCCTTCAAGACCGGATGCTCCCAACGCTCCCCAGAGTGCAGCAATGACCTTGCTCCTTCCGCGCCCGCCCGGCCCCGCGCCTCGCCTCATTCGCCTCCAAGGCAGACGCCGACCGCAGGCAACCCTCCAACTCAATGAAAGCCCGAATCAGGCATGGCTGGCCAGCATTGAATCCACCAGCTTTGAGGCGATCGCTCCGGGGGATACATTGTATGTACCCGCTGCCAGAGCCGCCTGAATGCTGGCCACTTTATCCATGCGGACTCCAGCATCGCCGGCCGTCTGCGAGACCTCGTTGGCCGCGCTGCTGAAGGTCGCCCGGTCACTGCCCCAGGCGCTGCTGCCGCTCGTCGTCGCGCCGCTCTTCGGCTGCGAGGATGCGGAGCTCGTTGCGGGCGTTCCCAAAAGCGATTTCAAACCATCAAGACTGCTGCGAATATCCATTGACTGACTCCTTAGGTGTGACTGACCTTGTTGGGCTCATCGGCATGGCTACTAATCACTCTA
>Ga0302277_1001541_pt1 | contig 16971 bp, 9 predicted proteins | sample III_Bog_N3_1_FD_198759 | JGI IMG/M metagenome (GOLD analysis project Ga0302277, IMG submission 198759) | Peat permafrost microbial communities from Stordalen Mire near Abisko, Sweden - III_Bog_N3_1 | ecosystem: Environmental > Terrestrial > Soil > Wetlands > Peat | place: Sweden: Abisko... | reverse complement strand
GATCCCACGGTGCTAGGTCCAGCGGTTCAAGGCGGCCCATAGGCTGTGCCGGCTGACCGGCTTGCTGACGTAGTCGTCCATGCCAGCCTTGAGGCAGATTTCCCGGTCCCCTTCCAGGGCGTTGGCGGTCATGGCGATGATCGGGATGCGATGGTTGCGGACTGAAGATTTCGGATTGCGGATCTGGCGTGCGGCTTCGACTCCGTCCATTACCGGCATGCGCACGTCCATGAGCACGAGGTCATATGGGTTAGATTCGAGCGCGGCGATCGCCTCAGCGCCATCGGCCACCGCCTCAGCGTGGATCCCCAGTTTCTTTAGCATTCCCAGAGCCACTTCGCGGTTGGTGGGATTGTCCTCGGCGAGCAGGATTCTCACATTCATACCGGCAAAAGTCGGCGATGGTTTGCGGTCTGAATCGCGCGTGGCTGCATCGGGTACCTGACGAGCGTCGTCCACGCCGGACAATACTTGAGAGAGAGTTTTGAACAGCTCGTTCCCACGTATCGGTTTATTCATATAACTCGAGAACCCGGCTTGGGCGTAGCTCTGGGAGTCTGGGCGCATGCCGAGGGAATTGAGCATCACCATGCGCGTACCCGCAAGGCCTTCATCCGCCTTGATGGCGCGCCCAAGGGTTTCCCCGTCCATTTCCGGCATCTGCATATCGATGACAGCGATCGCGAATGCGTCGTTTTCCTGGCGCGCCTGTTGAAGAGCGATAAGCGCCTGTGCGCCGTTTTCGGCCGCAACCGCACGCATCCCCCTACTGAACATCAGCGTTGTTAGAACCTCGCGGCTGGTGGCGTTGTCGTCGACAATGAGCACACGAATGCCCCTGAGGTTAGCCTTGTTCTGACTGTTCCTCTCCGCTTTTTCGGACTGATTGCCCAAACCCAACCCCAGGCGCACTGTGAACCAGAACTCCGAGCCCTTGCCCTCGCGGCTCGCCACGCCGACGATTCCGCCCATCATTTCCACCAACTGCTTGGAGATGGCCAGGCCCAACCCCGTGCCGCCGAACTTCCGCGTCGTGGATGCTTTCACCTGGCTGAATTTTTCGAAGAGGATTCCTATTTTGTTTTCCGGGATGCCGATGCCGGTGTCGCGCACAGAAAAGCTCAGCAGGCAATCGGAGTCTCCCATTTCTTCTAACGTAACCCGTAATGCTACTTCGCCTTCTTCGGTGAACTTGATGGCGTTGCCAACAAGGTTGATGAGAATCTGACGCAGACGCCCTGGGTCGCCACGGAGCAGGGTGGGAACCACTGGATTAGCAATGCAGATCAGTTCGATTCCCTTTTCTTCCGCTTGAAGCGCAAGACTGGCTGCAAGGTTGTGCAGCAGCACATCGAGATCGAATTCCTCCGTGTCCAGTTCGAGTCTCCTGGCTTCGATTTTGGAGAAATCGAGAATATCGTTGATGACCTTTAACAACGAGTTGCCACAGGCGCGAATTGTGTCGGCATAATGGCGCTGATCGGACGTGAGGTCGGTATCGAGCAGAATCTCGGTCATGCCGATGACCCCATTCATCGGGGTCCGTATCTCGTGGCTCATGTTGGCCAGAAACTCGCTCTTTGCTCGATTCGCCGCATCCGCTTCCCGCCTTGCGCGAATGAGTTCATCCTCGTGCTGCTTTCGCTCTGTAATTTCTTCCGCGACTCCGGCGATTCTAATCAGATGGCCGCCCTCGTCGCGAATGGGAAACGCCCGGTCGCGAATCCATTTCTCCTGCCCGTCCGGAGTCTTGATTCGGAATTCCGAGTCGATACACTCTCCCTGCAACTGCTTCTTCAACATCGCACGGGCATGTTCCAGATCGTCGGACTGGATGGTTTCCATCCAGTCCACTGGGCTCGCATAAAGGCTTGCGCAGGTTCGGCCCCAAATCGGTTCGTAGGCGGGGCTGACATAGAGAATCTCAGTGCCCGCCGGGTTCATCATCCAAAATGCCTCACGGATGTTCTCGGCAAGTTGCCTGAACTTTTCCTCACTGCTCTGCAAGGCCTGCTGGGCATTCCTCGTAGCAGCGAGGCCCTCACGCGCACCCACACCACATTTCCAAGGCGGTGAATGTTGCGGAGCTCATCCTCCGCGAAGCCTGCCGGCCCATCGATCAACCTGCCCATCTTTTCCAAAGAATTACCGATATCGCCGGGGTGGGTGAGGGTTGCCCATGAAGTTTGGAGTAACTCAGCCGCGGAATATCCAAGCATACGGCAGAGTGCTTCATTGACCTGAATGAAGCGCCCATCCAATCCGGTCACGCACATGCCGAATGGGGCGCCTTCGAAGATCCCGCGGAACCGTGCTTCGTTGGCCCGAAGTTGTTTCTCAAGCTGCTTGCGCTGGGTGATGTCGCGGAGAATATTTGAGATGGCCACCACCTCTCCCGCGCAGTTTACGATTGGAAACCCGGAGAGGGATACATAAATTTCGCGCCCATCGCTACGCAGGCAGACTCCTTCGTATTGCGAGAATCTCTCGCCTTTCCGCAGCCTCTCGGCAAGGTGCTCCAGAGCCGGTGAACGATCTGGGGGGACCAGCATGGACATGTGCTTCCCGATGACATCCATGGACGAATAGCCGAAAATCGCTTCCGCGCCCCTGTTGAAGGCGCGGATAGCTCCGTCGGGTGTGCAGGCGATGATGGAGTCCTCGGAATTCTCCACAATTGCAGCGAGGAACGCTTGCGCTTCCTCGGCAGCCCGGCGCTCGGTCACATCATGTTTGAAGGCGATGTAGCCGGTAGTTTTTCCGTTCGCATCCCGAACCGGAGCGATCCGCATCTCCTCGTTGTAGAGGGTCCCATTCTTCCGGCGGTTAACGACGTCGCCCTGCCAAACCCGGCCGGACAGGACTGTTTTCCAGAGTTCCTTGTAAAATTCCGCGGGCATGCGTCCCGATTTGAGCAGGCGCGGGTTCTGCCCCAGGACTTCCTCTCTGAAGTATCCCGTCATCGCAGTGAATGCGGGATTCACGAATTGGATATTGCCGTGAATATCGGTGAGGACGATGCCATCGGCCGCTTGCTCCACGGCTGCAAGCAAACCGGCATGTTCGACTGTGTTTCCTGCCTGGCACACTGGTCACCTCGATAACGGAAGGCCACCCCACCCCTATCGGCGAGATTCACCGGCACATAAGATTCCAGGCCGGCGGAGGCCACGTGCATTGCGGCAGGTTCATGGCACGCCGCATGAAAGGCTATAGCGGAACCAGAGCGGACGTATCTCGAATGCAAGCCCCTGAGTGGATTTTTCCTCAAGAAAAGCCACCCTGAATACTCTCTGAAATGGCGCTGATACCTTGATTCCGCTCAAAACAATTCCATGACCTCATTTGCAGCCAATGGCGCGAGAGCTTGGAGGAAACGCAGCCGGCCTGGAAACATAAACGCTCGCCAGCGGTCTCTCCCGGCTCCATTTCGATGGAGATATCCGCTTGAATTCATGGGCAATGAATGTTGCGCCGATAGGTAAGTTGAGTATCCGCCTTTCAGAAAACGATCTTGCGCGGCGGTAGAGGCCCTCTTCTAAGCAAAGTCGAGGGATCGGTCCAAATTGGGGAATCGAGCGGTTGCAAAGGTGCGCCAAGAGCCCGGATGCTCGCACTGCAAGGGAGCAACAGAATGAAAAGCCTGGTTGCGGAAGACGATGCAACGAATCGAAAACTGTTGCAGACCTTTCTTTCACGGTACGGTGAATGTGATATTGCCACCGATGGAAAGGAAGCTGTAAGCGCGGTGAGCCGCGCCCGCGAGAATCATCGGAGCTACGATCTGGTCTGCATGGATCTCAGGATGCCTCAGATGGACGGGCACGAGGCAATCCGCGAGATTCGTAAACAGGAAGCTGCCGCAGGCGTTGCCAAGGGAACTAAGATCATCGTGACTACTATGCACACCGACACGGACAGCATTACGGGGGCGGTTCTTGGCCGGTGCAATGCCTACCTGGTCAAGCCGATTGACATTGCGAAGTTGCGGAATGAACTGAAGGCCCTGGGCCTGATTGAATAGCCGCCTGGATTAGTACCGCGGCCGAAGATACTTCCTCTCCCAGGTCTCAAGAGCGATACCTGCGGCACCCAAGTTCAGGGGCGCGGTTGCAGAATCACCAAATTACTGTACCCGTTGGCGCGTTGCCTGGGAGTTGCGAACCTCACGGGATGGCCGAGATCGTTCGGCACGCCTGGTTGATCCGGCATTCCCCTCCACTTCCCTACCATTTCAGCAGGCTCAGAACTTTGATCGCACCAAAATTTGAAAGCCGCCAGAACATATCCGGCGCGGCGGGCATCAACGGCAACGAACAGAATCCAGTGGACTGGGGCCCGCCCACGCTGAACTTTTCAAGCGGCATCTTCGGCCTGAGCGACACTAATAGCGCATTCAACCGCAACCGGACCGACCAAGTCTCCGCTTCGGCCGGCATTTATCGCAGACGGCATAACGTTACCGTGGGCGGCGACTTCCGCAAGCAGGAATACAACGATCTCTACCAGCAGAACCCGCGCGGAATCTTCGGCTTCACAGGTGCGGCTACGGCCGGTTCATCCAGTAGCACGACCAGCAGCGGCTCCGATCTAGCCGACTTTCTGATTGGCATTCCCGACACCAGTTCTCTCGCCTTTGGGAATGCGGACAAATACTTCCGGCAGCCAGCCTACGACGCGTACGCGACAGACGACTGGCGCATCCTGTCCTCGCTTACAATTAATGCCGGTATCCGCTGGGAGTACGGCGCGCCGATGACAGAGCTCCACGGCCGTCTCGTGAATCTCGAAGTTGCGCCCGGCTTCGCTGCAACCGTTCCTGTTCTCGGGAACGATCCTGTCGGGCCGCTTACCGGCATGCATTACCCAAGCTCACTCGTTCGTCCGGACAAGCTGGGCTACGACCCGCGCGTCGGTGTATCCTGGCGTCCTATTCCAGCTTCGACCGTTGTGGTTCGCGCGGGCTATGGCGTTTATCACGACACATCGGTCTACCTGAGCTCCGCGCAGCAACTCGCTCAACAGGCTCCGCTTTCGACCAGCCTGAATGTTGAGAACAGTGCCGCGTGTCCCCTTTCGCTCGCCAACGGATTTACACCGTGCTCGTCGACAATTTCCGACACCTATGCGGTCGATCCCAATTCCCACGTTGGTTATGCGCAAACATGGCAGCTGGCTGTGCAGCGCGATCTCCCCGCGGCACTCCAACTGACTGCAACCTATCTTGGCGTGAAAGGCACACGAGGCGTGCAGGAGTTTCTTCCCAACACTTATCCGATTGGTGCAGTGAACCCATGCCCAGACTGCCCGCTGGGCTTTGAGTATCGAACCTCGGGCGGCGACTCCATGCGCGAATCCGGTCAGATCCAATTACGCCGCAGGCTTCGCGCCGGGTTCACGGCGACGCTGCTCTACACCTACTCAAAGTCGATTGACGACGATGCTTTTCTCGGCGGCCAAGGCCACGTTGCCGCAACCTCGCCAGGCCAGGGGCCGAGCGAAACATCGCAGGCGGCTACACCCAATGCGTCTATCGCGCAAAACTGGCTAAACCTGCACGCAGAGCGCTCGCTCTCCACATTCGATCAACGTCACCTTCTCAATCTGCAGGCGCAATATACGACCGGCCAGGGTCTGGAGGGTGGGACCTTGATGAACGGACGGGTAGGGAGGCTGCTGAAGGAATGGACGCTGCTCACACAGATTACAGTGGGGAGCGGAATGCCCGAAACACCTGTTTACATTGCCGCTGTTCCGGGCACGGGATTTACGGGAACCATACGCCCCAGCCTGACCGGCATGTCCATTTACTCATCGAGCAAAGGTCCGCACCTGAATGCCGCTGCGTACGCGGCGCCAGCCTCAGGGAAATGGGGAACGGCGGGTAGAGACTCGATTTCCGGGCCCAGCCAATTCAGCTTGGATTCGTCTCTTGAGCGCACCTTCCGTCCCAGCACGAAGTTCAACCTGATTGCACGTGTGGACGCAACAAACCTACTGAATCACGCCGTCTTCACTGGATGGATTACATCGGTCGACAGTGCGCAATTCGGAGCACCCGCCGACGCAAACCCCATGCGCAGCTTGCAAACGACATTGAGGCTGAGGTTCTGAGATGCGAATTATTGTCAGCCTTCTTGTTTTCTTCATCGCTGCTTTTGCCGGCGGCGCGCAGCAAATCGGCCAGAACAAACCGGCCGACGCGACGCAGACTTTCACCCTGTCCGTGAAGGTGCAACTGGTCGTAGAAGCCGTTGTAGTCAAGGACAAAGAGGGCAAGCCGATTGAGGGACTCACTACCAATGACTTCACCGTCACCGAAGATGGCGTTCCACAGACTGTACGGATCTGTGAGCACCGGGACCTGGCAGGGCAGGCAAAGCCTCTTCCGGTTTCAAAACCGGGCAACGAAGATCTCAAGCTTTATAAGCAACTGACGCGCACTCAGGTCACGCCGGACTCCGAGGACAACGAACGGTACAAGAATCGCCGCCTGCTTGCTCTCTACTTTGACATGTCGGCGATGAATCCGGCGGACCAGCTACGCGCGCTCTCCGCTGCTGAACAATTCATCCGTACGCAAATGACAACCGTGGACATGGTTTCAATTCTGCGGTACCAGGGCGGTTCGGTCGATGTCCTGCAGGACTTTACGGCAGATCGCAATAAGCTGCTCAGCATTCTGAATACATTGATTGTTGGCGAGGGTCAAGGCTCCACGGAGACCGTTGACGACGCAAGCAGCGCTGACACCGGGGCGGCCTTCGGCCAGGACGACAGCGAGTTCAACGTCTTCAATACCGATCGCCAGCTTTCTGCATTGGAGACCGCAGCCAAAATGCTTGGCCAATTAAACGAGAAGAAATCGTTGATCTACTTTGCCGGCGGTCTTCGCCTCAACGGCATCGATAACCAGGCGCAGCTACACGCCACAGTCGACTCGGCAATCAAGGCCGGAGTCTCTTTTTGGCCGATCGATGCCCGCGGACTTGTGGCAGAGGCTCCGCTGGGTGATGCGACACAAGGCTCACCAGGCAACTCCGGCATTTACACCGGAGGCGCAGAGCTTGCCAACACATCCAACTTCAAAGCGTCCCAAGACACACTCTATGCCCTCGCCGGAGATACCGGCGGCAAAGCGATGTTCGACAACAACGACCTGACGCTTGGCATCGTTCAGGCGCAGGACGCGATCTCGGATTACTACCTTCTTGGCTACTACGCCACCAACACAGCGAAGAACGGCCACTTCCGGCGCGTCAAAGTGTCCCTCACGCAGAACCTCGAAGCGAAGCTAAACTATCGCGAGGGCTACTACGCCGACAAGGAGTTCAACCGGTTTACTGCGGTCGACAAGGAACGCCAGCTTGAAGACGCGCTCATGCTCGAAGATCCCATAACCGAGCTCTCCATCGCCATGGAGATCGATCATTTCCAACTCAACCGCGCCGAGTATTTCGTCCCGATCGTCGTAAAGATTCCGGGCCGGGAACTTGCATTGGCCAAGCGCGGCGGCGCCGAGCACACCCTGATCGACTTTGTTGGCGAGATCAAAGACCTTGTCGGCGGAACCACTGTTTCGAATGTTAGAGACAACGTCAACATCAAGCTCTCTGACGCGACTGCGGCCGAACTTGCTCATCGTCCGATTGAATACGACACCGGTTTCACGCTGCTGCCGGGAAAATACATGATCAAGTTCCTGGCGCGCGACGATGAGACGGGCAGAATCGGGACGTATGAAACCACATTCACTATTCCCAACTTGAATAAGGAAGAGAAACGCATTTCCATCAGTTCCGTCGTGCTCAGCAGCCAGCGCGTCGAGTTGAACCAAGCTCTCTACGACGCGGCCAAAGCAAAAGACAGGCTGAAGGAAGACTCCGTCAACCCGCTCGTACAGGATGGGAAGAAGCTTGTCCCGAGTGTCACCCGCGTGTTCAGTACAACGCGGGAAATCTTTGTTTACCTTCAGGCCTATAAGCAGCCTGCATCGAGCAGCCAGCCGCCTGCCAATGCGGCAGGCCAGTCTGTCTTCGCATTCGTCACCCTCTATCGCGAAGGCAAGCGGGTCTTCGAGACACCACCGGCGGCGATCGTTCCAAACCCGGCAAGCCGCCTTGGCACCATGCCTCTCACATTCAACCTGGGCGCGAATGCCCTGGCGCCTGGAGAGTACGAATTCCAAGTCACGATTCTCGACCCTGCGAGCGAAAAGGCGAACTTTTGGCGAGCGCCAATTCTGCTCGTTCCTTAGCCGACGGCCTCTTCGTTGAATCTATATCCAATGCGCGGTACAGTGAGAATATACTGCGGATTAAGAGAATCGTCTTCAATCTTCTTCCGCAACTGACTCACATAGATGCGCAGGTAGACAAAGTCCTCTTTACAATTCGTCCCCCAAACCGACCTTAATAGCTTTGCACGTGGAATCAGTTCGCCTGCGTGAATCATCAGATATCGCAGCATCTCGAATTCCTTGGGTGTCAGGTGAATCGGACGTCCACATTTCTGTACCCGGTATTTCACCGGATCAAGTTCGAGTTGGCCATAGCGAATCGCTGCATCGGGGTTGCTATCCGGCGCGTTTCTCCTGCGAACGGCCGAACGCAACCGCGCCGTCAATTCACGAAGGCGAAAGGGCTTGGTGATGTAGTCGTCTGCACCGGCATCCAGCGCCAGTACCTTGTCCTCCTCGCCATCCATCGCCGTTAGCATCAGGATCGGCAAATGCGCGATCGAACCCCGTATGCTTCGGCAGGCTTCCACACCGCTCATTCCCGGTATATCGACATCCAGCAGAACCGCATCAAACGGGATTTCTCGAACTAGCGACAATGCCTCTTCACCTCTGGACGCGCCCACAACCGTAAATCCCATTCCAGATAGTGTCACATGTAATGCTCGACGCATGGACTCGTCATCGTCTACCACGAGAATTGTGCCTTGCCCAGCATTCAACAGTTCAGTATTCATGCTTCCTCCTTGCGAAGATCGGAATGGAAAGAAAGAATGTCGTCCCCTCCTTTTCATTACTGATAACCCAAACATGCCCGTGGTGGGCTTCCGCCGCCTTCCTCACAACGGAAAGTCCGATGCCAGTACCGGGGACGGAATCCTTCAGGTCCATGGCCCTGAAAAAGCGGTCGAATATCCGCTCTCTATCTTCAACTCGAATCGTCGATCCGAAGTTATGCACAGAAATAATCGCTTCTCTATGGCTCATTCGCGCGGCAATCTTGATCGGGGTGAATGGTGTCGAATACTTTCGGGCATTGTCGACATATTGCGTTAGAACCATCACTAGCAACGCTCGATCCACGCATACAACCATCGCAGAGTCTTCCACGGCAACCTCGATGCGGTCACGTACAGCCTCCGCCTCCCGGCCTGTCAACACTTCTGCGATCAACTCCCGTACATTGATCTCGTCTTTCTTGAGACCCACTTGTTCCGCATCCAGCTTTGCGGTCTGCAGCAACCTTGTGCATAGCTTGTTCAAACGGAGCGTCTCGTCATCGATGAGCTTTACCAGATCGTGTTGCGAATCGGTCAACCCACCCAACTCGAGTAAGCCGGAACTCGCGGTCTGAACCGTTGTAAGCGGAGTCTTAAGCTCATGTCCTAGCGCATCCATCACCGCTGCTCGTAATTGTTCGCCCCTCCTGGCAGCATCAACCCTTTCCTCCTTCTCAAACGATTGGTGGCGATCAAATGCAATGGCGGCCAGCGACGCGAGCGCATCGACAACCAAGGAGCTGAGATTTCCACGTACCACCAGCGCGCCCAATGGCCCGGACGCATCCTGCAGAATGCGCTGTGAAGCCTCTGTCGCCCGATCGTCGTGCTCAGCATTGCGAAGGTAACATTCCTGCGCAACATTCTGCTCATCCGGACCCCAGTCCCCCATCCTATCCTGCCGTCCGAGACTCATATCGAATAAGGCAACCGCGCGTACGCCAAATATTCGGTGAATCAAAACAGCAAGCTGCGCTCCCGCCGGTTGATGCAAATCGAGTAACATCGAGTTTCGGCTTAACTCATATAACTTCTCCATCCCCGTGCGGTGAAGAGTCGCTTCCCGCGCACTCCGAAGTTCTCTCGCAGAAAGCCTGCTGATTACGAGAGCCGTGGTCTGAAATGCGCCAAGCGCAATCCAGTCCTGGGTATCCGTGACATTGAACCGGAAAACAGGCGGCATGAAGAAATAGTCCAGGCAGGCCACCGCAAGGAACGAAGTCAGAGATGCCTGCCAGAACCCGCCAAACGACGCCATTGCGACCACAACCAGCAAGTAGAGACTGCTGATTGCCACGAGATTCACTTGTAGTACAAATGCGCAGTAAGTCAGCAGCGCGATTACTACCCACGCAATCAGACTCTGCCAAAGAACACGAATCCTCCGCGGCGATTTACTCCATCTCGAGGCAACTGGATTTTCCATTTGGCCTGCATTGTGTCAAAGCGGCTCTGATAAGCGAGTTAGTCACAGCTTAACGTGTCTATACAAGGAACGCATGAGGAGTGCGTAGAATCTTTATATGCGGAACGGCAAAGCAGATAGGTTCCGCACATTGTTTATCCAGGCAGGACATGTCCAATCCGGCTATCCCGGAGATACCGGCGAACTTATCCAAACTTCTGAAGATGCAGGGCAGGCCCGCATTGAACAATGCGGTGCATGATGAGTTTTCCCCGATGCATAGGATTTGTAGAGTTCGCGCTCAACGGCGAGTGAGGAATCGAGAATGGAAGATAAGGCCGAACCCTCCGGCTCACCAGCACAATTGCGCCAGCCGGGCAGGGACTTACAGACCGCGATACTCCTGGGAATGCCAATTCCTCGCTCAATAGTAAGTCTCCCGCAAAGACCGCGCATCTCTAACCATTGCCAGGAACCTTCCAGCCAACTCGCGGATACGATCCTCCTGTCGAAAATGCAAAGCCTCCTTGGGCAGCAGTTCCCCGCCAACACCAATAGCAGTCGCGCCCGCGAGAATAAAATCGGATGCTGTCAACTGATTCACGCCGCCCGTTGCAATCAATTTGATCTGCGGAAGTGGAACTTTTAATGCGCGGACGTACTGCACGCCTCCCACGTGGCCCGTAGGAAAGATCTTCACAAAGTCGGATCCGGCCTTCCATGCAGCGATGACCTCGGTCGGCGTCAACGCCCCTGGAAGTACCGCGATGTCCTTCCTCTTTGCCAGGCCCACCACTTCGGGAATAAATCCCGGGCTGGTCAGGAATCTGGCGCCAGCCTCTATGCACCGGCGAGCTGTCTCTTCATCGAGCACGGTGCCGGCGCCGACAGCCAGGTCCGCATGGCGGTTCGCCAGATCGTCAATGATCTCGAGGGCTCCCGGTGTCGTCATCGTGATCTCGACAATTGGAATCCCTGAAGCGTAAACCGCTTCCGCTGCGAAACTCGCAAGATCGCGCGAGTTCACGCGTACCGAAGGCAGAATGCCGATCTTTTCAATCGTAGCGCGAACTTCATCTCTTTTCATTGGCCTGGCCTCTCCGTATCGGTAATCGAATATACGACGCGCCAGGCGCTCTTCACAATGCGCATCTCTGTCATTGAATCTCCTCGTGTCCCACAGCAAGATTCATTTGTCCGACGGCCGTCATATACGCGCCGATCAACTGCAGGTACGCCAGTTGAACCACGCGGTAGTCGCTCTGCGCATTGAGAAAGTCCATCAGCGATGCGCCTCCATGCTGGTAAGCAAATGTCACGGTGTCGCGCACATAAACCGACTGGTCCAGGTACTGCTCCTTGTACGGCTTGATCAACGCAATATTGCTGCGCACCAGTTCGTACGCGCTGTCAACATCGCTGAACACCTGCGCCTTGGCCGCTTCGGCAGCCTGCTGGCTTCTATCGATATCGATCAGCGTGCGCTTCTTCTCGCCCTGGTTTTTGTCGAAGATGCGCAGGGGAATGCTGACGCTGAACCCGAGAGTCTGATTGCCGTTCGGGTTATTCGTTGAGGAGTTGTATGTATACCAGGCGCCGAAAGTTGGGTCGGTTGAACCGTTGGAAATTGCAAGCTTGTGATTGGTTTGCGATTGCTGAATGGTCTCGATCGCTGCCCGGAGGTCCGGCCTGCTGTTGAGCGCGATCTGGTGATAGCCGTCGAGTGGTTGCAGGGACGGGCCCACATCGAAGACTCCAGTCACGTCGAATTGTTCGACCGGCGTACGGTCGTCTAGCAGCAACAGTAGCTGGATTTTTTGCGTGCGCAAATTCACAATTGCAGTTTCTATTTCAGACTCGTATTGCACGCGCTGGAGTTCAATTCGAGCCAAGTCGATCTTGGCCAGGTCACCGGCATTGAAGCGTGCACGGCTGATGTCGATGATCTTGTCGTAATACTCCAGGTCTGCTTTTGCCAGTTGCAATACCGCCTTGGCCTGAAGTGTTTGCACAAAGGCCGAGCGCAGGCCAAAGACCAGGTTGCGTTCCAGGTCTACGTGCTGAGATTGGGTAATCTCTGTGCCTTCCTTGGCGCTTTCCAAGCGTAGCTCACGCTTATGTTCCCGTTCGTGCAGGTAACTGAAGTTGGGCTGTTCGGTTGTGCCCTTGAAAGGAGTCCAGACCCCGTTGTGCGGCGCGATTTGCGTGCCGTCCGCCGACATGGTGAATTGCGGATTGGGCCGGAGAAATGCCGTGATCTCCTCGGCCTTCATCTCCTCCACGTTGGCCGCGTCCGCTTTCAACACCGGATTTACCGCCTCGAACTTTGCCTTCACTTGCTCCCATGTAAGCGCATTCTGAGCATTCGCAACATTCGTAAGGAATGCGGCAAAGAAAGCACAGCCACCGATGCTTCGCTTTAAGAAGTATTTCGTATTAGCCCTCAAATGCCACCTCCGGCTTCGGGAGCTTGTCCCCTTCTCGCGCAATCCACACATACAACGTAGGTAGAAGGAAGATGCTCAACAGGAGGTCGGACATCAATCCTCCTACGATGACAATCGCAAAAGGCCGCTGCGAGTCGGAACCGATGGCGTGCGACATGGCGGCGGGAAGGAGGCCCAGGGTTGCCACCAGCATGGTCATCATGATGGGGCGAAGCCGCAGGACGGCGCCTTCGATCGCAGCACCTTCCGGCGTGTAACCTCGGGCTCGAAGCTGATTGATGTATTCGAGCATGATGACGCCCGTTTGAACCGAAACTCCGAACAGCGCCAGGAAGCCGACTCCGGAAGATACGCTGAAGAATGTCCCGGTCACATAGAGAGCGAGCAAGCCTCCAACGCGAGCCATGGCCACGTTGAGCAGAATCAGCAGCGCCCATTTGAAGGAACGAAACATGCTGTAGAGAATGATGAAGATCAAAAAGATCGTCAGCGGCAGGATGAGGAGAAGCCTCTTTTCAGCTCGCGTTTCGCTATCGTATTCCCCCGACCATTCGAGGCGATAGCCATGCGGTAACTGCACATTCTTGGCGATCTTGTCGATTGCTTCCTTGACCGTGGTGCCCAGATCGCGACCGCGAACCTCAAAGCGGATGGCCGCATAGCGGGAACCGCCTTCCCGGTAAATGTCGTAAGCGTCATCGCGAACCTGGGCTTTGGTCAACTGAGCCAGCGAAACGCGCTCTCCCGAGGGAGAGAGTAGTCGAATATTCTGGATAGCCTCCTTGGTATCGCGATACTGCTTCTGGTAGCGCACGACCACGTTGTAGACTGCCTCTCCCTGCAACACCTGGCTCACAGGATTACCGCCGATTGCGGTCTGGACAGCGTCTTGGATATCGGCCACATTGATGCCGAAGCGCGCAGCCGCCAGACGGTCAACTGTGAGATCGATATTCGGCTGGCCCGTATCGCGTTGAAGCCCCAAATCCGTTACCCCGTTAATTTTGCCCATAACATCTTTGATCTCTTCGCCCTTTACTTCGAGAACGTCCAAGTCCGGCCCGTAAAGCTTGGCACACAGTCCGCCTTTCGTACCTGTCAGGGTTTCATCCACGTTGTCCTCAATGGGCTGAGAGAAATTCCAGAAAGCCCCTGGGTATTTCTCAAGTTCGCGATCCATAGCTGCGATCAGCTCCTCTTTACTCTCATGAAAGACGGGTCGCCATTGGTCCTTGGGCTTCAAGTCGACGAAGTATTCCGTGTTGCCGAATCCTCCGGTGTCGGTTCCATCGTCGGGCGCCCCGGATTGCGAGACGACCTTGGTGACCTCGGGGAACGATGCGAGGATATAGCGGGAGTGCTGGGTGAAGCGCGTGCCTTCCGTCTCCCCTATGCTGTTGGCCATCGCACCACGCGCCCAAATAGCGCCTTCGTCCAAATGGGGCAGGAACTCCGAGCCAATCAGTCCACTGAATGTCAGGAAAAGAGCGACGGCCAACGAAGCCAGGCCAACGCCAACGGTGATCCAGCGACTCTCGATCGCCCACTTCACCGCACCCCGGTACTGGCCCTTCAGAAACTCCATAACCGGGTTGCGCCATTCCTTGACACCACGCGGGAATAGCAGGGCTGCAAGCACGGGCACAATGAAAATGGAGAATACTATGGCGCCGAGTAGTGCGAAGGCAACGGTCCAGGCCATGGGCCGGAACAAACGTCCTTCGACTCGTTGAAGAGTGAAGATCGGCATGTAGGCGGTGATGATGATGGCGATGGCGTAGAAGACCGGCCGTTGCACCTCGTGAGAAGCGTCGCGGATCATCTCAACCGGCGACTTGAGGCTCATGGTAATGCGGCCCGCTTCAGGCGAACCGCTCTTGTGGTGGCTCAGATGCCGCATGATGTTTTCCATCATCACGACCGCGCCGTCGACGACCATTCCGAAGTCGAGCGCGCCGAGTGAAATCAGGTTTGCGGGGATATGGCTCAGGTTGAGAAATATAGACGCGAAGAGCAAGGAGAAGGGAATAGTGAGTGCAACAATGAAGGCTCCTCGAACATTACCGAGAAACAGAAACAGGATGATTGTTACGAGGATCATCCCCTCGCCGAGGTTATGCAGCACCGTGTGCAACGTGTAATGAAGCAGATCGCTGCGGTCGAGCATGGGAATGACCTTTACACCCTCCGGCAGGATGTGATTGTTGAGCTCGTCAACCTTCTCGTGAATCCCTTCGAGCGTAGGGCCTTCCTCGGCCCCCTTGCGCATCAGCACGCCGCCCTGGATGACGTCTGGCTCATCGACAATCACGCCGTCCGGACGATGATCGGCTCTGGCCATGTGCCCCAGCCGAATTCTCGGGCCCCAGTCGACGACCGCGATGTCCTTTACGCGAACTGGAGCCCCATTCGAAGTCGTCAGCACGGTGTTCTCGATGTCCTGCACACTGCGGAAAAGTCCCAGCGCGCGGACGTTCAGTTGCTGCAAGCCCTCTTCGACAAAGCTGCCGCCGGCGTTCACGTTGTTGATGGCTAACTGGTTCTCCACCTGGCTGATGCTCAAGCCGTAGGAGATGAGCTTATTCGGATCGATGCGCACCTGGTATTCGCGCGCGGTTCCGCCGAAGTCGCTCACGTCCACGACGTTCGGAACTTTCCTGAATTCCTTGTACAGAGTCCAGTCTTCGATGCTCCTCAAATTCATCAGGTCGTACGCCGGATTCGTGCTTCGGATCGTGTACCAATAAATCTGGCCGGTGGGGCTCCAGTCCGTACCGATTTGAGGCAGCACCCCCGCCGGCATATTGACCTGCGTGAGCCTTTCGAGCACTTTCTGGCGGTTCCAATCGTTGACCGATTGATCGTCGAAGATCAACGTAACCAGGGAAAGACCAAAAATCGATTCCGACCGCACCGTCGTAAGATGCGGAATTCCAAACATCTGAATTTCGACGGGAACCGAAACTTGCTGTTCCATTTCTTCGGCGGAACGCCCAGACCACTGGCTGATGATGGTCACGTAATTATCGGCGATGTCCGGATAGACCTCGACTGGCATATTGTGAAACGACACCGCCCCCCAGACGAGCAATAGCACCCCAATCGCCAGCACCACGTACCGGTTATTGAGAGCAAAATCTACGAGATTGCGAATCATGAATTCTTCCTCAGGCCTCGAAGTTGAGCGCTATTCATTGTCGATTACATTTTGGAGATTGATCGCGTTTGTCACGACCTGCTGGCCCGGCTGCAACCCGGATAGAATCTCCTGCATATTGTTCGGCAACTGTTCGCCACTGACGACCTGAATCCGCTTGAACTTCTCTTGAGCGGGGATGAAGACCCAATCGCGGTCGTGCAGATGTACGATCGCGGACGCCGGGACAGCCGTGTAGTTCCGCTTCTCCTTGCCGAACAAGGTAGCAGTGCCGTACATTCCCGGCCGCATCGTCCCGCCTGGATTGGCCAACTCGATACGGACCTTCGCCGTGCGGATATTCGGATCGAGAATCGAGCCGATGTTGCTGATCGTGCCCTTGAGAACTTTGTCCGGATAGGCGTTCAGCTTGATGTCGGCCGGTTGCCCGACGCGCACATTGGCCATGTCGCTTTCGTAAACGTCACAGACGATCCACACGGAGGATAGGTCCGAAATGGTGAATGGATTCGGCGTAGAGTAGGCCTGCACAGCCGCCCCGTTCGTCACTTGCTGGTCGGTGATCACGCCGGAAACCGGGGCGAGAATATCGACAATTCCCTTCGGATTATCGGGATCGCTGCCGAGCAGGTGAAGATGTTCAGAGGCGGTATCGAGCGTGGTCTTGGCGTCGTCCTCGGTGTCTTGAGCGACCTCCAGGTCGCCCAGCGCTATGGCCCCGTGCTCGTACAACACCTTCGCTCGATCCAATTGCTTGCGCGCAAGAAGCTCATCGGAGATGGCCTTCCGGTAGGCGTCGAAGCCTCCCGAAATGTCGTCGCTGCGAACACGCAGCAAGGTCTGGCCCTTCTTTACTGTGTCGCCGAGGCGAGCGCGGATGTCCACAATACGACCGGAGGCAAGCGAAATCACCGGAACGGTTCGCGCGATGTCCGGGATTATAG
>Ga0302277_1001535_pt1 | contig 17009 bp, 12 predicted proteins | sample III_Bog_N3_1_FD_198759 | JGI IMG/M metagenome (GOLD analysis project Ga0302277, IMG submission 198759) | Peat permafrost microbial communities from Stordalen Mire near Abisko, Sweden - III_Bog_N3_1 | ecosystem: Environmental > Terrestrial > Soil > Wetlands > Peat | place: Sweden: Abisko... | reverse complement strand
TTAACTCAGCGTCTCCCTAGTTGTTTCATCGCATTAGCCACGTCAATTCGATGTTGCTTGAACGCCGCCTCAGCGGCGATCTGGTCCAACTGATTTTGAGCTGCAGCGTCTCGTGCCTGCAATTGCTGATTTTCATCACGCAATTTTCCAAGACTATTCGTCTGCTGGCATAGATCATCAACTTGTCGGCGTAGCAAACCAACCTCGCCGCGTAATTTGAGCAATTCATTAAATTGATCGTCCGGAAGCGAGGAGGAGCTTTTTGTCTGGGCGGCGAAGTTTGAAAGCTTCTCGTTGTCCGCTTTCAATTGCGCGATTTGCCGGCGCATCGATTCATCTTCCGCGCGCAATTTATCCTGTGCCTGGCGTTGCTGAAACACAATCAACGCGCAGGCAATCAACACGGCCACGCCAAACCCTGCCAGGAAATTTTTCATGCGATTCCCGATTACGCGCCGCCGGAGGGAAAATCTCAAGAAAAATCGGATTTGACAACGTGGCTGGCTTGCTCCAGTCTATCCGCGAACTGACTGCAATATTTCCCCTACCGTGTTGAGGACGACCTCGAAGCTTTAGCGGAAATCCTATTTTGAACTAATCCGGTCGCAAAACGTCCAATGCGTGACGGCTTTTGCGACCACAGACGCCGGAAGGCAATCGAAATCCCAGCCAGTTCGGAAATCATATTTTATATTATGCCCAGAGTTTATACCAAAAAGCCCAAAGCGACACCGCCGGTGGAAGCTGCACCCGCCGCCGAAGCGCCTGCACCCGTATCTGCACCTTCTTCAACGCCAGCTCCCGCACCAGTTGCGCCGCCAGCCGAGGAAATTCCCGCCGCCGCGCCCGAACAGTCCGGTTCCGCCGGTTTACGTCCGCCGTCCACGCCGGTCGAGCCAACCCACGACGACATCAAATCGGAGGAGCGGCGCGGTTATCAGCGCGACAAGATCGCCGCGTCCATCAACATCGCCAAGCTCCAGGCGATGAGCATGATGGAATTGAACGGCATGGCGAAGGAACTGGGCGTGGAAAATTTCGGGACGATGCGCAAGCACGAGGTCATTTTCCATGTCCTGCAAAAGAACGCCGAACGCGCTGGTGTGCTGTTCTCAGAGGGCGTGCTGGAAATCCTGCCGGAAGGCTTCGGGTTTTTGCGGTCGCAAAGCTTCAATTACCTCCCCTGCCCCGAGGATATTTATATTTCGCCGTCGCAAATCCGCCGTTTCGATTTGCAGACGGGCAACTTGATCGCGGGGCAAATCCGTCCGCCGAAGGAAAAGGAAAAGTTCTTTGCGCTGCTCAAGGTCGAGGCCGTGGACGGCGAGGAGCCGGACAAGGCGAAGGACAAGACACATTTCGACAATCTTACGCCGCTGTTCCCGAACAAGCGGTTCATCTTGGAAACTGCTTCGGACGAATTGAGCACGCGCGTCCTGGACTTGGTCTGCCCGGTAGGCAAGGGCACGCGCGGACTAATCGTCGCGCCGCCGCGCACGGGCAAGACGGTTTTGATGCAGAAGATGGCGAATGCCATCCTTAAAAATAATCCCGAAACCTATCTGTTCATCCTGTTGATTGACGAACGCCCCGAAGAAGTCACGGACATGGAACGCTCCTGCAAAGGCGCGGAAGTTATTTCATCCACGTTCGACGAGCCGCCGGAACGCCATGTGCAGGTCGCCGAAATGGTCATCGAAAAAGCAAAGCGCATGATCGAGCACAAGCGCGACGTCGTGATCCTGCTCGATTCCATCACGCGCCTTGCGCGCGCCTACAACACCGTGCAGCCGCACTCCGGCAAAATTTTGTCCGGCGGCGTGGACGCCAATGCATTGCACAAGCCGAAACGGTTTTTCGGCGCGGCGCGAAATATCGAGGAAGGCGGCTCTCTCACAATCATGGCGACGGCACTCGTAGACACGGGTTCACGAATGGATGAAGTCATCTTTGAAGAGTTCAAAGGCACGGGCAACATGGAGGTTCATCTGGACCGCGCTCTGGTTGACCGCCGCATTTTCCCGTCCATCAACATCGAGCGCTCCGGCACGCGCAAAGAGGAGCTCCTGTATCATCCGGACGAATTGAGCCGCATTGTTTTGCTGCGCCGCGCACTCACCGGCGTTCCGCCCGTCGAGGCGATGGACCTGCTTTTGGGCAAGCTCAAAAAGAACAAGAGCAACATCGAATTCCTGCTGGGCATGAGCGTGGGCTGATGAAAGGCTTGAATTGACAGGGCTCATTTGAGCTTGACGGACTGACGTTAAAAAATTATTCTTATTCGTCAAGAATGGTAAAGTGGCTGGTTCGCCAGCATGTAAAAGTCGGAGATATACATCTTCCGGCTTTTTTATTCGCCGGATGCGGACGCGGCAGGCGCCGCGATTAAGTTATGAACGCAGATTTTTTAGCAGTTTTGGAATTCTGGGAACGCGAAAAAGGCATCAACCGTGATGTCCTGATTGGCGCTGTCCAGGAGGCGCTGCTGTCCGCCGCGAAAAAGGCAGTCGGCCCGGCGCGCGAATTGCGCGTCGAGATAGACCAGAAAAACGGCGACATTAAGGCGTTCGCAAAACTGATCGTCACAGACAAAGTCATTTCGCAGCACGACCAGATCTCCGTCTTTGACGCCCGGCGCATCAAGCCCGAGGCGCAGGTCGGCGACGAACTCGAAAAGGAAGTCACCCCCACCGGCTTTGGCCGCGTCGCGACACAGTTCGCCAAGCAGGCGTTGATGCAAAAAATCCGGCAGGCGGAAAAATCCATGATCTTTGCCGAGTTCAAAGACCGCGTGGGCGACATCATCAGCGGCACGGTCCGCCGGTTCGAGCGTTCCGATGTCATTTTGGATTTGGGAAAATACGAGGCGTTGCTGCCAAACCGCGAGCGCGTCAACATTGAGGAATATCAGGTCGGCGAACGCATACGCTGCTATGTCAAGGCCGTCGAGGAAGGGCCTCACGGGCCTGAAATCATTTTGTCCCGCGCCGACCCGCGTTTCATCATCAAGCTTTTCCAGCTAGAAGTTTCTGAAATCAACGACGGCACGATTGAGATCAAGGGCATTGCCCGCGAACCAGGTTTCCGCACCAAGATGGCGGTTTATTCGCGCGACCCGAAAGTGGATCCCGTCGGCGCGTGCGTCGGCATGCGCGGCCAGCGCGTGAAAAACATCGTCCGCGAGTTGAACAACGAAAAAGTGGATGTCATTCCGTGGTCGTCCGACATCAAGACTTTTGTCACCAAGGCGCTCGAACCGGCCAAGCTTAAAAGCATTGAAATAGACGAGACCGGAAAACGCCTGAAAATTTTGGTGAGCGAAGACCAGTTGTCGCTCGCCATCGGCAAGCGTGGACAGAATGCTCGTTTGACCGCAAAGCTCACCGGCTGGGAAGTGGACATTGACGCGGAACACATTGTCACAAAAGGCTTCGATGAAAAAGTTGCCGAAGCAGTGGAGGCGATTGCCGCGATTCCCGGGATTTCACGCGAACAAGCCGACGCGCTCGTACACGCTGGCCTGACGCGCATCGAAGATTTATTGTCGGCGGAAGCCGGCGACATAGCGGACATTCCGCAGATTGGCGAAAACGCGGCGGCGGTTTTGGAAGCTGTGCGCGCCGAAGCAGGACGCCGCACGTTGAACGTCGGTGAAACGCCCGTGAACACTTGATTGCATGACGCAGGCCGGAACAAAGTTTGTTTGCGCGATTTAGCCATGAAGGCCACACGCACAATCTGCCCGGCGATGGTTGAAGATTTTTATGCCCGTTCGTATTTACGACATTTCGAAAAAGCTCGGCCTCGAGAACAAGCAAATCATCGAGAAGGCCAAGTCCATGGGCATAGCCGCCGCCAAGGTTCCGTCCAGTTCACTGGATAAAATCAGCGCCGAATGGCTCGAAGAAGAACTGATCAAAACTTTTCCCGAAGCAGCCGCCCGCCTCGCTCCCAAGCCCGCACCCGAACCGCCCAAGCCCGCAGTCGTCGAGGAAAAAATAGTTCTCATCACCGCGCCGCCACCGCCGCCCGAACCGAAACCGGAGGTCAAGGAACTACCCGTGATCATAGAGGCAAAAATTGAATTGCCGCCACCGCCGCCCCCACAACCCGTCGGCCCGAAAGTCGGTGAGAAAGTAGGATTCATTCAGTTATCACCGTCGCGCCAGCACCCTTCGCGCGGCGGTGATAGAGGAGTCAAACTTCCGCCGCCGCGCCCGGGAACGCCGCAACGCGGAGATTCGCGCCAGCAATTTCAACGGGGAGGACGTGATAGTCGCCAATCCCCATCACATCAACGAGAACAGCCGAAGCCAGCCGCACCACAAGCGCCAAAATTTGTCGCGCCGACGACCGGCGAAGTCATTGTCATCAAGCCGCCGATTGTCGTCCGGGAACTGGCCACGCAATTGAAGCAAAAGCCGTTCAAGGTCATCGCCGATTTGATGGGCCTAGGCGTTTTCGCAACCGTTAACCAGGCGATAGACGAAAAAATCGCCCAACAGCTTTGTGCAAAATATGGTTTCCGGTTTGAAGTTGAGAAACGCGAGCGCGGCGCAGGCGTCGTGCACGCGGTCGAGAAAAAAATAGATCTCGATATTGAGGACAAGCTGGAGACACTCAAACCACGCGCACCGGTCGTGACCATCATGGGCCACGTTGACCACGGCAAAACGTCGCTGCTTGATGTCATCCGCAAGGCAAATGTAGCCGCCGGCGAATCGGGCGGCATTACGCAGCACATCGGCGCTTACACGATTTCTGTGCCTCATCCAGAACGCAAAAAAGAACTCGCGCAGATCACTTTTCTCGACACGCCCGGCCATGCGGCGTTCAGCTCCATGCGCGCACGCGGAGCGAATGTCACGGACATCGTCGTACTCGTCGTCGCGGCGAATGACGGCGTCATGCCGCAAACTTTGGAAGCGCTCGCGCATGCGAAAGCCGCCAAGGTTCCAATTCTCGTCGCGGTCAACAAGATTGACCATCCGAATGCAAACGCGATGAAGGTACGCCAGCAGTTGCAGGACAAGGGGCTTGTTCCCGATGACTGGGGCGGCGATACGATTTTCGTCGAGTGTTCCGCGCTGACCAAAGCGGGCATTGACAAGCTGCTCGAAATGATTTTGCTCCAGGCTGATTTGCTCGAACTCAAGGCGAACCCTGACCGCAACGCCAAGGGCAACGTTATTGAATCCGGAGTCGAACCTGGCGGTCCAACTGCAACGGTGCTGGTGCGTAAAGGGACGCTGCACCTCGGCGACATTATTTTGTGCGGCGAATTTTACGGTCGCGTCCGTGCGCTCATCAACGAAGAAGGCCAGCGGCTCAAGGAAGCCGGGCCGTCAGTTGCCGTCCGTGTTCTCGGTTTAAATGGCGTGCCGGATGCAGGTTTGGAATTTTCTGTTGTCGAAGACGAAAAAGCCGCTCGTGAACTGGCTGAGCAGCGTTTCCTCGAAGCCCGCGCCGCCGGACAGGAGGACAAAAAGGTCACGCTCGAAAATCTTTTTGCCACGCTCGCCGCGAATCAGGACAAGGTTCTCAAGGTCGTCGTCAAGGCCGACACTCAAGGTTCAGTCGAGGCCATCGTTGAGGCGCTCAAGAAAATCGAGGCGGAAAAAGTTTCGCTTGAAATCATCCACAGCGACGTCGGCACGATCACCGAAAACGACGTGGCACTCGCATCGGCGTCGAGCGCGGTCATTCTTGGTTTTCACACGCGTCTCGACAGCACCGCCGCCGAAAAGGCCAAGCACGCTGGAGTTCAAATCAAACTTTACGCGATCATTTACGAGTTGATCGACCAGGTAAAAGAGGCGATGGCCGGATTGCTTGACCCGCTCGTCAGGGAAACCGTCGTCGGCTCGGCGGAAATCCGGCAGATTTTTGAATTGTCAAAAGGCGTTCCGGTCGCCGGCTGCATGGTTTCCAGCGGACGTATCGTTAGGGGAAAAGTCCGCGTGCGCCGCCGCAAAGATGTGATTTACGAGGGCATTCTTCAATCGCTGCGCCGCTTTCAGGACGAGGTCAACGAAGTCCGCGCGGGCATGGAATGCGGCATCCGCATTGAAGGCTACAGTGATTTCCAGGTCGGTGACGCGATTGAATGTTACGCGATTGAAAAAGTAGCGGCGAAATTATGACAGGCGTTTAATAGTTGTATCGTTAAGACGATTTGCGATCCAACAATTTACAATTTTAAGAACGAAAAATGGCCAGTCTCCGACTCCAACGTGTGCGCGAACTTTTGAAGCGCGAAATCGGCGAGGCCGTCCGGCGCGAATTTCATGTCAGCGACGCGGGATTGATCACCGTCAATGACGTTGACGTGGCCGGTGATTTAAAATCCGCCGTCGTTTTCGTCAGTATCCTTGGCAATGCGGATCAGCAAAAGCGCGGATTTCAATTGCTCACCGAGCATCGCGTGCGCATCCAGAATCTCGTGGCGCGCTCCATCATTTTGAAATACACGCCCGCGCTGAAATTTGTCTTTGACGATTCTATTGTTCGCGGCAACAAGGTGCTGCAAATCATCGAGGAACTGGAAAAATCCGCGCCTGTTGAAAGCGGTCCGACCGAAGAGCCGTGAAAAGTTATCCCAAAATCATTGACCGGATCATAGAAGCCATACGCGAGCACAAAACCTTTTGCATCGTTGGCCACGTCCGGCCTGACGGCGATTGCATCGGCTCGCAGCTCGGTCTGGCGCTGGCGCTGCAAAACGAAGGTAAAAAGGTCACCGTTTGGAACGAGGATTCCGTTCCGCAAAAATTAAAATTTCTCGACCCTGACGGCCTGTTTCAAAAACCGAAGCGCGGCCAGAAATTCGACTGCGTCATCGCCACCGATTGCGCAAGCTTCGAACGGCTTGGCAATGCTGGAGAATGCGTCGGCGACCGGAAAGTATTCATCAACATCGACCATCACGAAAGCAACACGCGCTACGCCGATGTGAACTGGGTGTCCGCGCGCGAGCCTTCGTCCGGTGAATTGATTTTCCGTCTTCTCAAAGTCGCGCGCTGGCCCATCACGAAGCTGATCGCCGACAATCTTTTCACTGCTGTTTCCACCGATACTGGCTCGTTTCAATATCCCACGACGCGCCCAGGCACATTTCATACCGGCGCGGAACTTGTCACGCGCGGGGCAAATCTCGCAAAAATTGGAGACGAAGTTTATCAAAGCTATCCGCTTTCCCGAGCCCGTTTGCTCAAGCATGTCTACAGCAAGTTTCGCCTCGTGCACGAAAACCAGATTGCCTATCTGTGGTTGAAAAAAGCCGACTTCACCCGCACAGGCGCCGAGAGCAATGACTCCGAAGGACTCATTGACCATATCCGCGCCATTGAGCCGGTCATCATTGCATGCGTCTTTGAGGAAATTGAACCTGAACTCACTCGCATCAGCCTGCGCTCGAAAAGTGACAAGATCAACGTGAACGAAATCGCCGCGCAATTCGGTGGCGGCGGACATTCGGCGGCGGCGGGCGCAAGAATTCCCGGCAAGCCGCTTTCGGTTCAGCGCAGAGTGATCGCCGCCGTGAAAAAGGCTTTGGATAACGCCCGGTAATTTTACATGCAAGATTTTTCCTCGCTCGACGGCGCGATTCTCATTGATAAACCCGCCGGCCCGACTTCGCACGATGTCGTGGACGCCATCCGCCGCCGCTTTCAGATCAAAAAAGTCGGCCACTGCGGGACGCTTGACCCGAACGCCACTGGATTGCTCATCATCGTCCTCGGACGCGGCACGAAGCTCTCCGAAAAATTGATGGGTGACGACAAAGTTTATGAAGGCACGATCAAATTTGGCGAGACGACGAACAGCTACGACGCCGACGGCGAAATTCTCGAAACGAAGCCAGTTCCGCCGCTGACGCTCGAAATGTTAAACGAGGAGGCCAACAAGTTCATTGGCGACCAGATGCAAATGCCGCCGATGGTTTCGGCCATCAAAATGAACGGCGTGCCGCTTTACAAGCTCGCGCGCAAGGGCATCGAAGTTGTGCGTGAACCGCGCCTGATACACATCTACAATTTTCGTTTCACAAATTATTCCGAGCCGCTCGGTGAATTTCGCGTTACCTGCACAAAGGGAACTTATGTCCGTAGCATCGCCCACGATCTCGGCCAGAAACTCGGCTGCGGTGCACATCTGGCAAAGCTGCGCCGCTGCGTTTCCGGAAAATTTGACGTTGCCGACGCAAAGCGGTTGGATGAAATTTTGAATCTTCCGCCAAATGAACTGGAGAAAAGAGTTATTCCGTTCTTGAAACTGGCCGCGTCATGAAAATCATCCGCGCCGCGAACGAATTGAATGCCCAAGGTAGAAAAGTCTGCCTTGCGATAGGCTTTTTCGATGGCGTGCATCTCGGCCATCAGCAAATCATCCGCCAGACAATTTCCGATGCGCGCCAGCACGACGCCGTTGCGGTGGTTGTGACGTTTGACCGGCATCCGAATTCCGTCGTTGCGCCGGATCGCGTGCCGCTGCTGATTTATTCGCTGCCGCAAAAATTGCGCGCGATTGAATCGCTCGGCGCGGACGCTTTGCTGCTCATTCAATTCGATAAAAAGTTCAGCGACCAATCCGGTGAGGAATTCATTCGCAATTTGGCGCATGACTTCGGGAAAATTCACAGCATTTGCGTCGGCGCAGATTTTGTTTTTGGACACAAGCGCGGCGGCAATGTCGCATTGCTGAAGAAGCTTGGCGGTGAAATAGGCTTTCAAGTCCACGGACTAGCGGCAGTTTCACTTGACGGAGAAATTGTCAGCAGCACGCGAATCCGCGAAACCATCCGCGCCAGTGATTTTGACGCAGCGAGCCAGATGCTGGGCCGACCTTGGGCCATAGCAGGCCGCGTCATAGAAGGCGACAAACTTGGCCGCCAGCTTGGTTTCCCGACGGCGAATCTGGATGCGGCGAATTTGATTCTTCCGCCGAACGGTGTCTATTCCGGCTGCGCAACCCTGAAAGGAAAAACATTTCGCGTCGCGCTCAACATCGGTTTGCGTCCGACCGTCGCAAATCGGAAGCCGCAGCTTCGGGTCGAAGCCCACCTGCTGGAATTTACCGGAGATATTTACGGCGAAGAATTGGTGGTTGAAATCGGCCGAAAACTGCGTGACGAACAGAAATTCAATTCACCAAATGAGTTGCGTGAGCAAATAAGCAAGGATGTCTTGGATGTGCAAAATTTGATTTGATTAGAAGTACTTTATATCGCTTGTCCTGAATGCTTTACGGCAGGTTTCCAAGCGATTTTAGCCGTCGCTTTTCCTTGCGAGATAATGCTTGAATTCCGTGCAAAAGAAGCTATTCTGGAACCGCGTCAGTCTTCTGGAGTTCGTAGTTTCCAAGATTCACAGGCGAGTGAATACGGTGAACATTCCAAGGCCGCCGCCTTTAGCAAGGCAGAGTCGCCGCGATTTCTCTGAACCAATGCGGTTTATTTGGGTCTCATAATTATGTTGAAGCGAAAAACAACCACGTCAGCAAAGGCGTTGCACACTCGTCGAACCGGCGGAAAAAGCGTCAAGGCAAAAACCGCACCGGTAAGGCGGCGTTTTATCATTTCCAGCAATGCAAAAAAATCCGTCGACAAGCCGGCGGCGAATGGAAAAACCGAACATACGGCTGGCTCCATTGCCGAGGCTGAAAAGCGTATGCAGAACGGCCACTCGAACGGACCGACGCCCGCGCCCGCACAGCCGACAGTGGATTTGACGGAAACGATCAAAACACTTCTACATCTTGCTCAAGAGCATGGCTACGTCACTTACGATGACATCAACGACGTGCTGCCGGAAAATTTGAGCCCAGACGATCTCGACGCACTGCTTTCCAAGCTTCGCAGCCTGGATGTTGAAATCGTCATGGATCAGGCCGAGGCGGAACGCGCCGAACGCGCAAAGCATCCTGAACAGCCGCAGCAGCAGGAAGAGGCTGACGAGGACGCGCGACTGGAAATTCTCGACGACCCGGTCCGGATGTATATGAACCAGATGGGCAAGGTTCCCCTGCTCACGCGCGAGCAGGAAGTTGAAATTTGTAAAAAAATCGAAGAGGCCGAAGTCGCCATGAAAGCGATCATTTACGGCCTTGGTTTCACAGCAAAGGAACACATCGCCATCGCCGAAAAACTTTTGTCCGAGCCGCCGAAGGAGCGTTTCGACCGCGTCATTGTTGATAAAAAGGTCGCTAACCGCGACGGACACCTTCGAGATCTGCGGAAGCTCATAAAAAAAATGCACGCGTTCGACCAAAAGGTGGATGCGAAGTATTTCAACTGGCAGAAGGCCGCACAAAAAGGCCGCAAAGACAAGCTGGCTAAAGAATTGAAAAAAATGTGCGCGAAGCTCCAGGAAATGTTTGCGAAGTTTTTCTACAAACAGAAAGTCGTCGAGGAAATGATTGTCGTCGCGGGCAACATCCACGACAAATTCCTGGCCAGCGCCCGGCACATAAAGGAGATCGAGGAACTTCGCACCACCGCTGAACGCCGCTCCGCGCTTGAAGCCGAGCGCGCGAAAATCCAGACGCTCGAACAATTCGTGCGGATGCCGCGCGAGGAGTTTTTGAAAGCGTTCAAGGATTTGCGAGCCGCCGCCGACCGTGGGCTCAAGGCCAAGACTCACATGGCCGAGGCCAACTTGCGACTCGTTGTGTCTGTCGCCAAGAAATACACGAACCGCGGACAGTCATTCCTCGATTTGATCCAGGAAGGTAACATCGGCTTGATGAAAGGCGTTGAGAAGTTTGAATATCGCCGCGGCTACAAGTTTTCTACTTATGCGATCTGGTGGATTCGTCAGGCCATCACGCGCTCGATCGCGGATCAGGCGCGCACAATCCGCATTCCGGTTCACATGATTGAAATCATGAACAAGCTCTGGCGCGCACAGAAGCAATTGACGCAGGAGCTTGGCCGTGAACCTACTCCGGAGGAACTGGCGGACGAAATGCACATGCCCGTATCGCGCATCCACGCTTTGCTGAAAATGGCGCAACAGCCGGTTTCTCTCCACGCGCCTGTCGGCGACGATGGCGATGTGAGCGTCGGCGATTTCATCGAAGACAAGTCGGCAGAAAATCCGTCGGATGTGACCAGCTACAGTTTGCTCCGCGAAAAATTGAGCGATGTGCTGACGACCTTGACCGAGCGCGAACGGAAAATTCTCGAAATGCGTTTCGGCTTGCTCGACGGCTACGAACGCACGCTCGAGGAAATCGGCAAGATGTATAACGTCACTCGCGAACGTATCCGGCAGATTGAGGCCAAGGCGCTGCGCAAGCTCCGCCACCCGACACGTGTGCGCCACTTGCAGGGTTTCCTCGATTCAGCAGAGCCGGAAATGGCGACGACGACGTAAGTTTCAACACGAAATTAAAACGCGCTGGAAATATTTTCCAGCGCGTTTTTAGTTGTTCGGGTCAACGATGTGGATGTCGATGCCCGGCGCGTGGTGCATAAAAAACTCCAGGACATCCGGACGCATGAACTGCCACCATTTCCTTTCGCTCGTACCGAGCACGACAAGATGGACGTCATTTTCGTGGCAATACTTCAGCAGAGCCGCGCAGACATCTTCGCTTTCCAGAACCGTGACGCTCCCGCCAAGTTCCGTCGCGAGCTGGACGTTCTGGATGAATTGCCGCTGCAAATCGGACGGGATGCGCAGCGGATCTTCCTTTTTCCGCCGAACATAAACCGCCATCCACTCGCGGTTCAAACGCCCTGCCAGTCGCGACGTCGAGCGCAACAGCCTCGCCGTCGTAACCGGATTCGTGCTGATGCAGACGGCGATCTTTTCACTGACATCCGTCGGCGACTTTGTGCCGGCACGCGGGCGCTGGTCCAGTGCGTTGGCTGTTTCGCGCAACGCCAGTTCGCGCAGCTCGTTTAGGTTGTTTTCTGTGAAAAAATTTTCCAGCGCGGCAAGCGCCCGGTTGGCGGGATAAATTTTCCCCATTCGCAGCCGCTCGCGCAATTCCTCGGCGGTCAAATCCACGTTCACGACATGGTCGGCCTCAAGCACGAACCGGTCGGGCACACGCTCGCGAACATCCACGCCGGTCGCGCGCAATACGGTGTCGTGCAGGCTTTCAAGATGCTGGATGTTCATCGCGGTGATGACGTTGATGCCAGCGAGCAAGAGCTCTTGCACGTCCAAATATCGCTTCGGATTTGACGAACCGCCGATGTTGCTAAACGGCAGTTCGTCCACGACGCAAACCGTCGGCCTGCGCTCAAGAATTTTCGGAACGTCAAGAATCTCCACCGTGGTGTCGCCATGCGGGACTTTTTTGCGCGGGATGATTTCCAGATCGCCGATGAGCGCCTCCGTTTCCTTGCGCCCGTGCGATTCAATCCAGCCGACGACCACGTCCACGCCAGCGCTTTTGAGCCGGTGCGCCTCTTCGAGCATCGCGTAGGTCTTGCCAACGCCGGCGGCGTGGCCGAGATAAATCTTTAATTTTCCCAGCCGGCTTTTCTCAATGAGCCGGAGAAAATCTTCCGGCTTCAAACGTTCGATTGCTGGCGATTCCATGCCACAAGGAAACTATTTCTGCGGCAACTGGTCGAGCGCGAAGTTCAACGTCATCACATTCACGCGCGGCTCGCCGAAAACGCCAAGGTCGCGGCCGGCCTTGTTTTGTTTCACCAGTTCGCGCACGCGATCTACGGACAACCCGCGCGCCTTGGCGACGCGCGCAATTTGGATTTCCGCATTGGCCACGCTGATGTGCGGATCAAGCCCACTGGCGGATTCCGTCACGGCATCGGCGGGCACCGGCGCGTTCGTCGCCATGTTGTTATCGGAACGGTAGGTGGCGATGTTTCCCGTGATGTTGGCGACGAGGTTGGACGAGGTCGGGCCGAGGTTGCTGCCGCTGGAACTGGTCGGGTCATAACCATTCGCACCCGCCGCCGACGGACGCGGATGGAAGTATTGCGCGCCGGTAAAATTCTGCGCGAGCAACGCCGAGCCGCGCACCGCGCCGGATTTGTCCACGAGCAGGCTGCCGTTGGCCTGATGTGGAAAAAGCAGTTGCGACGCCGCAAATACGACGAGCGGATACAAGCCGCAACAAATGACGGCGAAGAACAGTGTCGCCACAATCGAACGGCCGAATTCAGCAAAGAGATTTTTCATAAGTTTTTTCAGGTTGAATTACGCGAGATGCATGCCGGCGACGATGACGTCAATCGCCTTGATTCCGACGAACGGTACAATGACGCCGCCGACGCCATAGATGAGCAGGTTGCGTTGCAAGATTTGCGCCGCACCGAGCGGACGAAACTTCACGCCGCGCAACGCCAGCGGAATCAGCGCGATGATGACGAGCGCGTTGAAGATGACCGCGCTCAATATCGCGCTGTTAGGACTGTGCAGGTGCATGATGTTCAGCGGCGCGATGACCGGGAACGTCACCATGAGCATGGCGGGAATGATGGCGAAATATTTCGCCACGTCGTTCGCGATGCTGAATGTCGTCAGCGCGCCGCGCGTGATCAAAAGCTGTTTGCCGATTTCGATGATTTCCAAAAGCTTCGTCGGGTTCGAGTCGAGGTCAACCATGTTGCCAGCCTCCTTGGCAGCCTGCGTGCCGGTGTTCATCGCCACGCCAACATCGGCCTGGGCTAGCGCGGGCGCGTCGTTTGTGCCGTCACCGATCATTGCAACCATGCGTCCGCCGGTCTGCTCCTTGCGGATGAGCGCGAGTTTGTCCTCCGGTTTCGCCTCGGCAAGAAAATCATCCACGCCCGCCTCCTGCGCGATGGCGGCGGCGGTCAGCTTGTTGTCACCCGTGATCATCACGGTGCGGATTCCCATCGCGCGAAACCGCTTGAAACGTTCGGCCAGGCCGCCCTTCACGATGTCCTTTAAATGAATCACGCCCAGCGCGCGCGACTGCGAGGCGACAACGAGCGGCGTGCCGCCGGAACGTGAAATGTTTTCTACAGCGTTCTCGACAGCTACCGGCAAGTTGCCGCCGAGAAATTGTTTCACCGCCATCGCCGCGCCTTTGCGGATTTGCTGGCCCTCGTAATTTACGCCGCTCATGCGCGTCTGCGCGGTGAAGGGAACAAATTGCGCGCCGGACAGTTCGTGGATTTCCCGCTCGCGGATGCCAAAGTTTTTCGCCAGCACGACGATGCTGCGGCCTTCGGGCGTTTCGTCGGCCAACGACGCGAGCTGTGCGGCGTCGGCAAGTTCCTGTTCCGTCACGCCGGACGCCGGCAAAAACGCCGTGGCCTGGCGGTTGCCGAGCGTGATGGTGCCGGTCTTGTCCAGAAGCAAAACATCCACGTCACCCGCCGCCTCGACCGCGCGGCCGCTCATCGCCAGAACATTTCGTTGAAGCAATCGGTCCATGCCAGCGATGCCGATGGCGCTTAACAAACCGCCGATGGTCGTCGGAATCAAACACACGAGCAACGCGATCAAAACGGAATTGGAAAACGTCACGCCGGAATAGATGCCGAGCGGCTTCAGCGTCACGACCGCGAGCAGGAACACAATCGTGAGCGCGGCGAGCAAAATCGTGAGCGCGAGTTCATTCGGCGTTTTCTGGCGGCTCGCGCCTTCGACGAGCGAAATCATGCGGTCCAAAAACCCTTCGCCGGGATTGCATGTGATGCGGATCTTGATTTCGTCGGACAGCACGCGCGTGCCGCCGGTGACGGCGCTGCGGTCGCCGCCGGCTTCGCGGACGACAGGTGCGGATTCGCCGGTGATGGCGGATTCGTCCACGGTCGCCGCGCCGTGGACAATTTCGCCGTCGGCAGGAATGATTTCACCCGCGCGGACGACGATGACATCATTTTTACGCAGCGAGTCGGCGTCCACGGTTTTGATTTTTCCGTCGTCGGAAATTTGATTCGCGCTCGTCTGCGTGCGGGTCTGGCGCAACGCCTTCGCCTGCGCTTTGCCACGGCCTTCGGCGACGGCTTCAGCGAAATTCGCGAAGAGAACCGTGAACCAAAGCCAGATCGCGATCTGCAAAACAAATCCGGTCTGGCCGGGCGAGCGGAAAATCTCGACGGTGCTGATGGCCGCGCCGACGAGCGTGACGAACATGACAGGATTTTTCACCATTAGCCGCGGGTCGAGCTTGCGGAACGTGTCGCCCAGCGCGGGCGTGAGAATCTTCGGGTCAAAAATGGAAACAGGTTTGTGCGTCATAAAAAATGCGGGTTAAAACAAATTTCCTTTCAGCATTAAAAAGTGTTCAACAATCGGCCCAAGCGCGAGCGCGGGCAGAAACGTCAGCGCGCCGACGAGGATAACAGTGCCGACGAGCAGCACAACGAAGGTGAAGCCGCTCACCGGAAAAGTTCCGGCACTGGCGGGGACGATTTTTTTCCGCGCGAGCGAACCGGCGAGCGCGAGCAGCGGCACGATCATGCCGAAGCGGCCGAACAGCATGTCCACGCCGAGCGTCGTGTCCCACCACGGCGTGTTGGCGTTGAGGCCGGCGAAGGCGCTGCCGTTGTTGCCCGCGCCGGACGTGTAAGCGTAGAGCATTTCGCTCAAGCCGTGTGGGCCGTTGTTAGCGAGGCTGGAAGTGCCCCAGTTGCTCACGCTCGCCCAGGCCGTGAAGCCGAGGATGATGAACGCAAGGATGACGAACGCGAGCAGCACCATTTTTACATCGTAGGATTCAATTTTTTTGCCGAGATATTCCGGCGTGCGGCCAACCATCAGCCCGGCGATGAACACGGTCAGCACGACGAAAATCAACATGCCGTAAAGTCCCGCGCCGACGCCGCCAAAAATGACTTCGCCGGTCTGGATGTTGAACAGCGGCACGAGCCCGCCGAGCGGCGTGAAGGAATCGTGCATGGAATTGACCGCGCCACAGGAGGCGTCCGTCGTGACCGTCGCGAAGAGCGCGGAATCAAAGATGCCGAAGCGGACTTCTTTGCCTTCCATGTTGCCGTCGGCGACGGCGACGCCAAGCTGCTGATGAATCGGATTGCCTTTGGCCTCGGCCCACCAGCAAACCAAGACGCCGGCGAGACACATGGCGAACATCGCCGACCAAACGGACCAGCCGTGCTTTTGATTTTTTGTTTCGCGGCCGAGGTGATAGGTCAGCGCGCTGCCGATGCATAGCAGCGCGAGCATCTGGAGAAAGTTCGAGAGCGGCGTGGGATTTTCAAACGGATGCGCGGCGTTGGCGTTCGTGTAGCCGCCGCCGTTCGTGCCGAGCATTTTGATCGCGACCTGCGACGCCATCGGTCCTTGCACGATGGACTGTGTGCTGACCACCTGGTTCGTCATCACCGGATTGCCCTTGGCATCCACCACAGCCTTGCCGTTCGCGTCTGTAACCTGGACGGAAACGGTCTGCGGTTCCATGACGGTGGCCGTCGTGTAAGCCTTGAAATTTTGAATCATGCCCTGCGACACGAGCACCAGCGCGAAGATGAGACAGACCGGCAGAAGCAGATAATACGTGATGCGCGTCAGGTCCACCCAGAAGTTGCCGATGGTGGTGGCCGTGTGCCGTGCGATGCCGCGCACGAGCGCCGCCGCGACCGCCATGCCGACGGCGGCGGAGAAAAAGTTGTGGATCGTCAGCGCAACCATCTGCGAGAGATACGACATCGTGGATTCGCCGGCGTAACTCTGCCAGTTCGTGTTCGTGGTGAAACTGACGGCAGTGTTAAACGCTAGATGTTCCGAGAGTGCGGGGAAATTTTGCGGGTTCAGCGGCAGAAAATTTTGCAGGCGCAGAATTGCGTAGGTGAACAGGCAGCTCACGAGGCTGAAAATCAGCAGCGCGAACGTGTATTGTTTCCAGCCATGTTCCTTCGTCGGGTCAACGCGAAAAACCCAGTAGGTGAGTTTTTCCAGCGGACGCATGAACGGGTCGAGCCAGGTGCGGCCGTTGGCGTCGAACACGCGGCCGAGATACAGGCCGAGCGGTTTGGTGACGAGAATGAGCGCGCCGAGATAGAGCGCGAGTTCCAACCATTGATGGGCGTTCATAAT
>Ga0302277_1001534_pt1 | contig 17016 bp, 9 predicted proteins | sample III_Bog_N3_1_FD_198759 | JGI IMG/M metagenome (GOLD analysis project Ga0302277, IMG submission 198759) | Peat permafrost microbial communities from Stordalen Mire near Abisko, Sweden - III_Bog_N3_1 | ecosystem: Environmental > Terrestrial > Soil > Wetlands > Peat | place: Sweden: Abisko... | reverse complement strand
CTTTCGAGGCATTCTACCTTGGCGTGGTGAGCAATCATCCTGCCCCGGCGTTGCGGCCGCCCGCCATGGGTTCCATTCAGAACCGCCCTCCTCCTGCTGCCTGATCCCTCTCTCTCCTTGGCAGAAAGCATAGGGTTGATTCACTTCCTAAGTGAGGGTTGCGCATCATGGCGCACGGCGCATGGGAAGCCGATCAACGCCACACGCCCCGGGTGCGTGCGGGCTCGGATTGCTTCCTCTGCTCGATGCAACTTCATGGGAAACTGCGAAGCGGCAATCGCCCAAAAACTCGAGGCCCTGCGATGAAAAGCAAAGCGATGAAACTTGCAATCGTGCCCATAGCGCTGATCGCAACTCTCGTTATAAACGGTTGCAAAAGCGATAAGGTTAATGCGGACGCAGAGGCGCCGCCACCGGCCAAGGTGGTTGCCGGCGTGGATCCATCCTTCTTCGCCGTAGAGCATCCGGAGTTGTATCCGATCGTAACTGCGACCGAATACAAGGCCCCGTCGCAAATGTCCGTGACTGGCACGGTATTTCCGGATATCTCGCGAACCGTTCCGGTAATTTCGCTCGCCTCGGGCCGCATCGTGGACATCCGTGTTCGCCTGGGTGACGCAGTTAGGAGGGGCCAGCTCATGCTGCGGGTTCGCAGCGACGACATTTCGGGAGGCTTCGACGCCTACCGCAAGGCCGTCTCCGATGAGTTGCTTGCGCGCAAGCAACTGGATCGAGCCAAGCTTCTGTACGAGCACGGAGCCATCGCGCAGGGTGACCTGGAGGTCGCGCAAGACAACGAGGACGATGCCAAGACCACCCTCGATACTGCCACTGAGCATCTTCACCTGCTCGGCAGCGATCCCGATGATCCGAAGGGAATTGTCGATATTCACGCCCCGGTTTCTGGCGTGATCACGGATCAGGAAGTGGCGATCGGGGCGGCCGTGCAGGCCTACTCTGCGCCGAACCCGTTCACTATCTCGGACCTGTCTACCGTGTGGATCGTTTGTGACGTCTACGAAAACGACATGGCCAACGTGCGTCTCGGGGAACCCGCCGAGATCAAGCTGAACGCTTATCCAGACAAAGTTCTCAAGGGCACGATCAGTAACATCGGCTCGATTCTCGATCCCAATATCCGCACCGCGAAGGTGCGCATTGAAGTGGCCAATCCCGGCGAGATGATGCGGCCGGGCATGTTCGCCACGGCCACTTTGTTCGGCAAGGGAAAGCAGAACTACGCGGCTGTTCCGGCGTCCGCGATCGTGCATCTGCACGACCGCGATTGGGTTTACATCCCAGCGCAAGGGAAGTTTAAGCGAGTTGAAGTCGTCGGTGGCGAACAGTTGCCGAACAACATGCAGGAGATTCTATCCGGGCTACAGCCGGGCCAGCAGATCGTGACAAACGCGATCAATCTCGAAAATGCGATCGACAATGAATAACGTCCGACTCCGGGACTCGAGGAAGAAAGCATGATTCGCAATCTCGTAGATTTTGCGCTCAATAATCGGTACGTGGTGCTGGCGATTGGGTTGCTTTTGCTCGGCTGGGGGGCGGTGTCGTTTCACAACATGCCCGTCGAGGCCTATCCGGACATCGCCGATAATTACGTGAATATCATCAGCCAGTGGCCCGGGCATTCCGCCGAAGAGATGGAACAGCAAGTATCGGTTCCCGTCGAAATTCAGGTGTTTGGCATTCCGCATCTCGCGACGGTACGGTCGGAATCGATTTTTGGCCTGTCCCTGGTCACCTTGATCTTCGACGATTCATCTGTCAACGATTGGAACCGCCAGAAAGTGCTGGAAAGGCTCACGCAGGTCAGTGTGCCGGCAGGAGTGCAGCCGCAAATCGGTACGGATTGGAGCATGACGGGCCAGATTTACTGGTACACAATCCGGAGCACGAATCCGGCGTATGACCTGATGAATTTGAGGAGCATCGAAGACTGGACTCTGTACAAGGAATTCAGGAAAGTTCCCAACATCGTGGACGTGAGTGACTTCGGCGGAACCGCGCGCGAATATCAAGTACGCGTCGACCCGAATAAGCTCATCTCCTACGGCCTGAGCATCAGCCAGGTGGAGCAGCAACTCGCAAACAACAACGTGAATGCCGGTGGCAGCTTCGTGGAAGAGGGCTCGCAGCAATTGAACGTCCGCGCACTAGGGCTTTTCCGCAGTGTGCAGGATATCGAGAACACCGTCCTGTCAACCTCGAATGGAGCTCCGGTTCGCGTGAAGGACATCGCGGTCGTCGAATGGGGTCCCAAAATTCGGCTGGGGCACATGGCCAGAGCCGATCATCGTCCGGACGGCGTCATTGTCGATGAGCCCGACGTCATTCAGGGTGGCGTGCTGATGCGCAAGGGGGCCGAAGAAGGCCCCACGCTCGAAGGGATTCACAAGAAGGTGGACGAGCTCAACAATCACATCCTGCCCGAGGGTGTGAAGGTCATTCCGATGCTGGACCGCACCGATCTGCTTCATTTCACGTTGCGCACGGTGCTGCACAACCTGGGCGAGGGCATGATCCTGGTTACGATCATCCTGCTTCTTTTCCTCGGCAATGTTCGCGCGGCTTTGATCGTAGCGGTCACGATACCGTTTTCTCTGTTGTTCGCCTCAATCTTCCTGAATTTGAGCAATATCCCCGCAAACCTGATTTCACTCGGCGCGCTCGATTTCGGAATGGTCGTTGACGGCGCAGTGGTGATGGTGGAGAACATCGTTCGCCACCTGAGCCGCGAATTTGGCTCCCATACTCAATTCGGAACTCAAGCCGGCGAACAGAAAACGGGAGTGACGCTCCCCAAATCCGTCTCCGCTGTAATTCGTGAGGCGTGTCACGAGGTTCAACGTCCGGTTTTTTTCGCCATCGCCATCATCATCACCGCCTACATGCCGATCTTCACGCTGCAACGAGTCGAAGGGCGTTTGTTTCGGCCCATGGCCTGGACCGTTGCCTTCGCGTTGCTCGGCGCCATGACGTTTTCGATCCTGATCGCGCCGGTTCTATGCAGCTTGCTGCTCCGCGGTCAAGTGACGGAGTGGCGCAATCCAGTCATGGTTTTTCTCACCAAACGCTACCGGAGCGGTGTGCGCTGGGCTGTTGAACACCGCGCGATTGTGGTCACCGGCGCCCTGGCCTCATTGGCCCTCGCACTTTTCCTGGCGTTCAGCGGTGTCATTGGCTCGGAGTTCCTGCCGCATTTGGACGAAGGCGCTATTTGGGCGCGCGGTGCGATGGCCAACAGCGTAGGCGAGACGGAAGGCACGCACTTCACTCAGCAATCTCGCTATATCCTCGCCTCGTTCCCCGAGGTCACCAAGGTTGTCTCGCAAGCTGGCGCGCCCGACGATGGAACCGACACGGGAGGATTCGGCAACACGGAATACTTCGTCGACTTGAAGCCCAAGGACCAATGGCGACCTGTCTTTCATCAAGATAAACAGGAACTGATCGCCGCGATGGATCGCGAATTGGAGAAACACCCAGGGGCTTTCTGGAATTTCTCCCAGCCCATTGAGGACAACGTGGATGAGACAATGACCGGCACGAAAGGCGGACTGTGCGCCAAATTATACGGGCCGGACCTGGACGTTCTCGAGGAAAAAGGCGAACAGATCAAGGAGGTTATGGCCAATATAGACGGGGTCAAGGACTTGGGAATCCAACGCGACACGGGCCAGCCGAATATCGATCTCACCGTTGACCGTCAGGCGGCTGCGCGCTTCGGCATCAACGTTGCCGATATCCAAGATGCAATTCAGACCGCGGTCGGTGGTAATGCTGTCAGCCAGGTCCTGCAGGGAGAGGCAGTCTACGACGTGGTGGTGCGCTATCAGAAACCGTATCGCGATACCAAGGAGGCCATTCAGAATATCCGACTGCTCTCTCCCTCTGGACAGCGCGTCTCGCTGGCCCAGGTGACCAAAGCCCAGGTTCGCGATGACGCTTACGACATTTACCGCGAAGACGGTTCCCGGTACGTTGCCATCCGCTTTGAGGTTCGCGGGCGCGATCTGGGAACTACTGTCCGGGAATCCATCGACAAGATCGCCAGGAATGTGCAGCTACCTCGTGGCTATCACCTCGAATGGTCCGGAGAATACGATAGCGAGAAGCGCGCCGAGGCTAGACTGGCCCTCATCGTACCCCTGACCGTCTTCTTGATTTTTATCATTCTCTACACCATGTTTCGTTCCTTCAAATGGGCGCTGCTGATTCTCGCCAACGTGGCCATGGCTCCTGTTGGAGGCTTGCTCGCTCTTCTTGTGACTGGCACTTACTTCAGCGTATCTTCCGGTGTCGGCTTCCTGGCGCTGTTCGGCGTATCCGTGCAAACCGGAGTGATCATGCTTGAATACATTAACCAATTAAGGGTGCGGGGATATACCGTCGCAGACGCCGCTGTTGAGGGCGCGGTTTTGCGGCTGCGTCCGATCATGATGACGATGCTGGTAGCTACCTTGGGACTTCTTCCGGCAGCAATGTCCCACGCCATCGGTTCCGACTCGCAGCGCCCATTCGCCATTGTCATTGTGGGAGGGCTCGTGGCAGCTCTCGCGATGAGCATCTTCCTGCTGCCCACTTTGTATGTCTGGTTCGCACGAGAAGGTGACACGCTGCCGGAACCGGAAACGGGGGCGTCCTTTGAACATTGATTTGATTTCTTTACACACGCAAATTCGGAAGTCGGGCTGGAGTCTTGCAGTGGCCTGCGGATTGATCGTCGCGTCGGCAATTACGCCGGTTGTGTTAGCTCAGCAGCCGCTTGACTGGGATCAGGTCAAGGCCCGGTTCATTGCCAACAACCCGGCGTTGAAGGCCGATGCCGACAACGTGGACGAAATGCAGGCGGAGGAAATCACTGCATATCTTCGACCGAACCCGCAGTTCACTCTGTCGGCCGATGGCAACCAGGTTGCACCGCACAATGGGGTCTGGACCCCTTTAAAAGGCACCACTGAACAACCGAACGTCAGTTATCTGCACGAGCGCGATCACAAGCGCGAGTTACGCCTTGAGAGTGCGCAAGAAGGTACACGCATAACTCAGTCGCAGCACGAGGATCTCGAGCGAAACATGGTCTTTGCGCTGCGCACGGCATTTGTCGGAACGCTCCAGGCTAAGTATATTTTCGATCTGGCGAAGGCCGACCTCGACTACTACGACAAGATCATCGACATCAGCCGCTCCCGTTTCAAGGCTGGAGACCTGGCGCAAATCGACTTGGATCGTATTGAGTTGCTTCGCGTGCAGTACGAATCCGAAATCGAGAACGCAATCGTCAACCTGCGCACCGCCAAGATCCAGCTTTTGCAGATGCTCAACGATCGCACGCCGATCGACCAATTCGACGTGACCGGCCCATTTGATTTCAGTGACGCTTTGCAGCCTCTGGATAGTTACCGTGACGCGGCTCTGGCGGCCCGGCCCGACTTGCAGGCGGCGCTACAAACCATTCAGCAGTCTCAGACGAACCACAGACTGGCGATTGCTAATGGCTCGACCGATCCAACCTATGCTGCCTGGTTCACGAATAACTCCTCTACGAATAACCCCAATGGCCCTCAAACTCTCGGCGTCAGCGTGAACATTCCACTGCGCATCTTCGATCGCAATCAGGGCGAAAAGAAGCGCACGCAGATCGACATCGACCGCAGCCAGCAGGCCAGCGAGGCAACGCGCGCCCAGGTCTTCAGTGATGTGGACACGGCCTACGAGTTAGTTCGCAGCAACATTGCGCTTCTAAAGCCTTACAAGGAGAAGTACAACGAGCAGGCGTTGCGCGTGCGCGATACCGTAACTTTCGCCTACGAGCACGGCGGTGCGTCCTTGATGGACTTCCTCAATGCGCAAAGTGACTACCGCCAGGTGCAGCTGGCTTATGCCCAACTACTCGGCGCCTACCTTACTGCGGTCGGCCAGCTGGATCTGGCTGTTGGGAAGAAGTAATTGAGTGGCCGGATGACAGGTGATTGCTACGTGATTGTTCGCAGAGCGGCCAGGACACTCTACTCCAGAGAGGAACAGTCGAACCATGACACAGGACGAGACCAAAGCGCGCATTGAGGAAATCGGGATATTTCCGGGCATTCGCGTAAGAACCGCAGAACAGGCGCTCTATGCCGCCGAAACTTTATATCATGCAGGAATTCCGGTAGCCGAGATCACAATGACGGTATCAGGCGCGATCGGCGCCATACGGAAGCTGGCGCAGGGTTTTCCCGGTCTGGTGGTCGGCGCCGGAACCGTTCTCGACCGCGAGACCGCCGAACGCTGCCTCGATGCAGGAGCAGGATTTGTCACGAGCACAGGCTTTGTGCCTGAAGTATTGGAAGCCACGCTCCGGATAGGTGCTGTCGCCATCCCAGGAGCCCTGACGCCCACAGAGGTCATTGCAGCTTGGAAGGGCGGTGCGCACTTTGTGAAGATTTACCCGACCGAGCCGGTCGGAGGAGATCTTTATATTCGATCCCTGAAGGTTCCCCTGCCACAGATAAAGCTGATCGCCGCAGGCGGCGTGAATCAGCAGAATGCCGCGCGATACATACAAGCGGGGGCAACTGCAATCGGGGTCGGAGTGGAGTTATTACCGAAGGATGCCGTGATGCGGCGCCAGAATCAGCGCATTCAGGAACTGGCGCGACGATTCCTGAGGCATGTAAGCGATGGCCGAACCGCAGTTTAAGCCGGCACAATAATCACGCATTAGTTGTTACTCTTTCGCATCATGTAACCCACACAATCTTTCTATAGAAGGTTCATGCTTCCTTCACGCCATGCAACCGAAGCTATAAGTGAAGGAGGTAGCTCAATGACCCGGGTAATCCCCGTTGCCTTAACAATCGCGTTGGCTTTTGTTGTCGGTGCGCAGTCGTCGGCGCAGCCTTCCAATACTGCTCGCTACAGCAAGTCCGAGATCAAGCAGATGGTCCACGATGCACATACGCCCGAGCAATATCAGGCTCTTGCGCAATACTTCCGGTCGCAGCAACTGGCTGACGAACAGCAGGCGCAGTCGGAGAAGACGGAGTGGGAGCGCCGCAGCCAAAACGTAACTGGGTCCGCAGCCAAGTACCCAAGACCAGTGGACTCATCGAGAAACCGGTATGAATACTATGCCTACGAAGCGCAGCAGATGGGCCAGCAGGCAGAGTACTACGAAGGGTTGTTGGCGAAGACACAGCGCTAAGAAGAATCTGCACTAAAGAAAAAGGGCCAGAGCGCGACCCTAAAACGGTCCCTGCTTTGGCCCTAACGTCTTCTTTGTGGTTCATTTATGTTCTCCTGATATCTCTCCACATAGTCTTCCTATTAGTACTCGGAGCGCAACATCTTGTTTGCAATCAAGATTGCGGAAGTCCTCGGCAAGCGGGCACAGCCGTCGAGAGTGCAATTCGCCGGCGAGAGCCTCGTTGGATGCTGGGTGATCGCTCTGCTGACGTTTTCAGGATACGAATTGCATTTCAATCCGGCGCCGGTAGGGTTTCTGTTTCTTCTGGTTGTCGTGTGCGAGTCCATTCTTTGTGGATTCTGGCAAGCATCGATCGTGTCGCTGGTCGCATGCGCGTGCCTGGACTACTACTTCTATCCCCCGCTTCTGATGTTCACCATCACCGACCCGCAGGACTGGGTGGCGTTGGGTGCTTTCGAAATCAGCGCCCTTCTGGTCAGCCGGCTGTCGTCGCGAGAGCGGCATCAATCGCGCGAGGCTCAGATGCAACGTGAGTCGATGGAGCATTTGTATGAATTGAGCCGGGGCACGTTGCTGATCAACATGCACCAGCCGCCGGGGCCGCAATTGACAAGACTGATTCAGCGGATATTTTCGGCGGAGGCGGTGGCGGTATTCGATGCCGATTCGGGTTCAAGCGATTTAGCTGGCGCCTGGTCAAAAGACGAGCAAGATGTTGCGAAGGAATGTTACTTGCATCAGGCCGACGACGAGGATAAATCGACAAGAACATCGAGGAGGATCTTAAGAGCCGGGACCGGATCGATTGGTGCCTTGGCCATCAGAGGACAACTCGGCCCACTGGTGATCAATGCCCTCGCATCGCTGACCGCGATTGCGCTTGACCGAAGCGTGTCATTTAAGAAGGAGAACCAGATTGAGACTGCGCACCAGAGCGAACGGTTAAGGGCCGCAGTGCTCGACTCGTTGGCGCACGCGGTAAAAACCCCGCTAACGGCGATTCAGGCGGCAAATGCCGGGCTACGCGAGGTCGGCAGTCTAAACAAGCGGCAGATGGAGCTGGTGTCGCTGGTTGACGACGAGTCGAACAAGCTCAGCCTCCTGAGCACACGGCTCTTGCAGACAGCCAAACTTGAAGCAGAAGAGATGAGCGTCGGGAGGGATGAGATTGTTGTCGAGGACCTGGTGACGGCCACTCTAAAGGAGCAAAATAAGCGCATGGCAGGCCATTCAGTGGAAGTGGCAGTACCGGACCACAGCTTGACGATTCGCGGCGATCGCGACCTGCTGTCGATGGCGCTTCTACAGTACCTTGACAACGCTGCGAAGTACTCTTTCGCCGGGACCGCAATCAAGGTGGCTGCATGGGAAAGTCATGCGGAGGTTCTGATTTCAGTCCACAACTTTGGACCTGCGATTCCTATATCTGACAGGGAGCGGATTTTTGAGCGATTTTACCGAAGCGAGGGAACGATGCATCGCGCGCCAGGGACTGGCATCGGTTTGTCCACTGTGAAGATGGCGGCCGATGCGCACCGCGGACACGTATGGGTAATCAGCAATGCGAATGAGGGCACGACATTCTTTCTGTCGCTTCCTCAGCATGGAGGGCAGAGGCAGTGAACAGAGAATCAGGCAACCTTCTTATTGTGGACGACGAACGTTCAATCCGGCTTTCGCTAAGAACGATTCTGAGTAACTATGGTTTTGCGGTGGTGGAGGCTGCGCGTGGAGAAGAAGCGCTCGCCTTGGTTCGGACCGCGCAATTCGATGCGGTTCTTCTGGATATCAACATGCCCGGAATGGGCGGGATTGAAGTCTGCCGGGTAATGCGCAAAAACGCGCCCCGGTTGCCGATCGTGATGTTGACTGTGCAGGAAAGTGAAGACCGGAAGGTTGAAGCACTGGATGCAGGAGCGGACGACTATATTACAAAGCCGTTTCAATTGCGGGAGTTGACGGCGCGGCTGAGAGCAGCCATTCGCCGCAATAACATCAATGGCGACGGCATGCAGGCCATCCTGATCGGCGATGTCCTCATGGATCCGGAAAGGCATCTGGTGGAGAAGAAGGGGAAGCCGGTACACCTGACGCCCAAGCAATTTGAGGTTCTGCAATACCTGATGATCAATGCCGGTCGGCCAATCCCTCACGCCAGGCTGCTGCGATCCGTCTGGGGGCCAGAGTACGGCAATGAGCTGGAATATCTGAGGACCTTCATCCGGCAAATTCGCATAAAGGTCGAAGATGATCCAGCCAATCCGGTGTACCTTCTGACCGATTCTCACATCGGTTATCGCTTCGCCGAGACAATTGGAGAAGATCCAGGTGAAGAAGCGATCGAGTGAGCGAGTGTAGCAATAAGAAGCTGTCTCAAGGAAGGGGTTAACCGCAGATTGCTGTAGTCGAATTTGTAGCTATCAAAGCACCCAGAAGCGACAGAATTCAACTGGATCAGGCGGGTTCGCCCCACGCTTTTCACTCGAAAGCAGTTATCTTCACTCAATTTCAACAGGTTCCCATGAATGCTTGAATCTGCTTTGGGAGCAGAGGGTCGGGGGTTCGAATCCCTCCGCCCCGTCCATAAAACTAAGAAACTTACATGATTTTCTGATTTTTGACGGCCGCTGACTGTGGTGGATTTTGTGGGGACTCCAGATTGGAATCCACCACATTGAACACGGCAACGGCCCACCGCTTTGCTTCTGCGCGAACGTGGCTGTACTTCTCAATCATTTTTGGTGACATCCATCCAAACAATTCCTGGAGAGTTTGGTCAGTCGCTCCGCCAGCGACGATCGCGCTCAACGAACCATGCCGGAGATCGTGCCAGCGACATTTGACGCCAGCCGCTTTCTTCGCTGTCCCCCATGCTGTCGCAAAACTGCCGACCGGCTGGCCGGGAAAAGTCCGGTACGGTACGACGGCTCCTCCGAACATAAGCTATTCGGCCAAGATTCGAGGTAACGGCGAGACTTTCATGGTCAGCTTTCCAGGTCTCCCAGGTGTCTGCTCTCGATAGAGACCCAGAACCTGTTTGGCCTAGGCCTTCGGCACACGCCTGCCGCTGGGCACACCCCGCCGACGGTCCAGCAAGCCATCGTAGCCACCATCTTCATAGCCCTTCCGCGAACGCCGCCGCTGCCGGGCGCTGATGCCGGATCAGTCGCCCTACGGCTGCACTGCGCCTAGCTTCCTGTCATTGAGGTTGGATTACAAAATTCCGGACTCTGCCGCGTTTACGAGGATCTATTCTCGGAATTTCCCGTAACCGGCAACAGGTGAATGGCTTAGCCTGTTAACTTGGATTGAGAACGCTCTCGATTATCTGGTGCCGAGGAACCGCCGTTTGCCCCCCATCCGCGACCTCATCCCCGCACCACGGCCCGTTATGGACATTCCCCGCTCTCCGATGCTAGCCTCAGAAGTTGATTGCTCCCCGTCCTGGAATTCTCCTCTCCCGTAGAAACACTGTCACATGAAAACAAGCCGAGCGAAACGTGTCGAGGATCTTCATCAGTCATTCGAGCGACGACCGCGAGCAGGCAGCGCGCCTGCTCACGTGGCTTCATAGTCAAGGCTTCGTCTCGACATTTCTCGACTTCGACAAACGGCATGGCGTCCGGGCCGGCGCGGACTGGGAGCGCACGCTCTACCGCGAGCTTTCAAGTGCCGACGCGGTCATTCTCATCCTCACGCGGAACTGGTTCGCCAGCAAATGGTGCTTTGCTGAATTTGCGCAGGCACGGGCCTTGGGCAAGGCGATCTTTCCCCTCGTCGAGTCGCCAGCGGGAGAAACCTTTGTCTCGTCCGACGTCCAGCACCTCGATCTAACCAAGGATCGCGAAGGTGGCCTCGAACGCCTTCTGTCGGAGCTGACACGAATCTCTCTCGATACCCGCGGCGGCTTTGCGTGGGATGCCGCGCGTTCGCCCTACCCTGGGCTGCTCGCCTTCGATGAAGCCGACGCCGCCATCTACTTCGGCCGCGACGACGACATTCGCCGCCTGATCGAGCGCCTCAATGCCCGGCGCGCGCAGGGCGGCGAAAGGCTGGTTCTGGTTTTGGGCGCTTCCGGTTCGGGGAAATCCTCACTGCTGCGCGCAGGGGTCGTGCCTCGACTCAAACGCGATCCGCACAATTGGATCGTCTTGCCCCCTTTCCGGCCCCAGCTGCATCCGCTCGACGAGTTGTCTCAGGTGGTAGCCGCCGGCCTCGGCCAGGCCACCGAGTGGCGGCGCTGGCGCGATTCTCTTGCGCAGGCCGATCCCGCTCGTTCGCTATCCGATCTGGCACGGGACCTTCGCGCAACACACAATCAAATCGAAGCACAAATCTTGCTGGCAATCGACCAGGGCGAGGAACTTTTCGCCGGTTCAGATCCGGAGCAGACGAGTCAGTTTTTCCACTTACTCAGCGCGCTGCTCGACGGACAGCTCCCGTTCCTGGTTGTGATGTCGCTGCGCTCCGATTTTCTGGGCTGGCTACAGCAGGATCCGCGCCTTAAGGCTCCTTTCGAACAATTCTCCCTTAAGCCGATGCCTCTGGAGCGGGTGCGCGCCATTATCGAGGGACCCGCCAAGGTGGCGGGGATCGCTGTGGACGACGGCCTGGTGACAGCGGCCATCGCGGACGCGCGCACTGAAGATGCACTACCGCTTCTAGCCTTCGCACTGCGCGAACTGTATGACCGGTTCGCGTCGAGTAGTCGCCTTACCGCGGAGTCCTATCGCGCCCTAGGGGATCCGCAGGCGCAGCTTTCGCCGCTCGAAAACGCTGTCCGGCGCAAGGCGGACGAGATACTAGCCGCCGCGAAGCCATCGCCCGAAGATCTAAACGCGCTCAAAGAGGCATTTATCCCCGCTATGGTGCGCGTCAATCCTGAAGGCGAGTACGTGCGCCGTCCCGCTCCTTTCGATTCAATCCCGCCCCGCGCCTTGCCTCTCATCGAGCGCCTGGCCGGGGGACGCTTGCTCACCATCCTCGATGAGCTGGGCGTGAGAACGGTGGAAGTGGCGCACGAGGCGCTGCTGCGCAAGTGGCCGCTGCTGCGCGGATGGATCGACGATGAGCGCGACTTTCTGGTCGGCAAGGCGCAGTTGGAGCAGGATTTGCGCGATTGGGAGAACGCGCCGTCGCCGCAAAAGCCAGATGCCCTACTCACCGGTCTCAAGCTCACGCGCGCCCGTTTGTGGCTCTTGGCGAAGCCGCACCAACTCAGCGCGCGCGAACGCGATTTCGTTCAAGCCAGCGTGACGCGTCAGGAAGCAGAAGCGGTGCAACGTGAGCGCGCGAGTCGTCGCATACTGCGCGGAACGATTGCCGCCGCGGCGGTCTTGGCGTTTGCCGCACTGGCTGCGATTTGGGAGTGGCGCGAGGCAAGCAGTGAAAGGAGTCAGGCAGTTTCGCGACAGCTCGCAGCGCAGTCCATCCTCGATTCTTCGAGAGACGCCGGGGCGGCACTACGCGAAGCGATTTCAGCTGCGGAAAAATCGCACACCAGCGAGTCGGAATTGGCACTCAACCAAGCCGTAGAGAGCCCTGCCGAGTACTACATTCTGCATCACCCGGATCGGGTGCAATCAGCAGTGTTTTCGCCCGACGGCAATCAGATCCTGACAGCAAGCGAAGACCGCGTCGCAAGAGTCTGGGATGCGGCAAGCGGCAATCTACTGTTCACGCTGGCTGGCCATGCTGGAGCGATAAACGAGGCGGTATACTCGGCCGACGGAGCCTGGATTCTGACGGCGAGTGACGATGGAAGTGCGCGCATTTGGGATGCTCGGAACGGCCAGTCCGTTGCGGCATTGCTTGGCCACAAAGGCAAGGTCCTCTCCGTGACATTCTCTCCAGATGGCAGGCGCATGGTGACTGTGAGCCAAGACCACACCGTCCGAGTGTGGAACAGAGAAGATGCCCGGCTCCTCTGTAGCTTTGCTGGCTATCCCGCAGATCCGACCGAAACCTACGCAAACGATAAGGTGGGTCTCCATAACGATCCGGCATTTTCACCGAACGGCAACTTGATCGTAACCGCAGGCTACGACAATATGGCCCGAGTCTGGGATTCTGAAACCGGCCGCCTTCTGGGCGAGTTGAAAGGTCACACAAGCACCGTATGGACTGCCGTCTTCTCTGCCGATGGGAAGAAGATAGTGACCGCAAGCGAGGATAAGACCGCAATAGTTTGGGATGCCATTCACCGAACAATCTTGCGACGCTTATATGGCCACACGAACAGTGTGCGATCCGCGATGTTCTCGCCGGATAGTGCCTGGGTTGTCACCGCGAGCCTCGATGGTACGTCCCGGGTCTGGGATGCGAACACGGGCAGCAGCTCGCTTACGCTTCCCGAGCTCGGTGAAAGGGTGGCATCCGCTGCCTTTTCCCCAGACGGCCGTCGGATACTTACGAGAAGTTTCTCAGCCACTGCCTGCCGTGTCTGGGACGCGAGAACGGGCGTTCTGTTGTCCACTTTGGTTGGACATCTTGGAGTAGTTTCTTCGGCGCGGTTTTCACCGAATGGCGATCGCGTCTTGACGGCGAGTTTTGACCACACGGCGCGCGTGTGGGCCGCAATTCAGGGCCATCCCCTGGCCACTTTCGTTACGAGATTCCCCTTCGCCAACACCTCAGTGTTCTCTCCGGATGGGACACTTATCGTTACCGCGGATTACGATATGTCCGCAAACGCAAATTATGATAACTCCGCATATGTTTGGAACTCCGGAACCGGGAAAATTGTGGCCACCTTGCCAGGGGACGGCGGACGTATTATCGCAGCGATGTTTTCTCCCGATGGGAAGCTGATTGTCACCGCCGGCTATGACCAGGGCGAGCTACTTATATGGGACGCGAAGAGCTTTTCAGAGTTGAAGAAGGTGCACTCTCCGAGCGGGAAATTCGTATCCGCAATGTTCTCGCCAGACAGTCGGCGCATCGTTACCTCGAACGACGACAGTACCGCGAGAGTTTGGGATGCTCAAACCGGTGAGCCTTTAATTACGCTCAATAGCGGCAACGGAACAGTGAGATTTGCGGCCTACTCACCTGACGGTCAGCGCATCGTCACTGCACGCGATACACAAGCCCTTGTGTGGGATGCAACTAGCGGTACGCAGTTGCTGACGCTGGAAGGGCACTCAGGAACACTCTGGTGTGCGACGTTTTCTCCCGATGGAAAGCGCGTTGTTACGGCGAGTTCGGACAATACGGCTCGAATTTGGGACGCGACTAGCGGAGCTGCGTTGATGGTATTGGTTGGCCATAACGACTCGGTCACCGCTGCAAACTACTCCCCCGACGGAAAGCGAATAGTGACATCGAGTAATGATCGAACTGCCAGGGTTTGGGACGCGGCTAGTGGCAACTTGTTAGCCATACTCCCGGGCCACACCGCCGCCGTGAACTGGGCATCCTTCTCTGCCGACGGCAAACGCGTCGCAACCGCGAGCGGCGACTCATCGGCGAGGGTCTATCTGGTTGACTTCGACGAAGTCCTCGCCCTCGCCAAACAGCTTCTCCCAGTCGACCGCGGCAACTAAGCGCGGCGCGGCGATCTGAGCCCGGTCATTTTGGTTGCTGCTAAATCGTCGCTGAGGCGCTCATTGACCCGATTGGTAACGGAAAGTCGGACAGGGTCACGGAATCTGTGAAATGCGCTCGAAGAGCGGCCTGCTTGGCAAGGAACTCGTTTTTGCGCAGCGCGGCGCAATGAGCGCACACCGGAACTTTGCCGTCCGGATGACTGACGTGCCATCCACGAGTTTGGTCTGCTAATGGCCAGTCAGTGCTTCCTAGGTCCACTGCTCGGGTGAACAGGGCGCAACAAGGTTTCTCAGTCACTTGTCCGAGAGGCCGACTTTTCGTCCAAGTGGTTCAAGCGCGGTCGTCGGTGAGCACACTGGCGATTAGCATGAAGTGAGGCGCACTGCTGCTTCCGGTTCACGGAAGCTGTTGACCACAAACTTCTGGATTGAGTGTCCAAAAGTAGCTGACCGGTTGCAATGGATCTCAATGCTCCGTTACAGAAAGGCCGTCGCGAACTGACGTGTCGCTAGGGCCAGCGCTTTCCCAGCCCTAAGAGTGCTCGGCCTGGGAATACACCATCCACGATCTTGCCGTCATCGACGACGACGGTTCCCCCTACCAACAGATAGCGCACCCCTGTGCTTGGCTCCATAGGCTTCTCGAAAGTCGAGCGGTCGGTGATGCTTTCCGCATCGAAAACAACAATGTCGGCATCGGCTCCTTCCTGTAGTCTGCCTTTTAGCCTTGCTGCCGGAGTTGATCGTTCAAGCATTTCCGCCGGCATCAGGCTCATCTTGCGCAGCGCATCCATCAGCGTGATCGTTCCCTTTTCGCGCACGTACTGGGCCAGCACACGCGAATACGTTCCTGCGTTACGGGGATGTCCTTCAAGGCCATCGCTGGCGATCATCACCAGGGAGTTCGGAATCACCTGGTCGAGCACCTCCTGCGTGTAACCGAATACAAGCACGAAGTGCGTCGTGCTGGAACGATACAACGCATCGAATCGATCTTTGGTGAGGTGCTCCCCGGTTTCAGGAAGCACGAGGTTGCCATAGTCGATGCCCATTCTTTTTTGCCAGCCCGGGTTGAAGACTGCTGAGTTGATGGCGGTCATGCCGGCGGTATAGGGATACGCTTCGGTGGTGACATCGAGGCCGCGGGCGCGCGCTCCTTCGATCATGGAGAGACACTCCATTGAGTCGCTTGAGCAAGTGCTGTTGATGTGGACGATATGCAGCGATGCGCCTGTAATCGCGGCGGCTCCGATCACCTCGCTGATCGATTCGATGGAGGAGCCGGGTTCGACGCGCCCGCTGCTGCGTACGTGTGTGTAGACCGGCAACCTCCGTTCGGCAGCAAGGCGAAAAACGTCGATCACCTCCAGTCGCGTTGCGCCTGGCGTGTATTGGATGCCCATGCCGATGGCCAGGCCGCCAGCGTCCAGTTCCCCACGCAGGCGATCCAGGATTCTGTTAATTTGTTCGGGCGAAGCAGGTTGCTGGGTGGCGGGTCCGCTCTTAGGCAGGATGTCCCCCTCCGGCAACGGGGCGCTGAATACGAGCGATCGCGCCGCCACCTGGCTGGCCGAGGTGCCGTAATGGATTAGCGAGCGACCTTCCTTCGCTTTCAAAAACTGAGCAACGTCGGGAGCGCCGATCTCCAGTTCCAATGCCGTGGTGACACCATCGAGTGCCTTGACGCGCTGGCTTGCGAGGTCCTGGCTGTGCTGATGGAGATCGATAAACCCTGGAGCGACCACCAATCCACTGGCATGGATAAGACGGCGGCCGCTCAGTGATTCGGGCGAGATGCGGACGATCTTTCCATCCCGGATGCCGACGTTGCGTACGGCATCCAGTCCGGTTTCGGGATCCATAACCCGTCCGCCTTCAAGCACGAGATCGTACTGCTGCGAATGCAGAATGCCGCTTGTAGACACCAGGAGTAGGAGAGAGAGAATGAGCTTGTGCATGGTTGCTCCGCTTAGAACAGCGATGATATCAGGATGAGACTTCGTTTGGAGCTTGCGGGTGATCGCGTGCGAAAGGGGTTCGATCTTCGGCGATCCGATCATCGCAACAACCATCCTCGGTCGGCAACAGGCCGTATCCATAAACCACAGACCTCGCGCGTACACTCGCCTCTCATTTTGGTCCGAATGGGCCTTCGAGATCGTAAGAGACGGCGGCGACAGAGGGCTCAGCACCTTCTATCTCGATCTCCCATTCGAGCCAGGACCCGCGTGTTGGTGGCGCGAAGCCAATCTCATAGGAAGG
>Ga0302277_1001524_pt1 | contig 17110 bp, 11 predicted proteins | sample III_Bog_N3_1_FD_198759 | JGI IMG/M metagenome (GOLD analysis project Ga0302277, IMG submission 198759) | Peat permafrost microbial communities from Stordalen Mire near Abisko, Sweden - III_Bog_N3_1 | ecosystem: Environmental > Terrestrial > Soil > Wetlands > Peat | place: Sweden: Abisko... | reverse complement strand
AGAGCTTTTCTTGATGGAAAATTTTCGTTGTCGGCCACAACCATGCGAGAATTGGGCATTGAAAAGGGACGATTTCAAGACTTGCGTCCTAACCTAGCTCAAATTGTAACAAATTTCGTCCTTGAAGTTGATGAAATTACTGAAGCCACGGCGCATGAGAAGCGCGATTTCTTTCTGCGATTACAGCAAGGTGTGCCTTTAGCGTCATCCGAGAAACTTAATGCCGTTCATAGTGGTTTTAGAGATTATGCGCGCGCTCTGGCAGAACGTCGATTCTTTCAAACATTAGTGGATTTCAAGGATACACGTAACGCCTTTTTTGACGTCACATCAAAAGCCTTGGCCATTGCCGTCAATGGTCTTGCTACAAATTTCCGATTTAAGGACATGCTCGCTCTTTTCGAACAACAAAGTGGCTTCTCGCCAAGTTCAGCCGTAGCACAGAACTTGAATGAAACCTTCGTATTTTGTGAAGAAGCATTTAAAGAAAGAACTGAAGCTTTGCGTGATCGGTCTTTTGTTCAGTCGGTTATAACTCTCGCCTCACATTTAGTCGCAGGCGGATTCAGCGATGGACAACAAGTTTCCTTTGCTCGTTTTGTAGTAAATTTTCACAATGAACGGGTCAAACACAAAAAAGGTGATCAGCAAAGTACCGATCAAGACTATATGCAGTTTAATAACTGTAGTGCACGTGGAAGAGTAATAGGGGCCGTCAAATTAAGGCATGAAATTTTCCTTAAGAAAATGAGTATTATGGAACCAGGATTAAGATCGCTGTTCCCCTCCTATTCCGGAGATGTCTATTGGGTAGCTAATGATCCCGTCGTTCAGAATGGTGCATACCCGTCACCATCATCACGCTTTACGATGGAATCACAAAGCACACCTATTAAAGAGATTTATGCAAATCGACAACAATTGGACATACCTGATTGGCAACGCGGCCAAGCCTGGAATAAAGAGCGCAGGCAGCTTCTAATTGATACCATTTTAGAAGGGTGGAAATTACCCAAACTCTATTTATTTCAAAAGGGCAGCAAATATGAAGTGATCGATGGACAACAAAGACTGTCAGCAATTTTTTCCTTCATGGAAGGACAATTAGAACTTTCAGCAGAAACTGTCAGAAAATTTAGGCTGTCAAGCAGTAGATTTAACAATTTACCTCCAGAAATTGCCAATGCTTTTGGGAATTTCAGACTTGAATGCGATCATATATCAGGCGCGAGCATCCCCCAACTAAAAGATATATTTCAACATCTCCAATACGGAATGCCCTTGAAAGGACGCGAGAAACTGAACGCTGTTAGCAGTAATTTGCGCGATTACTGTGTGGCACTCTCCAATCATGAGTTTTTTCGTTCGCGCCTCTCTTTTCGGAATGCTCGCGACATATTTCTTAGTACTGCCACAAGAGTTGTCGCTATAGAAGTTGGCGGGATTGATACAAAGTGGACCTATGGCAATTTACGCGAGATCTTCGAACGCTACGAAGGATTCTCGACATCTGATTCCCCTATTGCAGCCACCCTTAATTCTGCCCTTGATTTTCTGGTTCGGTCATTTCCTGAAAAAACTCCTTTTGCAAATGCGTTCTTCGTCCAGTCAATCGTAACATTGGCAGCTAGATTTGTTAAAGCCGGGGCCTGCTCAGGTCACGAAGCTAGCTTTGCTCGATTTTCAATGGAATTTTATGAGGCATGGCAGGAGAGTAAAAAAAGAGAAATAGGGAAAGATCCGTCGATACACTCCTATTTTGGTGAGAGAGAATTTGGGAATGTCCAGGGTGTAAACAGGTGGAGCCAGGAAATATTGCTGCTTCGTATGCAACAAACCTATCCAACAATGGTAGCAGCTTTGGGACAACTGCCTCCCTTAACACTACCTATCAATTTACCTCAAACGATCGATCTTTCTGTAGAGGGTGTAAAATTAATCAAACAAAAGTCTCCTGGCAGTTTAGCTGCAGCGAGCATCGAAGTTTTTGATCATAGCATAGAGCCAGAGCCTTTGCCTGAGGATGAGATACAAGAACCGATTGACAACAGGAACGCGCTCGGTAGGGAAGTAAGTTTTGGAACTGATCCTTTCCCTGAAAATGAAATAATTGAGAACCAACAACCAGTCTTAGATGATAGGTTTGGTGAGGACGAACAGACTGTAAGACCCAAAAGTTCTGGAGCCGTCTTTGATAGCTCATTAAGTCAATTCTTGGCGACCATAGGGCAAACAAAGCTCTTGAGCCATGAAGAGCAAGTAGAAGTTTTTAAAGTCATTGAAAGTTGTCGTTTGCAGTTGATGAATACGTTGCTTGATATTCCCCTCGGTCTTATATTAGTAAAAGAATTTTATGAGAAAGGTAATCAAAGTATTTTTGAGAATGAAAGTTTTGGGGAAGTGGGAGGGGTGGACGAAGAAACTACTGAAGATCCATCCGGTGAGAATCATCATATAACCGCGAAATATTCGCAACAACCTATGGTCAGTAACCTAATGATTTCTGAGCATCGAGAAGCCCTAGTCGAGGGCTTAGGTCGTTTAATCCAATTACATGAACAAGAACTCGATACGCCACTTAATCAAAACAACGCATATAATTCCTTGAAGAAGCAACTTCTATATAAGTTATTACAGCTTCGTTTAAAAGACTTAGAGATTTTCGATATACTGGATGCAATTAACTCTATGGATCCCCATCTCATTACCAGCAGAATCCAAGCTGCAAATGAGGCTCGAGGTAAGCTTGAAAGTGCCAAGGGAATAGTTTTTACTGCCAACACAAGGCTTGGTGTTAGCATAGCAAAAAAATATCAAAATCGAGGCCTTGAGCTCAATGATTTGATTCAGCACGCCAATTTGGGGCTAGCAAAGAGCGTCGATAAGTTTGATTACAAAAGAGGCTTTCATTTTAGCACCTGTGCAACATGGTGGATAAGGGCATCTTTAAGCAGAGCCGTCGGAGATTCGAGCCGACTTATTCGGCTTCCTGTACATGTTCATGATAAGGTTGGCGCCATCAACAGGGCTCGCGCAAAATACATGCAGATATATGAAAATGCCCCTACCGCCCTGGAATTAGCAGACTTTATGACAGAATCCGCTATCACGAAATTTAAAAGTGATAAGCATCGCTCTCCAACAGCACAAGAAACAGAAGCCCTGCGTGTTGATGAAGCTACAATTACCAGACTATCAGGAGTAGGACTGCAAACAGTGAGTTTGGATGGGACTGTTGATAGCCACAACGGCAAGATGGAACAAGGTGATACTGCGTTTGGAGATTTAATAACTGATGCAAGTGCCGTTGATCCGGTAGAAGATGCTAAGCGCAAAGACGAAGGTGCTTTGATAATCAGTTTAATGGGTCATCTATCCTCAAAAGAACAAACAGTCTTACGTTTGAGGTTTGGTTTTGAAAATAATGGTGACGGCAAGACTCTTGAAGAAATAGGAAAAATGTTTGGTCTTACGAGAGAGCGTATTCGACAAATTGAATTTAAAGCAAAAAGAAAATTGAGAAAGCGTATTGAAAGTAGGCGAGAGTCAGACGAACAATCATACTCACAAGTATCTCCGGATACTCCTCAAACTGTACGAAAGTCCACACGAGTAAAAAGTAAGGCTTCATCAGTAAATCCAATAAACCCAGGGTAAAAAAATATTGGTATAGAGTAGACCCGCATCATCGCGTTCTTCATCCGCTTGCTCGAACAACTGGAGGGAAGCGGCTTTGATCTCTTTAAGACCCTCGGCAAGACCCTTCAATCCTGGCAACAGGAGATCTTACGTATGTTCGTCTTCCCTTACAGCAACGGCTTTAGAAACTTCGAGAATTATCGAATGCGCGTCATTGTTCTTTGTGGCCACTTGCCCGTGACAGGACTATGATCAACATCCCAAGGCGCCCCAACCTTTGGAGTAGACCCTAAAAAATGGTGCCCCTAGTTGATACAATTCGAACACATTTTAGAGAAGATATATTAAACCTCCACAATATTTTTCCCTCGACACTTGATTAAAATCCTTCTCGGAACGACTTAATAAACTGTAAACTGGTCAAGCATTTGGGTTTTATGTGAGGTGTGAAGGTTGTGTCGAAAGAATTTTGGCACAGTCAGGCACAGTGAGGCACAGAAGAAAATATTTATTTTACAAATATCATTTTTGTGTTGAAATCACCCCCCCATCCGCGCATAAGATGGTATTCATAATCTCGGAAACGAGCGACATAAAAATTACTTAAAGAAAATTTCATCCACCGCAAGGCGGTTTTTTGTTGCCTGTTCTTTAACGCGCATCCCACGCCCACTCAATCGTCAAGCATAAGAAAATGGCGACCCCCAAAAACAGACGCAAGTGCAAAAACGAAGTGGCGCGTTTTCATCCATTCTCTTCTCCCTTACCTTACAAAAACTAAACTGCGATAATAACGAGCATTGATTAATCATTTATCTTAATGAGGGAAGGACATCAAACGGGCTGGGGTGGTAAATCCATAGCAGGAGTGCCGCTCGCCATAGTTCTGTCTGTATTAATTATGGCATTCATTACGGTAGAGTTTTTAAGTGCATCCGATATACGGACAACCAGGGATTGCTCACCTTCGGAATACAAATCTTCTCTAATTTCTAACCTTCCCATAAATTGTACTGCTGTTCTTAGCTGTGCTGTTGTATCGAATTTGCCGTAAATTATACTCCCTCCTCCAGATTTATATTGTGGACATGCGTCATAGGCCCAAATTCCAGGAACCTTTTCCTGTAAAAATGTTAAAACTGCATATCCAGTTGTCTTCTTTTTGCGAACTCCGTAGGCATAATCCGGAATTAGGCTCTCGGGGCGTACTGGTTGAACGTCTGGTATTTTCATAGGCATTAGAGTCTTGGGTTCGACACTAAAGCTATAAGATATTTGTCCTTTCGATCTACCATATATCTCTGCGTTGCCGAATGGCAATTCCCCTTCCTGCCACGCGTGATGGCGAAAGCCAGAGATATTCACAAGATGGTGGACAACTTCATTGAGAAGCTTATCACCCACAATCGTTGCTGCGACACCAGCTACTCCATAATCCTTAAATAAATTCTCGCCAAATCTTCTATTAAGAATGTCAACTAACAAAATAGCGGTTTCTTTTCTTCTCGCCATATACGCTGTCTCAGCAGCCGTCAATTCTGAGTGAGGAATTTCAAGCGCTTGCAAAGTATTATATGTTTGTGAATTATTAATCCTGAATGAAACGGGGGCGCTATTTTCTAGGTAGTAGAGGACATTAGGAAAATCTTCACGCCTTATGCACAATGCGTGATGATAAGACGTTGCCAAATATTCAATAACAGGTGTAGAGGCAACACAACTTGCTTGTTCCAGCAGAGTAGACAGTGACTGCACCGATGAACGAGACATCATTTCGAGCGCAATAGTTCCATTCTCTCTCATTGAAATTTGGTATACATCTCCTTGATATGACGGATTCCCCCTATGAAGTTCTATCATTTTTTTAGTCATAATATGTCCTTAAATATTCATTGTGCATACTATAACAGACAACCTTGAAAATAACTAAATTTTGTTCAATCTTTATTATTGAGATCGATCAAAAGCAAACGGTTATATAGAGTAATAGGGTTAACAGAAAGGCGCCATGTTCAATCCCAAGTGGCACGTTTTAATAAAGTGGTCGATAATAAAGATGATTTTAAAACCTATAACAACGTGACTGAAAGGTGCTTGATCATGACACAAGTACCTTTCCTTCTAAGTATGTCTTTCGCACTTAATGGGGTTCTTTAACCCGGTCGCAGGCTACACAAGCTTATGCAAGTCAATGATCGTATTGGTCTCGTATCCTTAAAAAATAAAAATGGGCAATGTTCACCACAATAAAGCCCATTTTTTCGAACGATATCCGCTAGGGGTATCTTGACTCTATATCTCAAGTAATCATGTTTCAATTTACTCAAGGAATAGGGGGTATTGCCATGCGTCCTGCCGTCATCCTCGCCCGTGTATCAACCCCAGAACAAGAAGCGGGGCATTCCCTTGAAGCACAACTTGCTAATCTTGTAGCTTACACCGAGCGCAATGATTTAGAAGTAATTCGTGTTTTTCGTATTATCGAGAGCTCAACCAAGGGTTATCGCCCTGAATTTGAACTTATGATCGAATTTATCAGTAAACAGAAGCATCGCACTGCGTTAATTGTCGATTGTGTTGATCGGTTGAACCGCAACTTTACCCATCATCCCGTCATGAATGCCCTGATGGAAAAGAATTTGCTGGAAATCCATTTTGTGCGTGAGGCCTATTCCATCGATAAAGACGCAAACAGTATGCAAAAAATGATGTGGAATATGGGAACGGTGATGGCTCAATCCTACACCGACCAGCTCGCCGACAATGTCCGACGCAGCATTAAGCACAAATTGGCAAAAGGAGAGTGGATAGCTCAAGCCCCGCTTGGTTATTTGAATGTCATCGACCAGGCGACAGGTCGCAACACCATTGTTATAGACCCCCAACGTTTTCCTTTAATTCAAAAACTGTTCATAGAATATGCAGCGGGCGTTTCTTCCATAGCCGAACTTCAGCGCAAGGCGAAAGAATGGGGTTTATTAAGCCGTAAAAACAACCCCTTAAGCCTGCAACGGATTGCCGATCTTCTGAATAACCCATTCTATTGTGGCCTTATGCAGATGAAAGGGCATTTGTACCCTCATAACTATCCACAACTTGTCGATTACAGCGTTTTTAGAACCTGCGAGAAGCGCAAGCGCAATCCCCAACAAGCTATTAAAATTACCCGCTATCCATTTGTTTTACGCGGATTGATAACTTGTACCATTTCAGGGCGAAAAGCGACCTGTGACCTTAAAAAAGGACGCCATATCTATCTGGTAATACGTGAACCGAACAATCCTGAGAAAAAGATGTGGGTTAAGGAAGAAACTGTCTTGCAGCAACTTCGGGATATTCTTCATTCCTTCGCACTGCCTGAACACCTGCTTGCCAAGATTCTCGACTACATCAAGAGTAACCATCAAGCCGAAAAAGAATTACACCTTGCCAAAATTAAAGAATTGCGAGTTGAGGATAGCAATCTTGCCGACAGAATGAATCGCCTAACTGATTTAATGATAGAGGGTCATATTGACCACAAACTATTCGAAGTTAAGAACAAGGAAATCGGGTTAAGCCGGATGGAGATAGCCTGTATCTTAAAGGACGATATTCAAGCCAATGAAATGTTTAAGGATGCCCTATCCAAGATCATTTCGCTGGCCTCCCGGAGTTGTGATCTATTTGAGCGTTCGAAAACCGATGAAAAACGGAATATCATCGGATTCGTATTTTCGAACTTACAATTAGAAGGCTCAACTCTCAGATATATCTTAAGAAAGCCATTTCACATCTTCCAGAGACTACCTACTGATCCGAAATGGTGCCCCCATACGGATTCGAACCGCAGACCTACTGATTACAAATCAGTTGCTCTACCAGCTGAGCTATAGGGGCACGAAAGCCTGTTTAGATCATTTTACGGCAAGGTAAAACAGTTTTCTTTACATCCAAATCTAAATTTTAACTTGAATCATACCCACAACTTTTCATGATTGAGATCACTCTCGAACTACCGTAGTGCCAAAAATATGCTGAATTGCACAGCTAGAAGGCAAGTTACCTCCTAGATAGATATATAAAAACTAGTAAAACCTGATATGTTGGTTAATCACTTCAATAGCATCTATAGTAGTCCAAGAATTCATCTTCCAATCGATAGAGTTTATGCGACTCACGACTTATATATTTTGCCTTTTTATACTGTTCGGCTGTGAAAACAGCCAGGCTATCAATGACAGTTATATTCCTCCTGATACTCCGGGAGGCCATTTATGCATTAACCAGTGCGGTTTAGCCCGTAATTACTGTTTAAAATCTTGCGACCTAAATCAGCATGCCTGTTTTGAGGAAAAACAAAGTCAATCCCTAGAAGAATATGATCAATATATGAGCAAACAATATTCCCAACAGCAGCCAATTGCACATATATTACATGATTTTGAGGATACATCCCCTTGCGAACACATACAAAAAAATTGTATGAATGAATGTAAAGAACACTACCAATCTTGCTACAAGGACTGTGGCGGCTCAATTCTAACAACTCCCTCCTGCGGATTTTTGTGCTTTTGAAAGGCGCCATGGTCAGATCTTCAAAAATTCATCGTCAGCGCCAAACTAAAATTGTAGCGACGCTCGGGCCAGCTACATCAACAAAAGAAATGATACGTGCGCTTTTTGAAGCCGGAGTTGATATCTTTCGTCTCAATTTTAGCCACGGAACATCTCACGATCATCGCGAACGCATGCGCATCATACGTGAAATTGAAAAAGAGCTCAAACGCCCAATTGCTGTACTGGCTGACCTTCAAGGCCCCAAACTGCGTATTGGTACTTTTGCAAAAGGGCCTATTAAGCTTGATATCAAACAAAGTTTTAGACTTGATCTCGATAATAAGCCAGGAGATCAGAACCGCGTTTACTTGCCTCACCCAGAAATCTTCTCCGCACTTGTTCCGGACGCTGAGCTTTTGCTTGATGATGGTAAAGTAAAACTGCGTGTCGTAAAATGCGGGGCTGATTTTGCAGATACGATTGTCGTAACAGGGCATGAGCTTTCAGACCGCAAAGGCGTCAATGTTCCAGACCTTGTTTTGCCGCTATCTCCCTTGACAAATAAGGATCGAGCTGACCTTGAGGTCGCTCTCTCAATCGGAGCCGATTGGATAGCTTTATCTTTTGTGCAACGGGCTGAGGATATTCAAGAAGCGCAAAAACTTATCAAAAAACGCGCGGCTATTCTTGCTAAAATTGAGAAACCCGCAGCGGTTCGCAACCTCTTACCTATCCTAGAATTGGCAGATGGCGTTATGGTAGCTCGAGGCGATCTCGGCGTTGAAATGCCTCCTGAGAATGTACCCCGCACCCAAAAAATGATTGTTCGTGAGGCACGGCGCCTCGGTAAACCCGTTATTATTGCAACCCAAATGCTCGAATCAATGATAACAAATGCAACCCCTACCCGTGCCGAAGCTTCAGACGTAGCGACCGCCATCTATGATGGTGTCGATGCAATCATGCTTTCAGCGGAAAGTGCGAGCGGCCAATATCCTATCGAAGCCGTCAAAATGATGGACCGGATTGCACGTCATACCCAAGAAGATCCAACGTATCACACAGGACTTCTCTCTCAGCACCCCGACCTTCTCCACACAACCGCTGACGCTATAACAGCCGCCGCCCATCAGGTTGCTGAAACCATAGATGCCGCGGCCATTATCACTTATACAACATCGGGCTCAACAACTTTGCGCGCAGCACGTGAGCGTCCAGAAGTGCCCCTCTTATGTCTTACATCAAAGCTCGAAACGGCACGCCGTCTTGTTTTATCATTTGGCGTTCATTCCGTGCATACAGCCGACATTCATGATTTCAATGAAATGGTGCAAAAAGCGACCCAAATTATTGTACGTGATGGCATTGCCTCCTCTGGACAACGGGTCGTTATTACAGCTGGCGTACCCTTTGGCAGCCCCGGAAATACAAATGTTTTGCGTATCGCAACCATTGAAAATGCGACAGATCTGCCACAACTTGCTTTGAACGAATGACTGATTTGCTCCAGCAAGCAATTCATGAACATCAAGCGGGTCATGAAGCTCGCGCCGAAGAACTTTATCGGGCCGCATTAAAAGAAACCCCTCACTCGCCCGATGCCCTGGCCCTCTTAGGCGTTATTTGTGATGCAAAAGGTCATTACGAAGAAGCCCTCTCTTTAATCACACAAGCTATTAAACTTGACTCGAATTCTGCACTTTTCAAACTCTATCTTGGCAATACGCTATTAAATCTACATCGGATAGCTGAAGCCATTGTTGTGTTCCGACAAGCCACCATTTTACAACCTGAGCTAAGCCAAGCTCATTTTAATCTCGGCAATGCCTTGAGGTTATGTGACGAATGGCAAGATGCGATTTTGGCTTATCAAAAAGCCCTCCAGTTTAAGCATGACCATATTGAGGCTTATAACAATCTTTCTTTTGCACTCGTCCATGAAAAGCAATACGGTCAAGCCTTACTCGTTGCTAAAAAAGCGATTGCCATTGCCCCCCAACATGGGGATTCATGGCTTATTTTGTGCAATATAGCAGAGCAATGCAAAGAGTATGAACTTGCCCTTGAAGCTGGAACAAGAAACATCTCCTTATTGCCACTCAATCATCGTTCCTGGTTTGGCTATGGCGTTGCCCTCAATCGTTTGGATCGCCACGAGGAAGCCATCGAAGCCTATCAAAAAGCCCTCGAGCTCAAGCCTGAACGTGCCGATATATGGGATAACTTAGGACAAACTTACCAATCTCTTAATCGCCTTGAGGAAGCTGAGGCCGCCTATCGGAAAACAATCGAGATCTCAGGGCAGATCATACACGACGAGCTCAATCGCGATGTAGCCGAAGAAGAATATGGTTCTCGTCACTGGCATCTATCATTATTAGAACTTTTACGCGGCAATTATCAAGCAGGGTTTGCACGCTATCGATCGCGGTTTGGAAATGTTGGGGGACTTGTACGCCCTCCTTATGCATATCCTTTATGGAAAGGTGAAAACCTTAAAGGCAAAACATTGCTTGTTGGCGACGAACAAGGATATGGCGATACGATTATGCTTAGCCGTTATTTGCCATTACTGAAAGAAAGAGGCGTTCGAATTCATTTTTCAGTTCATTCCGTATTAAAACCTCTTTTTGAAAACTGGGGATTCATTGACAAGCTTCTTGAACATGGAGAAACAATTAAAGATATTGATTTTCACGCTTCAGTCTTTGACTTACCTCATCGATTTAAAACAACACTCGCAACTATCCCCGCAACAGTTCCCTACCTTCCCTTGTTTACCCCCACAACAACGACAAAGCTTAGCGATGGAAATCTTCCTAAAATAGGAGTCGTTTGGGGAGGAAGCCCCCTTCATTTGAACGACCATCGTCGTTCGATTCCGCTTAGGATCTTTGCTACTTTATTTAAGAACAAATCCTTTGAATTTTATAGTCTTAATCGTGATAAAAAATCTGGAGACGATCTTATTCTACCACAACTTTCCGTCCGCGATCTTGCACCTCATATTCATAGTTTTGCTGACGCGGCCCGTTTTATACAACAATTAGATCTTGTGATTACAAGTGATACCGCAACCGCACATTTAGCAGGCGCTCTCGGAAAGCGCGTATGGATCTTATTGCCTTATGCACCAGATTGGCGATGGCTGATAAACCGCACGGACAGCCCTTGGTACCCAACCGCTCGCCTATTCCGTCAGAATGAAATTGGCAACTGGGAAACAGTCATTCATACTGTTTTTCATGCACTCCAATCCTTCAAAGGCTAACGCGGACCTTCTATGCGTCTCACCGAGGAAACATTAAACAACGCTTTATTGTTCTACCTTCTGTAGTTTTTAGTTCCACCTCGTGAATCTTTTTGAGATGCGTCATATGAAGAACAGAAATTGTACTTCGCGGCGGTGTAGGGCGTACGTATTTATTTGTGACGTGATCCAGCATAGGTAAAGCATAAAGCGATAACCAATTAAATTCAGACGGCATTACTTTGAACGGCAACCCCTTCAAGTGAAGAGCTACATTTAAACTGAGCTGTTCACTCATAAAATTCTCACGTGTCATGTGAGGAATGCGCGCAAGACAATCTTTAAAGAAATTGGCCCATTCAGTCCAAAACGGAGCCGTCGCGGACGCTGCCATCACGCCTGTATTCAACATGGGTCGCGGAAAAAATTGGCTGACTATATCGCGAGGGAAATGAGAGCTATACCATTTATAATGGTATTCCCAAGGCTGTGAACTTTGAAAATAAGGCAAATAATCACGGTCAATTTCGGATGCTATGTAAAGAGCATTGTCTTGAGCCGCTTCTGTCAGCATTGTCTCAATAGCTTCAGGTGTTTGAACCCAGCTGTCAGCATCCATCCACATATATGTTTGGTAGCCGGTAAAATAATCACGCAAAAACGGACGCGATGTCATAGCTCGATAATAGGGAGCTTGACGTTCCCATGCTTCGCGTCCTGGATAATCCATATCAATGCCAGGTTTCGCAAATTGTACACCGAACGACGAAAGAATTTCTTTATGGGCGTCATTTAATCCAAGATCAAAAACACCGATATCAAAGTTAATGGTTGTTTTCAAAGACCTCAACGACTGCAATAGCCCTATTACCAAAGGGGCATAACAATCATCACTCGCGGTCACAATTATATTATGTGTCGTAGCCGTCACGGCTAACGATTAACCCTGACGGGCTTTATAGCGTGGATTCTCTTTATTGATGACATATGTACGGCCTTTACGACGTACAACTTTACATTTCACATCACGCTTTTTAAGCGATTTGAGGGAATTGACGATTTTCATGATTAATCTCTCTCATCTTAAGTTGGCGGCAACCTAATGAGCCCCACTCCTTATGTCAAGGAGCTCAGATAGATAGATGAAGAGATAATCAACAAGATAAAGAATGTAATAATACCGCCATCATTTCGATAACGCATTGAAACTATTTTATTATTTATACTTTTTTGTATATTTCTCTTGTAATTCAGCAATGTTTTATTAACTATAAAGGTGTAGATTGGTATTCAGGGATTAAGGTCCCGACGGTTGAAAAGCCGGATAGGCTTCCTCAAACGGCAACTTCAGGCGGTGGGGCTTTATCATTAGCAGGCCTTGGACGTTAGCAAAGTTAAAGACTGTCCAGCCGACTTCCGGCATCCCCGTTAATGTAACCATTACCTCCGAACCAGCGCTCCGCTCACTTATGACGGTTCCGACGCGGTTTAGTTTTATGAAAATTCACAAAATTACAAGGTCATTGCGCGGTGCGATGACAACACCCAACGTTCGGGTTTTTCCCGAACAGAAGCGAGGCAAGGATGGCAAAACGGCGTAGTTATGAATCGTCAAATCGTAACGAAAAATCACACAATGTGGAACCGCTTTATGCCTCTAAATCTCCTTGGGACCCCCTTAATCAACCCGCTTTTGACCGGCGTGATCAGAGCTACGTCCGTACAATAAAACCACAAAACGCAAACCAAAAGATCCTTCTCGAAGCCATGGCCGAGCACAGTCTTGTTGTAGCAGCAGGTCCGGCAGGTACAGGAAAAACTTATCTTGCGATCAGTGCCGCGGTTGAAGCCATGGAAGCTGGTAAAGTCGACCGTATTGTTCTATCACGCCCTGCGGTTGAAGCAGGTGAAACCATAGGGTTTCTCCCTGGCGATATGCATGAAAAAATGGCTCCCTTTTTACGCCCCCTTTATGATGCCTTGAATGACCGCATGGGCAGCAAGCGCTTAAAACAGTATCTTGCAGATGGAGCTATTGAAATTGCCCCCATAGGTTATATGCGAGGTCGCACTCTCAATAATGCCTTTGTGGTCATTGATGAGGCACAGAATTGCACCTATAACCAAATCAAAATGCTACTGACACGCCTAGGCTGGCACTCAACCATGGTCTTGACAGGAGATCCAGATCAAAGCGATTTATTACAAGGCATGTCAGGTCTTGCGGATATTGCCCGCAAACTTGAAGCCGTGTCAGGGATAGCTGTAGTACGCCTCACAGATCGAGATATTGTGAGACATCCACTTGTTGCAAGCATGCTGGGAGTTCTTTAACTTTAGATCGATCTTAGACCATTATCTTTTTCATGACATACGGTAATAAGCCTTGACCATGCATGGATATACGGGCCCCTTGAGGAATGAGAATTTTTAATAGCCGCTGGAATTCAGTTATTTGCTCAGCCAAAGGTTGCGTACTAATAAAGCGCTGATCGTCGACCTGAACATACAGGTGCTTTTCTTCACTCGTCACAACAGCTTGATCATCGAAGCTGCTATCATACCCAAACAGATGCAAAGCATGCACCCCCGTCATAAAAGCAAGCGTCAATCCACACATTCCAACCCTCGACCCTCCTTCGATATGAAGACAATCCTTGAGATCATCAATTCCTTCTATCCCTTCAATTTGAGGATGCCATATTACGACATGCGGGGATGATGCCGATGCACGCAAAAAGACTTCAGGGTGGCATTGAGAAGCATAAAACAAAATAGCTTCTGTGGTTTTCGGAACATAGACAGCGTTATCCTGGCACGGCGAGCACATCACATGAACATCAGGCGTAATTCCACAGTCAACAAGCCATGCATACGCACCGTCCAAAGCCCAGATTTCATATTCTTGCTGTTGTGCGCGATACAAGTGATCCAAGTAGTTTTTACGTGATCCCCCTCCTCCCACGAGACAAGCGGATCGTTCTTTTTGATGTTGAGCTTTTTGTCTTAATTGCGGAAAGGGTAACGTCAGGGAATGTCGTACATGATCCAAGGGATTTCCAAGAACACCCGACTCTCGTTTTTCACAAGATTCCTGCGAAATAGATTTTCTTTCTAAATGTGACAAACTCATCCTTAACACCATGAAGAAGAAGACAAATCGTCCCGATTAAAGTGTGAGAACGGTTTTCCTTAGTTTATAAAACTAGAACTTATTACGCTTGGTCTTTTTCATTAGAATGCTAAAGTAGCAGTATGTCAAAATCATTTAAACACTTCAAAAAATTATGGGGAACGCATTTCTTCAAAGCCCGTGCTTTGCAAATTGGTGTGGCCATACTTATCGGCCTTATCATGGCAGCGTGGCTCATTATTTGGCAAATGGATCAGGACAATTTACGACGTCAGGATATGCAGTTACAGGCCCGTACATTTAACGCGGCTCCCTCCCTTCCCCCGGAAGGGACCCCAATAGGGGGTGCCTTCACTTTAATCGGCCCAGATGGAAAAACCGTTCACAACACTGACTATCTTGGAAAATATTTATTGATATATTTTGGCTATACTTATTGTCCAGATATGTGTCCTACCGGATTGCAATCGATAGCCCATGCCATGGATTTACTTGGGACCAGCAGTGCACATGTTCAACCGCTTTTTATAACCATCGATCCTGCTCGCGATACGTCAGAGAAGTTAAAAGAATACACAGCTAATTTTCATCCCAAAATTATTGGACTAACAGGCACGGATTCTCAAATACAAGCCGCGGCCAAAGCCTATCAAGTTTATTATGCAAAAGGCGAGAAAGTAGATGGTGACGATTATCTTATGGACCATTCCTCTCTTATCTATCTTATGGATCCTCAAGGAAACTTTATCCGTACCTTCAACGAAGATGCGGCCCCAGAAGATATCACAAAATCACTCCAACTTGCTTTTGAGAAAAAGCCTATCTCGCCTAATAGGTAAAAGTTTCAACATCAAAAATATCCCCCAAAGAACAACAAAGCATGCGACGCATTGCATTGAGATTCTTTTCAGATTATGGATAAATAATCCATTGGAGTGCACATGAATAAGACAATAAAAAAGATATTATTTTTCATTCTCTTTATATTAATTCCTTTTATCATATATAGTCCATCCATGACCCTTGCCGAAACATCTCTCCCCTCCTCCGTCCAAGCACAGCTCCATGTTCCACTGGCGCAAGTCGGAAGCGGTGTCTATCGCAAGTTCGGATTTAGTATCTATCAGGCAACACTGTGGGCTCCATTTGGTGTTTGGGACAAAACAAAGCCTTTTGCGCTAGAGCTTCAATACATGCGCAATCTTTCAAAAGAAACCATCGTTGATGCAGCTCTTGATAGCATACGCGACCAGGATATTGCAGATGAAAAGACCATCGCTAAATGGGAAAAAATCCTAAACCAGGCACTCCCTGCCGTCCAAAATAACGACATTATTGTTGGCCTAGTTCTCCCAGGTCAAAAATCAATATTATATCATAATGGCAAAATGATCTCGAGCCTTGATGATCAAGCTCTAAGTGCAGCCTTCTTTAACATATGGCTAGGAGATGGCGCGGACGAAGACTTACGCAAAGCGCTACTAAGCAATCAATAGCCAGCCAACAGAAATACAAAGTTGTTAGTACAAAACCTACAGCTTCATGCATGTAAGGGATACAGTCGCATTAACACCGCCATGCGACGTAGCAATGCTATCCTCGTTATTACTATAAACAAACAAATTATACCCCGCCGGACATGTTGCAGTTCCATTATTATAAATTGGTTGCCCTAAACAGGAGGCACTGCTATTGAATTCGTGGTTAGGAATACTCCTACTTTGACCTGCCCATCCGAGTGGGGCCACCTGGCCGCTGTCCGTTGCGACGATGTATGCAACATTTCCGCACCACGTACCACTTGCCGCTTGGCCCCCAAGCTCAGACCAAACGAGGCTCGCATTACAGTAGATTGGTGCATCGCTCGTCGGATCATAGGCCCAAGCTCCTTTTGTTGCGCAAGCAGCTCCGGTAGTTGCATTACCTGCATTTATTGTTCCGGTCGCCGTAATATTTTGAGTTGAAAGAACGCTTCCAGATACCGTTGTCAAACCCGAATTGACAGTTATAGGAACGCAGTTAATAGCACTCCCCGTGCCGTTGGATGCATTGTAGGTTAAAACCTGATTTTGCCCGCACGACGATGTATCTGTGTGTCCAGGTGCTGTTGGAGGCAGTAATTGGACTGGAGGAGTACTGGACGAAGCTTCCGCTCTCGAAATGCCTACAAAAATCATACCCACAAGTAAAGCAGCCGCCGCCAAATTCATTACGTCAAACCTACTGTTAGGCATAGTACCCCCAACGTCCGATGATATATAAGTTTTAATATTAACTTTTAGCCTTAAACAAAAGCTTAATTTTTTTTCACTCTATACACGAAAGTAATTATTTAATAATTAATTCAATAACTTAAGTTATTGAATTAATTTCAAACAATATATATTTAAAACCCATCCTATTAAGATATTGGAAGAATTTAAACTATTCTTTGTTGCAAACTTTATTTCAGGCAAATAATCAAACGACTTCATCTTGTGGTCGTTTGATACGAAAATTATCAAGATAATTTCGCGGTATTACACGACGCTCACTTGGCTCTTCAACAG
>Ga0302277_1001521_pt1 | contig 17113 bp, 24 predicted proteins | sample III_Bog_N3_1_FD_198759 | JGI IMG/M metagenome (GOLD analysis project Ga0302277, IMG submission 198759) | Peat permafrost microbial communities from Stordalen Mire near Abisko, Sweden - III_Bog_N3_1 | ecosystem: Environmental > Terrestrial > Soil > Wetlands > Peat | place: Sweden: Abisko... | reverse complement strand
TTTACGCTCGATCTATACCGCCACTCTCTGGGACTGAACTGTAACCGCGCAAAAAGAATGAAAAGGGTATAATTAGACTTTAAAAAGGGTCTTTTGCAAAAAGAATGAAATGGCTCGCGGGGTGATCGCGGAGCATCGGCGGGGGTCATGACGGGATTACTATCGATGCGACCTCGTCAACTACTGTTGCAGATTTGAGCGCTGCCGCAGCGGTTACAAATGGAGCGAAGGCTGCGACCATTGCTGTTTGAGCACCGCTTAGAGCGTCAGGAACGATAACGGTCGAGAGGATTGTGGAGGCGTTACTCCAAGACCCAGACTGAGCGGCGGTGAGAATTGCCTGCTCAACAGGGGCTAACTGAGCTTGGGGACCGAGGGGGAGTGCTGAGAAAATTGCATAGAGAGAGGTCTGGGCGGCAGCGAGGAGAGCGGCTTGCTTAGATGCCTTGGCCTGGCTGAGCGGATCATCGCCGAACGCCGTTTGTTGTTCCAACAGAGTTGGCTCGTGATCCAGGGTGAGACACTTCATTGTGTCCAGTTTTAGCACAGGAGCGGCAGGGATTTGCGTAACAGGGATCGGCCTTCCTACCTTGTAGCTGCCGTTTGTTAATTTTGCGATGATGTAGTAGTTGTCCATATAATCCTCCGTTAGATGCCATAACGTGTAGAGTAGTAAATATAGGCACCAGCCATGGTTGGCCCGTCGTAAGCCTCGGATGACAGAAGCACCGCCGATATATCACATAGCGACATAGCCGAAGCGAAGGATGCGGCAGTGAGGTCAAACTGCGATCCAAGCGTAAGATTATTAGCGACAGTGGGGCCGCTGCCATAAGGTGACCCTGCGCCAATTTGCACGCCATTGACATAGCAATGCACCGTCGTCCCGTCATTAACTAGGGCTAATAAAAAGGTTTGATTTTCCCCGAGTGCCGCGCCACCCGCGTCGGCGTTACCAGAGTAGGCAACTCCAGTTTCGGCGTTTAAGGCGGGAGTGCTCTCGTACATGCAAAGCGAGAGCGCGGAGTAGAAGTCACCCGCCGCCGCATCAAACGCGATAGCCATGGCCTCCACGCCACCAGACACTACGGTACTGCCACTCGCTTTGATCACTGCCATTAGTGTCATTGGGGTGCTGTTATTTATAGGCAGAGGATTGGCCACAGTCAGAACGCTGCCTGCGCCAAGTAACACACAGGGATGGCCATTCATGCCAGTGGCCGAAAAGGTGGGATTTGTCATCCCGGACGGCACATAAAAACTCTGCCACGCAGTAACCGCAGCCCCGTCGCTGAGGCTGCTGCTCAAATCGGTGATCGCGTCCAGATTGATTAAAACTCCGGGTGCAGTGGTTGGGTCAAATGACGACGAGGCGGGTGCATAGAGGTTGGTCCATGTGGAATCACCTACATGCTGCCACTGGACGAAGCCTCCGCTGTATTGAAGGTTAACGGATGCACCATCAACCCCATTTGTGCCATTGGTGCCAGCCTCTCCGGTAGGGCCAGTTGCACCTTGTATTCCTTGGGGGCCAGTTGATCCCGTTGCTCCAGTAGGCCCTTGAGGCCCAGTTGCACCCGATGGCCCTTGAGGCCCAGTTGGACCAGTAGCTCCCGTTGGGCCAGTTGATCCCGTTGCCCCGGTTGGTCCGACAATCTGCCCTACATTGCTCCAAGACGCACCGCCCCAAATATAGAGATCCCCATTGCTTACAACGATGTATCCGTCTCCTAGCGTGTTGCCAGATGAAGGAAGGGACCCGAAGTTTGCCGCAGATCCTTTGAGCTGTATGCCTGCACCTTGGGCACCAGTCGCGCCGGTAGGACCAGTAGCTCCCGTTGGGCCAGTCGCACCGGTAGGACCAGCGGGGCCTTGGGCTCCTTGGGCTCCAGTGGCTCCCTGTGAACCAGCAGCACCCGTTGGGCCAGTTGGGCCAGTTAACGCAGAAACGGCGATGAGGTCCACCCAAGAGGTATCTCCCACATGCTGCCACTGGACGAATCCTCCGCTGACCTGAAGATTGACGGATGCACCATCAACCCCATTTGTGCCGTTGGTGCCATTAGTTCCAGCGGCACCCGTCAGCGAGGAAATGGCGATGAGGGTGTTCCAGCTAGTATCACCCGCGTGCTGCCACTGGACGAATCCTCCGCTGACCTGAAGATTGACTGCGGGTCCATTAGATCCCATCAGCGATGCCAGCCACTCATCCACCGTTCCGGAGAATCCCTGGGAGACGGCGATTTGGTAGGCACTCATGCCGCTGGTACCGGAGATCAGGGAGAGACCCAGTACCTTATTTCCGGAGAGGGAGAGAGAGGCCGTGACGGACATTATAAAAGGGTGGGTGGGGTTTGTCTGACGAAGACCTTGCCGGTTACCAGGTTCATCACTACGCCATCGGCATTCGTGCCCAGGACATCGATCCGAAGAGGCTCACTGCCAGAAGGAGTGGCCGGGAGCGCGGCGGTCTGAGATGCCGTGAGTGAGAGGATCAGCACACCGTTTGTCGGTGTGGGAACAGTGGCCGTAAAGGGTGCGGAGAAGGTGCCGCCGCAGGCTTGCGTGAGGGTAGCAACGAAGGACCAGCCAGTCAGATTAATAGGGTTAGGGGTGGGTGTAGCCCCATCATCGTGATTAATTTGTAACGAGTAGGGCACCCCCTGCTCGATAGCGTCGTCTCCGAGGAGGTTGAGTAGAGCGGCGGACATTGAGGGAGATTACATGGCGAGGGAGATGATCATCGGAAAAGGGCCAGAGTGAAGGAATGCTCCAAGAGAATGAAACGAGCATGGAAACGATGCACACGGTGGGGACGATACTGAGACGGAAGTCGAAGGCTTCCTTACTGGCCTTAGCCTTTCGCCTTCATTGTTATGTCGGTTCCCCCGTCGAGGCATCATAGACTCCGCCATAAGTCCAAAATTCAACCGGTGTAACAACAACGGTGCCCCCAAAGGTATTTCCTGGTGTCGGAGGGCCTCCACCACCAAACACCCCGGCATAAAACGGAAACGAGTACCCATCAAATGAAACCGTCCCAGCCTCGATCCATCCGGCTAATTGAGCTGATCCTATTGCCAAGCCGTATACATCATACGGGATATAATACACTCCAAATGACGGCCCTCCGTAAAAGTTCCCCCCGGCATCTTGCACGAACGACATTCCACATGAAACCTGGTCGGATACATCTCCTTCTGCTAACTTAAACGACGTGTCATATTGAGCAAGGATCACGCGTTGGTCATAGGTGCCGTTTACGCCCGTGTTATAGCCTGGATCACCACCGAGCGGAGCTCCATTGGAAGTGGTGCCAGTTAACCCCGTGGTGCAAACCTGCTCCCTTTCGGCTGCCATACCCCAAGCGTCTGCCATCTCTATCCTGGTCGGCCCTCCCAAATAAACGACCGACCCCACAATCATCGGGAATTTGCCCGATGATTTTAGCGTAGAATCAGTATCATAATCAGGGTTGTGGTAAATTGACGTGAATACGCACTGAGCAGTTTTAACCCGCAGGAGCCACTTGTAAGGAGTGTCCCTGCTTACGGGCATAAAGCCGGTTCCTGGGCCATAAACAGGAACTAGAGCGGCGGTTGATGAACTCGGCGCACTATCGCAATATGTCGTGCCGTCCCATGCTGTGGCTAACGGGATAAGTGGAGCAAGACAAGTTACCTGCGGCATTTTCTAGCTCGTTGGGTAGCCGCCCTGATATGGCACAGGAATCATGGCTGGTCTTCCGTTGATGGCATAGGCGATGGTGACGAGGTTGGTACGTATCAGCTGAGTGATAACCGGAACTCCACCGACGATCTTGGAATAGGCAAGAAGAGTGCGCGAGAGTTTGAAGAGCGTAGGCGTCGAGGCGTCTCCTTCTACGTATGCATTTGGGTTCCACGCGGCGGAGGTGACATCGAACTCATCAGAATTTCCCCAGGTCTTGATCTGGGCACTTAGGATCATGCCGGTGTTGTCATATTCACACTCCAACCAAATCGCGTCTGGAGTAGTTGGTAATATATCATTCCAGCCGCGATCGGTCGAGGTGGGAGGATCGGACGACAGTAAGTTCGTGATCGAGTAGTCATCATCTGGTTTGAGTGACAACCAGAGCCCCGAGTAGTAATAGACTCCCCATTGGTAGGAGGCCGGGACGCCTCCCGTGCCGGTGCCGGGCGTGATCTGTTTGATCACGGAAAACGGACTCCGAGGGATCACAGGAGGGGAAGAGTCCTTTGTGTTCTGAGACCCCAGAAACGTCGAACCAGATGATCCACAGGAGACGGCGACATTGCCACTCGATCGAGGGGTGATCGATCGGAGATAATTATCCAAAACCCCTGACCAATAGGAGAGGTTGGTTCCCTTGTGTATTAGGCCGGGACGAATCATGGCTAAGATCCGTCTGATCCTCCACCATCAGATCCCCCAGTGTCAGCGGTCCCATAAATATCAGGATCGATCCACCAAGCACCGGTCCATTCCTGAATACGCTTTGCAGCGTGTGGCTCCTTCAGACAGCGATCGGCGGTCTTCAGGAAGGTGTAGCCAGTGGGAGGAGTGATCCGGGTGACGCCGGGTGTGCCGATGAGTCCGCAGCCTCCCGATTCCGGGAGTGAGGCGAGGGTGAGGGTGGATTTGATGACCGGGGCATACTCTGAGTAGAACTCCTGACCTCTCAGCCACTTGGTAGCATAAGTGATGGCATTCTCTGTGAGAGTTAGTATGGCTCCGCTGGCGCTCTGGTATTGGAAGGCCCCCATGAGCACGGGATCATTTTGGTTCTGCCAGATCTGGATCGCAGCCAGGTCGGTAAGTTCCAGTTCCGAATCTCCGCCTGACTGAAACATCTTGTGGCTTTTGAGCGGACGCTGCACCTCGACCCAGTCGGTCTCCTCCTCGGCGGTGGGAGTATCGCCTACCCCCTGAGTCGGGATCTGGCAATAGGTGATAGTGAGCGTTCCCGTGCCGCCCGGTCCGGGTTGCGCTCTCACCGTATCGATCAAGAGATAGGTTGGTACGACGGTGCCATCTCCTGGGGCGAATCGCACAGGGATGTTGGCCTTAACGACGCTCCAGGGTGCCGAGAATATGCGGGTATAGACAAGCCCATCCTTGCTCAACTCAATGAGGGGAGAGTAGGGCTGCTCCGTCAGGCCTTCTGATCCATGCCAGACGGGCGAGGTCGGTAAATCCGGGGCCGTGAAGGGAGTGGCGATGTTCATCGTGTGTTAGGCAATGGCCTCAGAGCCGTTGTTGGGCATGGGTGCCAGGATCTTAATGCCGGAGGAGATGGCCTGCTTCAGGAGCGCGTGGAGGGCTACTGTGGCATCGGCTGTGCGACGGGCGTGATCATTGGCCGGGCCAGCACCGCCGACGAAGAGCCCGATCTTGGCGAGCCGATCGCTCTCCTCGTGCTTCCCTTCTTTAGACGATCCGCTATCGCCATGAATGTCGGAGAGGGAGAATTTCTTTTTGCCAGGTGTCGATGCGTCATCGGCAGCTGCGGCGGATGTCTGACTGGAATGAAAGATCGGTGCCGATGAAGTGATCTGCTTGATGCGGTTGGCTAGTTCTTCAAAAGCCTGTTTTGTGGGGTCCTCAAGCTCCTTACGGGCGGCGGTTCCTTTCTCGTCGATGCTTACTCCTTGAATCTGTTTTAGGATGTCCTGGTTAGAAGATTGATGAAATTCGCGCAGATCTCCAAAAACGGAAGCAGCTCCCGAATCTCTAAACTCTTTATCCGTTGCGGGGCGCTCACTACCGTCTGGGTTGACATGCACGAGATGCCGTTGTGTTTCGCCCACGCGCTCCATGAAGGATTCAATCCAGGACTGAATCCCCGCTGTAGCCATATTGTCAGAGATCCCAGAATATCCCTTATTATCCCCCGTAGCCTTGGCTCCCTCAACGGCCTTTCGGATACCGTCACCAAACGAGCTGGCAATATTTAATAGTTCCAGACCTAAGGGCTTTAAGCTGGTGGGAGAGAATGCAAGAGCGACCAGCTGTCCCGTCAGTTGTGCAGAGTCGGAGGAAGCAGCGATCCAATCAGCTCGGAAGTTCCCAATCGCATTACCGAGACCAGTGCCGACCTTTTCGCCGATCTTGATGGTATCGATTGACTTGACCTCTTCCAGGACAGGCGAGAGCTGGTTGGCCGCCGATTCAGCGGCTCCCAGGAAGAATCCCTTTGTCTTCGCCGAGACCATTTCAAAATCATTGGTGACCTTGGTGAAGAGCGCGGCGTTCTTCTCATAGACAGCGGCCTTCTCATCGGTCACTTTTGCCGCCTCATTGATCGCGTTGGTATCGGAGAGGATGTTGATCATGTTCGCCCCCTGGCGGCCAAAGATGGCGCGGACAGCGGCCATCTTGTCGCTCTGCGTGGCGAGGCCACTGATGGCGACACCGATCTCCCGAAGCTGTGTCGGATAGTCCTCCGACTTCATGCGGTCCATGGAGAGACCGAGATCCTCGAAGATCTTCTTGGTTGGCTCCCCTTCGGCATTCACCCCTCCCAGGGCATTTTGGAGCATCGCCATGTTGGTCACGGCGGAGCCGGGATCCATGCCGACATCCTGATAGGCCTTCTGAATGGTGATCAGATTGGTGATGGATTCCCCGGTAGCCGTGGCCTCAGCGCGGAGCTGCTTCCCCTGTTCAAATATCTCCTTGAACGTATCACTCACTCCCTCCACGGATTTGAAGGCTGCGAAGCTCACGCCGAGTACGCCGAGAGCATCACCGAGATGGCTCAACTCCCCGACCCGGACGGCGGAGTCCTTAATCTCGGCGATCTCGCGCTTCACATGAGCGGCCCCATCGGCAAAGGGCCGGGCATTGAGCCCCATCACAAATTCAAGCGCGTTCATGGGATTCTGTCTTTCGACTCAGTTTTAAGCTTGGAGAGGAAGTCCTGATCGGAGTAGGTCGGACCCTTTGGCTTGAGGTCATAGCGGACAGCGATCGCGCTATAGAGGGCACAGGCCTGAGCGAGGGAGAGCCGGTCATGGATGTACTCGATGGTCCATCCATACTCACTGGCTAGGGTGTCGGTGAGGGTGAGGAACCACCCGAGGCCGCTTCCGCCCCCGGGTGCTGAGATAAAGGGACAGCCCCTCCCTCCTTCCCGTAGGGCACGGAGGTCGCGAAGCCCTGGTCGATATGTAGGAAGATTATGTTTCCCGCCCCCTTGAGCGTCCCAGGAGGCAGCGTGTCGCTCCAGGCATCCACGGCAGCCTCGAACTCCCCGCGAGCGATCACAGAGCGCGTGATGTCATTATCAGGCTGAGAGAGCACCAGGAGGGCCGCCGCCACATCGCGCAGGGTAGCCGTCTTCCTGGTGGCGCTGATGTAGGGTGAGTCGAGTTGTTCCAGGATCAGAACCTTCCCCATGTCGATTCGTGGGAGGACAATCCCATTCACGGAGGTGGAGAGGGGCACAAAGGCGGAGAGCACCGCCTTGGGTGTGCCGCTGCCTGCTTCGTCGCTCGCAGCCTGAAGCCGGGCTAGAGAGGCGGCGAGTTCGGGGGATACTGACTCCGAAGATATCGGAACGGTGGTCGCGTGTTCGCTCATTGTTGAAAAAGTCGAAGGACGAGGGTCGATGGTCGAAAGCTAAGGAGGCGCTTAGATCAGGGCGTACTTGATGACCTTGAGGGAGAACTTCGTCACTCCCTTCTGGGTGTACATCACCTTGAAGCCACCTGGTGCCACATGGCAGCCCGTGACGCCGCACACGGAGACGACATCACCCGGGGAGAAGCTAGGAGCCGATCCCTCGGCAGTGCAGGTAATGTTGATCTCCTGTTGGTGATCGAAGTAGACGACGGCGGCTGTGAAGCCCACCGTGTTAGCGACCTCCTGAGCCTTGGCATTGCCGACGATGTCGGCGGTCTCCGCGATGCCACCACCGGAGTAGATGCCACCTGTTCCCCAGGCGATCGTATTATCGCCAATGATGACGGGTGCGGTCGGCTGGGCGGGGGCGGTGAAAGGAACGGCGAGAGGAGCGGTCATGGGATTTTAGGGTTTAGGAGTTGGGAGAGTGGGAAGGGTTTAGAGAATCGAAAGCTGAAGGGTGAAAGTTGAAAGCTGAGGGACTGAGGCGGATCGGAGAGTTTTCATTCAGGTTTCAAATTTCAGCGTTCATCCTTCGAGATTGCGCATCGGGATGTGGGGTTTCACGGCGGTGATGGCAAAGGTGAGTTTGAAGGCTGTGGTCTGGAGGTTTGGGGCATCCAGGGGATTGAGCTGGCTCGCCCCCTCATAGCGCCAATAGCGGCTCGTGATGCCGTCTGGCAGGGCATTGGAGCGCACCCAGGCCACCACGGAATCAATGAGAGCCAGGAGAGGAGGCTGGTCGCCCTGGGAAGCCACCAGCAAATTGCCCGGAGTGAGAAGAGGGATCTTGGCCTTCACGACCCAGATCTCCACCGTATGATCGACGATCGCAGAGAGGGGCTGCTCGCTCTGGTTCTTATCCCCGGACCAGTGGATCACCAGACGGAAGGATGCTGGTTGGTCCAGGAGCTGATCGAGCAGATCGCCGGGGTCCTGGGCAATCCGGAGCTGAGTCACGGCATTCGAAATAAAGGGAGCCTTCGCGAGATCGTCGCGAACCTTCAGCAAGATTTCGGCAGAGGTGAGCGGTTGCATCAGATCATGGATCCGCCAAGGCGGGATCGTTCCGAGATTAAGACGGCAGAGGGGCCTTCGACGGTGGTACCGGGGGCGGTGAGTCGGGAATCTCCTTCGCCGATGGAGAGGAGTTCCTTGCGAATACCTATGGCCTCGGCTTCGTAGGGGTTCTTCTCAGCACCGCGACGCTTATAGATCCGATCAGCGGCGAGCAGCTTGGCGGCCCGGGTGATGAAAGCGGGAAGCGGGGTCTGAAAGGGAATGGGGTAAAGCTTGCCGAGCACACCGTCGATCTCATCCTGCGTGTCCTGGGCGATCTGTTGCCAGACGGCGGGATTGGCAGATCCGGTCTCGGCATCATCGAGAGCTGCGGCCAGGAAGGGCGCAGGGATCATCCCGGTGAGATCGGATTGAGAAACGTAGGGCATTTGGTGGGTGAGCGAAGGTCGAAGGTCGAAGGTCGAAATCTTAAGGGTTCGCTACTGCCCTCACGCCGTGGCGGGAAGGCAGGGTGTGAACTCTTAAATGGCAGCTCCGACTCCGGTGGAGCCGATGGCGAGCTGCGGCAGGCCATAACCTGCGCCAAAGCGAGCGTAAGCCTGATAGATATACTCGTGATAGAGTACGACGTGTTCGCTCTGAGGAGTGGTGACGGCAAGGAGATCAATCGCCTTCTCATCCTGATAGATGAGGGCCTTGACTGGCAGTCCGACTTCCAAGAGGAACCATGCAGTATCGCTCCCCGCGAGTTGAGACCACACCAGATAATCAGCCGTTCCCTTCTGCACGTTTGTGACTGCGGCCACGCCGGCGATGGTGCCGTCTGTGTTTTTTGCGGTCGCCGCAATATTCTCGGCGGTGAGAATTTGCAAAGCCATTGATTCCAGCGCTGGAGGTACGACCAGTAGGAGCTTTTTGCCCAGACCCATGGCATTGCCCTGAGAGTTTTTCATTCCCTTGAGCAGCGCCTTGGCCGCCGCGAAGCTGTTCGCGGAGAGAGGGGCAGTCATCAGATTGGTGAAGGTGAGACTCTTGGAATTGTTGGGCTCGTGCTTCTTGTTTGTGTCGAAGAAATTCTTGCCCGTGTAATCGGCATTAGTAAACCCACCCTCCAGAGTGTTCGCCATCAGAGCATCCACGCTGGCGGCTGCGGCCACAGCCAGATTAGACATTAAGGGCGTGTAGATTCCGAGCCGATCACGCTCGATGTCGGCCTCTTTGACGGGGATCGTCGACTCATACTCATCATTTTTGATGCGATAGTCGGATGCCGAAAAATTTTGAATGATGGCTTTACCCATCATTTTGCGCAGGCCTGGCAATGCTCCAAGCCAGGCATAAACCTCCTCGGCAGCATTGGATGGCATCCGCATGGCGATCTTCGGCCATTCCGGCTCGGCCCCCTGCATTTCCTTGAGGAAAAGGACACGAAAACTCCGGAAGAAGTTGGCGAGTGTGGTTTGATTGATTTGCATGGCTGGTTAGGATTTGGGATTTAGGATTTGGTAGTGGTGAGTAAGTTGGAGGATTAGGCGGAGGCGGCGGGTGCGAGGGAGGTGATGTCGACGATCACCTGAGTGGCGTCGCCGTTGTAGAAGCCCAGGAAAACCCCCGCGATGAGGCTGTGCGTCGTCGAGTGAGCAACGGTGTTGTCATCCTCGGCAAATACATTGGCCCCAAGATCGGCCTGGGTAACCGGCTGAGTTGTGGAGTTTTGCAGGATGAAGGCGCCTCGTTTTGTCAGGACACTCATGGCTCCCGCACCGCCAGCAGTGTTGTCAAAAACACTGCTCAGCGAGCTGGGTTGAACCACGCCGAGCACGCGGAGGCCTGCGACATCTGCCGCAGGCTTGCCATATCCAGCCGCAGTGATGGCGAGCAAGGTGCCGACATAAACGATGACGCCGTTAAGCAGCGGCACGGGGGAGGTGAAATCACCAGGAGCTTCCGGTGTATTGATGGGAGTAGTGGCGGCGGACATGGTGTTTTTGGAGTTTGGGAGTTGGGAAAGTTGGAACGGTTGGTTGGGGATGAATTATTTTCCGAATTTTTTGTGATCTTCTTCAGTCAGACCGAGTTGACGGTCGATCTCGGCGCGCGCGGTGTTGTGTTCCAGGTTGCTACCCTCAGCAGCGAGAGCATCGACCTTGGTGCGCTTATCGAGCGGCACGGTGACAGGGAGATCGGCGCAGAGCGTCTTGAGATCGGCGATGTCGAGCTTCTCGGCACCCTTGGGAACAACTTTCCCTTCGCCAGCGGCGAGGGCGATGATTCCCTGGCGCTCGGAGTCTTCGCGAGCCTTGCGATCGCCAGTGATCAACAAGTGGAGATTCTTCACCTCGGCAGCGAGGGCGGTGAGAGCCGTGGGGGCTTCCGTTTTTTCAGCAGGAGTCTTGGCATCATCCGCAGCCTTCTGGGCAGCGGCTTCGATTTCTTCGTCGGTCGCCTTTTCAGGATCGAGACCGAGGATGGCGCAGAGGAGTTTTTTAGGATCCATGGTGTGTTTTGTTTTTGGTGGTGGGTTGGTGGTTGAGTAATCTGCGGAGAGAAGAATCAGATCAGTGACCGCGCCCTGACGGCATGCGGCGACCGAGTGGAGAAAAATGACATTGCCCTGGGCATCCTTCTTGGGAGCTGGAGAAAGATCTCGGTAGTGGCCGTCGCCTATGAACTTCCGCCCGGCTGGAGTCCAATCGATGTTGTCATAGACAATCCCCTCATTTTCTACGCAGAGGACATCTGCGTAGGCGGCGACTTCGCAAGGCTCTCCTTTGTAGAACTCCGTCCCCGGCACCGTGTTGTGGTTGAAATCGATGCAGACTCTCTCAAACCCTGTGAGCTTTTGGTTGATAGGGAGGGCGGAAAGGGTCACCTCGTTAACCCGGAATAGTCCCTTGGTGGATTCATTGTCCCCCCAGGGGAACACCACCATACGGGTGGGCAGCTTCTCTGGATCGGAAATGAGCGGTTCCCCCTTCACATGAAGGGCGTAGAGATCTCCGGGAACTAGGGAGGCGTCGCGTGGCACGCCGTGAACCTTGGGGAAATCAGGTTCTAACTACTAACAACGGTGAACACGATGCACACGGTGGGGACGGATTTACCACTAAGGACTGAAAAGGGAACAGCCAAGCATATTTCCTTGGATTCCCCTTTGATTCTCCTTTGTGGTAAAAAACTCTTCAGATTCCCAACTGCAACTTCGCCGCCGCTTCCGCTACTTTCACAATCTTGGTCTGTGCCCACTCCGGCATAGTACCATCACGGGTGATCGGCATGAAGGGCCGGGCGGGGATCTTGGTCTTGTGTCCCTTGCCAGTCATGCCGCCGAACTGGTGAATCCGGGCATAGGGGCGATCGCTGGCGATCGTCACGGTGCTAGTACCGACTTCGACGCGGAACGACTTTACCATCAGACCGGATTTCTTCAGCAGCGGATGAGTGGATCCACCATCACTCGTCACCAGACGTTGGCGGCCAGATTTCGAGGGATGAGGGGCGAACTTCGTATTCTTACGAGCCACCCACTCGGCAATGCGGAGAGAGGGATTGTCAAAGGCTCGCTGCGTGATCGACAGGAACTCCGTCCCCATGGCACGCAGGATCGGACGGGTGTCCTTCGCCTGCCGGATCAGGTGATCGAGCTTCGGACTGATCTCATCGATTTGAATGGTGACGGACATGAAAGTTAATGAATGACCAACGTTCCATCCTCATTCTCTTCATCTTCGGTATCGGGACCCACAGCAATCAAAGAACCTTTCAGAGCGTCCACGGCCTCCCTGGCATTGACTTCATCGGGCAGGCAGGAGGAAGGATAAAGGTCATTGAGTTTTTGCAGGATCTTCTTGTCCCGGCACTCCCACTCTCCTCCGGTGATGATTGCCCTGATACCGTTGATTTCGACTGTTGCGCTCATAATCCTCTCAAGGTGTTGACCACATAAGTGAAGTATTCCGGATCGTTTTCAAAGAATCCCGCAGGGTCAGTATAGAGCCGTTGAATCCCCATGGAAAGAATCTCAGTTGCATAGTAATCACCAGAGGAGAGCTTATAGACTTTTCCCGAGTAGGCCTTTCCGCCTTTCTTCACCCATTCATCTCTCAGGGCCTTTTCACCGTGGCGATATCCCTGACCAAGCCACACGGGAACTTCTCCAACTGTGCGGCTCTCCAGGAAGGCGGCGCTCTTTTTCAGGATCTCGGCAAGGCGACCTTCGATAATGTGTCCCAGCTCATGAGCCACCGTCCAAGTAGGCATGAATTTCCCGTTGATAAAGCCGCCGAAACGATCAGCAATGGCACGAGTCCTGGTTTTCAGAATTTTCACATCCGGGCCGGAGAGTACGGCCTTTGATGTGATGCTCCGCACAAAGGCAAAGCCTTCATCAATTTTAACTTTCTCGGTGCGTGCGGTGTGATGAACCACACTCTGCTCCTGCGCAGGAAGTGAGAGCAACTCGTGAAATTTGTTCCTCTTTTCGATTGGATCTGGAGTGGATGCGAGCACTGTTTGAAATTCTCCCAGGAGATCCGTGACGGACTTGATGGGACCCGGCCCTGCGACTTTCGGATCTACGGGATCCGCCACCGGCAGCTTCTTTCCCCCCATCCAGTCCCAGACGGTCATGCCCCCATCGTGGACGGGGGTCTTCCTGGACCACTGCTCAAACTGGTTCCAGGTCTGGGTATCGTAGCGGCCCTGAAGCTTGTCGATCGGGATGTGGAGATCTTGGGGATTAAAGCTGTAGGCCGAGTTTCCGTTCTTCTCGACCGGGGTGCGGACATCGGTGATCTGGTTCACGCCGCGTACCAGGTGACCGCTCGTCTCGATATGATCCAGAGATTGTCCTTCGATGAGTGTGCGCTGGTCTGGCGGGAGCTTCGCGTCCCCCTTGCGGATATCCTGCGCATCATCTGCCGAGATCGGCACCCAGTGGCAGCGGCATCCGAAGTCCCAGGGGCACCAGTGGGAGTGAACGAAGGCGGAATCAAAGGGAAAGACCAGCCCGTCGAGTGCCTCGTGCGTCGCCCTCACCCGGTCATCATCCATGCTGTGATACTCGACATAGGGAAAGATAGCCTTCTGTGCGGCGATATTGCGGAAGGAGGCTGCCTGCGAGGCCTGGAAGCCGTGCGTGCGGAGCAGGGTTTCAGCACGGCGCTCTGCGGCGGAGCTATTCTCCGGATCCTCCGGATCTGCCAGGAAGGGATGAATCTCCTCGACCAGCTTCTTCTTAGCCTCGTCCCAGTTTGCCCCGGCATGAACAGTCGCGATCTCCTCTCGGACTCGTTGCAGCACGTCGAAGCTCGTGATGCCACTGACCGTGATCGCACGCGCACGCAGCTCCGGCAGCATCGCCTTAAAGACATCCGCCGTGACCGGGGTCTTGGAGTTGATGAAGTCGATCGCTTCAGCGTGAGGCGTGGGATCGGTGAGGAAGTCCATGGAGGAGGTAGGAAAGTGTGGGGAGCGAAAGCTCAAGGGTGAGTTATAGGGCGGAGTTCTCGCGCAAAGACGCAGAGGCGCAAAGAGGAGGAATTAGGGTGATCCTCATGCTGTCTGGAAATTCCATCTCGGCATTGGCCTCTTCTAGATGGCAGGCAAGTTCCCTCAGAATGTCGTAAATAGAAAGACCGTCTGCACATTCTGGAACATCGCCCGAATGGGTTGCCGAGTATTGAGCGCCATTAGCAGCACGCTTCCCGTTAATGATGGCCTTCCATTTCATTCCCTCAAAAGCACTCATGCCGCACCTCCTCGGAGTCCGGCTCTCATTCTGGCGATGGAGGCATTGAACTCCTCTTCGGTCATGGGATCCTCGACTGGCTTCTGACTTCTGATCTCTGACTCAGCTTTCACACTTTCAGCTTTCAGCTTTTTCGGTTGCCTCTTCTGCCTCGTGATCAGGACGAGATCCCGGAAGACCTCGGGCTGGCTCAGTATATTGAAAGGCCGCAGGGACCAGCCGCTCTTTCCCTCCCGTTTCTCCCACTGCATGTGACGGATCACCGGACCGATGTCGGCCTCGGTGAAGGGGCCGTGATCGGTCTCTGCCAGTGGCTCCATCTCCCTGAGAAAATCATGCCAGAGTCGCTGATCTGAGATGGAGGGACGGATCTTTGGCAATCCAAGCGCCTCATAGAGCGCACGGTGCAGATCGATTACTTTTTCTTCAAAAGGGGTCATTGAGGTAGCGATTTAGACTGAAGGCTATTAGGCTGAAGATTGGTGCGCTGGGGGTGGAGGGCGAGGCGGCGGAGATCCTCAAAACCGGCACGCTCTCGGATCACCTTGATCCGGTGCTCGCTCTTGAGTTGTGCCTCGACCAGGGGAAGCGGTACCGGTGGGATCTTGGCGTACTGGCGGATGGGGTTGCGGTGGCTCATTGCAGTGGGAAAGTGGGAAGGTAAAAGGTGGAAAGGTTAGTGCCGCCATGAGGCTAAAACTGGTGACATTCGGAATCCTTCTTCTTTAAAGACCTCGATCTCCGGAGAGACGTTGAGCTGCGTCCATCTTTCGCTGCGGCCCTGTTCGAGCTCATAGGCTGGAGTCCAGTGATCGCCATTATCTAATAGGGCAAAGACGCGAATGCTGGAGGGCGTCCTGACAAACAGGACCGCTATACTCCGATTCCTCATCCGGAGGCGGTAACGGCCCGAGGGAGCGTCGGTGATGGGCTTTGGTTCCCGCACTCCCCACACGAGTTCTTTGCCATAGATCCTGACTCCCGAACTCCACCCCCTCTCCGCGTCTCCGCCTCCCCGCGTGAGATTTTCGGTTTTATCGGGTTTCGGTAAAGAATTTGATGCCTCTTCGCCGAGGTTCGCCGACCCCGCCAGCGCGTTGGAGGACTCGTCAACGACCGGAGACAGGGGAAAATCGGATTTGGGGCTTTTAGACGGAAGGGTCGATGCCGAGTCGAGAGACGAAGGACGAGGGTCGAGAGCCTCGGAAATCTGGCCTTCGACTGTCGTCTTTAGACCTTCGACTTCCACTTCCTGACTTCTGGCTATTGGTTCCATGGTTTTTTAATAAGCGGAGGTGTAGCGCTCTTTATTGGTGAGGTTCGTCTTGGGATCGTCGCGGCGGGACCAGAACTCGGGATCCGAGGTCGCCGCCAGGTGAGCGAACCAGCTCTCCAGGTCGATCGTGATGGCAGATGGGCCGGGGCGGCGTGAGGCAATGAAGTTGCCCTTGATGAGGCGCTGAAGCGTTGAGTAGTCGATGCCCATGCCGAGCTTCTCAGGGAGATCCTGGGTCAGACGCACCCACCGTTCATGGATCCTGACCACTGGCCGGTATTCACTCGGCCCGATCTTCTGCCACGACACCAGGGCGATCTTAGGGATATCCAGATCGTCCGGGGCTGGCATCACTGTTTTCCCTGGCACTACTTCAATGGGGCGGCCCTGGGGAAAGGCCTTGCAGGTGGGATAGAGGAGAGCGGTGGACATATTGGAGAGGTAGGGAGGTTAGGGAGTCGAAAGCTGAAAGCTGAATTAGAGGCTTAGTTCCTTCTGAGGGTTCTTGAGTTGTGCCTGTGCCTGGTCCCAGTTGCGCTTGGCCTCGTCCTGGGAGCAGGCACGGTAGGTGCCCTCGTGTCCGACCTTCCCGGTGAGGATCACAAACCCGAGCTGCATCAGCTCAGTGAGGCGGGGCCGGATCGTCAGCACATCCTCATCCATGTAGTTGGCCAGTTTCCGGCTGGTGCTCTCTCCCCGGTGAGCTAGTGCCGTGTAGACAGCCAGCCGATGGCTGGTGAGGTGTGCTTGGACGGCCTGCCAGTTGTCGAGTTTGATGCCGGTGGTGGTGATCATAGGGGTGGAGTGGGACGAAGGATGAAGGGTGAAACTTGAAAGCTGAGGGGCTAAAAGGGGTTAGAAGCGGGAGTTTTTTACAGGATGAATAGGATTTACAGGATGGGCAGAGGCGGTAGGGCGGAAGGAATCAGGGAACATCGATGGGTTCTTTGCCACGAGGCACTGTGCGGCTTCCCAGGCAAGCTCAATATCGGGAGGAGTCGTCTGCGGTCCGGTGATGTGAAAGCACATGGCGTCGGTACCGATGTGCATCTCTACCTCCCAGGTGTAGCGCTGACACGGGGTCACGCCGACGCACTCGGCGACCATCGTGATGTTGTCGGGAATAGGGTTCATCAGAAGGGGCAGTCGATGGCCAGAGGCTGAGGAGTTGGGGTTTTCTGGCTTTCGACCTTCGTCTTTCGACCCTCGACTTTCCTCCTTTTCCTGATCGTAAAAACGAGACACCAGAGCTGCTTGGCTGATGCCTGAGTGAGATTGCAGTGATATTGTTTCCGGCAGATCGCCTCTGGATAGCTGAGGGAGAGTTTCCGATATCGGCATTCCTGGGTGAGCTTGTGCATGGCGATGCGCTGCGGCTCGCTCTCGGCGCGGAGGAGCGTATTGAGGGCCTGTCCAGATTTCCCCCCGAGATCCTGGAA
>Ga0302277_1001515_pt1 | contig 17130 bp, 16 predicted proteins | sample III_Bog_N3_1_FD_198759 | JGI IMG/M metagenome (GOLD analysis project Ga0302277, IMG submission 198759) | Peat permafrost microbial communities from Stordalen Mire near Abisko, Sweden - III_Bog_N3_1 | ecosystem: Environmental > Terrestrial > Soil > Wetlands > Peat | place: Sweden: Abisko... | reverse complement strand
CTCGTAATTTATAAAACATAATGTATATATTAATAGAAAAATATCATTTTTTTCTATTTTTATTAAATTAAATTCAACAAAAAATAATATCTATAGAAACACTAATATAATTATACATATTATTTTCATTAATACAATTTAATTTCATTTTTTCTGTTAAAATCCACAATTCTTGTTCTCGAATTCTTTCTTGCTCAAGGTTATATTCTCGTTCTTTATTCATTTTTTGATATATCTCATCAAGACTTGCCATTTCAAACTATATTTTTATTTAAATGTATAAATTATTCGATATATATAAAATAAAAAATATATATTATTCAATTAAATTATAATTTGTATAATATATTTATATTTTAACTTTTTTTAACTTTAAAATAATTATATTTTTAGTTTATTGAAAAAATGTAATAAATTGAACCTTTTAATGCTAATATATAACATTATAAATATAAATAATAATTATGGAATTTAATGATAAATGGACAAAGGAAGTTAATGATGAGTATCGTAAAATGATATGTGAGCATAAATCAACAGATGAAATATTAAAATATTTTGGTGATTTGATGAAATATAATCCTAAGCATAAATATAGTGGTGATTTATTAACATATGAAAGATTTATGCTAACAGTTAATGAAATAAAATTTCATCCAAATTATATAAATTATGGATTTAATTATTTTCCATCTAAAAGGTTTAAAAATAAAGATGATATATATTGTTTTTTTAATATAAATAATACTGATTATATTTTAATTCTTGAATATTTAATTGAAAATAATTCATCTTTTAAAAATAAAGTTGTATATAATATTTTTTTCACAACTAAAGAACAATATGATATTTTTGATAATATATCAAAAGATTTGTCAGCTAACGATATTGAGAAAAAATTTTTAGAATTACAAAATATTGTAGAAAAAACTACTAATAAAAGAGATATAATAAAAATATTTAATTCATTATCTTATATTTTATTGAAAATGAGTGATAGAATAAAAAAATGTATTTATATGATTAGTGAAACTGATGATATTAGAAAATTTAATTTTTATAAAAAATCTATTGAGGATTCATTTGACAATTTTGAATTAACTATAGATATTAGTAAGTTCTTACCTGGTAAAAAAAGTTATTATTACAAAATAAAAATATGAAAATCGAAAAATTTAAAAGTTATTTAATATTAGAAGAAGTTGGTATTAATAGTGATATAAAAAAATTAACTAATCAGTTATATGAATTATTAATTAATTCTAATAAAACAATAAATAAATTTGATGGTAGTATATTTAAATTAGATAAAATTAAAATAGAATCTATCACAGTTTATTTAATTGATATGCCTGTATCTGGATCTTTTGATGCTGATGAATCAAAAATTACTGATAATGTAATTAATATAATATTAAAAATAAATAAAGATGAAATTAATACGGAAGTTATACATCATGAATTGAATCATGTTTTACAATTTTACATGGTAGGTAAAGAAAAATTTATAAAAAGTATTAATAATTTAAAAATTCAAAGATTAAGTTTAAATTTTTTAAATGATCCTATGATAGAAGAGTTTATTAGTTTATTTTATTATTCTCAGGATGGTGAAATATCATCTTTTGTATCAGAATCATATTATTCAATAAAAAATAACATAAAATTCAATATCAATGATAATATAACTGAGAATGAATTTAATAAATTATTTAAAAAATATTATAAACAATGTTACATATATGATGCTTCTATAATGTTAGATAAATTTAATTTAAAAAATTTTAGTAGATTAAATTCTAATAATTTGGTTATATTTTTTAATGTTTTAAATGATAAAAAGAATTTATTGAAAATACATCAAAAAAGTGGAAAATTTAAAAAATTTTTATTAGATATTTATGATGTGTTAACTAACCGTTATTTTAATGATTATTATTATAAAAAAATAGATAAGAGTATTAAAATAGAAAATTTGGATAATATATTAGAAATTTATGATAAAAGATTTAAGAATGCATCAAAAACTATTAAAAATAAGTTATCTAAATTATATAGTTTAATATTAGATGAATTAAAACATGAAAATTTAATAAAAAATTAATTATAAAATTGAATCTTTTAATATTAATATATAAAAGTATAAAAATTTAAATTAAAAATGGAAGATAAAGATAAAAAACTAGAATTTATCGGTAAAGTGGTTAAAATGCCAAAAAACACTAAAGCAAAAAATGCATACAATTTTTTAGAAAACATAAAAGTTTCAAAAAGTAAATTGTGGTATATTCTTATTGAAAAAGATGAGAATAAGTTACAATGTATTAAATATAATAATAAAATGGGTGTTAATTTAACTTTATTAATAGAAGGAATGAAGAATTATTATGAAAAGGATGAGAACATTCAGAAATATATTAATGAGCTTAAAATTGAAGGTAATGATAAATTTAGTATAATTACAGCTATTCCTGATGTAGAAATTTTACCAGGTAAAAAAATGATAACGTTTTTAACAGAGAATTTAATACAGTTATTATATAAATAAAAAATTAAATATATGATAAATAATTACGATGAATATATATTAGAAAATAGAGGAATATCAAATATTATAAAACAATATACAGATATAATATTTATAGAAATTAAAAAAAATATAGAAGATAATATTTCAGATGAAATAATATTAGATTTAGATGCTCAGAATGATTTTATTTTAAAAAATATGTTAATTGATTATAAATTATCTAATAGAAATTATGGATTATTTGATTCATCTCATATTATATTTAAAGATGATATATTATATAATGTTATAATTAGAATTGAAATAGATCAAAATAAATTCAACGACGTAAAAATAAAGGAAATAATAACTCACGAATTGACTCACATTTTAGAATATTTTAGAATAAAACAAAATGATGTAAAATTAAATTTAAATATTAACGTTGATCCGAACTATATTTCAGTTCGTAAATCTATAAACTATATTAATTTTGATAATGAGTGGAATAGTTTTAAAACTCTGATTTATTTATCTTTAGATACTGAATATAACGCAAGGATTGCACAACTTTATCAATTTTTAATAGATTTTAATTCAAAAGATAGTGATTTTTTAATGAATAAATTTTTAAATAGTGAAACTTATAAATGTTACAGTTATTTAGATGAATTTAATGCAGAACTATTTTTGATAAAATTAAAAATGAATATTGGAGAAAATACATTAATATCGGAAATTAATAGATTGAATCAGGAATTAATAAATAGTGGTGTAAACAAACTTAATGGTTATAAATTTATAAAAATTGTTGATATAGATAATGTTGAAGCATATTTAAACAATTGGAAAAATTTATTTAAGAATAAAAATAAAAAACACATAAAAAAAATAAATTTGATTATCAAAGAAGTTATATCCGATGTTAAAGATAATAAAAAATGGTGTGATAATTTTGAAATTGATGAGAGTTATAAAAATAGATTATTAGAATAAATTATATAATTAAAAAATAAATTGAATTATAAATAAAATAATGATAATAAAAAATAAAATATTTAATTTAATAGTAGAGAAAGTTGGAATTGAGTTGGATATTAAAGATTTAAGTGATCAAATTTATAAATTGATTATAAATGATAAAAAATTATATTATAAATTTGATGGTAAGTTATTTGATGTTAGAATTATGCACATTAATTCAATACTGATATTTATATCAAACAATGATTCTTCATTTGATGCATCATCTTCAACATTAACTGAAAAAGGATTTGATATTATATTGAATATAAATAAGAATGATATAGAAACTAAAGTTATACATCACGAATTAAATCATGCTTTAAAATTTTATATGATAGGTAAAGAAAAATATATAGATAAAACTCGTGAATTAAAAAGTTATAAAATGAGTAGAACTTTTATTAAAAACCCAGATATTGAAGATTTTATAGATTTGGTTTATTATTCTGATTTAGAAGAAGTTGATTCTTTCATTAGTGAAGCATATTATGAAATTATGGAAAATTTTAAAAAAATTGGTAGAGTTATAACTAATATAGAATTTAATAAATATTTTAATTCATTTCACAAAGATACTTACATATATAAAATGTCTGATGTATTATATAATTATAATTTTAAAATATTAAAAAAATATAATTCTGATATGCTGGTTGTATTTTTTAATGTTTTAAATGATAAAAAAAATTTATTAATAATATCAAAAAAAAGTGGAAAATTTAAAAAATTTTTATTGAATATTATAAATTTATTTAATGATAAATATTATATGAGTTGGTATTATAGTAGAATAGATAAAAACATTAAAATTGAGAATTTAGATGAGATATTAGAAATATATGATAAAAGATTTAAAAGTGCATCAAAAACTATTAAAAATAAATTATCTAAATTATATAGTTTAATCTTGGAAGAATTAAAGAATGAAAATTTAATAAAATAAAAAATGTAGATATTAATATCTACATTTTTTATTTTCAAGGAAGTTGAGAGTAATAATCTATTTTAAAATTAGGATATAATTCTATTATATAAATAATTCATCAACACTGACTAATTTAAGTAATTCTTTTCTATTATAATTAAAATAATTCCAATCTGTTTGTAAATTATATTTTTTTGAACTAAAATTTATGTTTTCCTTATTTTTTTATAACTTCGACTCCCCAATCTGTATCTACTGTAAAATAATTTAATTCAAAAGTAGTTACTGCATTAATATAACCACAATATACATTTCCATTCCAATCACCTCCATCTTTAATCCACAAAGTTGAAAATCACCTATCATATCAGAAAAAGAAAAATAATCAAAAATGTATAATATAAGAATTCATAACAACCCTAATATCACTTAAATCTTTTGATATATAATTATCATAACAATATTGAAGAGCAGTTTTATGATGCATTGCTGTCATATTAATCTTATCGTTATTTTGTATAACTATTTCTTTAATATTTAATATATCACAAAAATCTCTTATTGTTTTTCTAAAATCATCATCAATTCCATTATTTACAATAACATAATTTATTTTTTTTACAATATTTCATTAATTGAAAATATTGTAAATATAGATGATCTAATTTATTATAATGAATAGAATATACTGTTATCATAAATTATATATTAGTTTATTATTTTGAATATTAATAAATTCATTCTTATATATTAATAATTCATTTTTAATATTTTGAATATCTAAATTTGTATATTAATTAAATAATTATTTATAATATTTCAATCTAGATTTATTTAATCTTATATTAGTCACCAAAGTAGAATATGTTAAATTTAAATCCTTTGCTGCTTGTCCTATGGTATCATAAATTTTATTAGTTAATGTATCAATAACTTTTTTTGATTTTTTGTGATTTTTACCGGATTTTTTTTCTATTTGTTCAATGGTTTGTTTTATACCAAAAAACGGAGAAGTACTTCCTGTTTTACCATACCAATAATTATTTTCTCCACTAGTTTTTAATATTCTTTCAATTGTTTGTTTTTTTCCAAAATTCGGATTTTTTTCTCCTTTATTACCAAAATTCGCATTACCTTCTCCTTTTATTTTTTCACAAAATTCTTTAGTTCTTTTTTTACCATAAGAAGGATGCAATACCCCTTTTCTATTTCTCATTTTTTCTTTTGATTCTTCACTATGCTTTCCTCTACTACCACCTGATGCCAAATTTAACATATCAAATCCGTTATTTTTATATTCATTAATATAATATATTTCTTTTTGATCTAATATATCTTGTGTAATATCATCATTAAATTCACATATTATTTCTACAATATGGTTTTCAAAACCATATTTAACTAATGAATTAAATAATTTTCTTTGTTTTTCACAATTTAGATTTTTATATTTATTAAATCTTTTTTTTAAATCCCAACTTTGTCCGATATATATTTTTCCTGATGGACTAATAATTTTATATATTCCTATGTTCATAATTATATATTAGTTTATTAGTTTATTAGTTTATTATTTTGAATATTAATAAATTCATTCTTATATATTAATAATTCTTTTTTAAGTTCATCTACATTTAGATCTGGATATCTAGTTTCTCCTATTCCACCTTTATCACTAATAGCAAAAGCAAAGTCTTTACATAAAACTACTTTTGTTGGTGGATTAAAGTGTAAGTAGCAATTAATGTAACTTTCATCGTTTACCCCAGGTTCATATGGTATTTTTTTATCTTCCAATTGATAATATCTCATAGTTTTACAAAATTCAATCATATTTTCAGATGTACCACCAAAAAAAGCACCATAAAAATACATTTGATGTAATTTAGTATCAAATGGTACATATGCTTTTGATAACGGATTTCTATCAAATCCTTTTTCATTTTTCATCCAATCTTGATCTGCATAATGCTGGCCTCCAACTAAATCTCCAATAAACCAATCTTCAATAAAATCTTTATTTACATTAGTATCAGCATCAAAATAAAATAGATAATCACTTTTTAATTTATCTTTAATTGATAATATAGATGTAAATTTTAAGTTTGTTCCATCTACCCAATTACTATTAGTCACATGAAAATATTCAACATCAATATTATCAGGTATATAATTTTTTGGATCATTATCCGAGAAAAAATAGAATGTGATATTTTTATCACCTTTGTAAAATTTCATAAATCTTTTAATAAATCTTATTCCTAACACAAAATAAGCATTTGTAGCTAATACAACTATTCCTATATTCATTTAATTTTTTATTTTTTACCAGATTATATCTTTGAAATTTTCTTCTGTCTCTTTTATTTCTTTTACATAATTATATGTACAATTATCATCATCACCGTTGAGTTCTTTATTAAATGGAGAAACTTGATATTCTATTTTACTAAAATGTGTATCACTTTTTCCAGCAATACCTGCATTATGAAAAATATAAGTTTCATTCCATCTATTTATTGAATCAGTAGCCCAACAAAAATCCAATTCTTTATTAATCTCAACTTCATGATTATAATAAACTGCATTCCATAGAACTGCCCACATATCAGATGTCCATGATTGAATAGGATGTTCAGGATTATATATACTTTCTGTTTTTTTCATATGAGAATATAAATTTTCACTATCATCATACACCTTTTTCCAATAATCAGAATTTATTCCTTTCATTAAATATTGTGCTCCTCCTGCATTTTCATCAATTGCTACAATATCTTCTGGTTTTACTTTAGATATTTCACACATCTCATTAAATAATTGTTCACTTTTACTTTTAATATACACTGTATCAATATACGATTTTGTATCACTTAAATGCCATTTTTTATCATTTATCATTTCAGTGAAATCTAATTTTTTTGTGAAAACCATATCTGGATCACAATAAAATAAAGTTTCATCATTATATTCAGGATGTTCATTAAAGAATTTTTCTAATATATGAGGTCTTAATGAAGATGGATATATTGGATTTACTCTTTCATCTTTATAAATAAAAAATTTAGATTTAATTTTTTCATTATTCATTAATGATTTTAAAATTGGACTAGGATTTGAAGATGATACTACATAAATAGTGTCTTCATCATATCCATATTTCATAAAATTATTTATTTGTACAAGAACTTGCCATAAATAATAATTGTGATCAAAAGTTGCTACTAATATTTTCATTGATTTATTTGTTTTTTTTATTGTAGGCAAAATATATAAATAGGTTTATATTTTATAAAAAAAATGACTGATTAATCAGTCATTTTAATAATTTATATAAAATTTAAATTTGTTTCTTGATCAACACCAGCGGAGGTTACTACTTTAATCATAGAAAGTCCAATATATGTAGTATTAGGTATAATTCCTTGTATTTCAGTACTAGATATAAATTTTTGAGAATCTAATACTAAATATTGAACTGTACTTCCTGTAATTATACTTACATAAACATCAGTATAATATTTAACAAAATTACTTCCAAGAATAGTAATTAATGTTCCTCCTGATACATTTACAGGACTATCTAATTTATTTATTATTGGAGATGATGATGCTTCTACATAAATTTCAAAAGGAGAATATGTACAAGATCCAGCTATTGTTGTAGCATAAATATTTATAATTTCATTAGAATCTATTGTAAATCCAGATGGTACATAAACACTTAAATGAGTATCATCTATTGTAGTTGTTTCTGCATAAGTTCCTGGATACGAAGTTCCAAAACTAATGGTACCTCCTGATAAATATGTACCATAGATATCAATAATATCATCATATTGACCATATATAGGACTTATTTTTGAAATTATTGGTGGATTTAAACCTGTATTAGGATCAACTGTAAATCCATTTAATGTATAACTTGAATTTATACTTTCTACTCTAATATCAACTGGTCCAGTCGGAATTAAATCACTTGTTGATGAAGCATTTAATATTTGAACAGTTAATCCTGATTGATTATTATAAGAAAATCTTGATAATACATTTCCAATATAAACACTCATTGATGGACTATTAATAAACCCACTACCATATAATCCAATTGAATTATTTCCTCTTTGCATATGATTAATACTAAAACTTGTTATAGTCAAACTACCAGGATTTAATACTGTATAAGAATAAGGTAATGATGATCCATATTTATTTATAACAATTACTGTATTTATACCTGGAATTACATTAGTTCCTATATAAATATAGCAACTACCTGAATCTATAGGTAAAGTATTACATATAACGCTACTAAAAGTAACTGTTAATGGTGAATCTAAATTTGTCCCTGTCATAATTACAGTATTCCCTGGATATACTGATGTCGATATACTTGATACTGTTGGAATTAATGTAGAAGTAGAGCCACAAACTGTAAATCCTGAAAATGTCATATCATTAACGCTAATTAATGTATCTCCAATTGGAGTATCTCCTGATATTGTAACTGTTAACTGTCCTGAATTTATTATGCTAATATTTGATGATTGATTAGGTCCAAAACGTACTAATAAATTATTAATATCTATAAAATTTTCGCCAAATATATTAATAGTATCTCCTAAATTTGCATATGTTGGGTAAAAATTAGTAACTATTGGAATTGTTCCGCCATTAATATTAATATTTGAAAGTAAACTTTGTCCAAAAGTTGTTTGAATATAAAATTGTGTTGATCCAGTTGGAATTATTGGAACTACTGCTGTTAACGTAGTTGAATTAATTACCGTTGTTGTTGAAATAGTAGATGCTGGATTAAAATATACAGAAGTTTGTCCAGCGATAAAATATAATCCATTAATAGTTATTGTAGAATTTATATTAGCAATTGATGGATAACTAGTAATTACAGGCTTATTTATTTGCTGATATACTTTATATTTTACGGAAGTTCCTGTTCCTAATGAAGAAGTTATTACAACATCAACTTCATTATCATAATTAGGTAAATTAGGTATTATTACGGTCAATTGATTTGAATTCACTACTGTTGTTATTCCTGTAATTCCACTAAATGACGCCACTACAGCACCAAAGAAATTTATACCATATATTGTTATAGTATCACCATTAAATGCTGATGATGTTGGATTAAAAGATATAATATTTGGCGCATTTGAATAACCTGCAAATAAATATGTTGCTCCGCTACCAGTATCATCTTTCATCCAAAATCCACCAGTTACTCCACTAGTTACTCCACTACCAACTGTTGAATCATCATAACCAAAATAAATATAACCTTCTTCAGGTGTTTCAACTTCTTCTTTAAGTATTTTTTGAATTTTTATATAGCTCATATGTAACGATTTTTCTTTTCGTTATATATAAATTTTTAAATATCATATTGCAATTCTAATATTTTATTTTTTTCGTAAAATACTATAAGTAACTTATTTGTTTCTTCAAACATTTTTTTCTCTGGTATACTCCAAATTATATTATTTTTACTTAATGATGTGTCAGATAATGTATAATATATCATATCTGAATTATAATCTCTAATATCAATATTTAAAGGTTCAACATCATCACCTTTATAAATTATTGTAAATTTATTTTCATTTTTATCATATTTAAAGAAAATATCATTTTTATTTAAATTATATTTTAAATTATATTTAGTAAAATTGAAATTATTAGGATTTTCAATGAGTTTACATTTAATAATTTTATCAGTTATCATTTTTGGCGTAATATTAGTTGAACATTCAAATTGATTATCTGTATTTTTATGTATAGGACACCAATTCCAATCTCCTGGATCAAATTGATGAGTATTAAAACAACCATTACAAACATTAAAATTATGAACATTTATATTATTAGATTTAAATTCACAGAAAGGATTAGAAAATCCAGACATCATTACTACTTTTTTACCAACAGCCCAAGCTAACCAACTTAATCCAGAACCAACTCCAATATAAAATTCACACCATTTTAATTCATTTATTCTTTGCTCAATAGGAAAATCACCAGTTTTATTTATTATATTTTTAAGAGTAGTTGACTGCTTACTTATTACCATAACTTTATAACCTTGAACATTAAGCCAATCAACTAAAATTTGCCAGCCTTTGTTGCTATCTTTACAAGGGTAATGCCAGTGTTTTGCATTCGCAGTAGAAAATTGTCCAATACAAACATATTTTTCTTTAATTGGTCTAACTCCTTCAGGAATTTCAATTTTTGGTACAATTTCTTTATATTCTAATCCAAGAATATCACATGCTGTTTTTTGCAAAGGAATAGTTTTATAATCAATTGGATTTTTATTTCTATCAAATGGTAAATACCATCCTATTTTATATTTAGCATATAAATCGTTAATATTTGATTGACCAGGCTTTAAAAATGTAATTTCAGGATATTGATTTATAAACCAATTATTCCAAAATGTAGAACAATAAACTTTACAGTTATGAATTTTTCTAAATTCTTCTATATATGGAAACCACGCTAATGTATCACCAATAGATTTACTTTCTAATGTTATTAATACATTTCTATTTGTTAAATCAAAATTATGATTAATTACTAATTTATTATTATGATAAATGTTAATTTTATATTCTTTATAACATTCATTATTTGTTTTACACCAATTATTATTATTTATTAAATTTTTATATATGACTTCTTTGGTATTTTTATCTAATATCTCAACATAAAATTCTGATTTTTTTGTACCAAGAATTTCAACTTTTGCACCTTCAATAAAATCAATATTATATTCATATTGAGCATCAATTGAATTTTGTTTTATTTTATCTATATTAAGTACTTCTTTATATTCATTTATTAATATATCTTCAAATGTATCATTATCATCTATAAGTTTTATATTAAAATTATCTAATATTCTTTTAGCATCTTTATCAACATCTCTTGTAAGATATTTTATATTTTTATAAGAATCATAAGTATCTAAATATGTACTAAGATTATTTAAATATATCGGTAAATCATAAGATGTTGCTTCTTTTACTGCTAACGGATTTAATTCATTTATAGATGAATGTATAAGTAAATTTGATGCCTGATAAAATAAATCAATATCATCTCTTTCACCGTGAATAATACAATTATTTGGTTTATTTTCTAATAAAGGTTTCCAATAATCTGAAAAATTATCAGCTTGATTACCTACAAAATGAAATTGTATTTTATATTTTTCTAATCTTCTTGCTATTTCAAATACATAACCTTGATTTTTACCTGATGTGAATAATCCAACATTCAAAACATGAAAATATTCAGGATCAAAATTTAATTTTTTAATAGCATATCCTTGATTTTTTTTTAATTTATTCATTGGATATTCAACCACAGATGAAGGAATATTAAATTTTTCATATTGTAATTGTGAAAATTTAGATACGAATAAAAATTTATCAGGAAAATATACTTTCTTATTTACATCAAATGTTGATGTGTGAGTAGTTTCAATAATTTTATATGGTCTATCATTCCTATATAACCAATCTGAATGTTCTTCCCTCATTCCATCATTGAACAGTTCAGGAATTTCTTCCATATGAATGATATCAGGATTAATATTTTCAATTATTTCTTGAAATTTGTCTCTAACACTTTCATCTTTATCCCATGTATTACCTAATGATATAAATCTATCTCCTAATAATTCTATTATTTTATTTCGTTGTACAACAAAACTCCAAGAAATTTGTCTATATTCTATAAGATATACTTCATTATTTTTTATTAAATATTCAACTCTTTTTAAAGATACAGAAGGCATTCCTCCAGTACTAACATGAGGTAAAATTAACAATATTCTCATTATAAATTATTTTTTTCTCTTTTTATAAGTTTATATCCCAAAAAATGTTTACATATAAAGAAATATAAACTGCAATCTAATTTTTTTATTATTTCACTTTTTTTATTAAATATTAATATTTCTCCATTAGGAGATTCAATAGTATAAATATAATATTCATCATCTTCTTTATTTATTATTATTTCTTTTTTATTTATTATTTCTTTTCTTATAAGTTTATATCCTTTATATTTTTTTAATGTAAAAAATCCCATGCTACATCCAATATATTCAATTACTTCTTTTCTACTATTAAATATTAATTCTTTTTTATCTGGTGTTTCAATATAATATCTAGTTGCAGCAGGATTATTAATACCTACATTTTTACCTTTTCTTATTTCACTCCAATGTTTTTTAGTTTCTTCTGAATGAGTTTTACCGTAAAAAGTAGATTTTTCCCCATATCTATCTAATTCTTTTGCTGCATTTTTTATTTTTTCTATTGTTTCATTTGATTTATTTTTGCCTGGATTAGCATTAGTTTTCCATAATTTTCTAAGTCTTTCTTTTTCAAAATTAGACATTTTTTGAAGTTTTCTTTTTTCTTTAATTATAGCTCTAGTTTCTTCTGTATGATGTTTACCAAAAAATGGATGATTTTCACCTTTCATTGTTCTATATGTTTTTCCTCCTTCACAAATATTATAAGCTATTTTTTTATTTGTTGCATTAAGTTCTTTTATCCAAAATATTTCTCTTTCATCCATATGTTTTTCATCAGTACAATATTCTATTATCTCTTTTTTAAAATTTTCTTTACCATATTTTTTTATTGCAAATGTAATTAATTTACCAGAACCATAATATTTAGGATTATCATTAAAATCTTGCCCAATATAAAATTTATTATTAATGAGATTTGTAGTTTTATATATTATCATAATTTTTTTATTAATATATATAAAAAATGAACCGCCCGTCGTGAAATTGGTAGTTAGATTTACATTATATTCTCATATTATAAATTATTTATTTTTTATGTAATTTTTTATTATATTTTTTATAATAAGTTTAAACTTTTTATTTATTTTGTTATAGATATAAACAAAAAAATATAGTTATGGAAAATTTGAAATTTGAATTCACAGTAGAAGAAGTAAATTTAATATTGGGTGCATTATCTGAAATGCCTTATAAAGTAGTAAATACTCTTTTATTAAAAGTTACTAAGGAAGCTAATGATCAAGTAAACGCACAAAACATTGCTAATGCACCAAAAGAACAAGCTTCAATTCAATAATTAAAAAATTTTGATCGTTTTATTGATAAGATGACCAAATTTTTTAATTTTAAAAAACTCATAAATATTTTTATGAGTTTTTTTGTTTATATCAATTGTTATATGTATCTTTGTACTCAAATTTAAAACATTTATATATTATGATTGAAAATGCAAATATTTCAGTACACCAAATTAATACAGTTACAGGAGATTTAATCGGTAATACCAGAAAAATTTTAAATTGTTTAAAGTTGGATAAAAATCATGCTAGTTATGATGATAATGTAGATATATCAGTGTTTCCAGAAACAGCTATTAGTGGATATTGCTGTGGTTCTCTTTGGGATAGAGAGGATTTTATTCGTGACCAAATTTCAAGGTTGAAAAAAATTGAAGAATATAGAAAAGAATTAGGATTGTGTGGAATAATTGTAATTGGATTTGTATCATCTCATGGTATAAATAGAAATGGATTTCCAATTTTAAAAAATTCAGTAGCTGTAATTGATGATAATGGAATTCGTACATATGATAAACAATTATTAGCTGATACAGACCATCATGAAGATAGAAAATATTTTACAGAAGGAACTGAAACTAAAGTGTTCGAAGTTAATTTACCAAGTATTGGTAAAACCATTATAGGTACACCAATTTGTGAAGATGCTTGGTTTATGAATCATAGTAGAGATATTTCACGAGAAATGGTTGATATGGGTGCTGAAATTTTGATTATACCTAATCAATCTTATTTTTATTATGGAAAGCAAAAAATTAGAAAAAATTTATTTTCTAAAATTGCCAAAAATAATATGGTTCCAGTTATTTCAGTAAATTCAGTTGGTTGCGGTGATATAGTTAAAAATATTATAATTTATGATGGTGCTTCTCTTGTATATAATAGTTATGGAAGATTAGTTAAAGAACTTCCTAAATTTGAAGAAAAAACTGAAACATTCAGATTAAAAGATTGTGAACCAATATTAGGCAGTAATGATAGTAAATATAAAGAAATAACTGAAGCTATTATATTTGAGCAGAAAGAATTTTTTAAATTATCAGGTATTGAAAATGCTCAGGTTCATGTATCTGGCGGACTTGATTCGTCTATTGTAGCAGCATTGGTTTATCGTGCTATGGGCAAAGAACACACTATATTCATTTCAAATCCATCTTCATTGAATACTAAATCTAAAAGTTATGTAAATCAATTAGATGAAAAATTAGGAATGATTACATATTGGCAACCTATTCAATCAACAGTTGATGAAATATTAAATGTAGATGATGTACATATGAAAAATGCGCCTAAACTAAGTGATACGGGTAAAGCTTCAATACATGCAGTATTAAGAACTGTATTAGGTTTAGAAGATACTCATAGATTTAAAAGTGGTATCGTTTCAACAGGCAATCAAACAGAAATAGTGCTTTCTTGGTCTTCCTTTCATGACATTGGAAGTATTGGCGTTCATGCTATTATTGGAGATTTAACTAAAGTTGAATTATATGAATTATCTGAATATATTAATAAAGAATTATATAATGATGAAATAGTACCATATGATTTATATAATGGTAAATTTAAACCCGCTGCAGAATTACCTGATGCAAATGAAGATCCAATTGATTATTGGGTACAAAGTGGTATATGTGCTTCATTAATACGTGATAGAAAAACAAGAGATGATTTAATTTTAGATTATAAAAATAAATCTTTGAATATTGATTATTTTCCTAAAATGGATGAAGTATATAAATATGACATTAAACAATGGGATGAGCAAGTCAATTTTGCAGTTAATAAAATGAAAATTTCAGTTTATAAAGCTGCTCAAAGTTCACCAATTGTTATTATTAGTCCACGTAGTAGAGGATTTAGTAATCGTGAAACATTAATCAATAAATATAAATCTATTAATAATATATCATTAGATTAAAAATTATTTATAATAAAGCTATTGCAACCGTCCAAAACGCAATCCATTCTAGTATATACATCCATTGAGGTAATTTTTTATTAAGTAAGTATAATATTACTGCACTTACTGCGGTAATAATAACTAAATAATATAAATGATAGAAAAATATTAATGATAGTTGACTTAATACTACTGCTCCTAACGCACTATATTGATGCATATTTGCTGTAAAACTATCAAGTCTGAATGCTGACGCTATGCCTACAAAACAAATTAACCCACAAGCAAAAAACATAAATCCATCGGTTACTAAGAATAAGGTTGGTATTGCATATCCTAAGCAAAATAAAAGAAATAATGAATTATATTTAATAGGTAAAGTTAATACTACATTATTATTCCATTTTATTTTTATATATTCATCAGGTAAACTGTAGTAGCTTGCTGATATCGAATTTAACCATCCATATTTTAAAAGAATGAATAAATTGTAAAGTACAAAAACTGAAATCATTGTTATCCACATAATATATTATTGTTTTTTATACGCTCGTAATCGTCTCCCAACCTGTTGCACCACCAATTCTCATCTTATTCAAGGTAGTATCGAAATACATTCCACCTTTAACATATGCTGGTGCTGCTGCAGTAGTTGCTTGTTGTGGCATTATTACTCCCTGAACTACTAAACTACCAGTTGCTCCAACATACGCTTTTTCAACCCCATTATTTCTGAATGAAAATAACTTAGCTGTTGCATTTGCTAAAGCACTTGATGTATCTGTAAATGCTCCTACTGCACTCGCTCCATCAACTACACGAGGATCAATTCTAAATCTTTCAGTAGATACTATTGTACCTGAAATTAATGCTCCTGAAACTGATGTACAGTTGGTTGGGTTATCAGTTATATTTAATAAATTACCACTTACTGCATATGTGGAGTTACCATCAACACGTCTTGATATTATAAGTACAGAACCAGTATTGTTTTGGGTTAATTTATCTACCCCATCACCTATATACATTGCTCCACCAGATGAATTTGTTGATATACCAATAAATCCAACTCCAGTTGTTGATATACCGCCTAATCCATAAGAACTACTTGATTGTCCATATAGTCCATAATTACTACTTGATTGTCCATAAACTCCAATACTATTTGTAGAGATTCCATATACCCCATATAAATTAGTTGATGACCCATAAACACCGTGAGAATTTACGGATGATCCAAAATTTCCAATATTATTAGTTGAATTAGCATAAACCCCATAACCATTTATGGATATACCATACATCCCATAATTATTAATGGAATTACCCCAAATTCCAGGTTGATTAGTTGAACTACCGTAAATACCCCTTGGAGTCTGTCCATAAATAATATATTTTCCTAAACCTGTATTTATTGTCCAATCTCCACTCGCAGGAGTTGCTACATTTGTCGTACTTAAAGAATTAGAATTTCTATCAACTGTAATTGAACCTCCTCCTGTTACTGATGCACTTCTTTCAACTACTAACCAATATGAAGTACCATTAACCATCGTATAGTCTCCACCAAACAAGTATTCAACATAAGAAGTCGTTAATGTGCCCATTTTAACCTGA
>Ga0302277_1001513_pt1 | contig 17144 bp, 25 predicted proteins | sample III_Bog_N3_1_FD_198759 | JGI IMG/M metagenome (GOLD analysis project Ga0302277, IMG submission 198759) | Peat permafrost microbial communities from Stordalen Mire near Abisko, Sweden - III_Bog_N3_1 | ecosystem: Environmental > Terrestrial > Soil > Wetlands > Peat | place: Sweden: Abisko... | reverse complement strand
ACCAATGCAACGATGAACATCCGCGGTGGTTTTACCGCGACCCCGACGGTTTGGGATGGAAATGATTATGGGCAACTAGCGTTGCAACTTAGCCAGGCCATCGCCGCTGCGGGCCACGCACTCGCGGCGGACTTGCCAATGGTGGTTGTGAAAGACCAGCATTTTAACCGCCCGCCAGAAAAGCCATCAGCTGGGGTGAACACCCCATAGCGTCCGTGTGATTGGCAGATGATGATGATAGCCATGGACAATAAAACTTGGCTCTTCGAAGTGGTTATTGCGCCTTTCATTTTTGCAGGGGCGATTACTGCACTCACGTTGATGGTGGGGCATAGCCTGTGGATGTGTTTGGCTCGTAAATAACCACCAGAATACTTTCCCGTCATGTCAGAGGAGAAAGAACAACACGAAAAGCAAACATGAACACACTCGAAATCAAAGGCGACTGGAACATTATCAAAGGCAAGTTGAAACAGAAATGGGCCAACCTCACGGATAATGATCTCCGATACACCGAAGGCCAGCAGGAAGAACTGGTTGGCCGGATTCAGAAGGTCACTGGTGAAACCCGTGGAGTTGTCGAAGACGCGATAAAGGAGTGCTCCTGCGCCTGTGGCTGCAAATAGACAATCATTTCCAAAGGGCAAAGGCACGGCTAAGAAAATCATAATATGAAAGATCCAATCTATAAACTCATCGAACTCACCGGCACGTCCAACACTGCCATTGAGGACGCGGTCAGCAAAGCCATTACCCGCGCGCACAAAACCATCAAGAACCTGCGGTGGTTTCAAGTGATTGAAACGCGCGGCAATATCGAAAAGGGAAAGGTGCATCACTGGCAGGTGTCGATCAAAGTCGGCTTTGAAGTGAACGATTGAAAAGTCTGGAACGCCTTAAACCAGCTAGAGAACGACGCGCCTCAAGGTGGTAAATCAACGTATGCCGACAAACAGGAACGGCAAGCGGCAGAGATCGAAGCCGGCTATAGAAAAACAAGGGCCAGTGTGAAGCCGGGTTAAGCTGCTCACGTCATGCTCAAGACAAGACCGATGAAGGATGGACTGCAAACACATCCGATAGTAACGGCTCCGTCGGCGCAATCCAAGAGCAGTCTGTCGTTGCTGGCGGTCATCTCACTGTTGGTTGGGTGCGCGGTGGGGTTGGTTTGCGGCCTTTTCCGGTTATCGCTTGAACATGCCGAAATCTGGCGCAACGACTTTCTGGTTTGGATGCACCACTGGAATCTGGCCGGCATGTTGTGCGTCTCGGTAACTTGCGCGGCAGCGGTGGCGCTGGCCGCGTGGCTGGTGCGTCGCTTTGCGCCTCTTGCTTCAGGAAGCGGCATACCACATGTCGAAGTTGTCCTTAACGAGGAACTGCCTCCAGCACCGCCGCAGTTATTATTGGTGAAGTTTTCGGGCGGCTTGCTGGCCATCGGGTCTGGTCTAGCCTTGGGGCGCGAAGGGCCAAGCGTGCAGATGGGAGCGAGTCTTGGCTATTTGCTGGGTGGATCATTCCGGCGCAACGCACCGGATTGCCGTCTGCTGTTGGCTGCCGGCGCGGGTGCCGGGCTGGCGGTGGCGTTTAATGCCCCGATTGCGGGTGCCGTTTTTGTGCTGGAGGAATTGACCCGCCGGTTTGATACCCGCACTGCCATTGTCACCTTCGGAGCCTCGGCCAGCGCCATCGCCGTGGGACGAATTTTGTTTGGAACCGCGCCCGATTTCCAGATGGTGTCGCTGCCATACGCTGGGTTTAGTTGTCTGCCCGTTTGCCTGGTGCTGGGAGTAATAGCCGGTCTTTTGGGTGTCGCCTACAACCGCACCCTATTGGCTGTGCGGGCGGCGGCGAATGGACTGACGCACTTGCCAGTGGAAGTGCGCGCGGCAGCGGTGGGTGCGGCAGTGGGATTGCTGGGTTGGTGCGCGCCCGGCTTGTTGGGCGGAGGCGACCAGATCACGCAACGGGTTCTCACCGGAACTGAAGGCGGCGGATTGCTGGTCGCAGTTTTTTTGCTGCGATTCGCGCTCGGTCCGGTGTCATACGCCGCCGGCACGCCGGGCGGATTATTTGCGCCGCTATTGGTGCTCGGCGCTCAAAGCGGCCTGCTTTTTGGCGACTATGCCCGGCATTGGTTTCCGAACATGGCGGGCGAGCCAATTTCGTATGCCGTCACCGGCATGGCGGCCTTTTTCACCGCCGTCGTGCGGGCACCGTTGACGGGTATCGTCCTTGTCGTTGAATTGACCGGTTGTAATACCCAGCTATTGCCTATGTTGGCAGCGTGTTTTGCGGCGATGCTGGTGCCGACTCTGCTGGCCAGCCCGCCCATCTATGATTCGCTTCAAAAAGAGTAAAACAAGTCACCAAAAACAACCTGCAACCAAAGGGAAAGTCTCTTGCCTTCAATAATAAATGCCTCATCTGCCCGAAACTGGATTCTGAACGCAGGTCGGGTTTCACCCCATAGAAAAGAACGATACCACTGCGTAATTTGAGTCCAGAGAAACGGTCAAACACGACAGAAAACTTAAACGTTCAAAAGACAAATAATTTTATGGCAAAAATACTCGGCATTGATTTAGGCACCACGAACTCTTGCATGGCAGTCATTGAAGGCGGGGAACCCTTGGTGCTGGAAAACTCGGAGGGCAAGCGCACCACCCCGTCGGTGGTGGCGTTCACCAAATCCGGCGACCGGCTTGTGGGCGACGCGGCCAAGCGTCAAGCCGTGACCAATTCGCGCAACACAATTTATTCCGTGAAGCGTTTCATGGGCCGCAAGTTCAGTGAAGTCGGCGAAGAGATTAAGCGTGTCCCTTACAAAGTTGTGAAGGCCAGCAATGGCGATGCCGCCATCGAAGTCGAAGTGGGTGGCAAGCCGAAGCAATTTTCGCCGCCGGAAATTTCCGCGATGATTCTTTCCAAGCTGAAAGCCGACGCCGAAACGCGCCTCGGCGAAAAAATTACGCAGGCCGTCATCACGGTGCCGGCATATTTTAACGACTCCCAGCGGCAGGCCACCAAGGACGCGGGCAAGATCGCCGGTCTGGAAGTCCTCCGCATTATTAATGAACCGACAGCCGCTTCGCTCGCTTACGGCCTCGATAAAAAGAAAGACGAGAAGATCGCGGTCTATGATTTAGGCGGCGGCACGTTTGATATTTCCGTTTTGGAAATCGGTGACGGCGTGTTTGAAGTGAAGGCCACGAACGGCGACACGCATCTCGGCGGTGACGACTGGGATAATTTGATCATGGATTGGATTCTTGACGAATTCAAGAAAGAGTCTGGCATGGATCTCCGCAAACAGCCGGACGCGCTTCAGCGCATCAAGGAGGAGGCCGAAAAAGCCAAAATCGCTTTGTCCAGCGCGACGACCTACGACATCAACCTGCCGTTTGTCACGGCGGACGCAAGCGGTCCGAAGCATATCCAGAAAACTTTGACTCGCGCCAAGATGGAGCAAATCACGGAAAAACTTTTTGAGCGCACGATCGCGCCGGTGAAAGCGTGTTTGAAAGACGCGGGGATCGAAGCCTCGAAGATTGACGAGCTTGTGCTCGTCGGTGGTATGACCCGCATGCCGCGTGTTGTCGAAGTCGCCCGTTCGCTGGTCAACAAAGCTCCGCATCAAGGCGTGAATCCTGATGAAGTTGTGGCTATCGGTGCCGCCATCCAGGCCGGCGTGCTCAAGGGCGACGTCAAGGGCGTGGTGTTGCTTGATGTGACGCCGCTGTCCCTCGGCATCGAGACACTCGGTGGCGTGTTCACAAAGGTGATCGAACGCAATACGACGATCCCGACCCGCAAATCGCAGACCTTTTCCACGGCGGCGGACAATCAGCCCGGCGTGGAAATTCATGTCTTGCAGGGCGAACGCCAGTTCGCCAAGGACAGCAAGACCATCGGCAAATTTAATCTCGATGATATTCCGCCGGCCGCGCGCGGCACACCGCAAATCGAAGTCAGCTTCGACATTGATGCCAACGGCATATTACACGTCAGCGCAAAAAATCTTGGCACCGGCAAGGAACAGAAAATTACCATCACTGCCAGCAGCGGACTCTCCAAGGATGAGATCGAAAAAATGCGCAAGGATGGCGAACTCCATGCCGACGAGGATCGGAAGAACAAGGAAGAGTTGGAAACCCGCAATGAGGCCGATAGCGCAGTGTATCGCACGGAAAAAATGATGAAAGACAATGCGGATAAAATTTCCGCAGATAACAAGGGCAAGCTTGAAACGGCCGCCAACGAGGTGAAGGAAGCGCTGAAGGGCACGGATACTGCGGCCATCAAGACGGCCAGCGAAAAACTCAACGAAACCTGGCAGGCCGTTTCGACGGAACTTTACAAGGCGGCAGATAAGGGCCGGTCGGGCAAAGGTCCGGGCGGTGACCAATCAGGAAATCAGCCCGGATCAGATCACAATCACGACGAAAGCAAGAAAGATGAAGAACCGGTCATTGATGCTGAAGTTGTGGATGAACACCAGCCGGCGTAAGGCTGAATGAATGGGCGCCAAATCGGCAATTAAAATAACCACCATGCCTCAAGGCGATAAATCCAGTTATACCGACAAGCAGAAGCGGCAGGCGGCGCACATCGAAGCCGGTTATGAGCAACGCGGTGCCAGCGTGAAAACGTCGGAGGCGCGAGCTTGGGCCACGGTGAACAAACTCTCCGGCGGCGGCAAGAAGAGCGGGTCCGGCAGGAAAAATCATTAATCAAAATGCAATTCGTCTATGAAAACTGAAATCCAAGAGCCGCCCTCGGCAGAACCCGAGGTTGTTGCCGAGACCGCTGCCAGCGAATCGGAGGCGCTCCTCAAGGATCTTGCCGAACAAAAGGATTTGCATCTGCGCCTGGCCGCCGATTTTGATAATTTCAAAAAGCGCAGCCGGCAGGAAAGTGAGGCTCGCGCGGTGGCGCAAAAGGAATCGTTCATCGTCGAGTTGCTGCCAGTCATTGACAATCTCGAGCGCGCGTTGGCCGCTGGCGCATCGCGAGACTCCGCGCAGTTTCATCAGGGTGTGGAGATGACGTTGAAGCAACTGCAGCAGTTGCTGCGTCAGCACGGAGTCGAGTCTGAGGAGATTATCGGCAAGCCGTTCGACCCGCACCGGCACGAAGCGCTTTCGCAAGGCCATGATCCGGCTAAACCTGACCATGCCATCCTTGAAGTGGTTCAGCGTGGTTATCAGCGAGGTGCCAAGGTCGTTCGCCCGGCTAAAGTGATCGTGAATGATCTGACGGCTGCCAAGCCCGCTCGCCATGGCCGTTGAATTCAAAGATTATTATCAGGTCCTCGGCGTGACGCCCAAGGCCACGGATGAGGAAATCAAGAAGGCTTTCCGCTCGCTTGCACGCAAGTATCACCCCGACGTCGCCAAGGATAAAAAATCGGCAGAGGAAAAATTCAAGGAGATCAACGAGGCAAACGAGGTCTTGAGCAATCCGGAGAGCCGCCGGAAATTCGATCAACTCGGGGCCGATTGGAAAACTGGCGCGCAGGCGCGACCAGCTCCGGGTTATGGCGGCGGCCGAGCTGCTGGACAGGCAACGCGCGGCGGAGAAAATGAATTTCAATTTGAAGGCACGGGCTTCAGCGATTTCTTTGAACAGTTTTTTGGCGGCCGAGCCGGACGATCACGCGGCGGTTCGCCATTCGACTCGCAGGAATTTGCCAATAGCCACGAAGAGCCGGAAGCGGAGCGCGGCCAGGATATTCAAGGCGACATTCTCATCACGCTCGATGAAGTGCTCAAGGGTGCTATGCGCGCCATCTCGGTGCGGCGAAACAATGCCCGCTCCGGTCGGGAAGAAACCCAGACCTATCAAGTGCGAATTCCAAAGGGAGTCCAGGCGGGCCAGACGATTCGGGTGTCTGGCAAAGGCGGCGAAGGATCAAATGGCGGCGGCGCTGGCGACATCTATTTGAGAGTGCGTTATGCTCAGCATCCCGATTGGCAGGTGCGGGGGACCGACCTGATCGGCTCGCTGGAACTGGCCCCGTGGGAGGCAGTTTTGGGTGCAACAGTTCCCGTGCTGACCTTGGAAGGCAGCGTTTCGGTCAAAGTTCCCGCTGGTTTTCAGCAGGGACAAAAACTGCGTGTCCGGGGCAAAGGGTTGCCTGCGGGCGGCACCAAACGCGGTGATCTTTATGTCGAGGCTTCCATTCAAGTTCCCGCTCACATCAGCAAGGAGGACGAGCTTTTGTGGAAACAGTTGGCGGCACAATCCATGTTTAATCCGAGGAAGACGAGTTGAGCAAGCCTCATAAACGAATTCTCATGGTGGAGGATGATGCTGACATACGTCGCCTCAATAGCGAAGATTTGAGAAACGCCGGCTATCTGGTGGATGCGTTAGAAGATGGGGATACCGCCTGGGAGGTGCTTCAACGCGATAGCTACAATCTGCTGATCACCGATCAGCATTGGCCGAAGTTGTTGGGCGTTGAATTGCTCAAGAAGATTCACGACGCCCACATGGTTCTGCCAGTGATCATGATCACCGATATTTTGCCCAAGTTGGAATTTGCCGAACACCCTTGGATCCAACCGGCCACGATGCTTTTTGAACCGTATTCATCGGCGGAGTTGTTGGGCATGGTGAAAAACGCTCTGGCCACAAATGCCGGTGTCGGCGGCGAGATTGCGCGGTCGCCAATCTTGAAAGGCCAGCCCGTCCATCACGGCCCATGACGGTTATGAACACCAATTCCCCCAAGCAGCAAGGAGTCCGCCTGTTGGTCCGCAGTCTGCGGAAGAGCTATAACGGAGTCGAAGTGCTCAAGGGTATTGATTTTGAGGTCAACGCCGGAGAAATTTTCGTCATCATGGGGCCGAGCGGCAGTGGCAAATCGGTGTTGCTACGCCAACTGATTGGTTTGGAGGAGCCGGACAACGGGGAAGTTTTGATCGAAGGCCAGCCGATTCAATCGCCGGACATCCCGTCCCGCTACCGAGTGGCGATGGTTTTCCAATCCGGCGCACTTTTGACCTCAATGACCGTCGGCGAAAACGTCGGTTTTTATTTGAGCGAACATCACCTGAAAACGCCCGGTGAAATTGCGGATATCGTGGCCAGGGATCTCGAACAAGTCGGACTGAAAGGCACCGAAAACAAAATGCCCGACGAACTCTCCGGAGGCATGCGCAAGCGCGTGGCCATCGCCCGGGCATTGGCCGTCGAACCGCAGTTGATCCTTTATGACGAACCGACCAGCGAACTCGATCCGGTTTCAGCGGTCAGCATCGCCGAAGAAATCGTGAAACTTAACGATCAGATTCACGCCACAAGTCTGGTCGTATCGCATGATCGCGATCTGGCGTTTGGGATTGCCCACCGCATCGCGGTGCTGGAGGAAGGTCGTATTATCGCCATCGGAACCCCCGGCGAAATCAAGCGCAACCCTGACTCTCGTGTGCAACAATTTGTGAACGCCAGTATAAACCAACAGTTGGCTGCTTCCGCGCATTTGCAGACGCCCTTTTCGGTCCCTGGTCGTCCATTATGAAAGCAAGCCATGCACATAAACTTGAAGACGAAGAGGATGACGACCCGCTTCGCATGAGTGCTGCCAGGTTTGCGCGAACTCCGCTCGGACGCGCCATATTGCACTTGGAATGTCTTTGCCACCATCCTGCCGCCGCCCGATTTTATTTCGATGGTCTTAAGCGGAATCTGCGCGAGTCTGCTGCATCGGCAAAACAATCAACATCGAAGTTGTTGAGAAATGCTTTGAGCCACTGCATGAAGTAAAACTATCTGTGGGGTGTTCACCCCATGGAAATTAACCATGCTAACGCGTAGTGTGAGCTTTGGAACAGAGTCGAAAGCGACAGCAGCATAACGAACTCAAAAAACAACATAATCGAAAACTTCTATGGCAAAGATGCTCGGCATTTATTTAGGAACCACGAACTCTTGCATGGCGGTCATTGCAGGCGGGGAGCGGCTCGTTATCGAAAACTCCGAAGGCACGTGCATGACGCCTTCAGTGGTATGGATAAACACCAGTCGGCAGAGAGGGATGGCATCCGCGAAGTATTATTCGCAAAGAGTCATCGAAGTGGAAATTGAGGCCTAATTATGGAGGGTATCTTGAGAAACCGGTTTAATAACTGCCGAGCCGCGACGTTGGAGGCGCAGGCCCAAAACGAGGCTGAACGTCTTTTTGCCGAATACCTGAAACTATTCCCAGTCAGCCGCGAAGCGGTTGAACTGCTTGAAAGGAACCTTTTGAAATTGGCTCGCGCGGCAAAAATGGCGGCATCGAAACCGGCGGAAAATGTCATTCAAATCGACGCCGGTGTGGCCTGGCATCGGGACGTTGATCTACTGGACAACATTTTTTTGTGTCACCGTCCGATGTCCGGAAGGACGGAATATGCGGTGGTGGAATATTTTCCGGCAAACGGCACGAACGAAATCTGGAACCAGGGTTGGGACGCGGTTCAAGTTTTGAATACGTTTGCAAAGGAACAGCGGCAGGCGTTAGATCTGGGAACCGAGGATATGGTAGCGCACATAACTGAGTTTCTAGCGGAAAAATACTCCGGCCAGGACCTGAGTTATCTGTCCGACCGCTATAGGCATCATTTTAATGACGCCACTTCATCATGGCCAGGCCAATCACACGAACAAAATCAAAGTGTTGTCTCAATGGCAAAACGCATAGATAAGTAAGCCCATGAAAATATTGATTTTTTTTCTGTGTTTGGCTCTTTTGTTCATTGCCGGGGGATTTTTCATTGGCAGAACTATGTTCGGCGGTGGCGTAATCAGTATTATTCTGTTGGCTTGTCTTCTCTTCTATTTCGCGGGTGGATTCCGCACAAAAACCTGATGAAATAGCTATGGCCATCCCCTGAATCGTTCACGAACCAGCCTCTCACCGATGTTCAAGTTGAATGGGGAAATTGAAATCCAACCATGAGAATCACATCAATCAATCGAAAAGAATCAAATGAATATAATTTGGAACTCAATACGGAACCCAAATTAAAACAGGCCGTTTTTGACCATTTTCAACTGCAGGCGGCGCGTGACCCAAAATTGAAGCACATCGCTTTTTCAAAGCTGGAGAATTCTGGTCTCATATTACATACGCGGGCGTTGGTTGATTCAGTCCATTCCGATGGCCTTGCCAGTTTGATTGAAGATCTTTTAACAAAAGCAGAATCCATTGTGGCACGCGAATCTTCGGCGATAAAACAGGAAGCCAACCTCATGGATGATCAAAAGAATGTAATCATTGAGGCGGCAGCAAAAAAATTAGGCATCCCAATCAAGTAAGGGCTTTGGAGAAAAAAACATGAAAAAAATCCCAATTATCCTCGGAGTGGTGGCAGTGGTTGGCGTTTTAGTTTTAATCCTCGTCGCCGTCGCGGGCGGCAGCTACAACCGGCTGGTGAAATTATCGCAGGCGGTGGACAGCCAATGGGCGCAGGTGCAAAATGTATATCAACGCCGCGCAGATTTGATCCCAAATCTCGTTTCCACCGTTTCCGGCGCGGCCAATTTCGAAAAATCCACCCTGACGGAAATCACCCAGGCCCGCGCGTCCGTCGGCCAAGTGAAAATGGATCCCACTGCCGCGCCGACCAATCCGGCAAAACTTGCGGCCTTTGATCAGGCGCAAGGACAGCTTTCTTCCGCTTTGTCGCGCTTGCTGCTGGTCGTCGAGCGCTATCCCAATTTGACGGCGACTGAGAACTTTCGCGAGTTGCAAGCGCAACTGGAAGGCACGGAAAATCGCATCAGCGTCGAACGCCGGGATTTCAATGGCGCGGTTCAGAGTTACGATACGGCCATCAAATCATTTCCCGCAGTTTTTTATGCGGCGGCCTTGGGCTTCCAATACAAGCCGTATTTTGCCGCCGCAATTGGTGCGGAAACTCCACCCAAAGTTCAATTCAACTTCGGCAATACGGCATCCAACCAACCCTGATTTGTGAAACAATATTGGTTCGTTCTGGTTCTGGCCTGTTGCCTTCGCACATTTGCGGCGGAAGTGATTCCACCGTCACCGAGCCAATATTTTAACGACTACGCCAAGGCGGTGTCCGCGTCAACCGCGTCGCAACTGAACCAAACGCTCGAAGACTTTGAGCGCCAAAGCTCCGAACAAATTGTGGTGGCAGTCTTCCCAAAGATGCAGTCGGATTCTTCGATTGAAGATTACACGATCCGGGTTTTTCGGTCGTGGGCAGTGGGTCAAAAATCAAAAAACAACGGCGCGGCGCTCTTCGTTTTTGTGCAAGACCATAAAATGTTTTTGCAGGTTGGTTACGGCTTGGAAGGCGTGCTGCCAGATGCACTATGCAAACGAATCATTGATGAACAAATTTCACCGCGCTTCAAGGCCGGCGATTTTGACGGCGGACTGACTGCGGGTGTTCAGTCCATCATCCTGGCAGCCAAAGGCGAATACAAAGGCACAGGTGCCACAGTGGCGGACAGCCAAACCTCACACGGATCAGGCGGTTCTTTTATCAGTATTGCTGTGATCGTGCTGCTCATCATTTTTGCCATTTTCAGCCGTGGGTCAGGCCTGTTTCTGCCCTGGCTGTTACTCGCCAGCAGCGGTTCCAGTCGTGGATGGGGCGGTGGCGGCGGTTCTTCAGGAAGTGGCGGATTTTCGGGTGGCGGCGGCAGCGGCGGAGGTGGCGGGGCGGGAGGATCATGGTAATCATGCACATGAAAAAATTCATAAACCAATTGCCGCACGACAAGCTGGTCACGGCGATTCGCGATGCGGAAAAAACAACTTCCGGTCAAATCCGCGTTTTAATCAGTCATAAATCCGTTGCAGATCCGGTGGCCGCCGCGCAAAAGGAGTTTACTCGTCTGGGCATGGCGAAGTCGCCGGAACGAAATGGCGTGTTGATTTTTGTGACCCCGCGCAGCCGCAAATTTGCAGTCGTCGGGGACACTGGCGTTCACGCAAAATGCGGCGATGTTTTTTGGCAGGAACTGGCGCAAGCCATGACCGGCTATTTTCGCAAGTCTGAGTTCACCGAAGGCATTGCCCACGGCGTCAGCAAAGCCGGCGAGCTGCTGGCCAAACATTTTCCGCGACCCTTGATGGTTTCGGCTGATAGACATCAGTAATGTATGAAACCCAGCCTTACCGTTCCAGCCTCCGGACGCATTGAAGCTAAACCCGTTCTCGGAGGCCCAGCTACGGACCGGGCGACCCTCGCCGCCATTGCGCATCAGGCCATGATTGAGCGCGGCTTGGAACCGGACTTCCCGTTGGCGGCACAAAAAGAGTTGGCCGCCATTGTTGGCCCGGCCAAGGCGACGAATAACATCCGCGAGCTGCGCGACCGACTTTGGGCGTCCATTGACAACGACGACTCCCGCGATCTTGACCAACTTACTGTCGCCGAATCGCTGCCAGGCGGGCAGGTCCGAATTCTTGTGGCGGTCGCGGACGTGGACGCTTTGGTGCGCAAAGGCTCGGCGCTCGACGCCCACGCAGCGCGAAATACGACTTCCGTTTACACGCCCGCCGCGATTTTCCCCATGTTGCCAGAAGCTCTCTCCACCAATCTGACGTCGTTGAATGAAGATCAGGACCGCCTCGCCATTGTGGCGGACATGGTTTTCAAGGAGGACGGCTCGCTGGTCACGTCGGAACTTTACCGAGCGCAGGTTCACAATCGCGCCAAGCTCGCTTACAATAGCGTCGCCGCATGGCTGACCGGCACCGGCCCAGTTCCCAAACAACTCGCAGAGGCTGCTGGACTCGATGAGAATCTTCGTCTCCAGGATCAGGTTGCGCAGCGGCTCACAGGGTTGCGGCACCATCACGGCGCGCTGAGTCTGGAGACCCTCGAAGCGGAGGCAGTTTTCGCCAGTGATGCTCTTTCCAAGCTTGAACTGTATCAAACCAACCGGGCGACGCAGTTAATCGAGGAATTCATGGTGGCGGCGAATGCCGTGAGCGCGATTTACCTGGCAAAGAAAAACTTTCCATCACTGCGCCGCGTCCTGCGTGATCCCGAACGCTGGGCGCGCATCGTCGCACTCGCGGCGGAACTCAAGGAGTCGTTGCCCGCCGCACCAGATGCCATCGCACTCGAAGGATTCCTGACGCGTCGTCGCGCCGCCGCGCCGGAGAAGTTCGCAGACCTTTCCCTGTCCGTCGTCAAACTCATCGGGCGTGGCGAATACGCGCTCGACCTTCCCGGCGGCGAAGCGCCCGGCCACTTCGCGCTGGCGGTGAAAGACTATACGCATTCCACTGCGCCGAACCGTCGCTTTCCCGATCTCATCACGCAGCGCCTCTTGAAAGCTGCGTTGGCGGGCGCACCGCTGCCTTACACCATTCCAGAGCTAACCGACCTCGCCAAGCATTGCACCGATCAGGAAGATGCCGCCACCAAAGTTGAACGCCAGGTCGGCAAGTCCGCCGCCGCGCTGCTGCTGTCCGGAAAAACTGGAAAGCAATTCGACGCCATCGTCACCGGCGCTGCGGACAAAGGCACCTGGGTGCGGCTCCTACAGCCACCGACCGAAGGCCGGCTCATGCAAGGCACCCAAGGTCTTAAAGTGGGCGATCATGTTCGCGTCAAGCTCATCCATACCGACGTCCAGCGCGGTTTCATAGATTTCACCCGCGCCTAAGCCAGCCGGTTCACCATCATTTTTGGTCGGGTTACACCCCATAGCTGGCCGCAAGTTGTTCAGCCATGTTTAAGAAATGAAAGCAAAGCAGTTTTCTCCAGATGCAAATCCAAAGCCAGCCGTGCTACAAACTGTCACGGAGGGTGCGGACTCAATTGACAACGAACTAGCTTCTGCATTATCGGCGGATAAGGATGTGACTATGGGCGAAAATATTGCTGAGAATCAAAATGCAAACCCTCAGCTTGAGAAGAAGCATTGGCGGGAAGCCGAGGCGCAATTGTTCGGCGGAGTCGAACGCGAATCCCAAATGCATCCGGGCTCATCACTTTTCAAAACTGAACATTAAACAGCCATCTTTCCATGAGACACCATAAATTATCCAAAACCCAACAAGCGGTGATTGCACCCCGGCCAACTACGGCAGCAGGGATAGATCAAAACGAAATTAATTTTACGCCCTCGACGGATGAGGTGGCCCGAAAAGCTTACTTTGCCTATGAAAATCAGGGCTCGCAACCCGGTCACGAGGTGCAGCATTGGCTGAAAGCCGAGGCGGATTTGATTGCTGAACGCAATCTCACGCGTGTCCATGGTTTCCATAACCGGACATGAAATATTCTAACGCTAAAAACAAAACATGAACACTCCCATCGTCAATTTGGATTTATCCGAACAGGCACCGCACAGTCCGCGTGAACGCCTCGGCGGATTCGCCATCGCATGCCGGGCCGTGGACAAATGCCGCGCCAGCCTGGCGGGCACGCTCGGCGACTATCACTACGATTGTCCGCTGGACAAACAGCTCTTCAGTTTCAAGGGCATCACCGGCGACCAGTTCACCGCCGCCGTAAAAGCTGCAAAGAATTATGACGAGGTCGGCACCTGGCTGTTGAACCATGGCACGGAAAAGACGCCGCCGGAAATCGAGGACTGGTCGGATGATCAGGAAGGCAACAGCCTGATGAAAAACCCGGAGAAGCGAGCTTACTTTATTGAGGATTGTCACCGGCTTGGGTTGGATCCCAACAAAACCACCACGTTCGACTGGCTCGAAGCGGATGATCGCTTCAGCTTCCGCAGTGCGACTGAGTAACATAGTTCTAAAAAACAAAATCAACAGCGGATTCACCAACAAAGGTAGCCTTATGAAACACCCCACCACCAAACTTGCGGCTGCGCCGCAAACCCCGGTTTTTCCGCAAACCATGCACGAGACCCGACCCAATCACGATAAACCCATTCCCCAGCCAAAACCTAAAAAGCGGGACAACATTTTTTCCAAATCCCGCGACTTGCGGGAGGATCGCGGCACGCGCGAGATGAAGACATCGCATAACGATCAAACGTTTCACGCACGTTGATTTTTTAGCTTATGAAAAGAAATCCACTGAAGGATGGCGTAATCTCGGAGAATTCCGCTGCCGTCGGCACGGTCACGCGCAAGATGGTGCGCGCACGCGCGGCGGAATTGGCGAGCATTGACGGCCATTTGTCGCACGATGCGACCGCGTCCCATTTTGCGCAGGCCAAGCGGGAATTGACCGGCGTGGCGGATATAGATCCGAACGATGCGATTCTTGAATCCGCGCCCGAGTCGGAACGCTGGGATCCAGTGCCCGGTTCGACCGGACAAAAAGCGCGAGTGGCTCCGAGCGAAGATGAAGATGAAGAAGGCCGCAGCGATAACGAAAGGCTGACTGAAGGCGGCATGGCTGACGCCGAGATTGATCAAAGTTTCCAAGCTACCCGAGCAGCTGCCAAAAAGGATTTATGAATCCACCGGCAGTCAGCGGCGCGCCTGCGGGGGAAGTGACATTGGTTTCTACTTTACCCGACATGAGCGACACATTTTCGCCGGAGCTTTATGCTTTGATCGTGCAACAGGCCTTTTTTAAGGGACTAACGACCCAGCAGCTGGAACTGCTCGCCGCTTCCGCCTTGGAAATGAAATTTGATACAGGAGTAACAATCTTTGAGGAAGACAGTCCGGCCAACCGGTTTTTTCTTATATTATCCGGCCGGGTGCAGCTCTTGTCAGAAATGGAAGACCAGAACGTGATTCCGATTCAAACGCTGGGACCGGGCGATGACCTGGGCTGGTCATGGCTTTTTCCGCCCTATTCCATGCATTTCACGGCGCGCGCCTTGGAGCCGACCACCACAATATTTTTCTATGGGACCCGGTTGCGTGAACAGTGCGAACAGGACCATGAGCTGGGGTATCAACTCATGAAGCGAATCGCCGAAGTGGCGACCCAATCGCTGCGGGCCACCCAGCGACGCTTGATGCAATATATTGATAAGAACACTCCCGAACACCCATGAAGATGGCTGTGCTCAAAAAAACCAACACGGAAAGATATAGTTATGCCCGAACCTACCTGGAAACCTTATAGCCCGGCAACGCATGGTCGCCTTTCCACGGCAGACAAAGCCTCGCTGCCGACCACGGCCTTCGCCTTTCCCCGCGCGCGAAAAGAACCGATGACCGATGCGGCACATGTGCGCGATGCGATGGCACGGTTCAATCAGGTCGGTGATGTCACGGACACCGAACGCGATCTGGCGTTTGCCAATTTTAAAAAAGCCGCCAGCCATTTCGATATTCAGATGAAGGAAACTGACTGGCATCAATTCGGCGCGCGACAGGCTTAGGTGGCATTCAACGTGACTTGGATTAAAAAATTTGCGGAAAAACTGTAGAACAAAATTAAAGTGTCGGCTCAAAAAGCGAGATTGATAAAAAGATAATTATGAACGATACCATGCCGGATTTAGCAGAGGCAACCGACCAGATACAAACTGTCACCGGCGACGAATTCAATGCCGTGGTGTTGGAGGCAGCGGGTCCCATTGCAGTGGAGTTTATGTCTTATGGTTGTCCGCACTGCCGAACGATTGAACCGGTGCTCCAGCGCGTGGCGGAAATGGTGAAGTCAAAAGTCAAGATGGTCAGGGTGAATGTGGCCATCGAACAGGAAGTTGCCAGCAACTATAATATCGAGGGCACGCCCAGCTTGATCATGTTTTTGAACGGACGGCAGGTGGGTCGTATCGAGGGTCCAAGCCCGACTGTGGCAAGTGTTCTGACGGCCGTGACGCACCCATTCAAACGCTAAAATGAATCCATTTTCCACAACGATCGAAGCACGAGCCAAGCCTATTTTGTTATACAATGATGAATGCGCCATCTGCCGTCGCATTGGAACCTGGGTGCAGAAATCTGCCCAAAGCAAATCTGGCCAGAAGCGCATCATCGCACAACCGATCGGCGACGATCCAAAGGCACTGCGTGTGCTGAACCCGAAGCTCGATATTTGGGATGCCTATGCGACGATTCATGTGCTGATGCCTGATGGCTCGATGAAGCTCGGCGGCGAGGCCGTGGCAGAGGTTTTGCGGGATTTGCCGAACACCAAATGGTTTGCTTGGTGCTTTGCCATCAGCCTCTTCGGATTCCGACCCTGCCAGATGATCCTAAACTTTGGCTATCTGATTCTGTCAGACGTGCGCCCGCTGCTCGGCTGTGAGAGTTGCGGCATGCCGAACGTCTGGGTCCGACCGATTCTGAAGATGGTCAAATGGGTGAAAGGCATATTCGCCAAACGTCCTCTCGTGAGTCCAACGCCTCATGCCACTTTGTTCTCAGCCGTCACGCCACGAGCGCTACCGGTCAAGGAAGCGTTTCACTCATAAGCGAGTCCCGCAGCGCCAAGACAAATATTTGCTGAATTAAATCAAGGCGAGCAGGTCAATCCATGAAACCACAAATTCCATTTTCCATTCTGGATCTTGCCCCGATCTTGAAAGACAGCACCGCTGCCCAGGCATTTCGAAATACTTTGGATCTGGCGCGTCATGCGGAAACATGGGATTACAAACGTTACTGGCTGGCGGAACATCATAGCATGCCCGGCATTGCCAGCGCAGCCACAGCGGTGGTCATTGGCTATGTGGCGGGAGGCACCTCGACGATCCGGGTGGGCGCGGGTGGCGTCATGCTCCCCAATCACGCGCCACTGGTGATCGCTGAACAATTCGGAACACTGGAATCGCTTTACCCAGGACGCATTGATCTCGGACTGGGACGCGCGCCCGGGACCGATCAGCAAACTGCGCGTGCTCTCCGCCGGGAACTCGGCAACAGTGACGATCAGTTCCCGCGAGATGTGCTGGAGCTTCAGCACTATTTTCAGACCGCTGTGCCTGGTCAAGTCGTGCGCGCCGTTCCAGGTGCGGGTCTCAACGTTCCAATTTGGCTGCTCGGATCAAGTCTTTTTAGCGCGCAGTTGGCAGGATTATTGGGTCTGCCGTATGCCTTCGCCAGCCATTTTGCACCGGACGATCTGATGGCGGCGCTGGAGATTTACCGCAGTAAATTCCGGCCGTCGGCAGCCCTCCAAAATCCTTATGCGATGGCCGGCATCGGCGTCTTCGCCGCCGAAACTGACCGCGAGGCGGAACTCCTGTTCACTTCCGTTCAACAACAATTC
>Ga0302277_1001511_pt1 | contig 17155 bp, 14 predicted proteins | sample III_Bog_N3_1_FD_198759 | JGI IMG/M metagenome (GOLD analysis project Ga0302277, IMG submission 198759) | Peat permafrost microbial communities from Stordalen Mire near Abisko, Sweden - III_Bog_N3_1 | ecosystem: Environmental > Terrestrial > Soil > Wetlands > Peat | place: Sweden: Abisko... | reverse complement strand
ATGTGGGCAAAATCACCAAAAAGTGCAGACTTTGCTTTCCTGTGAGGAAAATCGTTCTGTGCCGTTATTGGACAGACAGATTAAGCATCGATTTATTCAGAGGTTTTTTAGACGATGAGCACACTGCCACAAGAGACGATATGCGCGACGACTCCTGCGCTGGACGAGGAGCGGCTGGCGTGGCTTGCGCTGGTGCTGGCGCCTGGGCTGGGCCCGAAGCGGATTCTGGATGCGGTAGGAAAACTGGAAGCGCCGAGCCAGATTTTCACAATGCCGCTGACTTCGCTGGAAGGGTTGAAATTTCCCGCCGAGGCGGCGCAGTTCATCTTTGACGGCAAGGCGCGGCTGGCTGCGGAAGAGGAATGGGCGCGGGTAGCGGCGCAAGGGGCGACGGTGGTCACCTACGGTTGCCCAGAGTATCCGGAGCGGCTGAAGGAGATTTACGACCCGCCGCCGGTGCTGTGGGTGCGCGGGCCGGTTGCGCTGCTGAGCAGGCCGGGGATTGCGGTTGTGGGCACGCGGCATCCGACTCCGTACGGGTCGGGAATGGCGGAGATATTGGCGCGAGATCTGGCGGTGCGGCGGCTGCTGATTATCAGCGGCATGGCGCGGGGCGTGGACAGTTGCGCGCATAAGGGCGCTCTGGCGGCGCGCATGCCCACCGTGGCTGTTTGGGGCACAGGCATCGACGTGGTTTACCCCAAGGAGAATAAGAAGCTGGCGGAAGAGATTCTGGCTTTGGGCGGGGCGATTGTAAGCGAGCTGCCCATGGGCACGTTCCCCGCGCCGCAGAATTTTCCTCGACGCAACCGGATTTTGAGCGGCTTGAGCGTGGCCGTGCTGGTGGTGGAGGCGGCGGAGAACTCGGGCACGCGCGTGACAGCCCGCTGCGCCGCCGAGCAGAATCGCGATCTTTTTGCTGTGCCGGGAAACGTGACCAACAAGGGATCGTGGACTCCCAACACGCTGATAAAACAGGGGGCAAAGCTGGTGGCCACTTGGGAAGACGTGTGGGAGGAACTACCCTCGCACGTGAAGCTGGAACTTGAGGCGGAAGCGCCGGCTGCATCCAAATCCGAGACCACCGCATCTCTCTTGCCTGAGCAGGTTCTGCGGCCCGAAGAGGCCATAGTGCTGGAGGTTCTGCGCACCGACGAGAGCCTGCAAATCGACGAAATTCTGGAGATGGTGGAGACGCAACTGACGTCTTCTGAGGTTTTTACGGCGCTTTTTGAACTGGAAATCACGGGCCGGGTGCGCTGCTTGCCGGGGAAGAATTACGTGCGGACGATGTGAAAAGGCAGGGAATAGGGAACAGGGAATAGGGAATGGACGACCTGCCGAGGGCTGTAAATTTTTCAGGACTCAGAACAGATTTTTCAAGTTGCGCCGTCCGTCCACGATTCTTACGATTTCCGCGGTGTCGATTTCGTCCTCGTCGCTATCGGGATGAGTCTCGTAAAGAGTGATATATGGCCCTTCGATGAGGATGCGAGTGGAAGGACGAATGTCAGGACGCCTCACTCCAAGCCGCGGGTATTCGGTAAGGAGTTTAGTCTTTGCTTCGATGGCATCGAAGATACGTTCCGCAGCGGATGGATTGTCGAGACCGATGCAGGTATAAATGTCGATCAAATCTTCATGGGCTTGCGGAGTCCAGACAATGTCAACTGGCAAGGGCTTGGTCCTCAGCGGCACTCGCCAATCTTTTTCGGGCTTCCTGGCGAGCTGCGTCAAAATCCGCTGGCGTGGCGGGACCGCTGGCCTTGCCCTGGTCCCAGAGGTGGCGCAGACGTCTCAGGTCCTCATCGCGCAGCTCTCGTTTGAATTGCCAGTCCCGGATTGCTTCGCGGACTATTTCGCTGGTGGTGGCATACTCGCCGGTTTCGACGGCGGCCTTGAGGGCGACAATCTGCTCCCCGGTCAGGGCGATGCTGATTTTTTTAACATCGGGCATGGTGGAACCTCCGCCCGTCATGGGGCAATATTTGCTACTTCTTGTCTGACTATAGCAAATATCTGCCGGCATCGTCTTTCGAAGCGCCTGATTTGATGGAGCCTTGTGGGAGTTCTTCTTCGTTTTGAAGGTGTGGAAATGGGGCGAAAAGCGAAGAAAAGATTTGTTGTGAGTGGAAATGAGGCGGTGTTCCGTGGTAGTGTCCAACATTTGCGGGCGGGTTTTTCCGGGTGAGGAAGAGCGGCCGGCGGCGCGGGCGGAATTTGAACTGTTTGCGAAGACAACGAAGCTGGCCTCGACGGAGTCAAAGAGGCCGGACACGATAGAGTGGGATTGGAATCAAGGATGGGAATGAGCAAATCACTGGTAATCGTCGAGTCGCCCGCCAAGGCGAAGACGATTGAGAAGTATCTTGGCGCGGGCTTCGAAGTGCTGGCCTCTGTGGGGCACATCATGGACCTGCCCAAGAACGAATTGGGCGTGGAGCTGGAGAATCGCACCTTCGAGCCGACGCTGATTGTGTCTCCGGGCAAAGAAAAAGTTGTCGCGCAGTTGAAGAAGGCCGCGGCCAAGGCAGACGAAATCTATCTTGCGCCCGATCCTGATCGCGAGGGCGAGGCGATTGCGTACCATCTGGCGCTGCAATTGGGAACATCGGCCAAGGAGCGCAAGAAGATTCAGCGGGTGACCTTCAACGAGATTACGAAGAAGGCCGTGCAAGAAGCGTTCAAGCATCCCAGGGATCTGGATCAGAACCTGGTGGACTCGCAACAGACGCGACGCGTGCTTGACCGTCTGGTGGGCTACCAGATTTCGCCGCTGCTGTGGGATAAAGTGCGGCGTGGCTTGTCGGCGGGACGCGTGCAGACGGTGGCCGTACGGCTGATTGTGGAGCGGGAGCGGGAGATTGGCGCGTTTGGGCCGGTGGAGTACTGGACGCTGGACGCCGAACTCCACCCAGAAAAGCAAGCGGAGAAAAAGCTCAAGGCGCGCTTCGTGGGCATCGACGGCGAGCCGTCGCGAGTGGCCACGGGCAAGGACAAAGAAGGAAAAGATCAGTTTGTCTCCAATGCGCTGCCGGATGAGACGTCGATGAAAGCCGTGATTGCGGCGCTCGACAAAGCGCAGTGGTCATTGGCTTCGGTGCAGTCCACAGAGAAGCAGAGGCGTCCTCAGGCGCCGTTCATCACCAGCCAGTTGCAACGCGACGCGGCCAGCAAGCTGGGCTTCAATGTGCGCCGGACGATGGGTGTGGCGCAGCGGCTTTATGAGGGCGTTGATATTGGCGCAGAGGGCGCGGTGGGTCTCATTACTTACATGAGAACGGACTCGCCGCGCATAGCGCCTGAGGCGATCGAAGGGGCGCGCGAGTGGATCGGCAAACAGTTGGGAGCAAAGTACCTGCCCGCGTCGCCGAATGTGTACAAGGGCAAGAAAGCCGCGCAGGATGCGCACGAAGCGATTCGGCCCACGGATGCATCGCGCACGCCGGAGTCGATTGCGCGCTACTTGACAGAAGAGCAACTGAAGCTCTACAGGCTCATCTGGCAGCGGTTTGTGGCCTCGCAGATGACGCCGGCGATTTTTGACGTGACCACGGCGAAGATTGCCGCCGTCAGCGCGACGACCGGCAAGACGTATGACTTCCGGCTGAGCGGGTCGGTGGTGCGCTTTGACGGATTCCTGAAGGTCTACGAAGTTTTGGAAGACAAGAAGGATGACGACGACGAATCGGCCAACAAGCTGCCCAACCTGGACAATGTGAAGCGGCTGGAGCTGGAAAAGCTGGACCACGAGCAGCACTTCACGCAGCCGCCTCCGCGCTACAACGAAGCTTCGCTGGTGAAAGAGCTTGAAGAGCGGGGCATTGGGCGGCCGTCGACCTATGCGTCGATTATCAACACCATCCAGGACCGCGAGTACGCGACCAAGATCAGCGGGCGGTTTTATCCCACCGAGATTGGGATGGTGGTCTGCGACCTTCTGGTGGAGAGCTTTCCGTATATCTTCGACATTGCTTACACGGCCAAACTCGAAAGCGAGCTGGACGAGATCGAAGAAGGCAACGAGAAGTGGACCACTCTGCTCAACGGCTTCTATACCTACTTTGAAGGTGAACTCAAGGATGCCGGCACGACGATGCGCGACATCAAGCGCATGGAGAAGAAGACAGACGAAAAGTGCGACTTATGCGGTTCGCCGCTGCTTTTGAAGTGGGGTAAGTTCGGCAGCTTCTATGCGTGTTCAGCTTATGACAAAAAAGATAAGTCGAGCTGTACATTTACCAAGGAAAACACGGCGGGCAAGCCCGACATGAATACGCCCGAGGGGCAAGAGGCCGTCGAGCAAGAGGAGTATTGCGATAACTGCGGGCGTGTGATGGTGCTCCGGCGCGGGCCGTTTGGGATGTTCATGTCGTGCCCGGGGTTCAACGAAGATCCGCCGTGCAAGACATTCCGCAAGCTGAGCAGCAAACAGCAGCAGAAGGTGTCCGCGCCCAAGCCTACGGGCGAGGATTGCCCTCAGTGCGGCAAGCCTCTGGTGCTGCGCCAGGGCAGTTATGGCGAGTTTGTTTCCTGCTCCGGCTATCCCAAGTGCAAGTACGTAAAGCAGAATTTGATTGAAGGGATGAAGTGCCCCAAGTGCGGCGTGGGCGACCTGGCCGAGCGCAAGGCGCGACGCGGCAATATCTTCTGGGGCTGCACGAATTATCCCAAGTGCGACTTTACCTCGAACAACAAGCCAGTGGCGCAGAAATGTCCGGAGTGCGGAAGCCCGTATCTGGTGGAGAAGACGCTGCGCTCGGGCATTTATCTGGAATGTCCGAACAAGAAGAAGGCGGCCGAGGAAGAGGTTGCGCCGAAGAAGCGTGCGAAGAAAGGCGCTGCGGCGGTGGTGGCAAGCGCCGTGGTGTGCAGCTACTCCAAGAGGATTGGAGATGCGCCGCCCTTGCCCACGGCCGAGACACATGGGCCGGTGGTGGAGGGAGAATCTGCCAAGGCGGATGCGGAACCCGTCGCAAAGAAGGCCGCGAAAAAGGGCGGCAAAAAGGAATTGCAGCCGGTATAGGAGAGAGCACACGCGTAAGCCCTCAAAAGCGCACCCTCGTTGAAGACTCTCAACGAGGGTGCGCTTTTTACGGCGCTGCTTCAGGGAAAATCTGATTCAGTACATTCTGTCAGACAGATGTTTCCTCAGGGGCTAAAGCCCGCGTTGATTTTGCAGCCTTTGCGGCAGTCGGGCTAAAGCACTGACCCACCAGTCGTGACCTTTCAAAGCATCGACTTATATAGAGGCTCTTAGCCTGCGCAAAATTAAATTGAAAATTCGTTGAAATCCTACCGCACAGATGCCGATAGGGCGTAAGCCAAGCGTTTACGACTCTGAAGGGAGCCCTATCTTGTCGATATCTGTCGTCTCGTCTGCATCGCTTTTAGAACAAGCGCTCGAAGCCATGGCCACGAGCACAAATAAAACCGCGACAGCCAGCGCCGCTGCTGTCAGTACGACGTCCACGGCCGCCAGCAGCACCAGCAGCAGCAGCCCGCTCGATGTCCTTACGCAGGATATGGTTGCGCTGCTCAAGGCTCTGACTTCCGGAGACGTTACCGGGGCAAAGTCCGACCTCGCCAAGCTCAAGACAGACTTGGCAGCGCAGCAATCCGCAGGTTCCACCACGGACGCCACCAGTAGTCTTACCAAAGACGTGACCTCGCTTCTGAAAGACCTGACTTCAGGAAACACCTCCTCGGCAAAGACGGACATCGCCAAGGTTCAGAAGGACTTGCAGAGCGGGGACGCCTCGTTTGCTTCCAGTTCCCAGACTACCAATCCGCTCGATACCTTGATCTCGACAATCACCGCCTCGTTGAATACGGGAGGCATCCAGGGCGCATTGCAGGATTTGGCAAGCTACCTGGTGCAGAACGGGCAGGGTTCGGGAAGCCTGGTCGATACATCTGCTTAGCTCTTTGTCAGTGGCCATTTGGGCGGGCATGGGCAAATGCGGCGGCGGGCGATTGGCGCTCACTCCGCTGCCAGCTTTGCGGCCTGGGAGCCCATTCCAGAAAACTGCGCGCAGCGCGCTTCGGTTGAATCCGTTAGTATGGGGCAGCGGAGAAACCCACTGATGGAACGGATGCTTGCAACGCCGGCGGATGCCGAAATTATTCTCAGGCTCTATGAATTGCGCACGGAAACGGTGATGCGCCAAGCGCGCGCGTGGGTGACGGGCGAGTTCTGGCCGGCCACAGCCGAGGAGTTTTTTGCCGTGGCGGAAAACCCCGCCGACCCGCACAACGCATGGCTGCGGCAGGTGCTCACCTATTGGGAGATGGCGGCGGCGATGGTGCTGCACGGAGCGGTCTCGGCGGAGTTGTTTGTGGATTGCAACGCCGAGGGATTTTTCATGCTGGCCAAGTTTTCGCCCATTCTGGATGGCATCCGGGAGAAGAATCCGGGGTTCCTGACGAAGACGGCCGAGCTGGTGAGCCGGTTTTCAGCCGCGGCCCAGCGCTATGAGGCGGTGCTCAAGAACGTGGAAGCCCGGCGCAACAGTTTGCCCGCACGGCAGGAGGCGCACGGCCAGTATTCTTACCCGCCGAAGCCCTGACAGAATGCCCTTGCCGAATCTCGGCGCGCAGGAGCAAGATAAAAGTTGTTCGAGATCCCCAATTCCCCTGGAGGTTTCCATGAACCGTGTCCTTTCCCTGCTGATAGTTGTTTTTGGCCTGACCGCGGTCGCGGCTGGCGCTTCTGAACCCACCAAAATCAACGGATGGGTTTCCGACTCGATGTGCGGCGCCAAGCATACCGGGACAGGAAAAACCTGCGTGAAGAAATGCATCGAAGGCGGCGCGGCGCCGGTGTTTGTGGACGAGGCCAAAAAAGCGGTCTGGACCATCGACAACCCCGATGCGGTGAAGGCCTTCTATGGCGACCACGTGACCGTCACGGCCACCGCGAATGCGGACAAGAAGAGCGTCCACATCGACGCCATTGCCGAGGCCAAATAGCCCCTTCCTGGTTTTCCGAACGTGGGGACTCGCCATGCCCGCGAATCTCTGCTATTGTCATATCCGTTACTCTCGCCGAGCCGCGTTTTGCGCCGATAGAGGGTAGAAACGGATGTGACCGGAATAACCCATGGCACGAGCAATCTGGAATGGCAAAGTCATTGCCGAAAGTGAAAAGACGGTGACCGTTGATGGGAGCGTCTACTTCCCTGAGACGAGCCTGAAGCGGGAGTATTTTCGCCCCAGCACAACGACCTCTCTCGACCCCGTGAAGGGCCAGGCACGCTACATGACGCTGCTGATTGACGGGGAGGACAACCTGGACGCGGCGTGGTACTACCCTGACCCCAAGCCGGTGGCACGCAAGCTCAAGGGACACGTGGCCTTCTGGCGTGGCGTGGATGTGTTGACCTAGCGGATGCGGGCAGGCGTCGAAGCGGCCGCCGGACGCAGAAATTCCAGAGGGCATGTGATACATTTGCCCCATGAACCTCAAGGGCTTGGCGATCACAGCGGCGCTGCTGACTCTCATGCAGGCGCCTGCGGCGGTCTGTACTCAGGCAAATGGCCACACCGGAGCGAATAAGCAAACTCCGCCTGTTTCGGCCCCTTCCACGACCGCGCCGCCAGTGACATCCAGCCCCACGCAAAGTCTCGATAGCGGAAGTGGCGGCAGCAGTGAACCGGTGCAGCACATCACGGTCGCCAATCCGCCGCCCACCCCACTGGAATGGGCTTTGCACGACAAAATTGCCTGGGCGGCAACAGTGGTACTGGCAATCGTGGGGTGGGGCGGCATCCTCCTGGCTCTCTCTCTGCTGAAAAAGATCGACCGCCAGACGGGTTATGCTGAAACCGCTGCCGAGGCTGCCGCAGTGAGCGCTCAGGCTGCCTTGTTAAATGCTCAGGCGCTCATCCATTCGGAAAGGCCCTGGATTCTGATGACCGTGGAGCCATCCCGGAGCGCGGAAAACAGTTTTACCGTGATGGCCACGAACCGCGGACGCACTCCCGGCAGGATCACGGCCACCATGAGCGGCAGCAAGGTTACCATCGACGAGAAGCACCTTCCCCGTACCCCGGAATATCGAGAGCAGAAGACGGATGCACCGCTCTCCCCGGTCATTTTGCTTCCCGGTGAATCCACGCCCATCAAGCCTTTCGGCCGGGACGATGTGAGAGGTCTTTGCGACTCGGAAGAAAGGTTCAGGCGCATCGAAACCTGGGAAGAGAGGGTCTTTCTCTACGGAAAGGTGACGTACAAGGATTTGATTGCGCCGGCGGACAGCCAGGAGCATGAAACAAACTGGTGCTGCTGGTATATTCACGGACGGCAGACCAGCGGGCTGGTGATTGCCGGGCCGCCCGAATATAACTCACACACCTAAGGTCTTCTCTTAAAGTTACTCAGATTGGCGTGGTTCGTACGAAGATCACGGAGTTGTTGTCTTCGTAGGCCATCTTCCAGTCATGCATGAGCGGCAAGACGTGAGCCATCGGGGATTGGCGGTTCAGTATGCAGAAGCTGATCTTGTACTTCTGAAGAAGCACATTGGGATCACTCTGGAGTGTGGCCCATCTTCCGAATTCGGCGAGGACTCCCGACCACTCGTAGACATCGCCCCGGCCGTCCACGAATACCGGGTGCTCCGGCGCCGCCCATATCAGGTAGCCTCCAGAGTCGTAGTCATTCAACATGGGTCCCGTGAGGTGGTTGGCTTTAATAAATTCCACTGCCTTTTGAGGGCTCTGATTCTCCACCTGCTCTGCCAGGTTCCGGCCTGAGGGGAAGGCGAGGAAAATCGTCAGCAGGGAAGCGCCGATCATGACGGCGTTCGGCCAGATGCGGTCTGTTTGCGCGTCATATCCCTCCCAGGAATCCGCGAGCAGGCGGGAGAGTATCGGCGCGGCCAGGATGCCAAACAGGAACAGCATCCGCATGTGGCTGACGGCCATCCATGTGCCAATCGCCAACAAAAACAGCTCATCGAAAAACAACTCGGATCGGCGTACGGCCACTAGAAGGAATATGCACATCAGAACAGCCAGTAGCGCCACGCCGCGCCCCTCGGTCATGTTAAGCGGCGCCCACTCCTGCACGCTGCCAAGGCCGACAGGCTGATGCAGGAGCGTATCGATGGGGTAGAGAATCTGCCGGACGCCATCCGGATTGAGAAACAGCGCCGGCAACGAAAGGAGCAGCGAAAACGCCATCATGAGCCGTGCGCGCGGGTTCCACCGTTGCGCCGTCAGCGAACCTGCCTGGAAGCTGAAAAAGGAAGTGAAGAGAATGACGGCCGCGAGGATAATTCCAAGCATGAAAGACGCATGGCAGTTGATCCAGAGCGCAAACAAGACGGGCAGCGAGAAGAACCAGCGCGGATCGCGAGTGCGCCCAAGGTGGATGAGCACGAGTTCCGCGATCAGCATCAGGTAGCCAATCATATGCGGCCGAACGGCAAAGCCGACAGTGGCAAAGATCCAGATGATCACGGCCCCCAGGAAAGCCACTTTGGCATTCCCGCCGCAGAGCGAGCAAAGAACATACCCTGCGATGAGGACGGCGGTGGTAAGCAAACAGAGCCAGAACATGAGGCCCGAAAATCCTGCCCATTTCCAGGCGCCGTAAATGGCTGCTTGCGAGAGCCATTCCTGCGGGATCGAGGATTGATGGTTAGTTGTGTAAGAAAAGATATCCGCAAGAGGGATGGTGTGCGTGGTCCATATGATTTCACCGGTCTTGAGGTGCCACCACATATCCGGGTCGTCAAAGCGCGCCCGGACAGTCAGCACGGCCAGCACGGCCAGGAGGCCCGCCAGCATGACGGGAAACGAGAAGATCTTATGCAGAATTCGATACAGCGCGGAGTGAGCCTTGCGGCCCGCCACTGGAGATGTCGCGCTCAAGCAGACTCCACATCCCGAAGGTTCTGCTCGAAGGGTGCGTCGGGTTCACTCAGCCTGATCAAACGATGCAAATAAGCTCTGGAGATGCATAAGCTGCGAGCCGCCAGCGTCTTATTCCCATTGTTTTCACGAACAGCGGTTTCGGCCAGTTTGACTTTATAGTCGCGCAGCTGCCGCTCGAAGGAACCGGCGGGATGATAATCGGCGATATCGACGATGTCGCTGATGTCGCCATTGTCACCGGAGTCAACTTCTGGATCCTCGGTGCTCAAACTCAAATCTTCCGCGCGAACATTCTTTCCGGGAGCGAGGATGATGGCCCTCTGCATCACGTTTTCCAGTTCACGCACATTGCCGGGCCACGTGTAGGTCTGGAGCATCAGCAATGCTTCGCGATCGATATCCTCCATCGGCTTCTGGAACAGTTGCCCATACTGGCGCAGGAAATGCCGCGCAATCCGCGGGATGTCCTCGGGATGCTCCTGGAGGGGGGGCGATTCAATCTGCATGACGTTAATGCGGTAAAAAAGATCCTGGCGGAATTTTCCCTCGCCCACCAATTTTCCCAGGTCCTGGTGCGTGGCGAAGATCAGGCGCGCCCGCAGGGGGATGAGCTTGTTGCTGCCGAGGCGGTTGAACTCCATCTGCTGCAGGACGCGGAGCAGCTTGACCTGCGTGAACATGCTCAGATCGCCGATCTCGTCCAGGAACAGCGTGCCATCGGCGGCCTGCTCGAAGTAGCCTTCGCGTGCGCCCACCGTCCCGGTGAACGCGCCCTTTTCATGACCGAACAACTCGGCTTCGATCAGGGTCTCAGGGATGGCGCCGCAGGAAACTGCCACGAACGGCCGGTTGGCGCGGGAGCCCAGATTGTGGATGGCGCGAGCAATCAGTTCCTTGCCGGTTCCGCTTTCGCCGGTGACCAGCACGGAGGCGTTGAGGTTGGTAACGCGATGGATCAGTTGATAAACCCGCTGCATCTGCGGGCTCGATCCAATGAGCTGGTCGCATGTGCCGGGCACCTCCAACTGCTGCTGTACGGTCTGCAGTTGGTGCCTGAGCGTGGAGTTCTCGTACGCCCGGCTGAGCATGGTCTTGAGATCGCGAATCGAGGGCGGCCTGCGGCAGTAACCGAAAGCTCCAGTCCGAACCAGTTCAAACGCGGTCGAACGAAGACCATCGTCCGCCATGACCACGGCGGGAACCTTGGTAGCAATCAGGCGCTGGGTGCAGCCAATCCGGTCTTGCAGCGAGTCATGGTTCGAATGCAGATCCAGAATCATGACATCGCAATCGCCGGCGGCGCGCAGCAGATTCATCCCATCCTCATCCGCTTCGAGCAGAACCTCGAATTCCTTGCCAAGGGCTGAGGAAAGCAGCGTATGAAGCGTGCGGTCTTCCGAATACAATCCGATCTTGATCATTACTGGACCCGTTCTCAATAACTAGCTGTCAAATCACCAACGGACCAACCGTCAGTTGCTAAATCGCCGGCTGCGAACCGCCGGTTTCTTAATCGGCTCCAGGGGGGAAGCGGAGGAGTTGCGATCGATCCTTTCAATCGCCGGCAATGCCGCAGAAAAACGCCTGACGCTGGGATCAAGCCACCATGAAAACTACCCAGCCGACGATAATTCCAAACAGCCCTAAATTGACAATTACCGACTTTGCTCCCAATCTTATCGTCCGATGATGTCCGTGTCGAGAGCATTTTGTTACTCTCCTGTCCAAGGCGGACCATTTAAGGTACCTCTAGCAGCGGGGAGGTTAAATGCCCACCAGCGGCTGGAGAATCCTTCTGTCCGGCTTTAAAAGTGAACCGGATTTGGGGCAGGAAATATGTTATTCATTTTCAATTAGTTAGAACCGCTTTAGCTGGTTTGCAGCTGGAACGGAACGAAGCCTGTGCTAATGGTGATCAGTTAGTAGAGTCACTCTCACCTGACTTTAGCGTATCATGGAAATAACATTAGTAATGCGAATTGTGGTTACTAATGTTCAGGCATTCCTTGGAAAGGCCCTCGAACGGCATCCTTTTTCGTTCTGTGGACTTGCATTGGGATCCGAAATGTGGGGCAGGCGGTTTCAGACTTGAGCTTTTGGCGGGTGTAAACGACCCGCTTCACCCTGCGGCGCATCTCAGTAAACATCCGTGTACACCCATTTGGACAGATGCTGAGAACTCTATGATTCCGGGCGGTTTCTGAGCCTTTCTAGTTTGGCGCGACAATTGCAATGAATGGTTATGGAATTGCTAGATTGCGGTCTCCCGGGGTTTGGGAAGAAGGAATATGGGGAAATGCACTTCTTTGCATGGTGGCCAACGGTGTTCGTGCTCTGTGTGGCTAGTTGCACGGACCTGCGCAGCGGTCGCATCCCCAACTGGCTGGTGCTCCCATTTCTGCTGGCGGGGATTGTGATTTCCCCTTTGCGTTCCGACTGGCAGGGGAGCGGCCACGGCATCGGCTGGCAAGGTTTTGGGCAAAGTTTCGCCGGTCTTGGTCAGAGCTTTGCGGGTATGGGCCTTGGCCTTCTGGTTTTCGGTTTGTTGTTCTGGCTGGGCGGCATGGGCGGAGGGGATGTAAAGCTCTGTGCCGCGGTGGGGGCCTGGATAGGCCCGATGCAATTGTTTTTTGCAATGGTGTACGCCGGCATCGCAGGAGGATTCATGGTGCTGTGCTGGGCGGTGTTTGGCGGTTTTTTCAAGGAATTGTTCACCGGCGCAGGCGATCTTGTTTTTGGCTTGAAGCAGCGCGGAATGAAGCGCGATCCGGAGCTGACTCTGGCCAATCCGCTGAAGCGCAGGATGCCATACGCTCCGGCGATCGCAATCGGAACGCTTTTGTCGTTTTTTGCGCGTTGAAGATTTGGAGCTGGGTAACATGTCCAACTGGCAGTCGTCTTACCAACTTTCGTCAAACCCGCGAGGAAAGACACAAGCGGAGGAGGGTAATAATCCCGTGAATTCAGACTCTTCCCACTATCTCGATGATCAGTACCCGGACTCTCTGGGCAGCGATGTGCTGTCGATTGCGCTGATCGGTCCGGATGAGGATCGCCGCAGGGCGGCGGCCAGCGCGCTGGCCAATTGCCAAGGCGGCGAAATCCGCGAGTTCTCGTCGTATCCTCCCAGCCTGGACGATGTGCCGAAGCTGCTGGAGCAGCATTACGACGTCATCATCATCGATCTGGACAGCAACCCGGAGTACGCCCTGGAGCTGGTGGAAAGCATATGCGCCAGGGGCGCGGCGACGGTGATGGTCTATTCGACGAAGGCCGATTCAGAGTTGCTGGTCCACTGCATGCGTGCGGGCGCCAGGGAGTTTCTGACGCTGCCCTTCTCTCAGAGCACGATGGCGGAGGCTCTGGTCAGGGCTTCTGCGCGGCGTCCGGCCACGCGGGCTTCCAAGAAGGCGAGCGGGAGGCTGCTGGCGTTCCTCGGCGCCAAGGGCGGCGACGGCGCCACCACGCTGGCTTGCAATTTTGCGGTAGCCATTGCCAAGGAATCGGGCCAAAGCACTTTGCTGATCGATCTCGATCTGCCGCTGGGAGACGCGGGACTCAACCTGGGGGTGGTGGCGGAATATTCGACGATCAACGCTTTGCAGAATTCCGCGCGGCTGGACTCGAGTTTTCTCTCGAAGCTGCTGGTCAAGCATAGTTCGGGAGTCTCCGTGCTGGCAGCGCCGGGCAAGTTTCCCAGCTTTGATGCCCCCGCCGAGGCCTTCGACAGGCTGATATCAGTGGCGCGGCAGGACTTCGAAAACGTAATCGTCGATATGGGTTCCAGGCTGGATTTGATGGGGACGAGCCTGTTCAAGGACGGCTCGACGGTCTATCTGGTCATTCAGGCCGGCATCGCCGGACTGCGCAACTCGAATCGCCTGATCTCGCAGTTCTTCTCGACCGGGATCCCCAAGCTCGAGATCATACTGAATCGGTATGAGCCTCGCTCCATGGGCGTTGGCGAAGACCAGATCACCAAGGCGCTCACTCGTCCGGCGCAATGGAAAATCCCCGACGACTCCGATGCAGTGCGGCGCATGCAGACCTCTGCGATTCCTCTGGCGCTGGAAGACTCGCCCATATCCCGGCTGATTCGACAGATGGCCCGCACCGCTTGCGGCCTGCCTCCGGTCCAGGAGAAGAGGAAGGGCTTCAGTTTGAAGAGCTTCAGCAGAGGCTTTTCATCGAAGACGATTGACCCGAGGGATGAGGGATCACTGACACGGCTCGGGCTGGGCTCCGGCCCGGATGACGATGCCGAGCCCGAGTCCGAGCCCGAGGCCACGCCGAAGATTCCCGAGAGGGCCGCACCGGCTGCTCCGGCGGTCCGCGTTCTGACGACGGGAACGCAGAAGCACGTCACTCCAATCGACAAACCGGATCGCATGGTTCATGCGGAGACGAAGCAGGAAACGCGGCAGATCGTCAGCTCCCCGAGTCAGTCGGCAGAGCTTGAAACACGTACTTACAAGGGCGCCACCTACGTGAAGGGCACGGACGGTGAATGGCACCTGAAAGAAACTCCGACGGTCAGCGCCGCCAAGCCGCAGGTTGGGCCGGAAACACGCGTCTACAAAGGCGCCACTTATGTAAAGGGCGCGGATGGGGAATGGCGGCTGGAGAAAGCGGCGGCCGAGAAAGCGCCGGCAGAGAGTGCGCCAGCAGAGAGGGCGCCAATAGAGAGGGTGCCAATAGAGAGGGCGCCAATAGAGATGGCGCCAGCGGTGGCGCCTGAAGTAAGAGTGATTCAAAGCACGCCCGGCATTGCATGGTCGACGCCTGCTCCCATTGCCTATGGCAGCGCGCTTGGCACGAATGTGCTCAACGCCCTGTCATCGGTTCCGGGAAGATTTGATTACACCCCTGGGGCTGGCGAGATGCTCGCCGCTGGAGAGCATACGCTTTCAGTAAACTTCACGCCCACGGATTCGGTAGCGTACACCACGGTGCAGGCATCGGTGACGCTTAGAGTGACCAAGGCAACGCCAGCCGTTTCGTGGCCGACGCCAGCTCCGGTCACTTACGGCGCCGCGATCAGCTCGATCCAGCTGAATGCCGTTGCATCCGTACCGGGAAAGTTCGATTACACCCCGGCGGAAGGCGAGATGCTGGCGGCTGGAGTTCATACGTTGACGGCCATCTTCACTCCTACAGATGGTTCGGGCTACACCACGGCGCAGGCTGCGGTGCCGTTTACCGTCGAAAAGGCAAAGACAACTATCACGTGGTCAGCGCCAGCTCCAGCGGCATACGGCACTCCGCTGGGCACGAGTCAACTGAATGCCACGGCATCGGTTCCTGGCAGGTTCGTCTACACTCCCGCCGCAGCCACGGTGCTGGCAACGGGAACGCATACGCTTTCGGCAACCTTCACTCCGACGGATGCAACGAACTACGCCTCGGCCCAGGCAGAAGTATCGCTGACTGTCAGCAAAGTGACGCCAGCCATCACGTGGCCGTCTCCTGCTCCGATTGTTTACGGCACCCCGCTGGGGACCAGTCAGCTGAATGCCACGTCAAATGCTGCGGGAAAGTTCGTTTATATTCCCGGCGCAGGCGCCGTGCTCGCGGCCGGGACGCATACGCCTTCGGTAACCTTCACCCCGGCGGACGCCGTGAACTACACCGTGGCGCAAGCCGCTGTGTCGCTTACAGTGGCCAAAGCGACGCCTGCAGTGACATGGCCGGCCCCTGCTCCTATCGCCTATGGTTCCCCGCTCAGTGCGACGCAGCTCAATGCCACTGCTTCAGTTCCGGGAAAATTTTCGTATGCGCCCGGGGCGGGCGAGGTGCTGGCGGCGGGTACGCACACGCTCTCGGCCACCTTCACTCCAACCGATGCCACAGACTATGCCGCAGTGCAGGCTACGGTCTCTCTCACGGTCGCCAAGGCGAAGCCGACAGCGATCACGTGGGCGGCGCCAGCCCCCATCGCCCACGGCGTGGCGCTCGGTGCGGCCCAGCTCAATGCGACGGCTTCAATCCCGGGAAAATTCGTTTACGCTCCCGCCGCAGGCGAAGTGCTGGCAACAGGGACGCATACGCTTTCGGTAACCTTTACTCCATCAGACGCCAATTTCCCCGTGGCGCAGGCTTCCGTGTCGCTCACAGTCACCAAGGCAACCCCTGCTATCACCTGGGTAGCGCCCGCGGCAATCTCCTACGGCACCGCGCTCAGCGCCGCCCAACTGAATGCCACGGCATCGGTGACGGGGAGCTTCGCCTATACCCCCGTCCTGGGAGAGATGCTCTCGGCTGGAAACCATACTCTTTCGGTGGTTTTCACGCCCAAAGACAGCGCGGACAACACCACGGCGCAGGCCACCGTATCGCTCACGGTCAACAAAGCCACGCCGATCGTCACCTGGCAGACACCGGAGCCCATTTCCTACGGCACGCCGCTCGGAGCCACTCAACTGAATGCCACATCATTGATTCCAGGGACATTCGCATATACTCCCGCGGCGGGTACCGTAATTGCCGGGGGAACGCATATACTTTCAGTAACCTTCACTCCAACGGACGCTGCGGACTATACCACGGCGCAAGGTTCTGTTTCGCTGGTGGTGGAAGGTCTGCCTAACATCGCATCGCTGATGCCTGCAATGGCTGATTCAAACGAAGACAGCTCTGACCTGCCGGGGGCGCAACTCGGCGACATACCCAACGGGCAGGGCGAAGGTCAAACGCGTTCTTACAAAGGCGCTACCTATGTGAAGGGAGCCGATGGACAATGGTACCTCCAGAAGAAATAGAGAAGGAAAAACCCGATACTCTTCCCGCGGATTTCAGCGAATGGGATAACGGGGAAGCCCCCGAAGCACCCGTAGCTCAGCCCGCCAGGCAAGCGACGGCGCGAGCCGCCGCATCGCCCGTGGTGGATCGACAGCATAGCGCCGGCGCGAGCAGACCGGCGCCGGCACGAGAGGATGTTGAGAAGCTCTTTCAGCCACGCAAGCGCAATGGCGTGAAGGCGGCAGTAGCGCCGCCGAAGGCCGAGCGCGAGGAAGAGCTCGAGGACGAGCCCGAGGGCAAGGGCAAGCGCAAGGGGATGGTGGCATTTGCCGCCATTGGCTCTGTCGCGGTTCTGCTTATTCTCGGCACGGTGGGCTATATGCGCTCGCGGCCGGGGCCTGTTACGCCGAAGCCTCCAGTTGCCGCCCAACAGACGACGACGAATGTGGTGGTGCCGGCGGCCTCGAATCTGCCAGCGTCCATGCCGGTCGCGGCGCCAACAGCCACCACCGCAACCACCCCCACGCCAGACCAA
>Ga0302277_1001503_pt1 | contig 17260 bp, 13 predicted proteins | sample III_Bog_N3_1_FD_198759 | JGI IMG/M metagenome (GOLD analysis project Ga0302277, IMG submission 198759) | Peat permafrost microbial communities from Stordalen Mire near Abisko, Sweden - III_Bog_N3_1 | ecosystem: Environmental > Terrestrial > Soil > Wetlands > Peat | place: Sweden: Abisko... | reverse complement strand
AGCTGCGTTCATGGTGTTCGTGGTCTTCTAGCGCCGCGGCGACGAGCACCGAGGTATCGAAAAAGGATTTCACAGCTTTTTGCCCAATACAGCCTGTTCCCTCTCCTTACGCACGCGCTCAATCGTTTCGCGCACGACCGAGGCCTTCACCGGTGTCCCGGCGCTGAAAACCCATACGCCCCGTTTTCTGCGCATCGCTCCCGCTCCTCGGACAGGGCGCAAAACAATGTGATCATCGAATGACTCCATTTCCAGGGATTCACCCGGTTCAATTTGCAGCTGCTGTCGCACTGGCTTCGGAAGAACAAGCCGACCCGCCCTATCAATGCTGAGTATGGCATTCACAATGGTATTTTACCATCCATAATGGCATTTGCAATGCCCTCTTCTTTGCATCTGGGAGACAGCAATCGCCCAACAACAAAAAAGGGAACAGACCCTGGGCCTGTCCCCTCTTAAGATCACAACTCAAAATACGAAGAGTTTAGTGAATGTCGAATTGCTCCTGGTGTAGTGCTGGATCCGACTTCACAATAATCGTCTTTTTCGTCAGCTCTTCCATCTCAGCCAGCAACTTGGCATTGTTCAGTTTGAGCGCCTTTGCCACCTCCGGATTCACGCGCAACATCACATCGCTGTGTTCCAAATGGCTTGAAATCTTGCGCATCTCGACATAAACCTCGTTGCAGATCGTACTTACCGATTTCACGAAGCCCGTCGACTGGCAATAAGGACAAGGCGTACCAATGGTGCGTTCCAGCGATTGCTTGACGCGCTTTCGCGTGATCGCTACCAGACCGAAATCGTTGAATTGCAGCACCTTCGACGGTGCGCGATCCAACCGCAATGCCTCTTCCAGCGCTTGCATCACTTTTTGCCGGTTGCGTCGCTCATCCATGTCGATGAAGTCGATGATGATAATGCCCCCCAGATCCCGTAACCGAACCTGGCGGACGATCTCTTTGATGGCATCCACATTCGTCTTCACGATCGTGTCTTCGAGACGAGCCGTCTTGCCGACATATTTGCCCGTATTCACGTCGATTGCCACCAGGGCTTCCGTCTGATTGATGACAATATAACCGCCACTCTTCAGCCAGACTTTCGATTTCAGCGCCTTGTTGATCTCCTCGTTCAAACCGAATTGATCGTAGAGCGGAGTCTCTTTCGTGTAGAGTTTGACGCGCTTGACCAGGCCGGGCTGAAAGCGATTGGCAAACCGCACGATGCGTTCGTATTCCTGTTCGGTATCGACCCAGATTACCGAGAAGTCGGAACTGACCTGATCGCGCAGCACCCGCTCCACCACATTCAAATCGTGATAGATCAGCGCAGGTGCCTTGCTGCTGTCTGACCGCGTCTTGATCTCGTTCCACAGGTTCTTCAGGAAACGTATATCCGCCCGAAGTTCCTCATCCGTGGCGCCCGCCGCCGCAGTCCGCACAATGAAGCCACCACCGCCGTTTTCCCGCTCGCTCTGGATGATCCGCTTCAAGCGCTGCCGTTCCTCTTCCGAAGCGATCTTCCGCGAGACGCCCGTGTGATTGACCGTTGGCATGAAGACAAGGAAACGTCCCGGCAGCGCGATGTGACTGGTAATCCTGGCGCCTTTCTTCGCAATCGGCTCTTTCGCGATTTGGATCAGCACTTCCTGCCCTTCTTTGAGCAGTTCGCTGATCTGCGGCACGACTATGTTCTCCCGACTTCGGAAACGCCGCCCGCCGCGCCGTCCGCGACCTCGATCACCACCCCGATCTGGACCGCGCTCCGGCCCACGGCGCTGGGTCCGCTGCAATAACCTGGCTTCCGGCGCGGGACCGCGTACTTCCGCGCTCGCGTCCACCGTGCCGTCGCCAATCGCTTCAGCCTCCAACAGGGCTTCCGCTTCGGCTTGCGCTTCCTCGAGTTCAAGTTCCTCTGCTTCCCGCTCTTCGGCCTCAAGAATCGCTTCTGGAACCGCCTCACCATTCACGCTGACTTCCCCAACCGATACTTGCTCAGCCGCAATCTCAGGAGCCCCCGAGAAAACTTCGCCTGCCGCTCGCGTCTCTTCTTCCGTCTCCTCGAACCCCTCGTCGTCGCCAGGTTCCTCTCCGTACGAGACAAGCTCCGCTTCCTCTTCTTCGATCTCCTGCTCTTCCATCGCCCCCTGGGTCACCACGGGACTAACATCGCGCGTCGCAGCATGAGTCAAATGGGTGGCGGAAGTTTCTACAATTTCAAGAACTTCTGGTTCGTCGTCTTCTTCATCTTCTTCATCCTCTTCATCCTCTTCAAATCGTTCGATCCCGGGCACGGCTTTCGTTTCAGAGTGAGACTCAGTCACAGGAGCGGAAACACTCCTGAATTCTGCAACCTCCGATCGACTCGATGGCACGACCGCCGTCGCGGAGGTCGGCTCTTCAATCTCCTCGACACGGTCCGCTTCCACAGCGTGTTCGTGCTGTCCGTGAAGAGGTTCCGAAACACTTTCAGCAACGTTCGCAGGGGCATTGGCAGCGGAATTCGCGGCGAGATTCGCAGCGGAACTCGCGGCGGAACTCGCGGCAAAGATCGGTTCGTCTTCCGGGAAATTCGCCACCACCGCAGCGGACACTGGCGCTTCCGCCCGCGTCTCAACCGGCGCACTCTGCACCGTTGCTGCCGTCTGCCCTTGTCGCTGGTACTTCGAGATCGATTCACCCGGCAACACCATCGGCTGATAGCCGGGAGGCGGCCCGTAATCGTAGTCGCCACCAGTACGCGCAGCTGGGGTTGGGCGTTGGAACCGCGAATCCGATGTACCGCGTCCAAAACGGTCTCCTCGATTAAAACGCTCGTTTCGCCCGTCGTTTCTTGACTCGTTCGTCCGAGTCTCGCTGCTTCGAGGTTCAATGCCAGGCTCGCTACGAATTTCCGTGCGCGGCTCGGTACGAATTTCGCTGCGCTCAGGACGTTCTCCGCGCCCCGTCTCGCCGCGCCGTCCTCGACGCCGACGGCGTCCGCGAAAATCACGCGCCCCGCTGGAGGTATTTCCCGATGCTTCCGAGGCAGCCAGCGGCTCGCCTGATCCGCCACTCACATCGCTGGTGACACTGAGCTGCCCGTCATGGCTAATCGCAGGACCGCCACCGTCCCCGCCGTTTCGCGGCCGCACATCCTCAGGACGATTCGCCGGAATGGCTTCATCTAAATCTTCATCTTGTTGTTCCAAATCCATGAAATCGGATACATAGAGGAAGGCGTCGCGCTCCAGTCCAATATCCACAAAAGCCGACTGCATGCCAGGCAGCACGCGCGTCACGCGGCCTTTATAGATGGAACCCGCCAGGGTGTATTCGTTTTCCCGCTCGAGGTAAATTTCGGCTAACTGATCATCTTCCGTGATCCCCACTTTGGTTTCGTGGGGCGTGGTCGATACAAACAATTCCTTGTTCATTTCTACTCCGGTTTTCTAACCGGAACAGAAGCGCAAGGCGGACCGAGAGATCGATAGCGTTCAGCGCCGCTCCGGGTAGGAGCGGGCACGGTCACTAGGAGGAAGTACTTCTTCCCGGGACCCGCACTGCAGTGAATTATTCGTTCTCGTCTGCACTGATCGCGTTAAGCCTTCCGTCAGGTTTTGTGGCCACTCCTCGCGTTCTCGCTGAGGGGGCCGTTCCCCGCCTGACTGGCTTCAATCCTGTCCGGCTCGACTTCTGCCGGCATTCTGCCCTCCTTTTTCGCGAGGGCCTTCGTAATCTGGTTACTTAACTTTTGCTGCTGATCTTTTTGCTAACTAGTCTGCTTCCGAGGGCGTCGTTCTCAAGGACACCCAACTTCTGCCGACCGTTTCAGTTCACAAACCGGCGCATCCTGACGTTCATTACCATCCCCAGCGCCAAAAACATGAACAGAACGGAAGACCCACCGTAACTCATGAGCGGCAGAGGTATTCCGGTGACTGGCATAAAGCCGACCACCATGCCGATGTTGACCAGAATGTGAAAACTAAGCACAGCTACCACACCCATCACAAGAAATGCCCCGGCGCGGTCGGGCGCCGTTTGTGCATTTTGGGTCAACCGCATCAGCACTATGAAGTATAACAGCAGAAGCAGCAGAGATCCTACAAACCCATGTTCTTCTGCAAATGCGGCAAAAATAAAGTCAGTCTGCGGCACCGGCAAAAACGCCAAATGGGTCTGCGATCCCTGGCTGCTGCCAAAGATTCCCCCTGATCCCACCGCAATCAACGACTGGTTTACCTGATACCCGGAGCCCTGCCGATCCGCGTCCGGACTAATAAAGCTAGTCAAACGATCCTTCTGATACGACTTCAAAACTTTCATCCAAGCAACCGGAACGAGCAACCCCGCGACCATCAGGACGATCAGCGCTTGTTTCCAACGTAGCCCGCCCAAGAATAGGCCCATCACGGCAATCGGCAAGTAAGTCAGCGCAGTGCCTAGGTCCGGTTGCGCCAATACCATCAGCATCGGGAAGCCGACGATCGCGCCTGCCTTCAGGAAATCCGACCACGACAACTCCCGTTCGTGCAAGTCCGCAAAGTATTTCGCTACCGCCAGAATCAGGATCAGCTTCACCCATTCCGAGGGCTGGAAGTGTCCGCCCCCCGGCATTTTGATCCATCGGCGTGCCCCCAGATATTTTTGGCCAAAGAGTCTCACCGCTATCAGGGAAGCGAGCGATATGATGTACATCCAATGGATTTGTTCAAGCAGAGCTTGATAGTTAACGAGGCTGACCAGGAACATGGCGCCCACCCCGGCCAATATCCAATAGACCTGTTTGGTATGAGCCCCGGCAAACTTCGTGTGCTCGGTCGCACTGTGGATCTGGACCACGCCCAGTGCACATATCGCCAGCACAAAGCCCATCAGGATCCAATCGAAATCTCGGTAGGAAACGTAACGACTCATATGATGAAAACACAGTAACTTATTGATTCTAAAATGTCGTAAAAGGCGAAAAAAGCGACGAAGGCGAATACCCTAGCACAAAACTAGCACAAGACCTCGGGCCCGCAAGGTTTATCGATTACGCGTCTTCTGGGTCTTCTGGGTCTTCACCGTCTTAGTTCTTCTACACCAGTCGCAAACATAACGGACGGTCTTAATTCCCGTTATCCCTTCGACCCCATTGTCACCCTGGCGCATGTGTTCTCCGCAAACGGGGCAAAACACAGTGGGAACTTTAGTCGCGTCATCCACGGTCGCTTGTCAAGCCGGACAGAATGGCAAAGCTAACAGCCGCGTTCTGTAGTGTGAAAACGGCATCGTCATCCACATCTTTGCCCTGGTCCTTCATGTGAGCAATTGCGCGATGGAGAATGAAAGTCGGGTCGCCGATTGATATAGATTCGCTCATGTTCGATGATTGCCGCGTTGAGGAATGGAAGTCAAGGATAAAGGCCGAGCACCCGACGCTTCGGTGATGAGATTTCACCGGGTAGCCCACGATTGACTAGAGGTAGGTTTTTCCACAAAAGCACGATTAGACCTTCCGAACAGAGCACGGACAGAGCGCACCTTCCAGCATCACTCACGCATCAAAACGTCTATTTGCTTGTCGGCTTCCGCGGCGTCCAAACGGTTGTTTTTGGAATCCATACATGTGCGCTGTATCGGCGGCGTTCCTTTCGGCATAAATCGTGTCGTACACCACAGAACGCTTGATTGCTCGTAGGCGTCCATGACGAATTCAGCGGTGCCGTTTTTGTCCACAGTTTGCACGTCCACAATGCACTTGTTTAGTTTGCGGTTGTAGTGATTGCTGACGCCGGAAACGTTGGACGGTGACCCGAACCCCGAAGAGTACTTGGCCATATCCTGACCGGCGCGACGTGCTTGCTCCACACAATCTAGGATCTGCTTTTCTGCGGCTTGCTTGCTGGCGATTTCGGCGATCAGCTCATCTTTATGCCGTTGTGAGTTTGGCAGAATGACGAGCATGAAGTATGAGGCCGACGCTGCTACGATCAGTAGCGCGCCTGACGTAGACATCCAAAAGACGCGGGGCACAGCCATGGGGCAAAACTTTATCACATGCAGCATGTTGCCATCGTGCTGCGTTAAGATTGCTTCTATGAGCACAATAATCAGCGAAGACGTTCTCAACCGGATTATGTCTATAGTCCGCACTTATCCTAAGGGTGAAGGCATCACCGTAGAGGCGTTAATGGATAAGCACGGATTCACCGACTCCAGCTTGGTAAACGCGGCACTTAATGAGCTACAAAAACGGGGCGAACTCGCGGCGCAGCCTTTGTTTTTCTACACGGGAGAATAGAGGCGGCGACCAAAAGATAGTAATAGCGGGAAATGGCTTCTGTGATCAAAGCATCGCTTACCCCACTACCGGAGTCCTGCACCTGGAAGCGTCTGTCGGCGGTACGGCAGTTTACTTAGACAACTTCGCTATTAGCGCGCTTGCCACGGGCGATGCCACTCTCCGTAAGCGTTTTGTTGCGGCTATTAACAACGGAGCCGATCTTATTTTCTCCATTGCTCACGCGATTGAACTTCCTAATTCCGTTACTGTCAAAGCGTTCTTAGATGAACTAGGGGACCACTGGTACCCGATTGAGATGGTGATTCAGAAAGTCTTGGACCGTGAAGATGCGGGCCACCCTCCAGACCGATGTTGTTTCGATGAGGACTTTTTGAAGGCGTATTTTGCTAACAGAACATGCGACTACGTGCCCGGTTCTCAGAAAGTGATCGACCTATCGGCGGGAGCGTTTAGGTTGGGTGCTTTCATTGATTGGCTGGAGCCGCGAAGGCAGGACCATATTGCATCATGCCGCGCCCTTGATGACGTGTTGAATGAGCGCATAGGTCAGCTACGTGCGAAAGCCAAACGGCAGCCGACGTGGCTTGATGCGGTGCTTCCTCAATTTCCGTTTGTTCCTTCAAGACGTGTTCGCTTCGCATATGTCAACTTTCTTAGGGCTTTGATTTTAGACCGGGGTTATCAGTTAAAGAAAGGCGACGGCATTGATTTTCATCACGCCGTCCTGGCTTCGGCGTTGGCGTCCTATGCAACTCTAGACAAGGGGTGGAAGCGGCGCGTTGAAACTCTTCCCAAGCCCAACAAGGTGCCTCGGATTTTCTATGAGCCGGAAATTCCGGAAATGATTACGTCTATTGAAACGCAAGTCGCTCTTATCGGCGGGGCAAGGGACCACATTAGGCGTCTGCGGCCCCTGACCGTGCGGAGAACAAATTAGCGCAATTGCCGGTCAAGTTACGTGGCATCGTAGCCCACAAACGAACTTGGTCTTGCGAAGTTCCCGCCCATCTTCCACCTCAGGGCTTGGCTGCATACAGATTCCGCATGAAGATTTGCCAATCGGAAGCTTGAGCCTTGGGCCCAAGATCCACTGTCACGCGCTTGTTACTTGACAATGGGCAGTTGCCCTGCCTAACCCCGCAATTGGGCGCGGCGGCGTCACCGTCCAGAAACAGCGCACCATCGAAACAGGGCCTAGACAATTGTATTGCGACATGACCTTAGTCGCCCGTTCCAGCTTGGCAGGAATTCACAGAAGATCTCACTCGTACAAATTTACTGACACGGATTGGATGGGCACGCCGGGCTCACAGGAGGCTCGGTACGCGTCCACACCCATACCGCAACGCCGCCCGCCACAGCTAATCCGCCTATGACCACCGGCGTTGAACTCATAATACCGCCGCCGGCGGCCGGTGCCGCGCCAGCAGCTTTCCGGCGTTTCTTCTTTTTCTTCTCAGGATTCGCAGTATCGTCGCGCGTCGTCTCCTGGCCCTGTGTAACTGTGGTCGTCCCTTTATCGTCTTGCACCGTCAAGTCACCTTTGTTAGCGGCGATTTGCACTCGACCATCCACGTCCTTTACCTGAAACTCGGTCCATGCGGCTCCCGCTGGCTTTACCGTAACGTCGCCCGCCCGCGCTTCCATTCCTCGCGAAGTCGTGACGCGGACCGATCCATGTTCTAGTTCGACTGCTGGACCGTCGAACTTCACCAGCGAATCCGCCATCACCATGACGTTCGAGCCGTTCGACTGAATGCTGGCCGTCGAATCCGGTCGAGTTTGCAGCATGTCCCCGGTAAAAACCGCCGCCGACTTCGGAACCTCACTGCCGTTCAACCACGCCGCACCGTTGGTGTACAACATGGCTGCCGCCGTCTCGCCTGCCAGCATCATTTGTGCCGGAAACAAGATCGCCAGCAAACAACACACAACAGATCGGAACGCTGACTGTGACATAGGGCTCGGATCACTCCCGCATTAATGGATTTTCGCTATCGTAAGCGGTAAAGGATTACAGGTCAATGCGATTGTTCACTTCGGTGCACTCTTGAGTCACTATCGCACCCTGCGTCGGATTGCCATAGCACGACTCCCGAATTGTTCCCAGCAGCATTTCGCCATCGACGCCCCGAACCTCCACGTCGATCCAGCGATTCGGCTCGTGCCGCCCAATAATCCTCGTCTTAAGATAATTCTCGGTCAAGGCCTCGGCGTATTCGGCGCATCCCGATTGCAGCGTGATCGCTTCAACGACCGTACCCACGAGCGATTGCATGAATGCTGCTTTCTTGTAGGATGCCATCTCGCGCAAAACCCGATTTCGTTCTCTCGCCAGCGCAACCGGAACCTGGCCCGCCTGTTCAGCCGCCGGCGTGTTGGGACGCGCTGAGTACGTGAAAACATGCAGGTACGTGAAGGGCAATTCTTCGATCATCCTCCGAGTCTCGTCAAATTCCCCTTCTGTCTCACCGGGAAACCCCACCATTACGTCGGCGCCAATCGCAGCCGTCGGCATTGCCTTGCGAATCTTCAGGATTTTTTCGCGATAATGCCATGGCCGGTATTTACGATGCATCCGCCGCAACACAGCATCGCTTCCCGACTGCATGGGAACATGCGCATGCTTGGCGATCCGGGGAGAGCTTGCAACGAGGTCAATCAGTTCGTCACTCCAATCCATAGGTTCGACCGAACTAATGCGCAGCTTTTCCAGAGACGTCTGCTCAAGGATGCTGCGAATGAGCGTCTCGAATCGAAGATATTGAGTCGTAAGTTTTGCCGGAGAACCCGCAACTGCGGGCGGCGAACTGCCTTCCAGATCCCTCCCCCACCGTCCCAGGTTGATGCCAGAAATCACGACCTCGCGATAACCCGCATCGACCAGGGTCCGCACTTCTGCAATGACGCGCTGCACAGGCAACGAACGGCTCTGCCCGCGGACATACGGAATGACGCAGAACGAACAGCGATTGTCGCATCCATCCTGCACCTTTAGATTCGGGCGCGTCCGCTCGTTGGCCGCCTCGTTGGCCGCCTCAAAGACAGGCGCCGCGAGCAACTCCGTGTGCGCGAAAATATCTGCCACGTGAATCCCGGCGAGCTGCGAAAGCGGAACAAATCCGCTCGAAGCTCCAGTCGCAATCTCCGCTGCCTGATGCTTATGCGAGTTCCCGACCACCCACGTCACTCCCGGCAAGGCTGCCAGTTCCTCAGGCGCTCGCTGTGCATAACAACCCGTCACCAGGATGCGGCAATCCGGGTTGACCCGCTGCACTCTGCGGATCGATGCCCGAGCATCCTTGTCAGCGCCATCCGTTACGGTACATGTATTTAGCACCACGATCTGGGCGTCGCGGACACTCCCGGCACGCTCCAAGCCGCGATCCAGAAATTGCCGTTCCAACGCAGCTCCGTCCGCTTGGGTCGCGCGACAGCCAAAATTTTCTATGAAGAAGCGACTCACACTCCTATACTAACCGAGTGGGTACTTTGCGCCGAGACGCGACCCGCCCGACGATGGTGGCGCGCGCTTGCAGGACGGCTTCGCAATTCAACCACGCGTCACGAAGTGCTTTATGAAACGCCGTATCCTTCTGGTCGACGACGACCTCGCTGTTCTCCTGACGCTAAAGGCTGTTCTCGAACTGCAGGGATTTGAGGTCGAAACTGCGGCAAGTTCCGCTGAGGCTTTCGCACGTCTCGAGTCCCGCGTCTATCAAATGGTGATCAGCGATCTGCGCATGGAAACGGAAGAGGCTGGCTTGGAAGTGATTCGCGCAGCGCGCCGCCAGTCCTACGATCCAGCGACCGCTCTTTTAACCGCCTATCCGCCTTCGGGAGAGTATTGGAACGAGCTACCGGGCGAGCAGAAACAAAGCGCCCAAACTGGCGACGGAAAACGGCGCGATGGCGAAGATTGGGCTGGAGAAAATTCCGCCTCTTTGCTCATCAAGCCGCTCGGAACCCGTGATTTGTTGCGCCAAATCGAAGCGCTACTGGTCACCCACGCCGACAAGCAAAAGCGCCTGCGCGACTCGGCCGGAAAGACACAGCAAGCCGACCGCCAAGCCGGGTAACCTTCCCGCTGGCCGAAATTCTATCCATGCTCAGAGGAGAGTCAGGCGCTTGCGGACTGTCGTCCGTGTTGGAAGCACTCGCGGCACAATACCGGCCGGCCTTGCGTCGGACGGAAGGGCACCGTAGTCTCTTTTCCGCACTGGGAACAGTTGGTCCGAGTCTCTGTTTTGGTATACGCATGTCCGCGGGACGAACCTCCGCCCTGCGACACCGCTCCCAGCACAGCAACACGTTTCCCTTTGCAGTTCTTACAGCGCTTGGGCTCGTTCTTGAACTGCTTGTCGTGGAAGAAAAGCTGTTCGCCCGCCGTGAACACGAAATCCGTGCCACAATCGATGCACTTTAAAACCTTGTCCTGGTATTCCATTGAGAAGGCGCTCCCATAGTCGCAGCCCTGCTCTGCACGGGAGATCCGAATGGGAAGGATCCGGTTCACTTCGTGGGCAGGAGATTTACATCCCCCTCATTGCTTTAAACCCTGGATTCGGCCCGCCACGCAGTGTGCACCGCGTGGATACTGACACAACTGTAACCGGAGAAGAGTTGTCGTACCCCTGTACTGCAATCGCTCTTGATAAGAGCGGGCCACCCGGACGATCGGCCGGCCCGCTCCTGTGGTCTCTCGTTCTAAACTACCTAATTTACTTTCTCTTAATCTGCTTCTTTGCGAGCTTTCTTACGGCTGCGCTTGCGAGCCAGCGCTTCCTTTACGCGCTTTCTCTCGCCGGGCTTCAGGTAAAATGAGTGACGTTTTACTTCTTTGATAATGTCCTCAGTCTGTACCTTCCGCTTAAACCGCCGCAAAGCATTTTCGAGGGATTCTCCCTCTTGAAGTCGAACTTCCGCCAACGGACTACACCCCCCCGCTCGTCCCTAAGTGGACTAATTAGTTATGGCAAGCAATACACCTGTTAGTCAAGTGGAATGTGCAAAAACTTTCTCTACACTTCAAAAATTAAGCCGCGCGGAAAATTGCATCTGCCGCGGAGCGAACGATGTCGACGGCTTCATGAGAGACGTAGGTTGCTGATAATAAGCCGGATAACTAGCTCCTGCAACATATTGCGTGTACTTAACAAACTTTCCCGACGAGTTATAGTATCCGCTATCCGCGATCGCATAGGTTTTATTGTCACGATTCAGTAAATTGAAGGAATCGGCACTGAGTTCCAGATGCAGACGCTCGTTGAGATTCAACTTTCTCGTCAATCGCAAATCCATCGTCGCATAATCCGGACCAACAAATGAGTTTCGTCCAACTCCCGCCAGGCGATCATTGCTTGTGTTTCCGTCCTGGTTCGGATCTCCAGACACGGTCGCGTTCGCTGGCCGCCCACTCCCGTACGTCATCGTGCCCGCCATCTTCCAGTGATCGAACAATGCTGCCAGGGCTTTTTCTCCCGGCGCAAACGGGTTTGGTTCATCTACCGCTGACAGTGTCAACCGCTGTCGTTGATCGGTCACGCTCGAAGCCTTTTCACTGTTGGGGGCGTACGAGTTCTGCACGGTAGCCGTTCCCCCCGTCACCAGTGCGTCTTGAATGTTGTCGATGGCGTGCGCCCAGGTGTATGCCAGTCGGAAAAAGAATTTCTCGGACATACGCTTGTGCACCGACACCGTCATCCCGTGATAGACGCTCTCTCCCGAACTCTCGAACTGATCAATCGCCCCCAACTGCAATATCGGACGATCCACGGTATTCAGACACGGAGGATAAGGACAGCTGATACTGTAACTCGTCTGCCAGGTCGCAAACGACTCCACGTTGTAGAACTGGTTCTGAAATGTGGTTCCCGTCGGGTCGTAGATCGGGTAGTTGTAGTCGGTCGGCGGCGGCAAATTCACGTCTCTCGCCCGGATGAGATCAACTCCATGAACGTAGAGATAGGAGAGCGTCCCCGTAAATCCGCCGCCCACTTCTTTCTCCAGACTCACGCTTCCCTGCTGCGCCCGTGGCGTCGCAAAGTTTGGAGCAAACGCATCCACCTCGCTACTGGCAAATTGTTGCAGCGCGGGCGGAAGCAAACACGTCACGGGTCCGCGGGCACAGGTAAACGCTGCATTCGGATAGGTTGGAAAAACCTGTCGCTGGTAATAATTCGTGCTGTCGAGAGATAAAAAATTATCAGCCAGCCCGTTGTTATTCGTAACCGCCGACTGGTAAAGCTGCGGAATGCGCGTAAAAAAGATCCCGAATCCCGCCCGCACCATCAGAGGATGCTCATCGCCAATGGAATATCCGATTCCCACCCGTGGCGCGAAATTCGTACCTCGCAACGGCATTTTTCCCGACGGCATCCACAGCGTGTTCGTCACCAATCCTGTCTTCGAAAATGTCTGCAGATCGTAGCGCACTCCCAGGCTCAAACTGAAATGCGGCGTGACCCGCGCCATATCCTGAACAAACCCGGCATAATCGTTGCTGTTCGGATGAGATACCGGCGTTCCAAAATTCTGTATGTAATAGCGCGGCACATCGTGCGCCCACGCTCGCAGCGGCGTCAGATACAGCCCGCCATGCTGGGGCGCAAAAGTGAAGGGATCTACGGTGATGTTGTCGTAGAGATACTCGCCCCCAAACAACGATGGGAAGTAGTTGTAGTCCCAACTCATCATCGCATCGCCGCCAAACTTCCACTGGTTGCGTCCACGATTCAAACTCACCGTCTCCGCCGCACTGAGTCGATGTTCGCGCGTCTGCCGCGGCAAAATCGATGACTGCCCAAAGTCCTCCATCCAGTCGTAAATGCTGGTTCGCGTTCCCGTCATATTTGGGAAGGACTGCTCCCGGTCTTGCGAAAACTGCAGCCGTAAGTGGCTTGTCATCCGGGGACTCATCCCGCTGATCAAAGCCAGCGACGCGGTTTCGGTCTGCACATCCTCCTGTCCGTTCGCGCTGATCGAATAATTCGTCACCGGATTTGCGGGATTGAAAAACACATTGTTATCCCCGTAATAGCGCGAAGTGCTCAGGCGTGCCGTAAGAAATTGATGCGCCGTCAATACGTGATCCAACTTTAGAAATCCCGTGTCCCCCGACATCCTCGCCGGGAAGGTGCCACCCATGGTCGAGAGTTGTGCCGCCGACCCCAGCACGAGCGCCTGATCGCAGGCCTGTCCTCCAATTGCCGGATCGCAGATTTCATAGTCCCCCGGCGTTGGGTACACACCCAACTGCGGCACCACGGTCGTCGCACCGTTCTCGAACTCCACGACAGCCGGCACGTGAAAAATGTGCTGATCGTATCCCGCAAACACAAAGGTCTTATTGCGCTGGATCGGACCTCCTACCGTTGCCCCAAACTGATGCTGCTGGTCGCTCGGATTAAAGCCCACAAACGGAGGCGCCGCCCCTCCCAACGAGCTATCCCGCAAATAGTAGAAAGTAGTCGCATGCCACTTATTCCCTCCTGACTTGGTCACGACATTGATCACAGCGCCGCCAGCCCGCCCAGATTCCGCGCCATACCCGCTCGACTGCACCCGAAATTCCTGCACTACTTCGTTCGAAAATTGATATGGCGCGCGATACCTTCCCATCGCCTGCGCGAAGAATCCATTGTTATTATCGCCTCCGTCCACCAGGAAACTCGTGTTGTAGCCCCGCAGTCCGCCATACGAAAGGTCCCCATTCGATCCCTCCGTCTGTCCCCGCGGATCCTGAGTCACGCCAGGCATCAGTAACAATAAATCGGTGAATCGCCGTCCATTTAAGGGCAAATCTTTGATCGTCCGCTCGTCGATCAACGACGACACTGAACTAGGATTTGGATCCGACACCCGCGGAGCTTCCGACACCGTGATCGTTTCTCTTGGACCCGCCACCGTCAAGCGAAAGGTCAACTGCGTCGACGCTCCCACTTCGATTCGAATCAGCGGAGAAATCTGCGGCGACATCCCATCCGCTTCCGCTCGCGCCGAATATTGCCCCGGCGGCAACAAATCGACTGCAAATCGCCCTGCAGAATCTGTAGCCGAGTGATAGCGCATACCCGTATTTACGCGGATCGCTACAATGTCCGCGCCCGTAATCACCGCCCCCTGCGCGTCCTTGACCACACCCCGCAATGCACCTGTTGACGCATCTTGCCCCCAAGTTACGGAAGCAACAAGAAGAAGCAGTACGAACTGCAGAAGAATTATTTGAAAAATCGCGCGAATTGCGCTTTGGAACCACGCACTGCGACGGCTCATACCTATCCCCTCGTGTCCGAGACTTCAGAATCGGAGGGGATTCCCGAAATCTAACTCACCATCTATATCAAGACTTGTCCCGAATTGCGTGTGACGTGCGCACACTCGATATGTTCAGTTTCATTTTGGCTTTGAAGAGGCGGGCCGTAGAGCCTGCTAGGCCTGCCACCCGAATAAAAAGACCTAGGCTAGACTCCGATTAGTGCGATAGAGCGAGGCTCGTTGCCTGCGGCCATGAGATTCCCAAAGTAACCGTCTCTTTCTACGGTCGGGGCAGATATCGATACCACCGTCCCCAGATGCTCTCTCATCGTGTGCAACTCTTTTCACTTGGACTCGCCTGCCTTCACTGCAAACATTTGATAACTTTGTGCAATCGATCTGGCGATGCCTTTGCACTAGGGGAATATATCGGACGATCCCCTCACTGAAACGTGAACCGAGCCGAGTAAGTCAGAAAGTAACTTCAGTAACCAGAGGAGCTCGCCACTATGAAGAACCGCAAACGGAATCAGCAAGGGTTTTCGCTAATCGAGTTACTGGTCGTTGTTGCGATCATCCTGATCATCGCCGCCATCGCGATCCCGAACCTGCTGCAGGCGCGCGTAGCGGCGAACGAATCGTCGGCCGTTGCCTCGCTGCGCACCGTCACCGTCGCGCAGATCAGTTACAACGACAATTTTCCGACAGTCGGCTTTGCCCCTGCCTTGGCCAATCTCGGAGGCACGAACTGCAGCGCGCCCGATTCCAACGGCGCTTGCCTCATCGATTCCCTTCTCGCCGCGGGCACGAAGAGTGGATACACCTTCACTTCCACCGCAATTGGCTCCAACCCAGCCGGCCAATATTTCTCCGCTGGCCTGCCGATCTCCGGCAGCGGCAATCGCAGCTTCTGTTCCACCGAGGACGGCACCATCCACTACGATCCCACTGGATCTCCGATCGCAGATCACGACTCCTGCATTGCTTTGGCCCCGCTGCAGTAAGAACAAGGCCGGCCTCGTCTCCGTGCCCGGTTCCACGCAGTAGGTTCTACTCAATAGCTCAATGAAGCAGTGTAGAAATAGATGGGGCGGCGAATGTTTCGCCGCCCCATCCAAACTTCGTTCTCGATCCAATTCGACTTCGAGTTCGCACTCTCCAATTCTTTCTGACTTTAATTAGTGTGCCGGAGCAGGCGCCATCGCGGGAGCCGCCGGTTTCGTGCCAAAATCCACGGTCGGCACCGCGCGCGAAGCCTCCGACGCCTGGAAATAGGCCGGGTTCTGCTTGAATCCCGCAAACCCCGCATACACACTCGCCGGAAACTGCAGGACATACGTGTTGTAGTCCTGCAGCGCATCGTTATACCGTTTACGCTCGACCGCAATCCGGTTTTCAGTTCCCGCTAGCTCATCCTGCAGACGAAGAAAATTCTCATTCGACTTCAACTCCGGATAGTTCTCCGAAATAGCCAGCAGCCGGCCGAGCGCCCCATCTAATTGCCCGTTCGCCGCAATCTTGTCGGATGGAGTCTGCGCCGAAAGCAGCCTCGACCGCGCGTTCGCGATGTCGCCGAACACCGTCACCTCTTGCTGCGCATATCCCTTCACGGTGTTCACCAGGTTCGGAATCAAATCGGCGCGCCGCTGCAATACGATGTCGACTTGCGACCAGGCCACCTTCACCGCCTGATCTTTCGCAACCAGGGTATTTTTCACTCCAATATACTGTCCAAACAGAGCTAACAAGATCACCAGGATCACTCCAACTACAATCAATCCCTTGCTCATCTGACTCTCCTGATCAAAAAAACAGAGTTCAACACGAAACGGCATTTTTACAGCGCATTGTCCAACATCGTGTCCACCGCGGACGTCACCTGTTCCACTAACTTCAAGTAGCGCCCGAACGTCGCATCCACATTCACCTTTTTCCGCTCCCGTTTTCGCTCGCGAATATCCAGCAGTTCGTGAAACACACTGCTATCAATTCCTAACTTGTGGCCCAAAGCGGCTGCCGCTTCCCGCTTCGTCCCCGCTCCAGGGTCACCCAGCGCAATCAATGTGTGACGAAATAGCGTTCCAAACGCGGGAAGCGATCGCAGCAAAAGATCCCACTTTGCCTCATCCTTCCCGTTCGCCGCCAGCAGTCGCTGCCGCAACAGGATCGTCTTTTCCCGCAACTCATACTCCACCTGCGCGCGATGGAGACGCATCGGAATCTCCAGCGGCTTCAGAATGTCTTCGCCCCAGAGCACACGATAATGCCGTTTCATGTCAAGGAACTCAATGGAAAAAACGTCTGCCGAACGCCGCACCTCTTCCGCACTCATCAGGAGAGGAGCACGATGTCCCTCTTTCGCCCACCACGCAACCACGGGAGCCAGCGCCTCGATCGACCCGTACGACGTTTCCCCGAGCACGCATAGCAGGTTCACATCCGAATGCTCGGCCACGAAGTCTCCCGCCGCCGCCGACCCATAGAGAATCGTGGCCACGAGATTCGTTCCCGCTGCCGCCCGCATTCGTTCAACAAATTCGCCAATTAGTTTTTCCGCAACCATCGCGCGCCTCTCCAGTCAACCGAGCAACGGGCTTTTAGCCGGTCGGCTCTGTCCCTTACCAACTTCCACCTGCTCCGCCGCCGCCGGTACTCCCGCCGCCGAAGCCTCCGAACCCGCCGCCACCACCGCCTCCGCCGCCAAAGCCACCTCCACCAAAACCGCCGCCCC